>Ga0187887_10003467_pt1 | contig 12200 bp, 11 predicted proteins | sample June2016WEW_7_10_FD_132977 | JGI IMG/M metagenome (GOLD analysis project Ga0187887, IMG submission 132977) | Peatland microbial communities from SPRUCE experiment site at the Marcell Experimental Forest, Minnesota, USA - June2016WEW_7_10 | ecosystem: Environmental > Terrestrial > Soil >...
GCCTGCTCCACGCGCGCGGCGATGTCGAAGATGTTCGCGCCTTCGGGCACCGTGAGGGTCAAGGTGAAAACATCGCCGTGGGCGATGTGCGAATATACCTCCGTAACCGGCATCGGATGATCGAAGCTGTAAGTGCCGGCCTGTAAAGTTCCGCGATGCCAGGTGCGGACCAGATCGAAACCGTAACGCGAGCGGACAATGCCCGCCGCCTCGAGCTTGCGGGCAATGGCAGTTGCCGAAGATCCGGGCGCGATGGTCAAGAATGTCTGAATCGAGGGCCCATAAGGTGTGAGAATGAGCCAGGCGCCACCTGCCAGGATCGCAGCGACCAGCAGCAGAAAAAGGAGGAAGACGGCTATGCCCGAGCCACCCCGTTTGCCGCTTCTCGTTTTGCGCCTCGCCATTCCGCCGCTGTCTACCCTTCGATGCCGAAAGAATGAGTACGATGAGAACCCGGCTGCGGATTACCCATCCTTCGATTGTATCGGGCGAGAATCCTCCTGGGAGGCGCGGCGCGACGTAAACTGAATCACAAGAATAACTTGATGGAATCGGGCAACAAGCCGCGCTACCTCGGCCTCGATGTGGGCAACCGCCGCATCGGCGTGGCGATGTCGGACGAATTGGGTTTGACCGCGCAGCCGGTGCTAACCCTGGTGAGAAAGAGCAGCCGCCGCGACGATCTGCGATCGCTGGCGCGGCTTTGCCGGCGGTTCGGGGTGGCGGGGATTGTGGTGGGGAATCCGCTGCACCTGGAGGGAGGCATAAGCCCGCAGGCCCAGAAGACACAAGCCTTCGCCGCAGAACTCGGCGAGCTGACGGGTCTGCCGATTCACCTGTGGGATGAGCGGCTGACCACTCGGATGGCGCACGAAATCCTGTATGAGGCCGGCCGCAAGCGGCAGGAACATCGCCATGTCGTCGATCAAGTGGCAGCCGTAATCATCCTGCAGGAATTCCTGGACAAGGGGAGGGAGCAAGGAACGGAGGGATCTAGGGAACAATAACCCGCAACATGATAGTCGCGCTCTCCTCTGCCCGCAAAGCTTTTGCTCCCTGCCTGCCTTGCTCCCATCCTGCGATGGTCCCTGCTTTATAATCGACTTTTAGGAACGTTGAACGTTTTCGCGGCTGGAGTGCCCTGCCTGCTGCCGGACTGTGAATGCCCGAACAGATCAAAAAAAAGCTAGAGGATGAGATCAAACAGCTCGAGTATGAGCTGACGACCGAGCTTCCAGCCGAGATCAAGAAGGCTCGGGCGCTGGGCGATCTGTCTGAGAACGCTGAGTACCACATGGCCAAGCAGCGCCAGGAATTTGTCAACGCCCGGCTCGGCCAGCTCAAGCGGCGCATGGGTGAACTTTCGCTCGTCAACCTGGCGAATATTCCGCGTGACAAGGCGGGTTTCGGATCGACTGTCGTAGTCTACGACGCGACCAAGGACGAAGAGCTGGTCTATCGCCTGGTGACGAGCGAGGAAGCGGACGTTTCCAAGGGCCTGATTTCGACCACATCGCCTATCGGCCGGGGAATTGTGGGAAGGAAAGTAGGCGACACGGCCACGATCGTGACGCCCAACGGCAAACGCGAGCTGGAAATTCTCAAACTCACGACGATCCACGACGAAGCCGGCGAAAAATCGCAGGAAGCCGCAGCGGGTTAAGCGGATAGCGAAGGACTAGCCGCTAGCTTTTAGCCTCTAGCTTCTAGCTCTTCAACGGGAAGGCAACTGAGTGGGTTCTGGCGCAGAAAAGGCTGGAAGCTAGGAGCTAGAAGCTAACATGACCTGGACAAGCGCTTTCGGCCGTGCCTGCGGGTGGCTTTTGGACCGCATCGTTCATGGCCTGGCGCTGACACACATCTCGCCCAATGTCCTCACCTTTATCGGCCTCGTGATCAACATCGCCGCGGCATTCCTGTTTGGCCACGCCAACGCCACTAATGGCGACCGCATGTTTTTCTTCGCCGGTGTGGTTATCTTCGGGGCCGGCATCTTTGACATGGTCGACGGCCGCGTCGCCCGCCGCATCAACAAGGTGACGGTATTCGGCTCGTTCTTCGACTCGGTGATCGATCGCTATTCCGACGTCGTTCTGTTCTTCGGGCTCCTGGTCTACTACGGTCGCATCAACCGCTTCCGGTACGTGGTACTGGTGGCGTTCGTGATGGTGACCTCGCTGATGGTGAGCTACACGCGTGCCCGCGCCGAGGCGCTGATTGATAAGTGCAAAGTTGGATTTATGGAGCGGCCGGAGCGGATTGTGCTCATTCTGCTGGGCGCGCTCTTCAACCATTGGGGTGTGATGGCGCCGGTCTTGTGGGTCTTGGCGGTTTTCTCCACCATCACCGTCGCGCATCGCATCGTCTACACCTACCAGTACACGAAACATCTGGCGCCGCTGAGCCAGTAAGGCAGCTTTCGCCGTCAGCCATCAGCTGTTAGCTATCAGCTTTCAGCTTCGTCGCGCGAAGGCATGCCGCTTCGGAATGGGCGAGGAGCAATCGGCGGGTCGGATCTACTCGGTCCAGCGCAGAATCTTTGCAGACATCGGGCCGTGGTTTCTACACAGTGGACCTGAAAGCCGGGAGCTGAGAACTGCATCAAAAAGAATATGAGCACTGAAAAAGCAACATTCGGAGCGGGATGCTTCTGGGGCGTGGAGGCTGCGCTTGCCGCCATACCCGGCGTAACAGCGACCGCGGTCGGCTATGAGGGTGGAAGACTTGACCGCCCTACCTACCAGGACGTGTGCACCGATCAGACCGGCCATGCCGAGGTGGTCGAACTGGATTTCGATCCTGAGAAAGTAACCTACGGAGCATTGCTCGACGCGTTCTTCGATCTCCACGATCCCACGACGCTCAACCGCCAGGGACCGGACTGGGGCAAGCAGTATCGTTCAGTCATCTTCTTCCATTCGCCGCAGCAGGAAGCCGAGGCACGCGCGAAAATCGCCCAACTGACTGCCGAGGGGCGCTTCAAGCCCCGGCCGATTGTGACCAAAGTGGAACCCGCGCAAACCTTCTGGCGCGCCGAGGACTACCACCAGCGCTATCTCGAGAAGCGCGGCATGGCGAAGTGCCATATTTAGGTTTCAGGTGGCAGATTTCAGTTCGCAGTTCTTAGTTCTCAGTTGCCTTAGGCGGCGGCTCGACTGCAGACTCCGGCACGGGTAGTGTTTCGCTGGTTTGCGCGGCAGATTCTTGATTCTCTGTGGGTATTTCCGCCGCCGGAACGGCTGTTGCTGCGCCGCCCGGTTCGTCGACCCACAACCACGCAATCCACCAGATCAGTACAGCCAGATAGACAGCGTTGTTGGTGTCGTAGAACTTGGTCTGCAGGTCCATGATATGGGTGTACTCGGCCTGCGAGTGGATGGTGGCGTGCATGGCGATGTGCTGCCAGATAAGGCGAACGGAGAGCTGTGCGATGGAAGCAGTCGACAGGCCGATGGCGATTTGCTGAGTGTGGCTGCGGAAGCCGGCCTGAAAGCGGCGTCCAAAGAGCACCACCAGAAGTCCAAGCCCGATGTTGAGCATGTCGGCAAGCAGGTCGGTCTTCTGAGCGAAGAGTTGCATCACGCGCAACACCGAAAGTTGAGAACCCGCGGTGAGCGTCTTCCATGCAGGCCAGGGTCCCCATTTGGCCAGGATCACTCCGCCCACGCAGAGCAAGATCACTGTCCAAACAATCCATGCGGCGCGGCTTGCGCCCTTGAAGGCCCGGCGCGCGATCTCTACCACCACGCCAAGAGCAACGATCGATGCCAGATCGGAAAGCGTCAGGAAGGTCTCATTAAAGAGCATCGGGGGCAGGCGATCCGATAGCAGGCGCCCAGAGACCATTCGCAGGGCCATCAGGACGATGGAGGCCGTAAACCAGGGAAAGCGGCGCGCGCGGTCGCGGCCAAGAAGCACGACCAGCAGCACCAGCAGACCCGCGAAAGTGAGGGTCCAAAGTATCTGGCCCGCGGAAAAATCGAAGTGAAAATGCATGGATCCGTTTCCAGGGATAAGCCAACGCTGCGCTCGCCCCTGTTTCAGTGTAAAGGGGTCAGGGTCTGTAACCCTATCCGGGCGAAAGTGAAGGAGTGAAAGAGTGAATTAGCGAAGAAAAGAAGGAACTTCATCTCGCGAGGCGCCTGCCATAATTTCTCTATGCTCGTTCTTGCCTCGGCCTCGCCGCGACGCCGCGAATTGCTCGCGCAGGTCGGCTATCAATTCGAAGTGCAGCCGGCGAATGTCCCGGAGGATCCATTGCCGGAGGAGGATGCGATCGTCTATGTCACGCGGCTGGCGCGTGAAAAAGCAGAAGCCGTCTTCCGCGAGCTTTGCACTCGGAACCGGGAAGGAGAACGCCAGCACGGCCAGCGCCTCGCCGTGCTGGGTGCCGACACCACGGTCACGCTCGATAACGAAATACTAGGCAAGCCTGAGAACGCCGCCGACGCAACGCGCATGTTGCGCCTGCTCAGCGGGCGCTCACATCGCGTGATCACCGGCGTGGCGGTTGTTACCGAGACCGGCGTAGAAGTCGCCGCAGAAGTGACGGCGGTCCGCTTTCTCACTCTTTCCGACGAGGAGATTGCCGCCTATGTGGCGACCGGCGAGCCCATGGACAAGGCCGGCGCCTACGGCATCCAGGGGCATGCCGCGCGCTGGATTCCGCGCATCGAAGGCTGCTATTTCAACGTGATGGGCCTGCCTCTGGCGTTGGTCTGCTCGATGCTGGAATCGCGGAACATTGCCTGACGAGAAAGCCTGCCCGGTGACGCGGCGCACGTTGGGCAAATGTCTCGAAGATCGTGATCGTGTGTTAGCCGCTTTGGGATTAGAATGTTGCCACTTTCGAATCACGGAGACTCCACGATGCGAAACTCTGCTTTCCTGCGCGGAATCGCGCTGCTTTTTGCCTTGGCCTCTTCCGTTCTGGTTCGCGCGCAGTTTCAGGAGCCCACGCCAGATGAGCTGAAGATGACCGCCGACCCGAAAGCGCCGGGAGCGGACGCGGTCTACCTCAATATCAGCGATATCGCGAATGATCCGATCCACTTCCAGACTTACTACGCCCGGGTCAAGATCCTGGCTGAGAAAGGCAAAGAGCTGGCGACCGTCGAGATTCCGTACATGAAGGGCAACTTCAAGGTGACCGACATCAAGGGCCGCACCATTCACGCGGACGGAACGGTGATTCCGCTCAACGTTAAGCCGGAGGATCTGTTAAGCGAGAAGAGCGGAGAACGGCAATTCGGACGCGTGGTTTTCACCCTGCCCAGCGTCGAAGTGGGAAGCATCCTGGAATACCGTTACCAGCTCCAGTACGACGACGAACACTTTTCTTCCCCGCAATGGGAGATTCAGAAGCACTACTTTGTGCACTCGGCGCATTATCAATTCGCTCCATTCCCGGCTTTCATGCCGAATGGTTCTCCCGGCACGGGCACTTCCAGATACCTGGTGGACGAGCGCGGCCGAGTGATCAATACCCTAATGTGGTGGACGCGCCTGCCCCAGGGAGTTGCCGTGAAGACAAGTATCAATGGCTCCTACACAGTTGACGTGACCGACGTGCCGCCCATCCCCGACGAAGAATGGATGCCGCCCATCCAGAGCTTGCTTTACAAAGTGGATTTCTATTACATGCCAGCCAGCAACGTCGGCGAATTCTGGATGAATGAAGCCAAATTCTGGTCAAAAGATGTGGACAAGTTCGCGGAGCCGTCCAAAGCGATCAAGGCTGCAGTTGACGGCCTGATCCTTCCCTCCGATAGCGAACTCGACAAGGCCAGGAAGCTTTATGCCGCCGTGCAGGCGCTGGATAACACCGATTATTCGCGCAGAAAAAGCGAATCGGAGATGAAGCTGCTCAGAATCAAAGTGGCCAAGCGAGCGGAGGATACATGGGCGCAGAAGAGCGGCGACAGCGAAGACATCGCCATGCTCTATCTGGCCATGCTGCGTGCGGCGGGATTGACCGCTTATGCGAAGAAAGTAGTGGATCGCGATCGAGGAGTCTTCGATCCGTCCAATATGAGACTGAGCCAGCTCGATACCACGCTCGTGGACCTCAGCACGGGAGGAAAAGAGATCGTTCTCGATCCCGGCGAGAAGATGTGCCCGTTCCAGACGGTGAACTGGCGCCACTCGGGCGCGATAGGCCTTGGGCAAAGTGCTCAGGGCCTCATCATCACATCAACCCCTGTGCAGCAGTACAAAGACAACACGACAAACCGCACCGGCGATGTGACCCTGGACGCTCATGGCGGTGTGACGGGAAACATCACCATCGTGATGACCGGCCAGGAGGCGCTGCACTGGAGGCAGCAAGCCTTACGCATCGACGAGGCCGAACTAAAGAAAAATTTTGACCGGGACCTGGAGAGAATGGCGCCCGAAGGAGCGGAGGCGCACATCGATCATTTTCTGGGATTGGACCAGCCGGATGAGAATCTGCTCGCCCTCGTCAAGGTGACCGGATCGCTGGGCACGGCGACTGCCAAACGGCTGATCTTGCCGGGATTCTTCTTCCAAACACACGAGCACCAGCCCTTCGTGAATGAAGAAAAGCGGCTGGAGCCGGTCGACATGCATTATGGCAGCCGCGTGGCAGATCAGATCACCTATCATCTGCCGGCTGGGGTGACCGTCGAGGGTGCGCCGCAGGATGCGAATATCTCGTGGCCGGCGCATTCCATTTTTGTGGCCAAGAGCAAGTCCGTCCCGGGTCAGCTCGTCGTTGCCGATGCGCTCTCCGTGGGATTTACCCAGGCGAAGCCTGAGGAGTACCAGGACCTGCGCGGTTTCTACCAGAAAGTGGCCGCGGCCGCGCAACAGCAGGTCGTGCTGACAAACGCGACAGCTACGGCTACAGCAGAGAAGGGGAACTGATGGCGATGCGGCTCCGGTGCACGTCAGCTCTCGCCACAGTTGTATGCTGTGCAGCTCTACTGTGCGTGACCCCGGCGGTCGCCAAAGAAAGACAGGAGCCGGCGCCGCAGTGGGCTCTCGATGCCGCAAAGGTGCCGACTCCCGCCGATATCGGCGATGCTTCTGCGGTGGTTCTATTCGATGAGTACCTGATCACAGTCGACAATGAGCAGCACGCGGTCGAGAGGGAGCGCTTCGCGGTGCGCATCCTCAAGCCACAGGGCCGAAAATACTCCCACTGCGAACAGGAATACGATGTTGATGAGAAACTCGATTATTTCCACTCCTGGACCATCGCCGCCGATGGCCGGCAGCTTCAAGCCATGGACACTGACTTCAAGGACATAGGGGCCTATGGTGACGCCGACCTGCAGGCCGCAGAACGCTTCCGCACGTTAGATCCTCCCGGCGGAGATCCCGGTGCGGTAGTCACATGCGAGACTCAGGTGCATCTACGGCCATACATGAATTCCGAGGATTGGGAAATCCAGTCGTCGATTCCCATCGTTGAAGAGGCATTGGAGCTGGCGCTGTCACCGGGTGGCCACTACGCCGAGTCCTGGAGCCGGTACACACCGATCAAGCCGACCGAAACAGCAGATAATCATCTCCGCTGGGAAATCAAAGATATGCCGGGGCTCGATTTGGAAAACATACACGCTACCCCCGCATGGGGAGCGCTGGCTGCGCGCATGTGCGTGATGTGGGGAGATGCGGCGGTCAAGGGCGCCGAAAATCAATGGCGGGCCATCGGTCTTTGGATGGAGCAACTTGAAGCTCACCGGCCCGATCCAACACCGGACATCACGGCCAAGGCTCAGGAACTCGTTGCCGGAGCTCCCGATCTCTACACAAAGCTGAGCCGTATCACCGCCTACATTCAGAAAAATATCCGCTACTTCATCATCGTCAAGGGCATCGGAGGCTGGCAGGCGCACTACGCGGCCGATATCTATCGCAATCGCTACGGCGACTGCAAAGACAAGACGACTCTGCTGATCTCGATGCTCCAGGCAGTCGGCATCCATGCCTATTATCTGCACGTCGACAGCGAGCGCGGTGTCATCAATTCTGAGGCTCCGTCGTTGCTCGGCAATCACATGATTACCGCTATCGAGCTGCCAGATGGAGCAAACGATTCTCGCCTGATGGCGCGCATTAAGGCCGCGAATGGCAAGACTCTGCTGATCTTCGACCCTACCGATGAGGAGACGCCGGTGGGACTGATCCGTGGCGAGCTGCAAGGTGCTTATGGCAATATTGCGGACGGGAGCGACAGCCAGGTGCTGCGCATGCCGGTTCTTCCCCCGGAGTCGGCCGGCCTGAAACGGAGCGGCTCGTTCGTTCTGGCAAGCGATGGCTCACTCACAGGTGACGTCAGTGACACATTCAACGGTGTCGATGCTGCGCGTGAACGCGCCCTTGTGAATGAGAGCGACAAGAAGAAGTTCCATGACAGGCTCGAGCAGGGTCTCAATTCAGATCTTCCTGGCCTCGAATTCAAAGACTACGAGTTGCACCAAATCGACGACCTGGATAAGCCGGTGCAGCTCGATCTCAAGGTGGGTTCGACAAACTATGCTCACGCTGCCGGTCCATTGCTGTTGTTGCGGCCGCGCATCGTAGGCACTCACGCCCGCGCATTTCCCGACCTGATGGAAGGCATGGAAAGGAAATACCCTATCGAGATCGGTCATCCGGGCAAGTGGAGCGACGATTTCGACATCAAGTTGCCTGCCGGCTACGTCGTCGACGAAACGCCCGATCCGGTGGATCTGGATATGGATTTTGCCAGCTATCACTCCGCGGTGACGGCTAAGAACAACGTGCTGCACTACGAACGCGAGTACGTGGTGCGCGACGTGGAGATCCCCGCGGACCGGGCGGCGGATTTCCGCAAGCTCGAGTCGGCCATTCTATTCGACGAGAAGGGCACCGCGGTGCTGAAGAAACAGTAGGCGCTGTGTACAGGCTCATGCCGCCCCTTCGGGCTGTTCGCTCCGCGGGTAGCCGTGGGACTCTCTGCCTGGCGAACGATCGCTGGAACGTGATCTCGGCCCCTACTTCGGTACTTCCCAGTCGTCGGTGCCAGTCTTGCCGCCGTCTGTCCAGGTCACCTGGACTGTGGGGTACTCGATTGTGATGGTCTCGGTGCGCCCGGAGATTTGGACTGCAGTGATTACGGCATCTTTCAGACTGATGGTCTGTACGGCCTTCCCCGCACCCGTGGCTGGGAACACGATGGTCACATCGTCGAGGGGTTCATGCGTGTTCATGGCCTGCATCAATTTGGGCGAAGCCGCATCCACCTCTTTTCTAATCGTGATCGAACTGTGCTGCCGCTTACCTGAGGCGATCCCCGTCGCCATCGCCGAATCATGGCTCACGCTGGTCAGGGCGATCTTCTCCGACATCGCTTCCCCTTTCAGCTGCCCTTGCTTCGATCCGTTGATGGTCATGTAGGCGTTGACTGCAGCTATTGCCGGAATGGCCGGCAACAAAGCACTGGCCAAGACACACCCCACTACGTGGCGCTTGACATTTCCTAAACGCATGAAAGTACCCTCCTGACTGATTGAATGGTTCGATGGGAAGCCCAGCCGTATCCTACTACCACGATTCAAGGACCGGCGAAGGAATAAAACCGGGGAATCAAGAGAGAAATCGAGCGAAACCGGGTGTGTTGAACCGGGCCGACGGTCGGTATCATCGAATCGGTCATGACTATTCCGGTCTTTTCTCCATTTCGTTTGCGTTCGGTCGAATTCTCCAATCGCATCGGCGTTTCGCCGATGTGCCAGTATTCGTCGCAAGACGGCTTCGCCACCGACTGGCATCTTGTGCACCTGGGCAGCCGCGCCCAGGGCGGAGCCGGCCTGGTGATGACCGAAGCGAGCGCAGTTCTCTCCGAAGGCCGCATCTCTCCCGACGACCTCGGTATCTGGAAGGATGAGCACATTCCCGCTCTGCGGCGCGTTGCGAGCTTTCTCCACAGCCAGGGCTCGCGCGCGGGAATGCAGTTGGCGCACGCCGGTCGCAAGGGAAGCACGAAGAGCCCGTTTGCCGGAGAAGGGGCAGTCCTTCCCGAGGAGGGCGGCTGGACGCCCGTGGCGCCGAGCGCCATCCCGTTCGCGCCGAACTATCCGATGCCCGCCGCGCTCGACCAGGCCGGCATCGATGCAGTTGTCGACGGATTCCGCAAAGCGGCGCTCAGGGCCTTGTCCGCCGGATTCGACTACGTCGAGATTCATGCGGCGCACGGCTATCTACTGCACGAGTTTCTTTCCCCGCTGTCGAATCACCGTACGGATGCCTACGGCAGCAGCTTTGAAAACCGCACCCGGCTGCTGTTGGAGGTGGCCGCGGCTGTGCGCTCCGCATGGCCTGAGCGATTGCCGCTGTTTGTCCGCATCTCGGCCACCGACTGGGCCGAAGGCGGATGGAACGTCGATGAGTCTGTTCGGCTCGCCGGCCTGCTGCGCGAGCGCGGCGTGGATCTGATTGATTGCTCGTCAGGAGGGCTGGTTCCCGGCGTGAAGATCCCGCTCGCTCCTGGCTATCAAGTCGGCTTTGCCCGCAGAATCCGGCGCGAGGCGGGCATCGCAACGGCAGCCGTCGGGATGATCACCGAACCCGCGCAGGCCAACGCGATTGTTGCGAACGGCGACGCCGACCTGGTGCTGCTGGCCCGCGCCATGCTGCGCGATCCCTACTGGGCATTGCATGCCGCGGCCGTTTTGGATGAGAACGTGAGTTGGCCGAAGCAATACCTGCGCGCTGCGCCGCCTCATTCCGCCGCGCGCGAAGGGCTCATTCTCGAGTGAACCCCGTGACGCAAAGAGAGTGCCGGGCGGCCTAAATGAGCCGCGTTTTCCTTTGCCAAATGGGTGCAGCGGCCCGATTTCGCTTCACAAATCGCGCAGGATGTGACCTATACTGCCTGTAGCGCGAGGCTTTTTCTCCCCAAAGCTGCGGTAGCCTCGCTGGTATCTATGGCAACACAAGCATCGAGGAAACGCGCCTACGAGCCGCCCACCATTCCGGATCGTCTCTATTTCAAGATTGGAGATGTCGCCCAGTTGTGCGGCGTAGAAACTTACGTTCTGCGCTTCTGGGAATCGCAATTCCCGCAACTGAAACCGAACAAGAGCGGCACCGGCCAGAGGCTTTACCGCCGCCGCGATGTGGAGATGGCGCTCGAAGTCAAGCGTCTGGTGCACGCCGAAGGGTACACCATCGCGGGCGCGCGCACAGTTTTGGAACAGGGTGTGCGCAAGCACGGCTCGAAGCTCAATCCGCAAGCCGCATTGCCGCTCGCAGGCGATCAGCCAAACAGAATGGATGCAATTGCCGCAGCCATCGGCCACGCGCGGGCTGAGCTCCGCGAGATCGCCGGAATGTTGGGCAGTTCCGCCCAGCAACCAGCACGCCGGCGCAGCCGTCTGGCTCCGATTCGCGCCGCCGCTTCGGGTTCGCTGTTTCCGTCGTAGTTGAGTTTTTTGGGGGGGCGCAGGCTTGGCCGCTTCCTGGGGACGCGGCGGTTGTCGTACCAAGGAATTCCACCGCTAGCGGCCCACCTGCGAGCCAACCTCCGCGAGTCGATTGCGGAGTATACTCGGCGCATGCGCAGGGTAGAAATCCCCGCTCCGATCTTTACGCCGGATAACGAACCTTACCTGGGACGTCATCCCCTGTTCGTATTGGACAGCCTCATTAGCTTGTGCATGGCGCTCAACTCGAAAATCGCTCCTTCGTCGCACGGCCGCGCTCTTTCGAGTCTTGAGAGTGCGCTCTGCGTTTTGATTCCGCAAACCATCTCACTTTCGCTTTCGGCTCGGGAACTTATCCGCCAAGGCTACCTATTTGGTGCGAAGGTCTTGGTTCGCCCCATTACGGAACGTGCAGTCACGATTCTCTATCTTTGGAAGGTTCCCGCTGCGATCTCGATCTGGGACGATGGATGGGACCACCGCAAGCGCCCAAGTCTACAGAAAATGCTGGACGAACTGAACCAGCGCATGTTTCAGGAGGAGCCGGGGAAATTGGCGGGAGCAACCCACGGTCTCAACAGCGCGACGCACGGTGATCCATTCAGCGCTCGCTGGAATGTGATGTCACGTGACGACGGGGTTCCGGTCTTCCCTGTCGCGAAAAACCTGAGCTCTCCGGAGCTCGCAGACGAGGTATGTGCAGAAGTAGTCCCTTGGCTGACCGCTGCAATGGGGATAGCGAACGCGGTGTTCGGCCAAGGGGACGTCAAGCGCTCCGATTCC
>Ga0187887_10003468_pt1 | contig 12200 bp, 12 predicted proteins | sample June2016WEW_7_10_FD_132977 | JGI IMG/M metagenome (GOLD analysis project Ga0187887, IMG submission 132977) | Peatland microbial communities from SPRUCE experiment site at the Marcell Experimental Forest, Minnesota, USA - June2016WEW_7_10 | ecosystem: Environmental > Terrestrial > Soil >...
GCCTGTGGTTATTGTAGTAGATGATGTATTCGAACAGTTCGTTGGCGAAGTGGTCAAGGTTATCGAAGGTTGTGCCTTCGATGACGTCGTCATCGAGCGTTCGCCAGAAGCGCTCGACCTTGCGGTCGGACGGATTGACGATCAACAGCTTGCCTTGGACCTTGGCGAAGTCGAACGGCCGCAGCGATGAAATATCGCGCGCCGCCTTGCTCGGCACCGCGCTGATCTTCACCGTTTTCGGCACCACCGCACCAGCGGCCGCGGCAAAGCCCGCTGGCGCCTTCTGGTTCGAGGCCTGATCCAGGTCGTTCCACGCCATCTTCTGCTGTGTGGCGTTGAGGTCCAAGGTGTCGCTCGCCCGCGGTTGCATCGACGCGGCCGAAGCCGCCGTGACGCCGGCCAGCAATGCCGCCGCGGCGAATGCGATTGTGGTTGATGTTTTCATTGGTTTCATTGGCGATCTCCTCGATTGGGAATGATCACCCCGTAGGGCAAACGCGGCGGATGGATGGAGCGTTTCGTTAAATCGGCGTCATGAAACGCGGCGCCGGGTCGCAGGACGGTTGCATCCTAGCCGGTGATGACCTCGGCAATCATCATGTCGTGCGGATTGACGATCAACAGCGCGCCCGGAGTTCGCGCATAATCATAGGGCTGCAGCGCCGGAACATCGCGTGCGGTCTTGCCGGGAACCGCCCTCACCTCCAGCGTGCTCGGGATCGCCGAACTCGTCGTCGCTTTGAAATCCGCCGGCGCGGTCGAGGTGACGCCGGTGCTCAGATCGTTCCACGCAGTCTGTTGCTGCTGGGGCGACAGTTTCAGGCTGTCGCTCGCCTGTGGAACCGGCGAAGTGAAGAGCGCCGCCGTTGCGACAGCCCCGGTCAGCCACCCTCCAGTCGCCACCGCGGCAACGGCTATTGCGATGGTACGTGATTTCATCGGTGACCTCCTCGACGGAATGCCGTCTTGTCGGAAACGCGGCGGGTTAGGGTGTTGTTTCGTTAAATGCAGTTCATGCTAAGGCATCCGGCATCGACGAAGCCCCAGCCCGCCTTTGGCATTTAACTGAAACCAGGGGTGCCTTTAGTACGTATTTGTGCCGGATCGTAAACCATGACCGCGCAGGTCGACACCTCCTCCTTCTACGCCACCCTCCCCGTCCAGCGCCGCTTCCGCGCGCTGATGGATCCGGCGCGCTATGCACCGTTGCCGAACGACTGGACGGTCGGTATCGCCGACGTCGTGGCCTCGACCAAGGCGATCGCGGACAAGCGCTATAAGGCGGTCAATATGGCGGGCGCCGCGGTGATCGCGTCGGTGACCAATGCGCTCGGCGGGCGCGAATTTCCGTTCGCCTTCGGCGGCGACGGCGCGAGCTTTGCGGTTGCGCCGGGCGACGTCGCGGTGGCGCGCGAGGCGCTGGCGGCGACGGCGGCCTGGGCGGACGGCGAGCTCGGGCTCACTTTGCGGGTGGCGCTGATTCCGGTCGCGGATATCCGCGGCCAAGGCCTCGACGTGCGGGTGGCGCGCTATGGGCCGTCGGAAAATCTGTCCTATGCGATGTTTTCCGGCGGCGGACTCGCCTGGGCGGACGCGGCCATCAAGCGCGGCGAGTTTGCCGTCATGCCGGCGCCGGCCGGCACCTGGCCCGATCTCAACGGCCTGTCGTGCCGGTTCCAGGAATTCCGCGCCGTGCGCGGGCTCATTCTGTCGCTGGTGCTCCTGCCGGCGCCCGGCGCCGATCCCGCCGCGTTCCGGGCGCTGACCGAGGCGATCGTGACGCTGGTCGAAGCGAGCCCCGAGGCCGGGCAGCCGCTGCCGGCAGGCGGACCAAAGCTCGGCTGGCCTCCGCAAGGCGCCGATCTCGAAGCCCACACGCTGCCGGGCGAAAGCCGGTTCAAACGCGGGCGGGTGCTGGCGCGGACGCTGCTCTATTTTCTGGTGATGCGGTTCGGTATCACGGTCGGCAGCTTCGTACCGGGCGTCTATCTGCGCCAGGTCGTCGAGAATTCCGATTTCCGCAAATATGACGACGGGCTGCGCATGATCATCGATTGCACGCCCGAGCTTGCCGACGCGCTGGAGCGCAGGCTCGCGGCGGCGGCAGGAACGGCGCGCTACGGGTTGCACCGGCAGGAAGCGGCCATGATGACGTGTTTCACGCCGTCGCCGGCGCGCAGCGACCATGTGCATTTCATCGACGGCGCGCAGGGCGGCTATGCCGCCGCCGCGAGCGCGCTTAAAACTAATTTTTTCGCTGGAGCATGATCTTTTCGGAAAACCGGCAACCACTTTTCCGGATCGTGCTCTTACATCCCTGATTTCGCCAGCACCGCAGCGCCGGCGGCAGCGACTTGCTCATCTTGCGCCGACAGCGCGCCGGAGACGCCGATGGCGGCTATGATCTTGCCGTCGAGGAGGACGAGGACGCCGCCTTGCAACGGCGTGATGTCCTTGAGCGCGAGCAGCCGCATGCCGGCGCCGCCGGCGGCGATGGCGTCGTCGAGCGCTTTCGACGGCAGCTTGAAGTCGAGCGCGGTGCGCGCCTTGCCCTCGGACGTGGTGATGGCCGAGAGCTGGGCGTTGTCGACCTTGTGGAACATCACCAGATTGCCGCCGCTGTCGAGAATGGTGATGGCGACCTGCCAGGAATTCTTGGCCGCCTCGAGCTCGGCTGCCGCCATGACGCGCTTGGCCTGTTCAAGCGTGATCGGCGGCCCGTAAGGCGGCATCGGCGCCGACACCGCGGCTGGAGCCGGAGCGGCCGATTGCTGGGCGGATGCCGCTCCGGCCACCAGGGCGCATGAGCCGGCCAATACACAGGCGAACGCAAGCATTCGAAACATCGCCAAAGCCTCCACTACCGAATCGAGCGGCGGCGGGCACAATAAGCGGCAAAAGCGGCAGGGGAAAGCCGCCCCGGTGCGCCGCAACGCATAAACGTGATCGCCATTGTGATCGCCGGACCGGTGCGCCGCGGCCGCGTCCGGACTATATTTTCGCCACCGATCGGGCGACCTCGCCGGGGCGGTTGCCAGAAGAATTTGCCAGGAGAATCCGTCATGTTTTCATTCCGCAAAAAGCTCGAAATGCCGGCTGCCGACGAGGCCTTGCCGGGGCGTTCGACGCCACTCGCCACAGCGCGGCAGCATTTCGTCAATGGCCGCGCGCTCAAGGGGCCTTATCCCGAGGGGCTCGCCATGGCGATGTTCGGGCTCGGCTGCTTCTGGGGCGCCGAGCGCAAATTCTGGGAGCTCGGTGACGGGATTTATGTCACCGCGGTCGGCTATGCCGGCGGGCTGACGCCCAATCCGACCTATGACGAAGTCTGCTCCGGCCGCACCGGCCACAACGAAGTGGTGCTCGTGGTCTACGACCCGAAGAAAATCTCCTATGACCGCCTGCTCAAAGTGTTTTGGGAAAACCACGATCCGACGCAAGGCATGCGCCAGGGCGGCGATGTCGGTACGCAATACCGTTCCGGCATCTATGCCTTCACGCCCGAGCAGCGCGCCGCCGCCGAGACGTCGAAGGCGGCCTATGCCAAGGCGCTCGCCGCCCAGCATCTGGGCCCGATCACCACGGAAATCCTCGACGCCCCGCCGTTTTATTTCGCCGAGGACTATCACCAGCAATATCTCGCCAAGAATCCGCATGGCTATTGCGGCCTCGGCGGCACCGGCGTGAGTTGCCCGATCGGCACCGGGGTTGCGGCTTAAGCGGACGAAAAGTTGCTATGATGGCGACATAGACGATATCGCTGGGGGCACCATGGCTTGGCCGGACGGACGCTATATTCAGGCGGCGATTTTCTTCAGCCGTTGGTTGCTGGCGCCGTTCCTGCTTGGTCTTTTGCTCTGCCTGTTTTTGCTGATGTATCGCTTCTTCGGCGATTTATACGGCCTCGTGCTGCAAGTGCCGAGCATGAGCTGGCACGATACCGTCACCGGCGTGCTCAATCTGGTCGATCTGGCGCTGACCGCCAATCTGATCCTGATCGTCATCTTCTCCGGCTACGAAAACTTCATCCGCCGCATCAATGCCGCCGACCATCCCGACTGGCCCGAAGGCCTGACCCAGGTCGATTTCGGCCAGCTCAAACAGAAACTGCTCGGCTCCGTGGTCGGCATCGCCGCGGTCGACGCACTGGCCTGGTATTTCGATCTCGAGAAATATTCCGACACTTCGAAGCTCGGCTGGGTGCTGGCATTCCCGCTGATGTTTGTCGTCGTCATGCTGCTCTTGGCGATCGCCGATCGGCTGGGTCGCCACGGCAAGGCGGATTAGCCCGCAAGGCCGACCCGGTTAGGGTTTGTTAACCATACTTGGCGTTAAGTCGGACTTCGGCTTGGACTCGAACGGGGTCGGATTGCGCGTATGCGGGTCATCCGCTCTCTCATGCTGTTTTTTGCCGTCGCAATTGCGGCAGGGGGATGCGCACAACAACCCGTGTTGCGCTACCAGATGGCGGCAGCGCCGGCGCCGCAAGGCATCGACAACGTGATCTACGGCTCGCCGGCGCCCAGCTATGGGGCGGTCGCCGCACCGGGTTATGCGATCGCTGCGGCACCGGCTTACAGCGTGGCCGCGCCAGCGCCCGCCTACGCAGCCTCCCCCGCTTATGGCCCGGCTGTCGCACCGGCCTATGGCATGGCCGCCCCCGCTTCCGCTTACGGCACCACCGGATCGGTCGGGATGGTGCGCGGCTATCCAGGCGGCATGATGATGGCGCAGCCTGCGGCCTATGCGCCGGCCGCTTATGCAGCTCCCGCGCAGCAGTGGGCCTACACACTGGATTCCGGCGACCGGCTGCGCGTTGTTGTCTTCGGCCAGGACGGGCTGACCAATTCTTATGTGCTCGACGCCAGCGGCCAGATCGCCATGCCGTTGATCGGTACGGTGCCGGCGCGCGGCCTGACCACCGACCAATTGTCCGAGCGCATCACCGATATGTTGCGCCAAGGCTATGTCCGCGAGCCGCACGTCGTGGCCGAGGTCGAAGCCTACCGGCCGTTCTTCATTCTCGGCGAGGTCACCGCGCCCGGCCAATATCCCTACACGCCGAACATGACGGTGGAGACCGCGGTGGCGATCGCCGGCGGCTTCGGGCCGCGCGGCTTGCGCACATCCGTCATCATCAGCCGCAATTTCAACGGCCAGCAATTCCGCTACCAGGCGCCGATCAGCGCGCCGATCCATCCCGGCGATACTATCCAGGTGCAAGAGCGCTGGTTCTGACGGATCGGAAATCAGGTCTGAGCCTGATTTCCCGATCCTTGCTTTTCTTACTTCACGTTCTTCGCCAGGAATTCCATCGAGCGTTGCCACGCCAGCTTGGCGGCCGCTTCATTGTAGCTGCCGCGCTCGTCGCAGTGAAAGCCGTGCTGGGCCTCCGCATAGACGTAGATTTCGCAATCGCCGGCGCGCTTGGCTTTGATCGCATCGACGTCGCTCATCGGGATCGAAGCGTCCTTCTCGCCGAAATGCATCTGCGTCGGTATTTTCGGCTTCTCGTCGGCATTTTTCGCGATCTGGCCGCCGTAATAACAGACGGCGGCGGACAGCCCGTTGAGCTTGGACGCCGCCAAAAACGAGATGGTGCCGCCCATGCAGAAACCCATGATGGCGACCGGGCCGCTTTTCTTCAATTCGTCGATCGCGGCTTGCACGTCGCGCAGCATGGCGCCCCAATCCGGATTGGCGACGAATTTGCGCGCATTGGCGATTTCGTCGGGCGTGTAACCGCATTCGAAATCCGGCTGCTGACGGTCGAATACCGCCGGCGCCAGCGCCGCATAGCCTTCGCCGGCCAGCCGGTCGCAGACCGCGCGGATGTGATGATTGACGCCGAAGATTTCCTGAATGAGAACGACGCCGCCCTTGGCGGTTCCGGCCGGATCGGCGCGATAGGCGCCGAGCTTGAAATTGTCCGATGACGTCAATGCAAAATGCTTACCCAAGACGATCCTCCCTTGACATTGGCGACCATATGACTCGCCGGCCGCGTCGATTGTGGCGTCGGATTATAGCGCGAGCGCGAGCGCGCGTCAGCGCGCGACGACGATGAAATCCGTACCCTCGCCGGTTTCGTCGCCGAGACCTTGGTCCGATACGATGAGCGAAGAGCTCGGAACCAGCAATTGCGAAATCATGTCGATCGCATCCTGGGGAATCTCGATGCGCGCGAGCGCCGCGGCCGGCGATTGCAGCGGCGGCGGATCTGCCGTCGCCTTCTCGCCATCTCCGATTCTGCGCCTGCCGTTCGCATGCTGCTCGAATTTCTGTTCGGTCTCCGATTTCCGCGCGGGTTTCGGCGGCTCGCCGGGAAGCGACACGACGGTCCAGCGCAACGTTGTATGATCGTCCAAAAAATTCATCGCCGTAAAGACATGCGTACCCAGCGGCTCGTCGGGATGCGCGATGGTGACGGCGGCGTCGAACAGCGGCTCAAAGTCCTGCCGGACGTAGATTTTCTTTTCCTTGCGGCTGACGAAAATTGAAATCGGCGTCTTTTTTGCCGCAGCCGCCTTGGCCATTTCCGCGGGTTTGGCAGGCGTTGCCGCGGCGCCGCCATCCGGCACCGGCGGTCCGACTGTTGGGTCGAGCGCGGTCGAAGCCGGCATGTTTGGAGCAGTTGTCGGCGCCGAGGACTTCGGCGCGTCGCCGATGCCGGAATTAGGCCTGGCAGGCCCCGCATCGGCACTGACCCGCAATCCCAGCTCGGCCGGTCGCGCCGGAGCTACGGCGTCGGCCGGCGCGGCGTCGATCGCCTTGCTGCCGTCGGCCGACTGCGCTGTCTTGACCGATGGCGTGGGCGCCGCGATCGGATCCGGCGGCCTATCCTTGTGCACGAACAGATGCGGATCCGCGAATTCAACCGGCTTTAATTCGGAACGCGAAATGATCACGCGCGCACCGAGCTTGGTGAGACCGTACAGCCGCGCCGCAAAATCGTGCGGCATGCGGATGCAGCCATGCGAGGCCGGATGGCCGATATTTTCACCCTCGTGCAGGGCAACTCCGGACCAGGTGATGCGCTGCATAAAGGGCATCGGCGCATTGCTGTAGATATTGGAACGATGGAAAACCTGTTTTTGGATAACGTCGAAAACGCCCAGCGGTGTCGGCAGGCTGGGCACGCCGGTCGCCACCGACGTGTCGGCGACGTGCGCGCCGTCACTATACAAATGCAGCTTCTGCTGATTGATGGAAATGAAGATTTGCAGCGGACCTTTCGGGATGTCGCCGAACGGCTCCTTGTTGGCGTGCCCGGTGTCCTGGTGCTTGGTCGCGTGGTGCCGAGGCTCTTGGTACGAAGCCTCGTACCTGGCTTTTGCGACCGCTGTCGCCGGCGCACAACCCCAAGCCGCGACAATCGCGAAAGCGAGCGCGCCAGCGGGCAGCACCTTTCTTGGTCGCCGGTGCGGCATAGCGCTTTCGGGCCGCGTGTTTTGGCTACTCAACTCCGCCCCCAAGCCCGTGCTGTATCAAGTATTGGGAACACAGCGCGCATCTTAGTCGACACGCCCACCTCACACCATCGCCGGATTTTACCAGGCACGTCACAGTTCATGAATGAGGTAAAGACGTTAACGGGTAATGCAAGACGCCGCCGTGACACTGGCGCTTGTCCCCAAATAATCGCCTCGCTCGCCAAGGCCCACCGTCCGATCTTAGCCTGCCGGCGTCAACGCAAACGCCTCCGCCAAAAGCTCATAAGAATGCCGCCGTGCGGCATGATCGTAAACCATCGTCGTGATCATCAGTTCATCGGCGCGCGTCGCCTCGGCTAACGCGAGCAATCTTTCCTTGACGCTGTCGACACGTCCAACCACAAGCCGGGTGCGCTGCCGCAGCATGCGCTCGCGGTCGACGGCCGTGTAGGGGTAGGCGGCAGCCTCCTCGGGCGAGGCGAGCGGGAGATATTCACCTTTGGCGCGGCGCACATAATGCAGGTCGGCGCTCAACGCGATGCGCTCGGCCTCGGCATCGGTGTCGGCGGCGATCACGGCCGTGCCGAGGATGGCATAGGGCCCGGCCAGCGTCGCCGATGGTTTGAAATGCTCGCGATAAGACAGCATGGCGCCAGCCGCGTCATAATCGGCGAAATGATGGGCGAAGGCGAAGCCCAGGCCGACAGCAGCGGCAAGTTCGGCGCTATAGCCGCTCGATCCCAACAGCCAGATCGGCGGCAGCGCCACATCAGCCGGCACCGCGCGCACATTGCGGAACGGATGGTTTTCGGGAAACCCGCCGCGCTCCAGCAACAGCAATTCCTGAAATCTTTCCAGGAAGTCGTCGCCCTCCCGCGCATCCTGTCGCGCGCGCAACGCATATGACGTGACCGGATCGGTGCCGGGCGCGCGGCCGAGCCCGAGATCGATGCGGCCGGGAAACAGCGCTTCCAGCACCTTGAAGCGCTCGGCAACCATCAGCGGCGCATGGTTGGGCAGCATGACGCCGCCGGAGCCGACGCGCATGCGCGACGTGGCCGCCGCGATTTGTCCGATCATGATTTCGGGCGCGGAACTCGCAATGTTTGCGAGATTATGATGCTCGGCGACCCAGTAACGCTTATAGCCGAGCCGGTCGGCGAGCCGCGCCAGATCGAGCGAATTGCGCAATGCCGCCGACCCCGGCGTGGCCGTGGTCACAGGCGACAAATCGAGGACGGACAGTGGAATCACGCCGGATCGGACTCTCTGCGCTCATGACGAGCATGGCGGCTTAGAAACGCGTCGCGGCGGCTTTCGTCAATCCCGGCGCCAATTCACGGGCTGCTTGTGCCGCCGATCACGGTCGGCCGAGCGGCCGGTTGCTTAGCCGTCGTCTGTTTCGTGGGGCGACGTCGCTTTGTCGCGACGCGACGCTTGACTGCTTGCGGCGCCGGCGCGGTTTGCGCTGTGGCCTGTGGCGCGGATTGGTAATTCGACGGCAACGCAAAATTCACGACGGGCGATGGCGCGGCGGTTGCCGCCTGCGGTTGGCGCGGACGGCGCAGCTTGACGACGCGGCGGCGTGGCGGTCTGTGCGCAGCAGGTGCCGCCCTCGTTGGCATCGTCTCCACAATGGTTTTTTCGTCGGTGGGGACTGCGCTCTCCGGCGGGGGATTAGCGTCCGGCGCGGGATCGGCCGGCGGCGGTTGCTCCGCCGGCGATTGCAACGCGACGTCGACCGCGGCGTCCGTCTTTGCATCCTGCCCGGTTGCGGAATTGGGGTCCTGGCCAGTTTGTTGGCTGGCCTCTTGGCCGGAATCCGTGCTGGCCGCGGTCGGCGCCGGCGCATCGCCCGAAGAAGCATCCGCCGTTGCAGGCGCGGCCAGCAACGGGTGATCCGAGGACGCGAGCATCGTTGGCACGGCTGCCGGCGCATTCAACTGAAAGCGCACGCCGAACGGCGCCGTCGCCGCATCCGTCACCGGTGCGGGCGCGCCGTTGCCGAACACCAGCTGCAGCGGCGGGTTGCCGCTACGCAGCCGCGCCAGGGGCTCATGATTGACGCGGAATGCGGCGAACATGCCCATCCCGCAACTGATGGCAACGATCGAAGCGAACATCGCCACGATCATGAGACGGACGTTCGGGAACATTCGACCTCGCAGAGTAGCCGCGCGCGATCCAGCTCAAAGCACGCGTTACTCAAGTTTGGGATTGGCGCGAGGACGAATTCACACAGGGCTATCACATGGTGCCGACGACAGCCCTTGGCCAAGGCTTTCCCTCAACCGGCGCAAGGTTCAGCCGCGACGACATTAGCTGAGTCGCCGAAATGACAATGTTAAAAATGACGGGAGCGGCGCAGCCGCGCGCGGCTGCACAAATTACGCGAAGAGAAATTACGCGATCGGATCGCGACTCAACGCGTCAGCGCGCTTTGCGCCGGGACTTGCGCAGCCGTTGCATTCGGCGACGCTCCCGGCAGCACCACCACGCGGGTGCCGACGCTCACCCGGCTGTACAGGTCCGCGATATCGTCGTTGGTCAGCCTGATGCAGCCCGACGAAACGAAGGTGCCGATGGTCGATGGCTGATTGGTGCCGTGAATCCGGTACAGCGTATTGCCGAGATACAAAGCGCGCGCGCCCAGCGGGTTGGTGTCGCCGCCGGCCATAAACCGCGGCAGATAGGGCTGACGCTCGATCATCTCCTTGGGCGGGAACCAGTCCGGCCATTCTTTCATGCGGCTGATGCGCTCGGCGCCCGACCAAGTGAAGCCTTCGCGCCCGACGCCGATGCCGTAACGCATCGCCTTGCCGCTACCGAGCACCAGGTAGAGGTAGGTGTTCGGCGTATCGATGATGATGGTGCCGGGGACCTCGACGGTGGCGAAATCGACGAGTTGGCGGCGGAACTGCGGCGGCAGGTCCCTGGTCGGACCCTGCTCGGGCTGATCTTCCGGCGGCAGACCGGCGATCACCGTCCGGCGGTCCAGCGGTACCGCTTGGGGGGGCGCGACGGGACTACGGACCGAGCCGGTCACGTCCGCGGGGGCCGGAGCGCTGGCGACCTCAGCCGGCGGCCGGTCGGCCGCCTGCCCATCGACCATCGGCATCGGCTGTGGCGCGAAATAACCGCCGCGTGCAGGCCCTGACGCATCAGCTTCCTCGCCGGGCGCCGGCTGGACGGTACCCGGAGCGTAGGGGACGCCGTTGGCGTCACGATAGACCGGCTGCGGGCCGGCGTAAGGCGGCGGGTAATAGGCTGCGGGCGGCGGCGGATAATATTGGGCGGCGGCGCTGCCGAGCGAGCCGGCGAGGGCTGACGCAATCACAACAACACCGATGCTGACCCGCAAAGTAACCCCCCGGACTAACCCTATTTCGGCATCTGTTTTGCAAGCTACATTTGGCGGGAACAAGGCACGAAACCGCTCTGCGGGTGGGTGCGTTGTCGCTTGGGCGACTGTTCCGCCGGCATGGTGAACAGTTGGTAATGAATTCGACTTATGTGGCCGCGCCGCTAAGTGTGTTATTGACGCTGGGGACATCTTTCGGCGCTGTCTATCGGGGGATCGGACATGACGCGAATGATTTTGGGACTTGTGGTCGGGGGCGTCGTCCTCGGCTTGATGAATTCGAGTCCGCTCCAGGCTCAGACCACCGCCATCAACGACCTTAAGGGCAAGATTTTCGACGCCAAAATGGCTCAGCAGACTTTCGCGGCGGGCTTGCGGCATTGCAGCGAGCTGGACGGGACGACTTTCTATTATCAGACCCGCGATCGCGTTCTTAATCTCGAAGAGTACCACCGCTCGCTCGACAATCTGGTCCTACAGGGGGTTTTCAATCCCGAGACCAAGCGGCCGTGGAACCAGCAGGATGCCGAGGCGCGTTGGGACCTGGTAAAACGGGAGGCGGCCTCGGACCAAACCACCTGCGCGCTGGTGGCGAGCTTGCCCGATCTGCAGAAAAAGCTCGACGACCTGGAGCGACAAGCCACGGCAGCGCCAAACGCTGCATCCCACGGCGACAAGTAAGGCTTCGACGGCTCTCCAACTGAGGGCGACCGCCGAGCTTACCGGCCGCCATCTTGCGGCGGCACCGCGATGGCGATGTTAGACGTGGGCGCCGGACACCAACAATCAGAGATCAGGGGGAACAGCATGGACTGGACCGACCGACGGGAGCGGCTGCGCGCCGTCATCGCTGGATCACGTTGCATTTATCCGGGCTCGGTATTCGATGCGATTTCGGCGCGCATTGCCGAGGATCTCGGCTTCGAGGCCGGCATGTTCGCGGGCTCGATCGCGTCGTTCGCGGTTCTCGGCGCGCCCGATATCGTCATGCTCACCTTGACCGAATTCGCCCAGCAGGCCTACCGCATCAACCGCGCCGGCAAGCTGCCGCTGCTGGTCGACGCCGACCACGGCTACGGCAACGCGCTCAATGTCAAACGCACGGTGGAAGAACTGGAAACCGCGGGCGTGGCGGCGCTGACCATCGAGGACACCGCCTTGCCGACGGGCTACGGCGCCACCGGACCGGCTCTGATCCCGATCGCCGAGGGCGTCGGCAAGATGAAGGCGGCGCTCGCCGGCCGGCAGGATCCGCGGCTCGTCATCGCCGGCCGCACCAGCGCCATGGCAATCAGCGGCGTGGAAGATACCATCGCGCGGCTGAAGGCCTATGAAGAAGCCGGCGTCGACATGCTGTTTATGTCCGGCGTGAAGACGCGCGCGCAACTCGACGCCGTCGCCGCCGC
>Ga0187887_10003477_pt1 | contig 12174 bp, 13 predicted proteins | sample June2016WEW_7_10_FD_132977 | JGI IMG/M metagenome (GOLD analysis project Ga0187887, IMG submission 132977) | Peatland microbial communities from SPRUCE experiment site at the Marcell Experimental Forest, Minnesota, USA - June2016WEW_7_10 | ecosystem: Environmental > Terrestrial > Soil >...
CCCGAGTCGGAACTAACAACCCGTGGTAGCCCAATGGTCTACATTCATTCGTCCATGGACATGCAGGCGTTTACGTGACCTATTCAACCGGTGGTAGCTCCCTGGGCGACATACGCTATCCCATGTACATGCCGCCATTTACGTCGAGCGTGTGGCCGGTGATGTAGCCGGCAGCCTCGCTGGCCAGGAAAGCAACGGCGGCGGCCACGTCGGTGTCGCTGCCATAGCGAGCCAGCGGAATCTGCGCGAGGATGGCAGCCTTCTGCGCATCCTGAAGCTCGTCCGTCATGGCGGTCTGGATGAACCCGGGAGCGACGGCGTTGACCGTGATGCTGCGACTGGCGAACTCGCGGGCGAGAGATTTGGTCAGGCCGATCAGGCCTGCCTTGGACGCCGCATAGTTGGCTTGGCCAGCGGCGCCCGCCTCGCCGACCACCGAAGTGATGTTGATGACGCGTCCCCAGCGTCCCTTCATCATCGACGAGATGACGGCCTGGGTGAGCAGGAAGGCGCCGGTGAGGTTGGTGCGCAGGACGTCGTCGAAGTCGGCCAGCTTCATGCGCAGGGCGAGGCCGTCCTTGGTAATGCCGGCGTTGTTGACCAGGATGTCGACTTTGCCGAGGTCGGCGAGGACAGCCTTGGCGCAGGCCTTGATGGATTCCTCGCTGGAGACGTCGAGCGCGTAGGTGCGGGCGGTGCCGCCGGCGGCGGTGATCTCGGCGGCGACGGCTTCCAGCTTGTCGGCGGACCGCGCGGCGAGGGCGACGGTTGCGCCGGACTTGGCGAGTTCGAGGGCGCAGGCGCGGCCGATGCCCTGGCTGGCTCCGGTAATCAAGGCAATTCTTCCAGATAAGTGGTTCAAGGTTTTTCTCCGACCTCAGACTGCTTCAGCTTCGCCTCTAGTTTCCCACGGGCCGACGATTTGCGACAGCAAGATAAAGGCGAACCAGATCGTCCGCCGAGCCACCGAATCACAGGGCAGCGCGCTATTCTTGTGCGAGTTATGAGTGAGACCCAGAAGCACGCAGCCGACCACAAGCCTTCCGACAATACAACCGAAGTCTACGCTATCCACGGAGCCGAGCCCGAGGTCCTGGCCTATGCCATGGCGAAGTATTCCCGCTCGTCGCTGACCATGCGCGAGTCGCTCACCGAGATCAGCTCGCAGAAGGCCGAGCAGTTCCTCAACACCTTCTACTTCCAGTATGGACATCGCTCGATCGCCGACCTGGCGCACATCCCCTTTGCGGTGGAGAAGCTAAGCCTGCTGGCGGCGATTGTGCTGGTTGACGAGACGCGCTGGGATGGGCAGGAGCGCTCGACGCGCTACCAGGACTTCCGCCGCTCCGGATGGTTCACGCCGCACCTCGACAGCCACCACCGGGCTGATTACACACGCGCCATCGAGGCGCTGTTTGCCGCGTATAACGATCTCAGTGCCGGCATGTTCGAGGCGCTCAAGGGCGTGATCCCTCGCCCCGGCGAGATGAAAGAAGATGCGTACGCGCGCACCCTGAAGGCCCGCGCCTTCGATGCGGCGCGCTACCTGCTGCCACTCGCGACCAACACCTCGCTCGGCCAGATTGTGAATGCCCGGACACTCGAGACGCAGGTTTCGCGGCTGCTCTCCAGCCCCTTCGCCGAGATCCGCGACCTTGGCGCCAAGCTGCGCAACGCCGCCTCCGAGCCCGCCTGGAACGTGCTGCGCGACAAGCTGGAGGAGCTCGCCGGCGAGGGCGTGGTGAACGCGGAAGCCACTGCACAAATCCTCAACGAACTGATGCCGCCGGTGCGCACCGCTCCTACCCTGCTGAAGCATGCCGAGCCCAACGAATACCAGGTGGCCAGCCGCAAGGAGCTTGCCCAGGCTGCCGTGGAGCTGATGAAGGGCGCGGAGATCTACCCGGCGCCCATCGTCGACCTGCTCGACGACGAGGAGCATCTCGAGGTCGAGCTGGTAACTTCGCTGCTTTATCCGAACTGCGACTACTCGTATCGCCAGCTGCGCGGCGCGGTGGGCGCGCTCAGTGAGGGGCGGCGCAATGAGCTGCTCAAGATTGGCACGGCGCACCGCGGAAAGTTCGACGAGCTGCTGCGCGCCTTCCACTCCGGCCACGGATTTCGCTTCGACATCCTCATGGACATTGGCGGCTTCCGCGACATGCATCGCCACCGCCGCTGCGTGCAGCTGATCCAGGACTTCTCGGACGTCCACGGCTACGACGAGCCGATATGTCCGGGGCAGCCCACCCTCGCGGAAGCAGGGCTCGATGCCGCCTACAAGGCAGCGATGGAGTCCGCCCACGCCGCGTATCGCGCCCTCCGCGACAGCAGCGCGCATGAGGCCGCACAGACCGCGCAGTACCTGCTGCCGTTGAGTACCCGCTGCCGCTCCATGTTCAAGATGGACTTCGCCGAGGCGCTCTACATTTCGGAGCTGCGCTCGACGGTCGCAGGCCACTTCAGCTACCGCCGTGTGGCCTGGGAGATGTATCGGGCCATCGCCGTGCGGCATCCCGCGCTCGCAGGCCTGTTCCGCATCGAAGACGTGAACGTGCCCGCGGATTTGCTGAAGAGGTAGACAGATGACCGAGGATCGTGAGCCGCTACCATTTGAAGAGGCGGTGCTTCAAACGATGCAGGAGATTGTGGCGAGGCTGCCGGCCGGATCAGCTTCGATCGAGTTCGCCGTCAGAAATAGTGAGGAGAGCTTCGTCACCGTTTCTCCGAGCCGTTTAGGTGCTGCGCCGATTCATCTTCACGTCGACGCTGGGCGCATCGTCGACTTCAGCTTTGCGGATTACGGTACTTTCGAGATGGACGGCGAAGGTGTGCTCAATGATTTGCGAAGACTGTCGGAGGCAGTTGTTCAGGGACGTTGCGGTGTCACTCTTGGATGGATTGCGCAATCGTCCTGGATGGTGCCTGAAGAGGGCGGACCCAGCGTAGGCTGCAGGATGTTCTTCTATCCGCGATGGTGGCGGAAAAAGATTGCCTACTTGCCCTATCGTTCCTGAGCTCTGCCCTTCGTTTCGGCGAACCGAAACGGATTGAAGTTGGTGTGCGTGTCGAACGTGTCGACATGCTCGGCGCGTTTTAGCCAGTTGACGACGAGGTAGGTGACCGGCGTTGCCAGTACCTCGTACGCGACCTTCAGCAGGTACCCCTGCCAGATAATCTGGAAGAGCTTGCCCGCGCTGAAGGTTCCGGCAAAGGTGATCACGATGACCAGCGTCGTATCCACCGCCTGCCCCACCACCGTCGAGCCGACTGTGCGCGTCCACAGCCAGCGGCCCTTGGTAATCAGCTTGAGCTTGGCCATCGTGTAGGAGTTGGCGAACTCTCCCGCCCAGAATGCAGTCAGGCTGGCGATCAGGATGCGCGGCAGAATCCCGAAGACCGTCACGAAGGCCTGCTGATGCTTGAACTCCGGATCGGATGGCAGGGCAATCACGATCGCCGAGACGGCGTAGAGCAGCGCGGTGCCGAAAAATCCCAGCCAGATGGCGCGGCGTGAGGCGGCGTAGCCGTAGATTTCGGTGAAGATGTCTCCGAAGATGTAGGTGATGGGGAAGAGCAGCATGGCGCCCGAGGTGGAGAAGGCCAGCAAGTGTCCGTGGAAGGTGAACAGCGGTATTCGCACAACCTTCTGCGCCACCAGGTTCGAGACCAGGAGAATGACCACGAAAGTGGTTGTCAGAGCATCTAGATAGCGAAATCGGCGCATGGGAAGAGCCTATCGTACCAACTTGGGAATGCGTCCGGAATCTCCACAAGGATTTTCGCTTTTCTTTTGCTTTTTCGAGGCTGCAGATGCTAGGATCAATCATTAGATAAATCTAATGATCTGAATTTGTAACACCCACCGAGGAGATCACAATCGTGGCTGATGACCGCAGCAAGGCAATCGAAACCGCCCTTTCGCAACTGGAGAAACAATTTGGTAAAGGGTCGGTCATGCGCCTTGGCGCGAAGGAAGCCATTGGTCCGATCGCGGTGATTTCGACGGGCTCGATCTCGTTCGACGCTGCGCTTGGAGTGGGTGGCGTGCCGCGCGGCCGCGTGATTGAGATCTTCGGACCGGAGAGCTCGGGTAAGACCACCATCACGCTGCAGATCATCGCCGAGGCACAGAAGGCCGGCGGCCTGGCAGCGTTCGTGGATGCCGAGCACGCGCTCGACCCGGCCTATGCCAAGAAGCTGGGCGTGGATATCGACAACCTGCTGATCTCGCAGCCGGACTATGGCGAGCAGGCGCTAGAGATCGTTGAAGCGCTGGTGCGCTCGGGCGCGATTGACGTGCTGGTGGTTGACTCAGTTGCCGCGCTGGTGCCGAAGGCGGAGCTCGACGGCGAGATGGGCGATTCGCACATGGGACTGCAAGCGCGGCTGATGTCGCAGGCGCTGCGCAAACTGACCGGAACAGTCTCGAAGTCGCGTACCTGCCTGATCTTCATCAACCAGATTCGCGAGAAGATTGGCGTGATGTTTGGCAATCCGGAGACGACCACCGGCGGCAAGGCGCTGAAGTTCTATTCGTCGATGCGCATTGATATCCGCCGCATTGGTGCGGTGAAAGAGGGCGACGTTGTCGTCGGCTCGCGCACCAAGGTGAAGATCGTCAAGAACAAGGTGGCCGCACCGTTCCGCGATGCCGAGTTCGACATTCTCTACGGCGAAGGCATCTCGCGTGAGGGCGACACGCTGGATCTCGCAGTGGCCAATAACATCGTCGACAAGTCGGGCGCGTGGTACAGCTACCAGGGCGAGCGCATTGGGCAGGGACGCGAAAACGTGCGCGGCTTCCTCAAGGAAAACAAGGACACCTTCGCGCGCATCGATACGGAGCTCCGCAAGAAGCTCGGCATCAAGGCGCTGACCGATGCGGACATCCCGGAGGTTCCAGAGGCAGGGCCAGAGCTCGCGGTCGCTGCAGTGAAAGGCAAGCGCGGCTAAGCGTCGAAGCTGCATCGCGAAGACCGACAGCGGGCGCACGCAAGGCTTGGTAAGATGTTGGGGTTTCGGAGACTTTCAATGAACCGTACCCTGACGTGTTTTGCCCTCCTGTGCCTTGTACTCGGCGCCGCCTTATTTGCCCCTGCTCCCGCGCATGGCCTCGACAATGGCGTAGCGCGCACGCCGCCGATGGGCTGGAACAGCTGGAACAAGTTCGCCTGCAAGGATGTCAACGAGGCGGTGGTGCGAGCCCAGGCGGACGCCATGGTTTCGAGTGGCATGAAGGCCGCGGGCTATGAGTTCATCGTCATCGATGACTGCTGGCAGGTGGGCCGCGACGCTGCGGGCAACATCCTCGCCGACCCCGAGAAGTATCCCTCCGGCATCAAGGCGCTCGCGGATTACGTTCACAGCAAGGGACTGAAGTTCGGCATCTACACGGATGCGGGAACGAAGACCTGCGCAGGACGGCCGGGCAGCATGGGCCACGAGTACCAGGACGCGCAGCAGTATGCGAACTGGGGCGTCGATTACCTCAAGGAAGATTGGTGCAACACACTGCCCGGGCAGAGCAGCGAGGCCTCGTACACGCTGATGCGCGATGCGCTCGCCGCGACGGGGCGGCCCATCGTCTTCAGCCTCTGTGAGTGGGGCTCGACCAAGCCGTGGCTGTGGGCTGGCCCGATCGGAAATATGTGGCGCGCCACCGGCGACATCCAGGACTGCTGGAACTGCAAGAAGGACTGGGGCGGCAACGGCGTTCTGCAGATCGTCGACCTCATGGGGCCCATCTACAGCTATGCCGGTCCCGGCCATTGGAATGACGCGGACATGCTCGAGGTGGGCAACGGCGGCATGACGACGGCAGAGTACCGCGCGCACTTCAGCATGTGGGCGCTGTTTTCCGCACCGCTGATCGCGGGCAACGACATGGCGCACATGACGCCAGAGATCGGCGAGATCCTGCTGAACAAGGATGTGATCGCGGTCGATCAGGATCCGATGGGCATCCAGGGGCATCGCGTGCACAAAGACGGCGGCCTCGAAGTCTGGTCGAAACAGCTTGCGGATGGTGGCCGGGCGGTGGTGCTGCTCAATCGCGGGGAAAAGTCTGCAACGATTGCCGCGGACTGGCGCGACATTGGCTATCCTGCGACGCTGCCCGCGAGCGTGCGCGATCTGTGGGCGCACAAGGACCTCGCGCGGCAGACGGGAAGCTTCTCGGCCGAAGTGCCGGCCAACGCTGCGGTGATGGTGCGGATCACTCCGTAGCGCCCGTTTGCGCGAGAATAGCGAGATGGGAACGGGGTTGCCATTGACGCGCGCGGACCGGGAGTGGATCGAGCAGCGCGCACGTGCAGCCGGCTTCGATCTTGCCGGCGTGGCAGCTGTGCCGGAGCCGTCGAGCACTCCCGCCTCAGGGGACGATCAACGCTACACGCAGTGGATCGACGCCGGGTTCGCCGGCGAGATGGAATACCTCAAACGCGCGGATGCTGCGGGCGAATATCTGCGCGGCGATCTGCGTCGCTCGATGCCCTGGGCGCGCTCCGTGATTGTCTGCGCGGTGAACTATAACGCTGCGGCTCCGAAGTCGATCGACCCCGCAGACTCGAAGGCCGGATGGATCGCACGTTATGCGTGGAGCGGCCAGGAACAATCGGGCGCAGGCAGCGATTACCACGACGTACTTCTGCACCAACTGCGCGCGCTGGAATCGGAGTTGAAAGAGCGTTTCGGCACGGACGCCTCGTTGCGCTGCTACGTGGATACGGGGCCACTTGCGGAGCGCTCCTATGCCGCCCGCGCAGGCGTCGGCTGGATAGGCAAGAATACCTGCGTACTCAACCAGCAGCAGGGATCGTGGCTGCTGCTCGGCGTCATCGTGACGTCCCTTGGGCTCGAGCCCGAGGCGTGGAGCGTACCCGCAGCCGATCGCTGCGGCAGTTGCACACGCTGCATCGATGCCTGCCCGACGGACGCGCTGCTCGATCCGGACGCCACCGGCGTTCGGCAGATGGATGCCACCCGCTGCATCGCGTATCTCACGATCGAGAAGAAGGGAAGCATTGCCGAGGAGCTGCGCCCGCTCATGGGCCGGCAGGTGTTTGGCTGCGACATCTGCCAGGATGTCTGTCCCTGGAACCGGCGTGCGCCAATCAATTCGTCGAGTCTTCTTCCAGCGCGGCACGAGTTAATCAATCCCGCGCTGCAGTGGCTTGCGGAGATGGATGGACCTGCATTCAATCGCATCTTCCGTGGTTCGCCGCTCGAGCGCACGCGGCGCAAGCGAATCCTGCGCAACGTGGCCATTGCGATGGGCAACAGTGGCGAGCGAGAGTTTCTCCCGCAGCTTGACGCGTGGAGCGCGGGCGACGATGCTGTCCTCGCCGAGGCCGCAGCATGGGCGGCGGATCGTCTGCGCGAGAACTCTTCTGATTCTCACGCTTGATTTGTCGTGCATTTGCAACCCTGCACCGCGTGGCAAAGTAAACTGAGGACATGCCGTTTGAGAAGCACAGCATTGCTCCTGATAATCCGAAGAACCTCGTGAAGGTAACGGAGTCCAGCGTCGAAAGCCGCGTATCGCTAACCTCTGCAACAACGGTTGCGGCGGGCGATGAGAAGGTCGAGCCCAACCTGGTCGCCGAGCCGGCCGTTCCTGTCCCTGCGAGCGGAACACTGCAGCAGATTGTCGCGCTCGCCCACTACATGACCAAGACCGAGGTTCATACCTACGCCTTCAGCGTGGCGGCACAGGTCATCCTCTCGCTGTTTCCGTTCATTGTGCTGCTGCTGACTATCTCGCAACGCCTTTTTCATTCGCCGAAGATGGTCGACGTGGTCGTCCAGATGATGAACAACTTCCTTCCCAGCAATCAGGACTTCGTGATGCGCAACATGAAGATCCTTGCCACTGCACATACGCAGACCAGGATCTTCTCGGTCGTGATGTTGCTGGTCACGACCACGGGTGTGTTCTTACCGCTGGAGGTCGCGCTCAACAGTGTGTGGGGTGTGCGAAAGAATCGGAATTACATCCACAATCAGCTTGTCTCGCTGGCCCTCGCGACGGGCGTAGGCATGCTGGCGATGGCGTCGGTCGTGCTCAGCGCGGGCCAGGCATCGGTGCTCGGCTTCCTCTTCTTCGGCCACACGAACAATGTGGTCTTCACCTTCCTGACGGCCAGCTTTCTGAAGATCTGCGGCGGCGTGGCAAGCATCGGCCTCTTCTTCCTGATTTACTGGGGGCTACCCAACCGCAAAATTCCCGCACGCGCCGTTCTGCCGACGGCCATCATAATGGGCGTGCTGTGGGAGATCGCCAAGTATCTCTTCATCCTCACGCTGCCGCACCTGGACCTTCGCTCCGTCTATGGCCCGTTCGAGGTGTCTGTTGGCCTGATGCTCTGGGCGTTTCTCAGCGGCCTGCTTCTGCTGGCGGGCGCCTATGTCTCTGCGACCCGCCAGGCCTTGCGCGAAGCCAGCGCAGATGACCTGAAACGCGAGCGCGAACAAGCAGCCAGCTGACAGAAACTCTAGAGCTTGGCGTGGAACGACTTCACGACGATGTCGTTGGCATGGCCGCCGGAGGGCAGCAGGGTGAACAGCGTAGGCCCATTTTTGTCCTGCATGCGGATGACCGCGACGTCCGCCGAACCGGCATCGGCGACCAGCAGCAAATGTTCGTCGGCGGAGAAGGCGATGGTGTCCGGATGCATGCCGGTGTGCACGCTGGCCACCACACGCCCGTCGTCGATGCTGTACATCGCGGCGGAGTCAGCGCCGAAGTTGGTGACCCAGAGGCTGGAGTTATCCCCGCTGATCACGCCGTTCGTGGGCTTGGTGCCGATGGGATAGGTGCCCAGCACTTCGTTGGTCCACGTCGAAATTTCAGAGATGCTGTCGGAGCCGAAGTTAATCGAAAAGACCTCATTCCCGTTCGGCTGCGCGGCCAGGTGGGCAGGCGTCTCGCCCACATCCAGGAAGGTCAGCAGCTGATCGTGCTGCAGGGACGCGTCCTGCTTGCCACGCCAGGAGTCAGGCGACGCGGCCAGCCACACCACCATCACCTTGTGCGTGGAGGAGCATGCCACCAAGGCCTTTGCCCCGGAGGTTGGCTCGCCCGCGGAATTGGCCACCACCGTTATGTCCGTCGCACCAGCGCAGCCTGAATACGCCTCGCGTAATTGCAGCGGATGTTCTTTCGAGTCGGTGATGGAGTAGATCGAGAGGCTGCCGGCGATGCGATTGCTGACCACCAGGGTGCGATTGTCCGGCGACACCTTCGCCATGCCGGGCCCCTCGCCCGTTGCGGCCACGCCGATCTGGCGGCGCTTGTCCAGGTCGAGCACGCTCACCGTATTCGACGCCGAGTTCGCAACATATCCGCGCTTGCCGTCCGGCGCGATGGCGATGAAGTACGGCGTGCGCTGTACACCGATGGTCGCTGCAACACGGTTGGTCGTCGCGTCGATTACGGAGACAGAGTCGCTGCCAGTATTGACCGCATACACTTCATCCCGGACTGGGTTTACCGCGAGGCCAGAAGGCTGCCGCCCCACCTGCAGCACTCGATCCTGGCGCAGATACACCAGGTCTAGCACCGTGACGGTATTACTCGTGCCATTGGATACATAGGCGAACTCGTGATAGTTCGCCGGATAACTCGGGAAGCGATCGCGCCCGCAGCCCGCCAATATCAAAGGCAGCAGCAAGCCCAGCGCACGCGAAGGCCCCAGCTTGAGATGAGTGACAGCGCGTCGTGCAGGCTTCATCCCCGGCTCTTGCGCCATTGCGCGACCAACCATGCGATGTATCCAAACTGAAATAGCCACACGACGAGATAGGCGTATACGAGATGGCGTTCCGAGAGTGTGTGGAAGGGAATCATCGCGCCTCCTGAAATATTTGCGGGGTTTCATCGCCCAGGAAGCCCAGCGCGTGGGCATTGGACTGGCGTTGCCGCCGGCGCTCAATCGCATAGCGCATGCCGATAAGGAAGGCTCCCCACATCGCCCATGCGAGCATGTTCCAGAGAACCGCAGGCACCATGCTGGGATCGATGCCGGAGTTGTCGCCGCCACCGAACACCGCCGAGGGATGCTGCGTGCGCCACCAGCGGATCGACATGAAGCAGATCGGAACGTCGATGGCGGCGAAGATGGCCAGCACGGCGGAGATGACCGCCGTCTGTCCCGTGGCCGAGAAACGCCGCACCAGCAGGTAGCTGACGTAGAGCAGCCATAGCAGGAGGTAGGTCGTCATGCGCGCGTCCCACGCCCACCAGATGCCCCAGGCCGCGCGGCCCCAGAGCATGCCGGTTGCCAGGCCGATGCTCGCGTAGAGCACGGTGATTTCGGCTGAGGCCAGGGCGAACGCGTCGGCGGCGGCTGCACGCTCCACGTTGCGGTTGCGCCAATAGAGATAGAGAAACGAAGCGCCGCAGTTCAGATACGGAAACACGAAGCTCAGGATCGTATGCGGCAGGTGGTAGAAGAACACGCGGTAGAGGTTACCCATCGTGGCTTCCTTCGGCGCGGTCATCGCTTCGTAGAAGCCGAAGGCCAGCACGACGAGCGTAAGTCCAAAGTACGCCAGCGCCCATTTCGGCATCGTTCCGGGAGATTTTCGAATGTTAGTCACCATCGATGATTTTAGCTCTTTGTTGGTCTGCGCGGAGGGAGCCCGTGCAACGTTCGGCCCCTAATCCGCGCTAAGGATAGTCTGGAACAAGAGCACGCATGCCGTTGTGAAGACAATCACATAGGCGACCAGAACTTTGATCCATAATGTCGGCTCAAACTCACCCGTAAGCACGGCCGTGGTCGCCTGGATCATCGCCAGCAGCGCCGGCATCGAGATGGGCAGAAGCACCAGCGGCAGCAGCGTCTCGCGATTGCGCGAGCGCAGGCTCAGGGCCGCGAAGAACGTCCCATTGACCACTAAAGCCCACGTGCCCAAAGGTAGTATGAACAGCAGTTTCCAGGTGTCGCCCAGCGGATGCAGGTTGTAGAAGACGGTGAAGATCGGCGCCATGACCACCTCGACCGCCGTGACAAACAGAAAGTTCGCCAGCGCTTTGCCGACGAAGAGTGCCGACGCCGGCGCCGCCGAAAGCCGATGCGCGTCCAGCACATTGTTGTGGGTTTCGCGCGCCCACGACTGGTTCAGCGCCGTCATCGCCGCAAACAGCACCGCAACGCACAGCAGGCCGCCGCTGATCTGCCGCGTCATTGTTGGATACGACGCCGGATCGAACGCCATGGCCAGCACCACCACCACCAGCAGCGCAAAGAACAGCATGCCGTTGATCGAGTCCTTGGTGCGCCACTCCAGCCGCAGATCCTTGCGCAGATGCGTGAGGACGTGTTGCGCGTAGTTCATGCGTGTCCTCCAGTGGGTGCCTTGGTCAAATCGGCGAGCGTCGTTTGCGTTGCGCGGAGATAATCCGCAGGCGCAAGAATCAGTTGCAAGCCCCGCTGCCCCGCCGAGACGGAGATCACATCGAACAGCTCGATCGTCTCATCGGCGAAAGCAGGGAAGGGCTTCTTCGCAGCCAGCACCGTAACGCCGCCACGGATGTACCCGGTCAGCGGCTCAACATCCTTCAGCGAGGCCAACTCCACCTTGCGTGTGCCCGCAATCGCCGCCAGCTTCTTCAGATCAAGCTCGGAATCTCCCGGCACCACCGCAAATAAATGTCCGCCATCGTGTGTCCGCGTTACCAGCGTCTTGAACACCTGCTCCGGCGGCAACCCAATCTTGCGCGCCACGGAGATCGCGGTAAGATCGTCGGGATCAACCTCGTACGTGCGGAGCTCGTAGGAAATCCCAAGCGCATCAAGCTGCCGCGCAGCGTTGGTCTTGCTCGGATGTGCAGTCTTGGTCGGACTCATCGCGGCGTCTCGATCAGCGAGACCAGCCGCCCCGCGCTCAGTGTCAGCGTGCTCTGCGCCAGCGGTCGCGCCAGCTCCGCCTGGTGGGTGGTCAGCAGCAGCGTGCGCGCGAGCCCACTGCGCGAAGGTCGCGCGATGTACGCCAGCAGCCGCGTAATCATGCTCTGCGCCGAGCCGACATCCAGGTTCGAAAACGGTTCGTCCAGCAGCAGAAGATCCGGCTCCGACAGCAGCACCCGCGCCAGCGACGCCCTCTGCCGCATGCCCTGCGAATACTCGCCCACGCGCCGCTCATTCGCCGGATCAAGTCCCACCTCGA
>Ga0187887_10003478_pt1 | contig 12172 bp, 9 predicted proteins | sample June2016WEW_7_10_FD_132977 | JGI IMG/M metagenome (GOLD analysis project Ga0187887, IMG submission 132977) | Peatland microbial communities from SPRUCE experiment site at the Marcell Experimental Forest, Minnesota, USA - June2016WEW_7_10 | ecosystem: Environmental > Terrestrial > Soil > Wetlands...
CCACCTCCAGCAGCCGGCAATAATGATCCAGGCAGTGCCAGCAGCTCTTCACGTGCCGCTCCATCTCATCGCGCCCGCGCCACGTCGCCCGCCCGTCGATTACATCGAAGAAGGCCTTCGCCGGCAGGCAATCCTTGGTAGCCAGCGCCCCGGCCGCGCGTCCCAGCAGCGAACCGTTATCCGCCAGCAGCGTACTCCGCCAAGCATCCACACCGCCGCGCACCAACTCGGCCCCGCGCGCCCGGATCTTCTCCGCCGTCTCCGCCGACATGCGCAGCATGCGCCCCGTATCCGCGTCGCCGTAGCGCATCGTCTCGAACCACACCACCAGTTTCTCGGTCAGCGTCAGCGGCTCCAACGCCGCGCCCAGCGCCTCGATCCCGATCGAAACCTCGGGCGCCGCGCTGGCACGGTCTGCTTCCACCGTGCCCAGCACATGTTGCCGCAATTCGGCCACAAAAGCCCGTTCCGGCGCGGGATCGAGCGATTGGAATAAGCTCGATTCCGGCGCCCGCAGCTTCATCAGCACGCGCTCGATCAGCGTCCCATCCCCCGCACGCTGCGGAAAGTAATGCGCCAGAAATCCGCGAATCACCGGCACATACTGCGTCAGGAAATAGGACCAGCCCTCGGAAACGCCCGCGCGGCAATCCCGGATCATCTCATAGCAGGTGTAGATCAACGCTCATCATAGCGCCTAATATGACAGGCTGCGAAAAAAGGCCGCTGCTCCCCGCCTGCGAAACTAAGCCGCGCCCGCGGGCGGCGGTTCGGGTCCCCATGGATTGTCCACGGCGATCAGCCAGCTCCCGTCCGGCTGTTTTCGCAAGATGGCAACCTGATAGTTGGTCCTGTGCACTGGAAGACCCGGTGAGATGGCGCTTAAGATGGTCCACTTCGCCACAAAGAGAGTGAGATCTCCGGCTTCGGTGAAGACCTCCACCCCGTGCTCGATCTCCCCCTTCAGCCGGAAGATCCCTTGGAAAAAAGCGCGGATGGCGGCCGTTCCCTTGCCTAACATGCCCGGATAGACAACCACCGTGGCATCCTCCTCGTAAACCGCCAGTGCGGCTTCAACATCGTAGTCGTGCATTGCGGAGAGGAGGCCATCTATCGCGGCCCGCGCGGTTTTCGACGGCATGCGGTTATTCTAGCGTACGGGCGGAAAGTGCAACGTGCGCCCACCCTCTACAATGGTATTTGTGCGTTTCGAGATCTACCGGGCCGAGTCCGCCAGTATTCTCTCCGCCACGTCGGGCTTTATCGCCCAGGCGGGCTTCACGCACTCGCTCACGCCCGCGCGCAACTGCACGTTCGCCTGTACATATTGTTACGTGCCCACCATGCGCATCTACGGCGGCCTGAAACCGGACGATTGGAACAACTGGGGCCGCTTCACCACCTTCAAGAGCAACGCACCCACCCTGCTGCGCGCCGCGCTGCGCCCCAATCAGATCGTCTATTGCTCGCCCCTGGTGGACCCTTACCAGCCCGCCGAAGAGTCCGAATGCATGATGCCGCGCCTGCTCGACGAGTTGATCGCGCGCCCGCCGCGGGTCTTCGCCATACAGACGCGCGGTCCGCTGATCCTGCGGGATCTGGCGCGGTTGCAGCGCCTGGCCGAACGCACCACATTGCGCGTCAGCTTTTCGATCACCACGGATAACGATCGCGTGCGCCGCCTGTATGAGCCGCACTGTGCACCCATCGCCGAGCGCCTGGAAACCGTGCGCCGTCTGCGCGCCGCGGGCATCGCAGTATACGCCACGCTGGCGCCGCTGCTGCCCTGCGATCCGGAAGCGCTCATCGGGCTGGCTCTCGACGCTACGGACCGCGATATTATTGGCGATCCGTTCCATGTGCGCGCGGTGAAGAAGTGCGGCGCCACCACGCGCGATGCGGGCGAACGCATCAGCCGCGCGCAAGGTTTTGCGGAATGGCACGATCCCGCTTTTCAGGCGGCGGTGGTGGAAAGGATGCGGCAAAAGGCGGCGGCCGCCGGGCGGCGATTCGCCACCGGCCCGGACGCCTTTGCCTGGCTTGCGCAACAACCCAATGCACCGGAGGGCGGCCAATCATGGCCGCAGCCGCCTTTTCAGGCGGCCAGAGCCGGCTGAAAGCCGGCTGCGGGCAGAATTGCCCGCCCTACAACTCGCCTCTTGGAGACAGACTATGACATCAACCACAACCTCAAACGAAGTCCTGGAACGACTCGAAATCGAACCCATCAATTCCGGCGCCTGCGACGGTGACTGGATTCCCAATCCCTCGGGCGGCGAACTGGCCTCCATCAACCCCGCGGACGGCTCCGTCATCGCCCGGGTACGCATGGCGGGACGCAACGACTATGAGCGTGTCACCGCGCAAGCCGCCCGCGCTTTTCACGAATGGCGCATGATCCCCGCCCCCAAACGCGGCGAAATCGTGCGCGAGTTGGCCGACGAGCTGCGCCGCTCGAAAGCCGACCTGGGCGCCCTGGTCACCATGGAAATGGGCAAGATCCGCGCCGAAGGCCAGGGCGAAGTGCAGGAAATGATCGACGTGGCGGACTTCGCCGTGGGTCTCTCCCGCCAGTTGTACGGCTTGACCATGCACAGCGAACGCCCCGGCCATCGCATGTACGAGCAATGGCATCCGCTAGGCGTCGTCGGCGTCATCAGCGCGTTCAATTTCCCCGTTGCCGTGTGGTCCTGGAACCCCATGATCGCCGCCGTCTGTGGCGATTGCACCCTTTGGAAACCGTCGTCCGATACCCCGCTCACCGCCATCGCCGTTCAAAAGATTACAAACCGCGTGCTCGACCGCCACGGCCTGAAAGGCGTCTTCAACCTGGTCATCGGACGAGGCGACCCGGTCGGCGAAGCCATGCTGAACGATGCCCGCGTCCCGCTAATCAGCTTCACCGGCTCCACTCAGGTGGGCCGCCGCGTAGCCCAGACCGTGTCCCATCGCATGGGCCGCACGATTCTGGAGCTGGGCGGCAACAATGGCATTGTGGTGATGGACGACGCCAACTTCGACCTGGCCCTGCGCGCGGTCCTGTTCGGCGCGGTCGGCACCGCCGGACAACGCTGCACCACCACCCGCCGCCTCTTCCTGCAGAAAGGCATCGCCGGCCGCATGACCGATGCGCTCGTCAGCGCCTACAAACAGGTCGCCATCGGCAACCCGCTCGACTCGCACACGCTCATGGGCCCGCTCGTGAACCTGCGCGCCGTCGAGGACATGATGGAAGGTATCGACACCATCCGCCGGCAGGGCGGCGAAGTGATCTACGGCGGCGGACGCCTGGGCGGCTGCTTCGTGGAACCGGCGCTGGTGAAAGCCAAGCCGGACATGCCCATCCTGCGCGAGGAGATTTTCGCGCCGATTCTTTACCTAGTGGAATTCGACGATCTCGACCAGGCGATTCAGTGGCATAACGACGTGCCGCAGGGTCTATCTTCGGCCATGTTCACGGCCAACCTGATTGCCGCCGAGCGCTTCCTCAGCCACGCCGGCAGCGATTGCGGTATCGCCAATATCAACATCGGCACCAGTGGCGCGGAGATCGGCGGCGCATTCGGCGGCGAGAAGGATACCGGCGGCGGCCGCGAATCCGGCAGCGATTCGTGGAAGGCCTACATGCGGCGTCAGACCAATACCATCAACTGGTCCTCGCAACTGCCGCTGGCGCAGGGCATCGAGTTCAGCGTGTAACTTTCAGCATCGCATCGCCGGCGCTTATATCAAGCAACTCGTGAAGGGGAATCCCCTGTCCGGGCCTTGCCGGCTCTTTTGCGTGGGATCGTGCGCCACCGCAAAAAAAGATTTTCAAGAGCTGCCCTCCAGTGATCTTCGTGGGAACATATCTCACCTGGACGGACTCGGCGTGCCGATCCAGTCCCGGATTTTCCTGTCCACGTCAATCCCCCTAAACTAACAGGGTGCGGAAAAAGGGGTCCGCCAGACCGCTCCCTCACGGTCGCGGCTCGGTAAGTTGCCGCCAACACGTGCGCACGATTCCGTGCGCACGATTCTGAGCCGCGCGCGTTAGCAAGCGGTCCTTGACATTTTCCCGCAGCCTGTTTCACGCGGAAAACGGCAGCACCTCTTCCCGCTGCGGGTCGAACCGTATGCGCCGCCTCTCCAGATAGCTTTGGTTGGCCAGCAGCGCGGCCTGCGCGGCGCGATGCCCGATGTACACATCCGCGTTTGGCTGCTTGCGCGAACGGCAGCACTCCAGAAAATTACGCACATGCTGGCCGGTGATATCGCCTGGAAAGCGTTGGATCACCGGCTGCGCGCCCTTTTCGGCGGCGCGAAACTCGTACCGGTTGCGATTAATGAATAAGCGCCCGCCCGATCCCAGGAACTCCACGTGGTACTCGGGGCCGTTATCGACCGCCAGCGAAATGAAGCTCACCGTGAAGCCGCCCGGATATTCAAACAGCGCACTGATGGTGTCGGGCGCGGTGCGGCCATCGTGAAAATCGTAGTAAACGCCGCCCGCCGCCACCGCCGAAAGCGGCCCGTCGTTGGGCATGGCCTCGGTGCCCATGAACATGTGGACCACGTCGATCCAGTGCGCGCCAAAATCGGTGAGTTTGCCGCCGCCGAAATCCAGAAACGCGCGGAAATCGAGATACTGCGCGGGATTCCAGTCACGGTATCTCAACGGCCCCAGAAACCGCACCCAATCCAGATTGGCGGGCTTCTGCGCAGGTTCCGTGGGCAAGGCCCGGTTGGCGCCGCCGTGCCAGACGCAATCCACATGCGAGATCTTGCCCAGCATGCCGGAGCGCACGAAACGCTCGCGCGCTTCCAGGTAGACCTCGCCGGAGCGTTGCTGCATGCCCACCTGGCACACGCGATTGTCGATGCGCGCGGCCCGCACGATCTCCGGCCCTTCTTCCCGCGAACGGGTCAAAGGCTTTTCCACGTACACATCCTTGCCGGCGTTCAGCGCGTCGATGGCGATGGCCTTGTGCCAGTGGTCCGGCGTGGCGATCAGCACCGCCTCCAGGCCCTTCATTTCGAGCAGCCGGCGGTGGTCGGTGAAAGGTTGCGCGCCCGCCGCCTGCGCCACGCCTTTGTCGATGCGTTCGCCAAATACATCGCACACGGCGCGCAGGTCCACGTCCGCGGTCTTCTGGAAGATGTCGGCAACGTAGAGACCGCGTTCTCCGCATCCGATCAGTCCGAGCTGGATGCGATCGTTCGCGCCCAACACTCGGGAGTATGAGAGGGCCGTCAACGCGGCCGCTTGGATTCCTTCCCGGCGGGTAAGCATGTTGACCTTATAATAGCTCTCCGCGATAGAATTGCTGAGTGCCCACCCGGCCCATCATGGCCAAGACGGACCTCTCGTTAAGCGCAGCGCGCCGCGTGGCGCTGGCCGCGCAGGGTTTCGATCGCCCCCGGCCGAAGCGCCCGCCCGGCCCGCGCGATCTCGCCCGCGTCATCCGCCAGCTTGGCCTGTTGCAGATCGATTTCGTGAACGTGCTGGCCCCCGCGCATTACCAGGTCCCCTTCTCGCGGCTGGGGCCGTACAAACGCGCGCTCCTCGACGATCTGGTCTATTCGGGAAGACAGGCGAAACCGCCTGCCCCACGATTCACCGAGCAATGGGCGCACGAAGCCTCCATCGTGCCGGTCGAAACCTGGCCCCTGCTCCGCCACCGCATGGAGCGGCACCGCGTGCGCCCCTGGGCCTTCGAGAAGATGATGGAAGAAAATCCGGCCTACATCGATTGGGTGCTCGACCAGGTGCGCGCGCGCGGTCCCCTGCTGGCCAACGACGTGCCCGAGCCGGATGGCGCCGTGCGCCGCATTCCGGGCGCCTGGAACGACTCCGTGCCCCGGGCCGCACTCGAAGCGCACTTCGGCCGCGGCCTGCTGGCCATCGCCAACCGGCTTCCCAACTTCGCGCGCGTGTACGATACGGCGGAGCGCATCCTCCCGCGCGAGCATCACGCGCGCAAGGTGGATCGCCACGAGGCGCAGCGCGAATTGCTGCGCCTGGCGGGACGGGCAATGGGTGTCGCCGCCGCCGCCGATCTGGCCGATTATTACCGCATGCCGATCGGCGAAGCGCGCCCGCGCCTGGCCGAATTGGTGGAAGCCGGCGACCTGCGCAAGGTGCAGGTGGAGGGATGGGACGCACCGGCCTATCTCGATCCACAGGCGCGCGCACCGCGGTCGATCGACGCCGCGAGCCTGCTCTCCCCCTTCGATCCGGTGGTCTGGTACCGCCCCCGCGCGGCGCGCCTCTTTCAATTCGAATACCGCATCGAGATCTTCGTGCCGCAACCGCAGCGCCGCTGGGGTTATTACGTGCTTCCTTTTCTGTTGGGCGACCGCCTGGTGGCGCGCGTCGATCTGAAGGCCGATCGTGCCGGCCACAGGCTGCGCGTGCTGTCCGCCTACCTGGAGCCGGGCGCCGATTCCGGCACGGCGGCCCCGGCCCTGGCCGCCGAACTGGCCACTTGGGCAGGATGGCTGGACCTCGATACGGTGACCGTCGAAAAGCGAAATGCGTTCGCCCGCGCGCTGGCGGCCGCGGTCCGGCAGCCCGGCGCATGACGTTCGATCTTTTTCTGTCCCACGCCGATGCGCAACGCGCCACCCGTGTTCTCGCTAAACTGGTGCGCCACGGTCTTCGCGATTTCGCCTTAACGGGCGGCCTGGCCGTGGAGGCCAGCCTGGCCCTGGCCGGAAATGGGCAAGCCCCGCACATGCGACCCCTGAACGACGTAGACATCGTGGTCGAGTCCTTTGCCGTGCTGCCGCCTGCGCTTGCGGACGGCTTTCTTTTCCGGCACATCCATCCAGGCGTGCCTACGGGAAAAACGCTGGTACAACTGGTGGATCCGGGTGAGTGGCTGCGCATCGACATTTTCCGGGCATCCGGAGCCACACTGGCGCGTAGCCTGCAGACGGATTTCCCCTTTGCCTCGCTGGCACTTTTGGCCCTGGAGGATCTCGCCGCCCGGGAAGCCTCATTGCTGATGAATCTGGCAGATGGCGCGCCCGTCCCTCGCAAGCACGCGCAGGATTTCCACCGTCTCGTGCATGCGGCCACCGCGGTCGACCGCCGCCGGATCGAGGCCGCATGGGCCGATCACCGCAAGGGCCACCATCCCGCGACGTTTCCAGAGGCCGCGGCGCGCATCGCCGAGCTTACGCAATCGCGCCCCAATCCGCTCGTGATGCCGGACTATTCGCACGATCCGGATGCCGCCTGTCCGAAGTGCCGGGAGACGGGCGCCTTCCGCATCGCTCCACCCCGCACAGTCCTATCGATTCTGGGCTATTGCTGAGGAGGGCGGTGGGACAGGCTCTTAGCCGGTCGGCGCGGGCTTCAGCGGGCGGTGGGACAGGCTTTAGCCGGTCGGCGCGGGCTTTAGCGGGCGGTGGGACAGGCTTTAGCCGGTCGGCGCGGGCTTTAGCGGGCGGTGGGACAGGCTTTAGCCGGTCGGCGCGGGCTTTAGCCCCGCAATCGGCACCCGAATGAAGCTGGGCTTGTAGTCGTTCGCACAAATCAAGTCCGCCGAATCGACCGCATTCACGTTGTACGACACCAATATCCCATCGCTCGAAGCAAACTCCGGATGCGCCTTCGGATCGTACGTGTACAACGTCCCCACCGAGCAGCCGGGCGCCCCGGTTTCAGGCGTCGTATACACCACCGTTCGATCCGTCCACGGACCTTGCGGCGCGCAAGAGTAGTAAGTCGTCACATACTTCCAACCTGGGTATGGCGGGTTTTCGGGATCCATCCCCGTCATCAAATAGAACGGGCCCGTTGCGGCGTTCAGCCGGTGTACGCTGTATTCGTCGGTGATGGCGGGCACGCCGGCCATCGGCGTGGCGTTGGATTGCCCGGACACCCAAGCAAGGCTATTCGCATTCCAATACTGCCACTGGCTGGGATCGGTGATGGCGCTCAGCTCCGAAAAGCGCGCCACGTACGGCAGTTTGTTGGCCGTCCCGGGGTCCTTGATGCCGTACAGAAAGAAGTACGCGCCTTCCTTGAAAATGCGTGTGCCCCACTCGATGGTCAAATCCGGCAGCGCGATCGGCTGAATGCTCTCCAGCTTCATGCCGGGATACGACACCGTAGCTACCGAGTTCCCCACGAACTGGAACACACCGGTCCATTCCAGCAGGAGAACCTTGATGGCGTAAACGCCGGGAGACGTTTCAATCACGATGCCGTCTCCGGGCCAAAACCAATCCGCCGGATTCGATGGCGCGAAATAGGAGCTGGTCTTGGGCGGATAACCAACCGTAGTCAGCGTATTCGTAGCCTGGTCCTGAATTGTAAGGGAATTGTGCGCCTGAAAAACGGCGTTCGAGCGCAGCCGCGTCTCGGGATTGACCGTGCCGATGAACGAATCCGACCAGATCCAAAGGTCCTGGCCATCCGGCAGGAGCACCGAATACGTGCCGTCCGCGCCGGTCCATCCCGGCCCATTTTGCATAAAAAATGTGTCGAACGTGGTGTCTGGCGTTCCAGCGCCAGGCGCGGGCGGCAGTGTGCACTGCGCATACAGCGCCGCCAGCGTCAGGGGAAAGATCGAAACGAATCTGCAAAGCAAATCGGGCATCTCCGAACCAATATACCCGCTCGACGGTTCGGCCGGCACGTTGGGCACTCTGCTTTCTCGCCTATACTGGTTGCATGCCCCGAAATAGCAGGAAAATCGCCATGTACGCGAGAGTCTGGTTGCCGCTGCTCGCGGCGGCCGTCGCGTCCGGCCAGACAATTAATACCTTTGCGGGAAACGGCACGGCAGGATATTCCGGCGACGGAGGACCGGCCATAAAAGCAGAGATCAACCGCGTGGTGGGACTGGCCACGGACGCAGCCGGGAACATCTATCTGGCCGACCAGAACAACAATGTGGTCCGCAAGGTGGACACCAACGGCGTGATCACGACATTCGCCGGAACAGGCGCCGCCGGATACGCCGGCGATGGCGGACCCGCCGCGCAGGCCCAACTCAACGCGCCGCTGGGAGTCTGCGTGGCTCCCTCTGGCGCCATCTATGTGAACGACTACGGCAATCTACGGGTGCGCGAAATCTCGACCTCCGGGACCATTACCACGGTGGCCGGGAACGGATCGACAGGGAATAGCGGGGATGGCGGCCCGGCCTTGGCCGCGACATTTACGATTCCAATTCGGTGCGCCGTGGATGCGAGCGGCAACTTGTTCATCGTGGACCAGGGCGCGTTTCGCGTTCGCAAAGTGGATACCAACGGCATCATCACGGCCTATGCGGGCACCGGCGCGCAGGGTTTTTCCGGGGATGGCGGACCGGCCACCGAGGCGGAGTTCAACAACCCGACCTGGGTCACCGAGGATGCCTCTAGCAACCTCTATGTTTCGGACCAATTCAACCACCGCGTCCGGCGCGTCGATGCCGGCAGCGGAATTATTACGACGGTCGCCGGAAACGGAATCGGTGCGTTTAGCGGCGATGGAGGACCGGCCACCGCCGCCAGTCTGGACTACCCGGGTGGGACTGTGGTGGACTCGACCGGCGCGCTGTTTATCGTGGACGGCGGGAACAACAGGGTCCGCGAGGTGAACGGAGGAATCATTAACACCGTGGCGGGAACCGCGACAGCCGGCTATACGGGCGATGGCGGCCCGCCGCTGCAGGCGGAACTCGACAGCCCGTTTCCCATCACGCTGGACAAAGCGGGGAATCTGTATGTGGGCGATGGCGATTATCCCAGCGACACGACGGACAACCGCGTGCGCGAGATTTCCGGCGTGGCTGCGCCGCTCGGGCCCAGCATCGTTTCAGTGGTCAGCGGCGCCAGCTTTCTGCCCGGCATCGTGCCCAACTCCTGGGTCTCTGTATTTGGAACCAATCTCTCGACTGTGACCGACTTTTGGACCATTGTCGGCGGCCAGTTTCCTACCGAGTTGGATGGCGTCAGCGTATCGGTCAACGGCCAGGCCGCCTACGTTGAGTTCGTCAGTTCCGGCCAGATCAACGTGCTGGCCCCCAATGTCGGCGCAGGCCCAATGCAGGTTACCGTCACGAACGGACTCGGCACAACTCCGGCGGTCGCCGCCACTTCCGCCATCGATGGGCCCGCGTTCTTCCTGTGGGACAATCAGTACGCAGTCGCCACATATACCGACTACACTTATGCCGTGAAGAATGGCGCTATCGCAGGCCTTACCACGGTTCCGGCCAAGCCCGGAGACGTCTTGATCCTTTGGGGCACGGGATTCGGGCCCACTACTCCCGCCGCGACGCCCGGCCAGGAGGTGCCATCAACGGCGACTTATTCGACCTCAGACCCAGTAACTGTAACGGTTGGCGGGATTTCTGCCACGGTTTATGGTGCGGCACTGGCGCCCGGATTTGCGGGGCTCTACCAGGTCGCCATCCAGGTGCCCACATCGGCCGCCGCTGGAGATCAACCCATCGTGGCCACGGTCGGCGGCGTTTCGTCGCCCTCCACTACGCTGCTCACCGTGCAGTAGCGATTCAAGCTTCTCAATGCTGAAATTCCCGAGGTGCTGAAGGCGCTTAGCAGGCTGCGGAAGGGGGGTCCGCCGGACCGCTCCCTCACGGTCGCGGCTCGGTAAGCTGCCGCAAACACGTGCGCACGATTCTGAGCCGCGCGCGTTAGCAAGCGGTCCTTGACATCTTTCCGCAGCCTGTTAGGCAAGATGGGTGGGCCCTGAAGAACCGGAAGGCAGCCATCGCCAGGCGGGCTCAAAATGAGCAGATATTTGGTTCTTTTCGAAAAATCGAAGACCGGCTACGGAGCGTACGCTCCCGACCTCCCAGGCTGTGCGGCCACGGGCCGTACGCTCCAGGAAACCAAGGACCGTATGACGAAAGCCGTCGAAATGCACTTGTCTGCCATGCGTGAGGATGGAGACGAGATCCCCGAACCCTCGCACTTCGAACCGGTGGACGTGGCCTGAATTTGAGATGCTGGGGCCAACGACCGGACGCTGCGCCCGCCGAATTCCCTGCGCGCCGCGGAAGGTGCTGCCAGGCATCAAAATTCGCGCCCGACCTGGCATACCGGGGCCGCGGTCGCCACGAACGGCGCTCGAACGCTCCCAAGCGGCCCGAAAACAGTTTCGCCGCCGCGATCGGACGCACTGGTATTCGCACCGTCAGATAAGTTCCAGCCGAAGTTGACGGCCGATTGCCACAGCCGCTCGTTGAAGGCCTTTACAAGCCCGGGCCGGATCGGTTCCGCGAAACGCCGGTCAAGTCGCTTGCGAAAGCGGCGGCCCTTGCCAATATGTGCCATTTTCGGCACAATAAAGGTCGATCGACCGCTCCAACAAGCTCCCGGCGTTCTTCTACGAATCCGCCCGCGGCAAGCGGCCCGTACGGGAAGCCATCAAGCAGATCCTCGCCGATCAGATCAAAGCCGCCATGGAGAAGGATCGCCTCACCAAGGCGGCGATGGCCGTCCGTATGCAAACCAGCCGGAGGGCACTCGATCGTTTGCTCGATCCTACCAACACGAGTGTTACATTGCACACTCCGTCTCCGAGCATTCTCCGGGTGGCGTATTCCGCCCGAAGCGAACGCATCGGCAGACACTTTGCGACTGATCGTTACCTATCTCCCGGAGGAACGGTCGATGCGGCCGTTCCTCCCCGGCTCGCCTGCACTCCGCCCGGAATCGCGTTGACGACTGTCGGTTGCTGAGAGAGATGGATGTAGTGGTGCGCGCCTGGCACTGGCGCGTCACCTTCGCAATGGCGAAAAAGCTGCCGTCGCTCGCCGCTGGGACTGCTGCCATTTTAGTGCGCCGCATCGCGGAGGCCCGGAACGGGCCGCGCCAAATATATTGAACAACGAGAAGGTGTTTACCGTCTTTTTAAGCCGATCTGGTCTCCAGATCCACCTTTCTTCCTCGCATCCGGTGCGTCTTATCGGCGGTGGGGGATGGGTTGGCTGGCCTACTTGTACGAGCCGCTGGCATAACCGCATTGCTGGCTAAATCGTGAGTTTCGCCGTTGTCGCCGGTTATCAAATACGCTGTCGCTCCTGGTGTTTGGTGTGAGCGAGCAGCGCTGGACGGAGTAGGCAAAGGCAGCAGGGCAATGAGGCACACATAAAAAGGAGACTTTCCAATGAAACACAACACCATGTTGACCGTCGCGTCTCTGCTCTCGATCCTCTTCCTGACG
>Ga0187887_10003481_pt1 | contig 12165 bp, 12 predicted proteins | sample June2016WEW_7_10_FD_132977 | JGI IMG/M metagenome (GOLD analysis project Ga0187887, IMG submission 132977) | Peatland microbial communities from SPRUCE experiment site at the Marcell Experimental Forest, Minnesota, USA - June2016WEW_7_10 | ecosystem: Environmental > Terrestrial > Soil >...
ATGGGATCGCGGCTGGCGCGCGGCCCTTCCGAAATGAGTTTCGCGTCGTGGGTGGCCAAGTCGAAGATGTACAGCTCATTCGCCGTGCCTCCGCCGTATCGCTTTTCCGGCCGGAAATCGCGCGCCTCGGGTGAATAGACAATGCGCGTACCGTCAGGAGAAAATGAGCCGGACCCGCCTCTCGGCATGGGCAGCGCTTCCGACGGACCGCCATCTACGGCGACTCGGTAAAGGCGGCTGTCGTACAAAGCCACGCCATCGCGCAGCGACCGGTAAATCACAAAATGGCCGTCATTGCTCCAGCCAATCACCTGATTGTCCAGGCCCCAGCGCGGCGCCAGCGGTCCATGTGCCGGGTAAAACGTTAACTGCTTCGGCTCTCCACCAGCGGACGGTATGACGTAGACCTGCTCGTCCCCATCGTATTGGCCGGTGAACGCGATCCATTTGCCATCGGGCGAGAAGCGCGCGAACTCCTCGACACCGGGATGCGCCGTTAGGCGCGCCGCCGTACCTCCGGTGTCCGCGACAATCCACAGATCGCCGCCGTAGCTGAACACGATGCGGTTATCGTGAATATCGGGAAATCGCAGGAGCCGGGTCTGGCCAGGCAACTGCGTGCAGGCTGCGCCCAGTAACGTCAGGAACGAAAAAAGTCTTCGCATAAGGAATTTCCGAGCTTAGCAAATAAAGCCGCGAATCTGTTTCGATGGGCGGAGCGGTAAAGTGTTAGTCGCCGGTTCCGGTCACATCGGCAGTTTGCCGCAGAGGGGTTGAAGGTTCCACCGGCGCAAGAGATGCCGGCAGCTCGATACTCACTCGTAACCCGGGATGCGCGTTTTCGGCGCGTATGCTTCCGCCATGCAATTGAACGGCTCGGCGGGCGATTGCTAATCCAAGACCGGTGCCTCCGCTGGCGCGGTTGCGGTCGGAATCGACCCGGTAGAACGGGTCGAAAATGCGCTCTATCGATTCCTGCGGGACGCCGGGGCCGAAGTCGCGCACGCGGACCACGGCATACGGCCCGCGCCGGCTCAATTCCACCTCAACCCGGCCGCCATGGGGAGCATAGCGAATGGCATTGCGAATCGCGTTTTCGATCGCGCGCCGCAACAGTTCTGCGTCCCCGTCCAGCATCAGCCTCTCACCGGCGTGAAAAGCGAGCTCGCAATCCTTGGCGCGAGCCTCGATGGACGTATCTTCGACAATTTCGCCGACAACATCGTTCAACACCACCGGCTCCATGATCCGCAGCGACGGATCGCCCTCGGCCCGCGTGACCTGCAGCAATTCGCCGATGAGCGTGTTGAGCCGGTCGGCCTCTTTCTGGATACGGTCGAGATCCGCCGGGTCCTTGCCCGAGCGCGCCAGTTCGACGGCAACACTGAGGCGAGCCAAAGGGCTGCGCAGTTCGTGAGAAATATCCAGCAGCAGACGCCTTTCGGCCGTGAGCAGAGTTTGAATACGGTCCGCCATCAGATTGAAGGTGCTGGCGAGTTGGCCCAACTCGTCGCGGCGATTGGCTTCGGCACGGCTGTTGAGTTCACCGCGGCCGAAGAAATCCACCGCGCGCTGCAGCTTGCGCACCGGAGAAGTCAGGTGCCACGACAACCAGTAGCACAGCAGGATGCACACGCCAAGAACCCACAGATGCTCCGGGCGCACGAACCAGAACATCACGCGCGGCGGACCGAGCAGAATCAGCCAATAGCGTCCGGTGGAATCCTGATGCGCCACTTTCAGCCGGGTCATTCGCTCAAGCCAGGCGAAATGGCCGTCGGGGCGGGGCAACAGGGAAGAGCGATCACGCCCGGTGACCAGATCGCGGCCGTTCGCGTCGGTAAAAACCAGATCGTTACGGTTAGGGCCCCGCAGCTTTTGTAGTGTTGCGGCGAGGGCCGGCGCGCCGCCACGCTGGTATGCGTTACGCGCTTCATCGGCGCGCTGAATAATCACGTCCGAGAAAATGGTGGGACGTCCCGATCCCGAGTCGAGCGTGACGGCGGAAGTTATCGCAATACCAAAGCCGGTTATTACCGTGGTGGCCAGGAACCACAGCAGAATCTTGGCGAACAGCGATCTCATGGCGCGCCCACCGCTCCTTCGGGCGAACTCACAAACTGGTAGCCGACGCCGCGAATGGTCTTAATAAGCGGTAATTCGCCTTCCAGCTTCCGGCGCAGATGGCTGACGTGCATATCGATAGAACGGTCGAAAGGCGTGGCCTTGCGGTTGTACAGCGCCTCCATCAGCGCGTCGCGCGAGACCACGCGTCCGGAGGCGCGCATGAGCATTTCCAGAATCTGAAACTCCAGCGTGGTGGTCTCCACGGGGGCGCCGTCGCGCAGCACCTGGCGCGTGCCCGGGTCGAGCGCGATGCCGTTTACCTCAATGCGGCCGCTGGTGGCTTTGGCGTCCCAGCGGCGCAGAATCGCTTTGATGCGCGCCACCAGTTCGCGGGGATTAAAGGGCTTGGGAAGATAATCGTCGGCTCCCAGCTCCAGGCCAACGATGCGGTCCACGTCCTCGCCGCGCGCGGTGAGCATGAGCACGGGAACGCGGCTCTGCTGCCGCACTCGCTTCAGGATCTCGAACCCGTCCATGCCCGGCAGCATGACGTCGAGGATGATCAGATCGAAGCCGCCCTCGATGGCCTGAGAAAGCCCGGCGCGGCCCTCATGCTCAAACTGGACAGTGTAACCTTCGCGATGCAGAAATTCGCCCAGCAACGCGCACAATTCCACGTCGTCATCCACCACCAGCAGCCGCACGCTATGAATTTAGCACGGGCACCGCCACATAGAGTCAAGGATTTGTAAGATCCTGGAAGGCCCCCTGTAACCATAGGAGGGCCGCGAGCATCACCGGAAATAGTCCCGCTATGACACGCAGGAGTTGTGCCGTCGCTCTAACCGCTTTGCTCGGCCGGAATCTGCTGCGTGCCGGGCAGAACGCGCCTTCTTCAGATACCGTAGCTCGCCCGCGGCCGGCCGAAGAAGCACCGCCGCCCGAGTCTACGCCTCCCCCGCCAGAGCCGAAGACATCCATCCGCGTGGATGTCGAACTGGTAAACGTGCTGTTTTCGGTTCGGAAAAAAGAGAGCGGCGAGCTGGTCGGCAATCTCACAAAAGATGATTTCACCGTCCTCGACGATGGCAAGGAACAGAGTATCGCCCAATTCTCCCGGGATACAGATCTGCCGTTGAAGCTCGGTTTGTTGATCGATATCAGCCGCAGCCAGACTCGCCTGCTGGGCGACGAACGCAACGCGGCATCGAAATTCATTTCCAGCGTGATGCGCGTAAAAGACGAGGCCTTTCTGATCTCCTTCGGCAAAGACACCACGCTCGAGCAGGATTTCACGCAATCCGCCGCAAAGATGGAAGAGGCTCTGAAGCGCGTGCAGGGCGACAGCGGATCCGGCGGCCGCGGAGGCGGGGGATCGCCTGGCGGTGGCGGAGGTGGAGGCTGGCCTGGCAGCGGAGGCGGTGGTGGCTGGCCCGGCGGCGGAGGCGGCGGTCGGCACAGCGGCCATGGCACCGGGCAAAGTCAGTCCCACGGAGGCACTAAGTTATACGACGCAATCTACCTGGCATGCCACGATGAGCTTTCATCCAAAGCGGGCCGGAAGGCTATCCTGCTGATCACCGACGGTAACGATCGCGGCAGTTACTACACGCGGAGCAAGGCGGTGGAAGCCGCGCAGCGCGCCGACACGATCGTCTACAGCATCTATTATGTCGACACCGGCCTGCAGCGCTTCGGGCACTCCGACGACGACAGTGCGGGCTTCGCGGGGCTGCGCGACATGGCGTATGAAACGGGGGGCCGTACGTTCACCATAGACAAGAAGCACACGCTGCAAGAGGCCTTCACAGACATTCAGGACGAAATGCGCAGCCAGTATGCGATCGCGTGGAAGCCCGGCGGCACGGAGCGAGCGGGCGCGTTTCGTGAGATCGAAGTGCGGCCAAAGAGCGGCGATTACCTGGTGCAGGCGCGTAAAGGCTACTACGCAATCGCCGCCAAAGGTGTCTGAGACGCAGTGACGGTCTGGGTAAGCGAGCTTGCTCCCACTGAAGCTGCCAATGTCGAGCCCAGGGATCCTGTTTCTACCATCGCCTGAATGATCGCCAGGGCCGGATCGGTCGAAAGATCGGCTGCTGTTGTGGGCGCCGTGGTGCCGGTCGGGCTGGTGGCTGTGCTGCTGTCTGTGCCGCTGTCCGGCGAAGTAGTTGGCGATTTTGCCGAGGATGCCGCTGTTGGCGTCGTGACTGAGGTTGCAGGAGTATCTGCCGGCGTGGCATACGCGGCAATCAATTGATTAACCAAATTGGAGACATCCGTGCTGGCTGAAGATGGCGTCGAGTCAGGCTCTGAGATCTGCATGACGCCGACGGCCACTGAATCGGACAGAAATCCGCCGAGATCGCCGCTTTGCTGCATCGCGGACAATTCCTGTTGCGCACTCACGCCGTTCGTTGTTGTTGTTGACGAAGCCGTCGACGACGAGGGCGAGAGCAACGAGCTCAGCAGAGCTGATGGATTGAAAGAGTTGACACCGGTTACTGAAGAGCCCATAAAGTGCTCCTTTAGAACCCGGTATCGACTGGAATTCCCTTCCCGACATGAGAAGAAGGTACCGTTTTTTCGCTAAGGCATTTTGCGCCGGTGGCACAGGGGTTCGCCCCGCCGGGTTTCTGCCGTCTTCACCCAGGTTCGACCCCTGGCTATCTGCCCGATTCCAGCCGCACGGCCAAAACCTCCGGCAACCCGGCATCCAGAATCTTCTTTTTCGTAGCCTCAACGTCGTACTCTGTCCGGCAGAAGGTGACCGCTCGCTCTTCGGAATCCCACAGAATCCAGGCGGCGCGCGGGTCGATGTCGCGCGGCTGCCCTACCGAACCGGGGTTGATCAGCCAGGAACGATTAACGCCGAGGGGCAGGGTTACCGGCTCCAGGACTACACGAAGCGGGATCCGCTGTACGCCTTTCGCGTTGCACAGGAACCCACCCTGTAAATGCGTGTGGCCGAAGATCCATATCCGGCCTCCCAGATACGGGCCAATCTGTTCCACATCCATTTCCGTGATCAGATACTCGTCCTCGTCGAGCGGCGAACCGTGCACCAACACAATGCCGTCCTCCTGAATCGGCCCCTGTGGCAGAGCTCGCAGCCACTCCAGATTGGCGGCATCCATCTGCTCCATGGTCCACAGCGCCGAAGCGCGCGCCACCGGATTAAACCAATCGAGATCCTCCAAACCAGCGCAGGCCTTATCGTGATTTCCACGAATTATGACATCCACATTCTCCCGCGCCCACGCGGTGACGGCGTCCGGGTCGGGCCCGTAGCCAACGATGTCTCCGCAACACAGAATCCGGCCGTACTTGCCTTTCGCGTCGGCCAGCACCGCGTTGAGTGCCTCGAGGTTGGAGTGAATGTCGCTGAGAATCAGGTAGCGCACAGGCGTATCAGGGAGACCTCCGGGGGTGCGCCCAGGCGGACCGGCAAGCCCACCGTGCCGAGACCCGTGGAAACGTACCCGGCCACGCGGTCAACCTGGTACAAGCCTCGCACATATGGAGTGTAGAAGCGCGCCGGCGAGACATTGTGGCGCAGGATTTCAACTCCAATCTGGCCCCCGTGCGTGTGCCCACTGATGGTGAGGTCCCATCCCTGCTCCGCGGCCACCGGAAACACGTCCGGATTGTGCGAGAGCAGCACATTCAGACAGCCCGCGGCCATCATACGCGCGGCGCCTGCAAGGTAGATCGAGTGGAAAGGCTCATAATCCACGCCAACAAGATTCAGCGTGGCGTTGCCGAAGCGCAGACGAGTATTCTCAGAGCGAAGAAACCGGACGCCACGGCGAGCGGCGGCGGCCGCGGTGTAATCCTCCACTCCGGCGTAGGATTCATGATTTCCCATGCAGCCGAAGACACCCGCGTCCGCGTGGAGACGCGCGATCTGCCGAATACATGCGTCGAGCGGATCGCCAAGGCGCGAGATCAGATCGCCGGTTACCAGCGCGATGTGCGGCCTGGTCTCATTGGCCATGTCGATGGCGCGCCCCAGTTGCTTCTCGCTGAGGAACGGGCTGAGATGGATATCGGAAACTTGGACCAGGCGGAGTCCATCGAGATCGCGAGGCAGTCCCGGGATGGGCACGCGCACCTCACTGATGCGGAAATCGTCGCGATGCATGATGCCGAATGCCAGGGCCAGGGCCGGAGTGGAGAGAGCCGCCGCTCCCGCAGCCCGTAACGCTGTACGGCGTTCCGCACGGAACGGTATACTTCGCACCGCGGCGCCCACAATGGTCATCCCGGTGGCGCACACTCCGAGGAGCAAAGCAGCCGCCTGCGTCCACGTGACAAGGGGTGAGGAAAATCGTATGTAGATCTGGCCGAACAGCGTCAGGTATCCGGCGCAATAGATTGCGATGCAAACGGCGCTCAGCGTATAGAGCGCCAGACGCGCCCATCGCGCCTTCAACAGCCGCGCGCCCCAGTACGTCAGAGCGGCCTGCGCGGTCAGGCAAATCAGCAACAGAATCAGACCGGGAAAAACGTGAAAATTGTGGCGCAGGTGCGGCAACTTCCAATGTTACCGAACGAGGCGCCAAAGTCCTCCGCATTGGCGTCGCCAGGATACAATTCGAGCAATGTCATTAGTCGTGGTCGGGTCGGTTGCGTATGACGCGCTGGAGACGCCGCATGGCCGCGTGGACCGGATACTCGGCGGCGCCGCGACGTACATCGCGCTCTCGGCCGGATATTTTACGCAGACCGCCGTCGTCGCGGTTGTCGGCGAAGATTTCGCGCAGGAAGACATCGACCTGCTCGCCTCGCACAAGATCGACCTCGAAGGCCTGGAACGCGTTCCCGGCAAGACTTTCTTCTGGTCCGGTGTTTATTCCGCCGATATGAATGACCGCACCACGCTGCAAACCGACCTCAACGTCTTCGCGGATTTCAATCCGAAGCTGCCCGCGCGCTACCGCTCATATCCATATCTCGTTCTCGGCAACATCCAGCCCGCGCTCCAGCGCAGCGTGCGCGAGCAGATGAATGGCCTGCGTCTGACCGGCGGCGACACCATGAATTACTGGATTAAGGATTATCGCGATGAGCTGCTCGCCACCATCCGCGGCTGGGATTTTCTGCTGATCAATGACAGCGAAGCGCGCATGCTTTCCGGCCAGCACAATCTCCGCCGTGCCGCAAGCGTGATTCTCGACATGGGACCGAGCACGTTGGTGATCAAGCGTGGTGAATACGGCGCGATGCTGTTCCGTCGCGATTCGTATTTCATGGTGCCGGGCTACCTGCTGGAGGAAGTTTTCGACCCGACGGGCGCGGGCGACTGCTTCGCCGGTGGCTTCATTGGCTACCTCGCCGAGCGCGGCTGCGACCTGAAGAGCGGTAAGGTGGACCGGCGCGATTTGAGCCGCGCCGTGATCTACGGCTCGGTGATGGGCAGCTTTTGTTGCGAGGAATTTGGCCCGGGCCGCTTCCGCACTCTCACCCGCGACGAAATTGACAAACGCTTCGCCGAGTTCCGTGACTGCACGGAATTCTGAAACCGCGCTGGCTTTCGGAGCGCTGACCTTACTGAGCGCCGCGTTCGTCGTGCTGACTTTCGTCAACGGCTGGACGCTCTGGTATGGCGACGCTCAGGCCCACATCAACATCGCACGCCGCGTGTTCGATTCACGCACGCCGGGGATCTATCAGATTGGCACCGTGTGGCTGCCGTTGCCGCACGCGCTGATGCTGCCATTGGTGAGGAACGATTGGCTCTGGCGCACGGGACTGGCCGGGGCAATTCCGGCGGCGTTGTGCTTCGTGTTGGCGGGCGGGCTGCTGTTTGCCACGATACGGCGCGTGTTCGCGAGCTCGGCGGCGGCGTGGGCTGGTCTCGCTGTGATCGCGTTCAATCCGAACCTGTTGTACCTGCAGGCGACGCCAATGACGGAGCCGATATTCTTTGCGGCCATGGCCGCGCTGTTGTATGCGACAGTTCGCTTCGCCGAATCGGATTCCGCGGGATGCGCGGTTCTCGCCGGTGTTGCCGGTGCCGCGGCGACGCTCACACGCTACGAAGGATGGTTTCTGTTGCCATTTGCCGCCGTATATGTGCTGGCGGCGGCGAAATCGCACCGCTCGATCAAGGCCGCATTGTTTTCCGCGATCGCCGCAGCGGGACCATTATATTGGCTTGCGCATAATTGGTATTTCTGGGGAAATACGATGGAATTCTATAACGGCCAATGGTCGGCGCAGGCGATTTACCAACATGGCCTCCGCGCCGGGCTGTCACGGTACCCGGGCGATCACAACTGGCCCACTGCCCTGCTCTACTTCGGCACCGCGGCCGTGAACGTGGCTGGGCTCACGCCGTTCTTCATCGGCGGGCTTGGCCTATTGGTCGCTTTGTGGCGGCGAGCATGGTGGCCGCTGGCATTCCTCGCCCTGACACCGTTGTTCTACCTGTGGAGCATGCACTCCGGCAGCGTGCCCATCTATGTTCCCTCGCTCTGGCCGCATTCGTTTTACAACACTCGCTACGCCCTGGCTGTTCTGCCTTTGCTCGCCTTCGCTGCAGGAGCCGCCGTCCTGATCGCACCTCCCGGCCCACTTCGCAGGATCGCTGCGCTGGCAGTCGCGGTCGCCGCAGTGACGCCCTGGCTCATCCATCCCCACCCCGACAATTGGCTTTGCTGGAAAGAATCAGAGGTAAATTCCGCTACTCGGCGGGCATGGACCGCACAGGCCGCAACCGAACTCGCCCATAACTACAACGGCAGCGGCATTGTAGCCTGCTTCGGCGATGTCACCGGCATTTTCCAAAGCGCCGGCATCCCCCTTCGGGAGACCCTTCACGAAGGCAACGTCCCCGCGTGGGATGGCGCGATGGCCCGGCCGGATCTAATGCTTGACGAAGAGTGGGCCGTTGGACAAAAGAACGATACCGTTTTCCGAGCCGTCGCCGGGTCGCCGCGCTACTGGCTGGTGCGTGCTATAAACGTGCCAGGCGCTCCCACGGTGTACATCTGGCGGCGTAACTGACATGACCATTCCGTTCACCAAAGCCCACGGCGCAGGCAATGATTTTCTTCTCACGTGGACCGAACTCGCCCCCGCGCACCATCTGCCGGACGTAGCCCGGGCCATATGCGAGCGTCACACCGGCGTCGGCGCAGATGGATGGATGCTGGTGGATGCGAGAGATCCGTTGCGCCCGTCTATCCGCCTCTTCAACTCTGACGGCAGCGAACCAGAGATCTCCGGCAACGGCACGCGCTGTGCCGCGGCACTGCTCTATCATTCCGGCAAAGCTTCAGGCGACGCGGTTCACATCCGCACTGGCGCGGGTGTGAAGGAATTGCGGCTGATGGAATGGAGCGGCGCTCGTTACACATTCGAGATGAATATGGGCCAGCCGCGCGTCGTCGAGAAGGTCCAATCGATTCAAACTGACGTCGGCAACGTTGATGCCACGCTTCTGGACGTCGGCAATCCGCAGGTGGCGATTCTCTGCCCGGAGTTCCCCGCAAACTGGCGCGAACTGGGGGCGGCCATCGAACGTCACCCGATGTTCCCCAACCGCACCAACGTCTCCTTTGTGCGCGTGCTGGACGAACACATCATCGACGTCGTTTTCTACGAGCGTGGAGTAGGCGAGACGATGAGCTCAGGTACAGGGTCCACGGGCGCGGCTGCGGCGGCCATTTTGCGCGGTCTCGCAAAAAGTCCGGTCCGCGTGATGACGCCCGCCGGCGATCTTCACCTCCGCTGGACCGACTCGATCTGGCTCACCGGTCCGGCGGAGATTGTGGCGACGGGGGAGTACCTGATCTCATGATGACGAACAACCGGATCTTGATGCGGTTGTTCTTTGTCTGCTGCGCCGGTGTGCTTATAGGAATGCCGCTGGTTGGTTCGTCGCACAAGGCGGATGCTCCTCTTCCCGATCGGCTCGTCATCGGACGCGACAGCTTCTGGGACTTCGGACCACCCTTTCACTATTACGAGGTGATCTCGGTTATTCCGGCTCGGACAGGATCACGAATCGACCGCATCCTGGTAACACCACCGGGCGACGTGTGCACGCAGCCCGCCAAGGTTGAGGAGACGACGGTTACGGTAAGCGAATCCGTCGCCGGCCTCCTGCAAGGTGCCAACCCATGCTCAATACCAGAGAAAGAACTCCGCAGAGAACGAAAAAGGTGCAAACACTGCCTCACGTTTAGCGGCGTGAATGTCACAATGCAGGCACAGTGCGGCGAGGAGCAGCGCGAAGTTCGGATTGACATTCTCGGCCGCGATATCTACGGCACCGGAGTTACCAAGACACCTCAGCACACCTCCTGGACCATGGGTTTTCTTCAGCATCTTGACCAGGCGCTGGGCCCCGGTGTCCCGGACAAGCCGATGTTTGACCTGTCGGAAAGTGCGAGCGGTTTGCCGCCTGAAAACGGGGCATTGAACGACCTAGCGGCCGGCAAGTTCGACGCACTATTTGGAGGACCGGAGAAAGTCTCGGAATTCTATCGGCAAGCGCAGCATCCGCCGCCTGAGCCGACCGTTGAGTTGATAGGCAGTGAACCGTTTAAACCCGTCTCGTATGAGGTTCCGAAATATCCGCACTTCGCAAGGATTGCGCACATCAGCGGGCGCGTGACGTTCACGGCGCGCATCACGTCAACCGGAAACCTGACGGATGTGAAGTTTGTTGAAGGGCACCCCTTGCTGCGTCCATCGGCCCAAAGCGCCGCCGCGGGATGGCTGTATGCAAAGGAAAGCACGGGAACGGAAGTTCACGCGACGTTGAACTTCAGGCTCAACTGCGAATCAGACAAGAAATAGTCCGCCGTCACTTCCCTGCGGCGATTGCCCGTTCCAGAGTTTCCCGAATGAAGCGCGTGTAGGGAATGCCGCGCGCCCTGGCTCGATCCTTCACCGCCACCAGCAACGTCTTCGGCACACGCATGTTGATCTGCTCGCCCTTGGTCTCGAATTCGAACCGCGCCGCCTTGAACCGGGAAAAGTCGAGGCCGGACAAGTCCTGAGTGAGGAACGCCTCAGCCTGCTTGTCAGTCCTGAGCTTCGGCACTTTCTTTTTCATAGGCTGCAATCTCTCTCGCATGCATGTATCGCGCGGTCACCGGACGGATTAGGCGGCCTTTATCCCTGATCCGCACTGTGAAAGCCACAAATATGTGCCGCCCCGCACTCGTCGTTCCAATGGCGATGAGCCGGTCCTCGTCAGTCGAATGCTTCGGATCAGGCGCAACGCGGAGGTCTCTCGAAAAAACGCTCTCGATTTCTGCAATCGAAACGCCGTGCTTCCGACACTTCTCTTTGTTACCGTCATCCCAGTCAAATCCGCTGACCGACAGATTCATCGTAACAGAGCGCTATACAAATGTATATACAAGCGCCCCGGGACTTCAGTTCGCCTGCAGAATCCTGATTCCCGTCACCTGACGAATCCAGCGCGCGGGACGTTTATCATCGGGCACCACCAATTGGAATGGACCATCTCGGTCCGACAGCGGCTTGCCATCCCGCGAGGTGACCACATACACCGGCCGGTCCGTGAAACTCGGGTCCAGCTCGGGCCACGCGAACACCACCCGGTAGCCATCCTTCGCGTTCACAAGCAGGTAAAACGATGCCGCGGCACGGCGGAATGCGTCATCGCTCGGCAAGGTGAGCCGGGAGAGCAAATCCTTGAGCAGCACGCCCTGAAACGCGACTGGCGTGCCGTGCTCGGTCGCGGTCACCATCCGCTGCGGCATGGCCGCGAGTTCCGCCGATGAAAGCGTGGCGTTGCTTCCCGCGAGGCCCTGTAGCGAAAGAGTCGCGGACGGCGCTTGCGCGGGTGGCGTTTGCGCAGGTGAATTCGGAGTCACCATGGGACCTGAGTAACGGCCGATACTCAGGACGATGTCGCCGGCCTGGAACTCCTTATCGATTTCGACGTCGATTGTCTTGGCCTGCTTGACGAAACCCTGCGCGTCAACACCCAGCTTGTACTCCTTCACCAGCGAGACGGAAAGCGTGAATTTGCCGAAGGAATCCGTATGAACCACCGCCATGGTTTCACCGGGACCGCTGCCGAGCGTCACGGTCGCATTCGGAATCGGCGCGCCG
>Ga0187887_10003482_pt1 | contig 12164 bp, 13 predicted proteins | sample June2016WEW_7_10_FD_132977 | JGI IMG/M metagenome (GOLD analysis project Ga0187887, IMG submission 132977) | Peatland microbial communities from SPRUCE experiment site at the Marcell Experimental Forest, Minnesota, USA - June2016WEW_7_10 | ecosystem: Environmental > Terrestrial > Soil >...
AGCACGCCGGCCTGTGTCTCCACCAGCACCGTGTGGCCGGCCTCGGCCAGGGCCTTCACGCCCGCCGGAGTCACGCCCACGCGGGCTTCATTGTCCTTGATTTCTTTGGGAACGCCTATGATCATGGCTGTTTCTCCTCTTCGGTCCCAGCCCTGCCGGATTGGATGCAGGCCTGGGAAGGCCGGCTCCGGACAAAGAGGAAAAAAAGCTGAAGGCGGATGGCTGGTTCGAGGAGACTGCGGGAAACGGTCCGTTTCGGCCCTCGCCCATAGCCGTAAATCTCCGTCCCCGCGATTTAAGGTTTTCACCGAAGCCAATCTGTGCTTCAATGCAATTGAATCCAAAGACCGGCATTGTGGACAACCGAAGGAAAGAGGCGCCTGATGATGGAGGAGGATTCCAGATTTCCCAATCGCAAGAAAAAGAGCTGGGACGAGCCAATTCTTCCCGACCGGATCCCGGACGAGGCGTGGGAAGAGCTCACCAATGAGTCGGAAGAGGCAGAACCGCTACCAGTCAGCGGCTACAGGATTATTGGATCGGCCTCGGGAAGTCCCGGCGGGAAGCCCGTGGAGGCGGATCTGTCCGCTTCCACGGGCGCAAGCGGGGAAGCCCCGGCGCAAGGCCTTATTGACGTGAGCGCGGGCGCCGAAGGTCAAGCGCCCGGTGCCGCGCCTCCGGTTCTCCCTCCGGCATCCCAAGATGCGCGGCCCGGACGGAATCGGAAGCTCGCCGAGAGCGCCTCCAGGGTCTATCTTGTGTTGGGCGTGGTTTTCGTGCTCCTGCTTGGAGGGTTGATCGCGGTCACTTTCCTCTTCTTTGGCATCCCGAGTGGCCGTTACGATTTGGGACCGTTGACCTCGAGCGTGACCGGATTGCAGGGCCATCTGTTTATTCAATGGGATAAGAAGCTGGAATACCGCCTGACGATCAAGCCCGGCGATCCGGACCAGCAGGCGGGGTTTGCGCTGGCAGTCTTCAATCCGCGACGCCCTCTTTTGATCGCAATCCACCTGAAGGACTCCGCGGGCTTCGAGTTGTGCTCCAAGGAGATCGCACTGAAAAGCGATGCCGGAAATGGGGCGGCTCCTGCCGGAGCCGGCGCGGACTCCCCGGCCGGGAAGACGGATGCAGGCATGGATACCTTCCAGAATCAAATTGGTCCGGATGGACAGATTGCAGCTATCACTTCCCAGGGGACTCTCCCTTGCTCGGTGGAAGCCTATGAAAAGGCGGCGAATTGGAATTTTTCGACCAACTTCCCATCCCTCGCCGAGCAGGCTGAATGGCTCAGCCGCCAAAAGGATATAGAGGCCGCTGCTAAAGGTCCGTCTCCCGCAGAAGCAGCCGCCCGGAAGAGGATAGCCGCCAAGGCCGCGGCAAGGCTCCTGCCTTTCTCGCTCGAAGGAGACGATGCAATCGTCGATTTTGACATCTCCCGTGGAGTCATCCAAACCCGCGGGAGAAAGACGTTTCTCGTGGACAAGGCAACCGCGGCAGGCGCTGACCCCAGATGGCAGGACTACCCGGTGAGTATCCATTACCGTTGCGATCGGAGTTCAAGCTGCATGCTTCGAGATGCAGGGGTGGGTGTCTTGCGCGCCAGCCTGGGGAGATAGCGCGGGCGGCTCTACGGAAAGCCTGCGCTTCGCCCCGCGCATGAGCGTTGCGTTGCACTGCCTACCGATCAATGGGGCTATGTTGGGGTTCGTGGCTGTCATTGCTACTCAAACATGAATGCCTTTTCTGCTACCTCCCGAACCGACTAAGCTGATCTTTATGCACATATCGACGAAACTTCTTGCCCTGCTTTAACTCGCTAACCGCGCCGTTCCCAAATACCTCGCTCACCTTTTGAAAGAGCTGCTCATCATTCTCAAATGACCATCCAGGACCGTTGCTACTGATCCCAACTGAGGCAAAAGGACTCCCACTCAGGCGGTACAAGAGGCGCGGTTTTGGCGGATTGTCAGAAGAAAGCATCTGATAAAACTCAAGAAATTCGTCACTCATAGTCCTTTTCCCCTTCACTAAACCCCGCATCGACCTGAATTGTTTCTCTTAGTCTGTCATTGTCCTAACCCACTGCTGAGTGAGATGTCCGTTCGAGTCTTGGGTTGCCACAAGTTGCCAAGTCTGGCCGGTCGCCGTATCAGTCTTTACAGCCGTATAGACGTCCATCTGGGTTCCGTTTGAGTGGATAACTTGGAAATGCACAGAAGTGACTTGGTACCTTCCTGCGACCCCGAACTGATTACCCTGGCCGCGTGCCAGAGCAAGAGCGCCTATCGCCAGTACTGCAAAAATGAGCGTCCAACCCGCTTTGCTTCTCATGCCCCCTCCTAGTGTGGTGCGTCATAAATAGAGTCATGTATACGCCGAGGGACATCTTATGATAAGGAGACCTCGCCATGCGTATTGCAGCGCCCATTGACCTCGACGAAGCCACGCGCGGAGAACTGGAGCGGCTCAGCCGCAAGCGCCATGGCGGCCCGCGTGGTCGAACGCAGCCGTATTGTGCTTTTGGCCGGAGCGGGAATGCAGAACAAGCAGATCGCCAAGCAACTCGGCGTCAGCACACGCATGGCGGCCTTGTGGCGGGGGCGGTTTCTCGCTTTCGGCGTGGAGGGATTGCTCAAAGACGCCGCGCGGCCCGGACGTACGCCCAAGATCACAGCCGAAGCCGTCAATGCGGTCGTTGCCAAAACCACGCAAAGCACACCGGCCAACGCCACCCACTGGTCCACGCGCGCCATGGCCCGCGCGGGGGCATCAGCGAGGCCAGTGTGCGGCGCATCTGGCACGCTCACGGGCTGAAGCCGCACCGCGTCGAGAGCTTCAAGATCAGCAACGATCCGGATTTCGCCGCCAAGCTGGAGGATGTCGTCGGCCTCTATCTCCATCCGCCCGAGCACGCGCTGGTGCTATCCGTAGATGAGAAGAGTCAGATTCAAGCCTTGGATCGCACCCAGCCCGGCCTGCCCATGAAAAAGGGCCGCGGCGCCACCATGACGCACGACTATAAGCGCAACGGCACCACCACCTTGTTTGCCGCGCTCAACACCGCCAACGGCGAGGTCTACGGCCTATGTCAGCAGAAGCACCGTCATCAAGAGTGGCTGAAATTCCTTCGCCTGATCGATCGAACCGTGGAGGCGGACAAGCAGATCCACATCATCTGCGACAACTACGGCACGCACAAACATGAGCGCGTCCAACGCTGGCTGGCCCGCCACAAGCGCTTCCATATGCACTTCACGCCTACTTCGGCTTCGTGGCTGAACATGATCGAGCGATTCTTCCGCGACCTGACGGAAAACCGCATCCGGCGCGGAGTCTTCCAGGATCTCGAACAACTCATCCTGGCCATCGGCGACTACATCGACCGCCACAACGAAAGCCCCAAGCCCTTTATCTGGACCGCCAAGGCAAACGACATCCTGGAAAAAGTCACCCGCGCTCAGGCCGCACGAAATAAACGCCTATCTGTGTGACGCACTACACTAGTTGACTAGCCACCCACGCTACGGGCGGTCTTCGCCTATTCTTCTCTCATATTGCGCGTTGTTTCTCGATAAGTCAATCCAATTCTCGACAATGAGTCCAGATCTCGGGCGCAGAACTTCTCCCTTCCATACGAAGATTGACTCGATATCCGGATTTTCCCTCCCCGCCGAAGTGGAGTGCTTCGATTCATCAGATGTGATTTACCCGGAATGCCTCACCGGCGGCGGCGATGGTCGCGGCAATCTCTGCTTCGCCGTGCACCGTGCTCAGAAAGGCAGCCTCGAATTGCGAGGGCGGAAGCCAAACGCCCGCATCCAGCATCGCCCGGTGGAAGCGGCCGAAGGCAGCGGTGTCGCTACGGGTGACTTCTGCATAATTCGTGACCGGGCCAGCGGTGAAGAACCAGGTCCACATGGAGCCCACGCGATTGAGAGTGAGCGGAACGCCGGCACGGGCGCCTTCGGCGGCGACGCCCTCGGCAACAGCTTTGGCCGCGGCTTCCAGTTGCGGGTAGACCTGATCGGGGTGGGCCTGTAGATAACTGACAGTGGCGATGCCGGCCGCCATAGCCAGCGGATTGCCGCTGAGGGTTCCGGCCTGGTAGACGGGGCCGAGGGGGGCGAGCAGGTCCATGAAGGCGCGCTTGCCGCCGAAGACGCCCACGGGAAGGCCGCCGCCGACGATCTTGCCCAGCGTCACCAGATCGGCGTCTACGCCGTAAAGCTCCAGCGCTCCGCCCAGGGCCACGCGAAAGCCGGTCATCACCTCGTCGACGATCAGCAGCGCACCATTCTGTTCAGTGAGGGCGCGCAGGCCGGCCAGGTAGCCGGCGGCGGGCGGGATGCAGCCGGCGTTGCCGACGACCGGCTCCAGAATCACGGCGGCGATTGCGCCGGGATGGGCGGCGAAGGCAGCTTCGACCTGGGCCAGGTCGTTGTAGGGAAGGGCAAGAGTGAGGCTGGCGATCTCTTCCGGCACACCGGCCGAGCCGGGGATTCCAAAAGTCGCTACGCCCGAGCCGGCCTTGACCAGCAACCCATCGGCGTGACCGTGGTAGCAGCCTTCGAATTTGACAATGATCTTGCGACCAGTAGCGGCGCGGGCCAGGCGAATGGCGCTCATGGTGGCCTCAGTGCCGGAGTTGACGAAGCGCAGCTTTTCGATGGCCGGAAAACAAGCGACGACGCGCTCGGCCAGGTCTGCCTCGGCGGCCGTCGAAGCGCCGAAGCTGGCCGAGTTGCGCGCGGCTCTCTCAATGGCCTCCACCACCGGCGGAAAGGCGTGGCCCAGGATCATCGGCCCCCAGGAGCCGAAGTAGTCGATATAGCGGTTGCCGTCGGCGTCGATGAGCCATGCGCCCCCGGCCCGCTCGACGAACGGCGGCGCGCCGCCCACCGCGCCAAACGCTCGCACCGGCGAGTTGACGCCGCCGGGAAAAAAGCGCTCGGCACGCTGTTGGAGGGTCTGAGAACGGGTGCGAACGTGGGATTGGGGCAGCGAACTCATCGTTGGTTCAGTATAAGTGCCCGGCTTATGGCGTTTTCTGAAATAGTGTGAACTTGATTACCAGGTGAAGGGCCGTCGCGGCGCTGGGCCGGAGGGCACGGCGGAAGATCTGATGTTCGCCAACCACGCACACCAACTCTGGGTGAGGCGTTGCTGGTGGCTATGGGGCGGTTGAGGGAGTGGCCATGAACCCGTGAAACTACTCGCGAAACCCAGAGGTGAGTTAGAGGGCAGAGTCTTGCGCAAATGCGAGATCAGCTATATCCCGAGCACGGAAATATATTCATGAGCAACTAATTCGTTCCGCACCCATTCGGATAGCTGTCCAATCAGCTTTGATAAACCTGCACAGTTTCTCTTGAAATCCCTCACGAATGCCTTCCTTATATCTTTCATCACGAGGCGAAGAATTGGCAGGTCTGTTGTCAACGAGGCAGCGTCCAAGTCTTTCCGTAGCTTGTCCCATTCACCAAGAATTTGTGTCCACTCCTCACGAGAGATCCTCGTATCCCCATAATGAGCGTAGGGCTGCGCATACAGTATGCAATGTCTCTTGATGCCTTTTTCCAAAAACCAGAAGGGACCCTCCGCGATGTAGATTGCTGCCACGATGGATTCCACTCCTTCATAAATACCAGGGCAGAGACCCATATTCAAACCGACGTGGCCCGGTTTCCGCTTCTTCAAACGAAAGTCCATCATTTGCCTTATAACTCCATCGACTGGCTTGCGACCAGCGCCTTTGCCTTGTCGATGAACGCTGCCAGCGGCATGGAACCCTGATCGCCCTTGCCACGGGTGCGTACGCTGACTGCGCCGGCTTCCTGTTCCTTGTCGCCAAAGACCAGGATGTACGGCGTCTTCTGGTTGGCGAAGTCGCGAATCTTGCCGTTCATCTTCTCGTTGCGGTCGTCCACTTCGACGCGCAGGCCCGCATCCTTCAACTCCGCCTCGACCTTCTTTGCATATTCATGGTGCCGCTCGCTGATGGGCACCAGGCCCGCCTGCACCGGCGCCAGCCAAAGCGGAAAAGCTCCGGCGTAGTGCTCGATCAGCACGCCGAAGAAGCGCTCCACCGAGCCAAAGAGCGCCCGATGAACCATCACCGGCTGATGGCGCTCGCCATCCTCGCCCACATACTCAAGCTCGAAGCGCGCAGGTAGGTTGAAGTCGAACTGCACCGTCGATAACTGCCACAGCCGGCCTAACACATCGACTAACTTAACGTCGATCTTGGGACCGTAGAACGCGGCCTCGCCGGGGATGGTCTTGTAGGCAATTCCTTTCCTGCTGAGCGCACTTTCGAGCCCACCGGTCGCCAGATTCCAGTTATCCTCCGATCCGGCGTAGTGGGCGCGGTCGTTGGGATCCCAGGTGGAGAGTTCGACCTTGAACTCATGGAAGCCGAAGGTCTTCAACACCGCCTCGGCAAAGTCGATGCAGGCGACCACCTCGTCCTCGATCTGGCCGGGAGTGCAGAAGATGTGCGCGTCGTCCTGAGTAAAGCCGCGCACGCGCAGCAGGCCGTGCATGGTTCCCGAGCGCTCGTAGCGGTAGACGTTACCTAACTCGGCCAGCCGCACGGGCAGGTCGCGATAACTCCTGGGCGAATTCTTGTAAATAAGAATGTGGCCGGGGCAATTCATCGGCTTCAGCCGGTATTCCGCGTCATCCAGCTCCATCGGCGTGTACATATTTTCGGCATAGTAGCCGTCGTGGCCGCTGATCTTCCATAACTCGCGGCGCATTACGTGCGGCGTAAAAACCAGCGAATAGCCGCGCCGCAAACATTCGTCGCGCATCCAGTCTTCCATCACCTTGCGGATGATGCCGCCCTTGGGATGCCAGAAGATCAGCCCCGCGCCGGCGATCTCCTGAATGCTGAAGAGGTCCAATTGCTTGCCCAGCAGGCGATGGTCGCGGCGGGCCGCTTCTTCCAGGCGCTCAAAGTGCGCGTCCAGCTCTTTCTTGCTGAAGAAGGCCGTGCCGTAGATGCGCTGCAACTGCGGATTCTTTTCGTCGCTCAGCCAGTAAGCGCCGGCCAGATTGGTCAGCTTCACGGCCTTCACGCGGCCGGTCGAAGGCACATGCGGCCCACGGCAAAAGTCCACGAACTTGCCGTTGCGATAAAAGCTGATCTCATCGCCGGGCACGGTGAATTTGGTCACGAAGTGCGTCTTCATGAAGTCGCCATCGCGCGCGAACTCTTCCAATGCCTGCTCGCGGGGCTCATATTCGCGGACAAATCTGTCGTCGCGCGCAATCACCTCGCCCATCTTCGCCTCTATCGCCGCCAGATCCTCGGGCGTGAATGGCTTGTCGCGATAGAAATCGTAGAAGAATCCGGCGTCGGTGGCCGGGCCGTGGCCCAGCTTGGTTTCGGGAAACAGCTCCAGCACCGCCGTCGCCATCACGTGCGCGGCAGAGTGGCGCAGCACCTTGATCGCCTCGGGGTCATTCTCTTTCACCAACTCAAGCCGCGTATCCGCGGTCAGCGGCGCGGCCAGGTCCACTAGGCGCGGGGCGGCCGCATCCTCGGCGGCATACATTGCGGCCTCCGACTGGCCATCGGCGTCGAGGCTTCCCTTCGCCGCTGCGCCCACCGGAGTCAGCCGCGCGGCCACGGAGGCCGCCGCCAGCCGCGGCGAAATCGAGTTGGCAATCTCGAAAGGCGTTGTCCCGGCGGGTACTTCGCGAATCGCTCCGTCGGGCAGGTGTACCGAAATTGTCTGCGTGCTCATGGCGGTCCGTTTTCCTGTAATCCTTCGCCAGAATAAAAAACACTCCGCGAAACAACAGGATAGCCGCTGCGGGCGCTTCGAGTCGAGGCAGCGAGCCCGCGTCGGAGGCCACTCAATCCTGCCCGGTCCAGCTCTCGCCCTCGCGCAGAATGACCACCTCGGTCTGCAATCCCGCCGCGCTCACGCGCCGCGCGAAGCCCTCCGGAGTCTGCCCGGTTCGCCCCAGCGGAGAGCGCGGAGCGATCCCCAAATGAATCGGGATGACGGTCCGCGGCTGAAGCGCCTCCACAGCGCGCACCGCGCTCCTTTCCCCCATGGTCATCGGAATGTGAAAGTTGGTCACCGGCATCAACGCCAGATCCAGCCGGAACTTTGCGGCAATCTCCGTCATGAATCCGGCAAAATAGGTGTCTCCGGCGAAATAAACATGCTTCCCCTCCGCGTCGATCACGAATCCTCCGGGCAGGCCCATGTGCAGCGCAGGCGTCGAGGTCACGGCAACCGGGCCAAACTGCCGCTGCTCCCATCTCGCCAGGCCCACCACGTTCTTTGCTCCCTTGACGCGCGTAATCCAGGCAGCCGCGCGCGGCGCAACCACGGGGACTCCGGCCGCAAGCGCGCGAAAGTAGCCCGAATCAGTATGGTCCCAGTGATTGTGCGAGACCAGAACCAGATCGACGGCCTCCATCTGCTCGCTTGTCTTGGACGGGGGCGCAAGCCTCTTGTAGGCCAAGTTGCCCCATGTGCCAAAGTAGGGGTCGGTGAGAATCTTCGTCCCAGCGGCTTCGATCAGGACCGTGCTGTGACCGATCATGGTGACTTTCATTGTTCGCTCCAAATGGTTTCTAAGGCTTTCCGGGGTCGGTGGCGCCACAGCGGCGGGCACGCCAGAGTCCGAAGAGGTTGATGCAGATCGAGAGACCAACCAGTAGGCCGCAAACAAAATGAAGCCAATTCCGTTCGATCTGGCCGGACGGGTGAACGAAAAGCCATAGCAGTAAGCCGACTACCAAAGAAATGTTGGCAATGGCCCTCACGTGCCGGGACTTGGGGTCGAGTTGATGAATCGGGATGCACATGTTCAGTTCTCCTTTCGCGGTTTGCGGGTTGAATCAGTCGTGAATCCAGTACCAGATGAACAGGGAGATTTTCACTACTGCAAAGACCACGATGACGGCAAGAAGATCCCAGCTGAAGACGTGATCGACGAAGTAGCGGTACTCAAAAAGCGCCGCGGCCGCTAACAGCGTAGCGAAGCCGGCGATACTGCTGGCGCGCCGCCGGTGCTCCAGGAATCGCTCATCGACGAACGCCCGGAGGATAGGAATTCTGCTCAGGATCGGGTGGGTCATGGTTCGTTCTCCAATTGAAAGATCTCATCGGTGGAGCAGGCAAAGAGGCGGGCAAAGGTTAGCGCCAACTCCAGGCTCGGAACGTAGCGGTTGCGCTCGATGGAGTTGATGCTCTGGCGGGAGACTTTGGCCGCCTGAGCCAGTTGTTCCTGCGTCCAATCGCGGGCAATTCGCAACTCTTTGACCCGGTTTGTGATGGTTCGGTGCATGTAAAGTCAGCTTTCCAAACCAGAATAGCGTGAGGTGTATTTTTTGTCAAGCTGACTTTCCATTCAAATTGAGATTTCCTCCGCACGCGGACGTGTTTGACGCCCACAAACCACTGCAACCTCTTTGAAATCCTGCTAAAATGGACATTTCCGGCCCGCAGTGCCGCTCAACAACTCCATCCACAGAAAGCCGTGTCATGTCCGACAAAAGCGTGCCAGACGAATCCAATCCTCAATCCGTGACCTATGCTGACGCCGGCGTGGACATCAGCAGTGGCAATCGCGCCAAGGAGCGCATCAAGTACCTGGCGCAGAAGACCTTCAACCGCAATGTTTTGGGCGGGATCGGCGGCTTCGGCGCGCTTTACCGGCTGGACATGCAGCGCTGGAAGAACCCCATTCTGGTCAGTTCCGCCGATGGCGTGGGCACCAAGCTGAAGGTGGCCTTCGAGCTGGGGTTGCACCACACGGTCGGCGCCGACTTGGTCAACCACTGCGTCAACGACGTTGCCGTGCAGGGCGCTACGCCGTTGTTCTTCCTGGACTACCTGGCCAGCGGCAAGCTGGACCCCGAGGTGACCGAGGATGTGGTCTCCGGGCTGGCCGATGCCTGCAAGGCCAACGGCTGCGTGCTGATCGGCGGCGAGACGGCGCAGATGCCGGGCTTTTATGCCGATGGCGAGTACGACCTGGCGGGATTCATCGTGGGCGCGGTGGATCGCGACAAGATGGTAACCGGAGCTGCGATCAAGGCCGGAGACGTGCTGATCGGGCTGCCCTCCACCGGCCTGCATACCAATGGATACTCCTTGGCCCGCAAGCTGCTCTTTGAGGTGGGCGGTTACAAGCCAACGCAATATGTGACGGCCATCCGGGAAAAGGCCGGCGCGGCGCTGATGAAGACCCACCGCAGCTACCTGCATCTGATTCAAAAGTTGGTGACGGCCGGGCTGACGACCGGCATGGCGCACATCACCGGCGGCGGCATCACGGAAAACCTGCCCCGCATCCTGCCCAAGAACATCGGAGCGCAGGTGGAGATCGGCTCCTGGCCGGTGCTGCCCATCTTCGAGCACTTGCGCACGCTGGGCCAGGTCTCGCAGGAGGAGATGATGCGCACCTTCAACATGGGCATCGGGCTGATCGCGGCCATCCCGGCGGCCAAGTTCACGCGCGCCAAGAATCTGTTGGACCGGGCCGAGGAGAAGTTCTACGTCGTAGGCCGCGTCGTCAAAGGCGAGCGCAAGGTGCAGTACACTTAGGCAGTTGTCATTTGTCAGAGATCAGTTTTCCGCGGGCGGGCTGATAGGAAGGTGGACAATGCGAAGGCGAAATGCGTATCTTCTGGACCTTTTCTGCTTAGGAGTCTGCGTATACTTCGCCGACCAGGTGGGAGGCTTGAAAAACTTGCCCCCTTCGTTTCGGGTCTTTGCGGCGCAACAGAGGTTCTATTGTTCATTGCCGCATTTTATTTTGTGTTGCACGCATGGCCTCTAGCAATAAGACTTGACGAGGAAAGAAGATTCCGGATCGCGGCTGAAAATGCACCGATCTGTCTTGGACTCCATAAGGATCCGATAGACTTTCTTGAACAAGATGAAGAAGATGAGTCTTAATACTGTCGCTTCATCACCCTTGAAACTCGGCATCCTGCTCTCCGGCCGCGGCTCGAACTTCCTGGCCATCGCCGAGTCCATCCGGGCCGGAAGGCTGTCCGGCGTCGAGATTGCCATCGTAATCTCGAATGTGGCCGAAGCCGGCGGGTTGAAAACCGCCAAAGAACTAGGCCTGCCCACAGCGCTCTTTGTCTCCAAGGGCCGCAAGCGCCAGGAGCACGACGCCGACGTCATCGCCTGCCTGCGCGCGCACCAGGTGGATCTGGTCTGCCTGGCCGGGTACATGCGGCTGCTCTCGCCGGAGTTTTTGGCCGCGTTTCCCAACCGGATTCTGAATATTCATCCCTCGCTGCTGCCGGCCTTTCCGGGCCTGGAGGCGCAGACGCAGGCCTTCGACTACGGGGTCAAGGTAGCCGGCTGCACCGTGCACTTTGTCGATGAGCATCTGGACCATGGAGTCATCGTGCTGCAACGGGCGATTCCGGTCGAGGAGAGCGACGACGCGCACTCGCTCGCCGAACACATTCTGGCCGAGGAGCACATTGCGTACACCGAGGCGATTGCCCGCGTGGCCAGCGGAGAGTACGAGATTCGCGGACGGCGGTTTGTGAGACGAAACCCATGAAACTGACCAATCCAGGACGCAGACGGCGCAGAACTTCTATAAAAGCAGTCCGGTCCCGATTGGCGCGGTAACTGACAAGACAAGGAGCCTAAGGGCAGTTGAGCCTGCCGCCAAGCGCGCTTCGGACATTCTCGATCATCGGCTCCCAGTCGCCCAGTTTTGGTTGGCGGAAGAGGCGCAAGGTGGGATACCAGGGACTGTCTTGCCGCGTTCGGAGCCAGCGCCAGTCAGCGGCAAACGGCAGCAAAAGCCAGACGGGACGGCCCAATGCTCCGGCCAGGTGCGCTGTGGAATTATCAATCGTGATGACCTGGTCCATGGCCGCGACCTGCGCCGCGAAGCAGTCGATGTTGGCAAGCTGATCCACGTTGCGGTCGATAAGCAGGGGCGCATTGGCCGCTGCCGCCTGCTCCTTCAGGGCATCGAACTCCCCATATTGCAGGCTGATCCAGCGAATGTCGGGGAGCGTGAAGAACGGAGCAAAGTTCTCCAGGGCGATCGAACGCCTGCGGCCTGTCTTTTGATTCCGCGTATGCCAGGCGAGCCCGATAAGCCTGCGGCCGTCATTGTATTGGTTGCGGAATCGCTCCCGTTCCACCGGATCGGCC
>Ga0187887_10003485_pt1 | contig 12155 bp, 13 predicted proteins | sample June2016WEW_7_10_FD_132977 | JGI IMG/M metagenome (GOLD analysis project Ga0187887, IMG submission 132977) | Peatland microbial communities from SPRUCE experiment site at the Marcell Experimental Forest, Minnesota, USA - June2016WEW_7_10 | ecosystem: Environmental > Terrestrial > Soil >...
GGAGCGGGTGACGAGAATCGAACTCGCACTATCAGCTTGGGAAGCTGACGTTCTACCATTGAACTACACCCGCAACGCCCGCCAGAGCCCGTCCGGGCTTGCTGACGCCGCCCCGACATAGTACCGGAAGCGCCGACCGCCAGGGTGCGCCCAGCCGGTAGGTTGCCAGGGTGCTCCTCTCCGACCGTGATATCCGGGCCGAGGTCGATTCCGGCCGGGTCCGGCTCGACCCGTACGCGCCCGATCTGATCCAGCCGTCCAGCATCGACGTGCGGCTGGACCGCTACTTCCGGGTCTTCGAGAACCACCGCTACCCGCACATCGATCCGGCCGTGGAGCAACCCGACCTGACCCGGCTGGTGGAGACGGAAGGCAAGGATCCGTTTGTCCTGCACCCCGGGGAGTTCGTGCTCGCGTCCACCTACGAGGTGGTGTCGCTGCCCGATGACGTGGCGGGGCGGCTGGAAGGCAAGAGCTCGCTGGGGCGGCTCGGCCTGTTGACCCACTCCACGGCGGGCTGGATCGACCCTGGCTTTTCCGGCCACGTGACCCTGGAACTGTCCAACGTGGCCACGCTCCCGATCAAGCTCTGGCCCGGGATGAAGATCGGCCAGCTGTGCCTGTTCCGGACCAGTTCACCGGCGGAGCACCCGTACGGCTCGTCCCAGTACGGGTCGCGCTACCAGGACCAGCGCGGCCCCACTCCATCCCGGTCTTACCTCAACTTCTACCGGGCCGACGTCTAGCGTCCCGCGCCTGGCACGGCACAAGACGTAGGGCCCGGGGGGCCGCACCGTGAGCGGTCCCCCGGGCCCTACCGCAGTCAAGGGCATTCAGGCGAGAGAATCGAACTCGCCCTTTTTGGCACCGTCCAGGAAAGCGTCCCACTCACGAGGAGTGTACGTGAGCACCGGGCCGGACGGATTCTTCGAATCGCGGACGGCGACCATGCCGTCGACGGGAGCCACTTCGACGCAAGCACCATTGCCGGCACTGCTCTGTGCCTTGCGCCATTTAATGGCCGCCGGATCGATCCCAGACATTTCACTCCTAGGTTTCCATGACTACACGGGAGCTTATGGTCGTCCTGGATTCTTCCTAGGAGGCTAATGTGCTTTGAAGAGCGGGGCGTATACTGCTAGTGCTCCTGACCACCCCAGGCTCTGGTAAATATGGCATCCCTTCAAACCAGGCGAAGCCCAGGCTTGAAAGAAATGCGCATGAGGCCACAATCAGCTTATGGCTCCGGACCCGGGGCGGCCTCCTAATCTGATCAGGCCGTCCAGTTGACGGAGTGTACACCCGGCCTGGCCCGGCCAGGCCGGGTGTACACGCTGGTAACCCAATTGTGATGACGAGGAAAGGGGGCAACTGCAAATTGTTATGATACGACTGTGGAGAGTAACGAACTACTGGTCAACCGTGCCGCCGGGGTTAGCCAGAAAGGCGAACCTCTGCGGATGATGGACCTCACTTCCGGTGACTTATAGGCACATTTCGTGTTAGAGATGACAGTGTGCGCTCAGACAGGCAAGCATCGAGAACGGAGCCCGATCCCCGGTCCGGTCGGCTGCCTCTAAAGCTTTTCCCAGCCAGGCCAATTGCCTGTGCTTTACTTATGTGTTCCAATTCGATCTGGTCCGGTTCAGCCATTCTAATAATCATCACGGGCCTTCATCATCAGGCTCATTGATTCCCGCGAACCCAGAGAGAGGCCCGACAAGCGCTCGAATACATCCTTGTACCGCTCGAAGTCCTGCGGCCGCTCCAGGTATATCTGGCCCACGAGGCCGTCGACGTAGACCACTCCCGGCACCGGGACCACAAATTCGAGGATGACGAACGTGCTGTTGAGTGCCGGATGTGCGCCAACTTTGAAGGGCAGAATCCGGACATCAACATGCCCAACCTTGCTGGCATCCATAACGGCTTGCAGTTGATCCCGCATCACAGCCGGACCACCGACGGGCCGGTGCAGTACTGCCTCGTCGATCACGGCCTTGAGGTAAGGGGGTTCCTCGCGCCTGAGGACTTCCTGGCGGAGCCGGCGCGCCTCGATGCGCTGGTCGATCACTTCTGGACTGAGCCGCGGCAACGCTCCCTCATGGACGGCGCGCGCGTAGTCGGGCGTCTGAAGCAGAGCGGGAAACACGCCCGGCTCATAGTCACTAATCTGGATGGCCGCTGCCTCGAGGCCAACGTACGTCGCGTAGGGCAGGTCGAACGGCTGCCACCAAGCCTGATCGCGGCCTTCCCGGGCGAGCGCCGCGAGATGGTCACGCTCCGCCGCATCCCCGACACCGTAGAGGTCACATAGGTCCCGGATATCCCGCGCACTAGCTCCCCGTTGGCCGGTCTCAAGGCGGGAAATCTTTGAGGGTGAGCACAGCAGTCGCTCCGCAACCTGTTCAACAGTCAGGCCGACGTCGTTCCGGAGTGCACGCAGCAAGGCACCCAGTTCGCGGCGGCGCACAGTGGGACTGCGAACACTCGCCACGTCAGTCACGCCCCTTCCCATGAGCGTCACCTACAGCGGTTCGGGGGGCCGGATCGCTGGCAGCTGCCTCTGGCAAGGATAAAAATGGCACTTGCCAACGGCGCTTGCCGCAGCGACCATTGAAGCAGAACGCAGCGAGCATCCTCAAGCGACCCGCCGACAGCGCGGTCGATAGGTGGCCAGAGGGCTGCCAGATAGATCGCCGCCAGGGCCACGGGGGTCCGAGCGGCCGAGAGGAGGCGCTGCTGGATTGCCCTACTCAAGCGACTCGTGATGCCGCCCGGTCCAGGGCCCACGAGAGTCTAGGCAGCCGCCAGCACCTGGCAGGCCACAGGAGCTCGCGCTCATACATGAAGCGGGACCGATGCTGTCACATCGGTCCCGCTGCAAACACCAAAACCCCGGCTCGGGCAAGAGCGAAAGGATCAGTGCTTTGTGCAACCCTAGCACCGGCATAGCCAAATACAAGGTCTGGGTCATCCCAATCATTCGACTGAACCTGACCCGGATCGGCCAGTGCCTGTTCGCCAGCGCGGACGCGCTGGCTCAGCGGCATGAATGGCAGGTCACCCCGGTACACCATGGCCTCGGCCGACGGTACCGGGATCCGCGCTTCGACTGCTTCCGCGCCCCGGCCCGCAGCCCCGCCCGGGACGGCACGGGCCATGCGTAGGACACGGGCGCACCAGCGGAGCGAGACGTGGCTGCTGGCCGAGCTGGAAACCAGGTTCCGGCCGGGCCGCCGGGCCACCGTGCTCGGCTACCTGTGGTGGTGGCGCTACGAACTCGCCATCGTCGCGGGGCTGGCGGGCACGCTTATCGTGCTGGTCCGCGCGCTCGGTGCCGGGCCGACCATCCTCGGCACCCTCGCCACCATCGGCGTGTGCTGCTGCTGGCCGCCCACCCGCCAGGCCGTCGTCACGACGGCCTGGCGGATCATCACCCCGCACAGGTTGCGCGCGGGGTTCGTGCAGGCCCGCATCCACTCCCGGAGCGGACGGCTGCCGGCCATCCTGCGCACCACGCGGCAGCCGTTCGGCGAACGAGTGCGCCTCTGGTGCCCGGCAGGGGTCGTAGCGGCGGATGTTCGCTCGGCCCGGGATATCCTCGCCGCCGCCTGCTGGGCGGCTGACATCCGGGTGACCGGGGACCCGGGCCACGCCCACCTGCTTACGCTCGACGTGATCAGGCGCAGCGGGCCGCCTGAGGTCCCGCGACATCCGCAAGACCATTGTTCCCGCAACGAAAACCGGCCCCCGGGACCCTTCACGATGCCCGACTCACCCAGGCGGCTGGACGGGCCGGCCGACTACGGGTCAGCGCACTAGCCGGCCGTCAGGCTGTCTCCCCCGCGGCGAACCGGGGGGTGCTGCCGGGCGTCCCGCAGCGCCTCACGCAGCGCGTCGCATTCCGCCTCCAGTTCCCTGATCCGGTGCTCGAGCTGCAGGACGCGGCGGATCGACGGGAGGGTCATCCCCTCGTCGGCGAGCCGCACCACGTACTGGACCACGGTGATCTCGTTGCGGGAGTACCGGCGCTGCCCGCCACTAGACCGCGACGGCTGCACCACGCCCTTCTCGTCGAGCCGCCTCAGGAAGGCCTGCTGGATCTCGAGCATGGTGGAAACCTGCCCGACGCTGAAAAGCGGCAGGTTCTCGTCATCGAACGGCAGTGACGGCATGACTGTCTCCATACTGACCGCGGGCCCGGACAGCTGGCTGTCCGGGCCCGGCGATGTGAATCCTATGGCCTGCGCTGGCCGCCCACGGGGCTCATCGGTCAGCGCGTCACGGGGTGCTCGATCAGGCGGTGAGGCCCTTCGGTGCCTCGGTCTGGATCTCGACCTTGCGTGGCTTGGCCGCCTCGGTGAGCGGGACTCGCACGGTCAGAACGCCGCGCTCGTACCCGGCCTCGACCTTGGCGGAGTCGATCGCGTCACCGAGCCGGATCCGGCGCGAGAATGTGCCGGTCACGCGCTCACGGACGTACGCCTTCTCACCCTCGGCCAGCTCCTCGTCCCGCTTGGCGCTGACGGTGAGAACACCGCGGTCCACGGTGACCTCGATGCTGGCGGGGTCGATGCCCGGCAGATCGAAGCGGAGCTCGAGGCCGTCCCCGGTGCGGGTGGCATCCATGGGCATGCCCGCGGCAGTGCCCGGGCGGAAGGGGGACCAGACAGGCCCGAAAGCCCGCTCGATCCTCCGGTCGAAATCCCTGGTGAAGGGATCAAAGGTGGTCAGCAACATGAAGCTCGCCTCCAGGTGACAACTTAGGCTCATGTTTGAGTCCAAGTTACTATATCTTCTAATTACAGAGAACCTCTAACTCGGGTCGAATATTTCTTCCGGCCGAGGCGCCTGTGATTACCTCGCGCCACATGCTTGACCTGGGAATCACCTGCGCGGCGAGCCGTAATCGCTACTATCCGTAATTAGTGATTACTGAGCGCATCCGAACGCGTGGCCAGCGGATGGCCCACGCGAGGAGGCAGACCCGGGGGAACGCAACACCATGGACACCATCGATGACGTCGCGGGCCTGGTCAGCATCGGCCAGCTGGCCAAGGCCGCGGGCGTGAGCAGCCGGACCATCCGCTACTACGAGGAACTCGGGATCCTGCCCGAGCCTCGCCGCACCAGCGGCGGCACGCGCAAGTACCCGCGCGAGTACTGCGGTTATATCGAGACCGCGCTGGCCCTCAAGGACCTGGGATTCCGGCTGGAAGAGGTCAAGCCGCTGGCCAGCCTGGCCCTGGGCCGGACGATAGCGCCCGGGCAACGGGCCAGGGCCGCCCAGCTGGTGGAGGACCGGATCCAGGCGCTCGACCGGCAGGTAGCCGTGTTGCGCAAGCTCCGCGAGTGCGTGGATCAGCCGGGCGGGACAGCCGGCCTGGACCTGCTCGATCTGCGTACCGGATCGGTGGCCTGGCCGGCCTTATGCTCGTTACCAGTGGCCGACCCGGCAGCCCCGCGCCCGGTCACCGGAACGCGATCCTCGGAGGCCGGGATGACGGACGGGATTATCCTGCTGGTACTCATCGGCAGCCTGGTGGCGTTCGGCGTGACCCGGGCCCGCCGCCGCCTGGGCATGGGGGCCGGGACCGGCCGGACATGGGTCGTCATCATTGCCGCCGTGGCCTTGGCGCTCCTCGCCCTCTGGGCCTACCAGACCCAGGGCAGGTGAACCACGCGCGCAGCATATGAGCCAGCCGCACAGCGGGTGAGCCAGCCGCCGCGCCGCTAGCCGACCGGGTCGCTGCGCAGCGGCATCTCGAACCAGACGGCCTTACCGTCCCGGGTGGGCCGAGACCCCCACCGGGTGGCCAGCTGGTCGACGAGGTAGAGCCCGCGCCCGCCCTCGTCGGTCTCTCCCGCGCTGCGGATCCGCGGCAGCCGCAGGTCGTTGTCGAACACCTCGACCCACACCGCCTCGCCGCCGCGGCGCAGCCGGAGGGTGAACGTCTTGCCTGCCTCGGCCGCGCCTTCGTCGCTGAACGGGACCGGCGCCCAGCCGGCGACCAGCCCAGGTGGGCGCTGGGCGGCCGCACCGGCCACTTCAAGGGTCAGCGCCTGGCGGGGGGCACGCGACGCGGCCGTGTGCAGCACTACGTTCGTGACCACCTCGGACACCAGGAGACAGGTCAGCTCGACCTGCTCGCTGTCCATCCCCCAGGACCGGAACGTGGCCTCGGCCAGCCGGCGGGCCTCGGAGACCTTGATCGGCTCAGCGGGGAATGTGCAGTCCCAGGAGGCCAGGTCCACCGGTGAGGTACGGATCGCGACGATGGCCATGTCGTCGTCGATGTCCCCCGGCACCGCGTCCTGCGCGGCCTGCGCGATCCGCTCGACGTCGCCATGCGCCACCCGGCGCACCGCCTGGTGCAGCATCAGACGGGCATCGTCCTCGGAATAGGTGCCCACGCCGTCGGGACGGTGCCGCCGGTCGGTGAGCCCGTCGGTGTACAGCACCAGCCCGGACCCGGCCGGAAGATAACGGGTCTCCTCCCGGTAGGTCGGCAGCGCGGGGACGCCCTTGCCGCGCACCCCGAGCAGCACACCCTTGTGCTCCATCTCCAGCTCGCCCACCTCGCCGCCGACGATGAGCAGCGGCGCGTCGTGGCCCGCGTTGGCGAACGACAGCGTGCGGGACCACGCGTCGTAGACCAGGTAGGTGCAGCTGACCATGGGCGGGTCCGACGCGCCGGGATCGTCGGCGTGACCCTTGGCCGAGCTGAGCGTGCGGCACCACTCATCGAGCTTGCGCAGAATCTCCGCGGGCGGCTTGTCATCCTGGGCGAAGGCGCGCAGTGCGGCGCGGAGCTGGCCCATGACCGCGGCCGCGCGGGCCCCCCGGCCCTCTACGTCACCGATGACGATGCCGACCCGGCCCGCGGACAGCGGGATGATGTCGTACCAGTCCCCGCCGACCTGCGTTTGGATGCCCTGGCCGTGCGTCACCAGCGGCTTGGCGGGCACGTACCGGCAGGCCACCTCCAGCCCGTCCAGCTGGGGCAGCTGCTGGGGCAGCAGGCTGGTCTGGAAGGCGAGTGCGGTCCGGCGCTCTTCCTCGAACAGCAGCGCGTTGTCGATGGCCACGGCGACGCGGCTGGCGACCGCGCTGAGGAAGTCGCGGTCGTCCGCATCGTAATACTGCTCGTGGCGCTTGGTCAGCCCCGACAGGGCCAGGCTCATCACGCCGAGCAGCTCGCCCCGGGCGATCAGCGGAGCGGCCACCACCGAGCGCAAGCCGACCTTCTCGGCAGCCTCCAGGCTGGGCTGGTTGGGCGCGTGTGGTGGCTGCACCTCGCCGAGGTTCTCGAGCAGGACCGATTCCAGGCGAGTCATGGCCCGCTGGCAGAAATGAGCCTCGGGATACCTGATGGGGTCGCCGACCCGGGCCCAGCTGCCCGCCGGCGGGATCCAGCCACCCGCGTTCGTCTGTACCTGGCGGATCAGCTTGTCGCCCTGGAACAGGTCGATGATGCAGTGGTCGGCGAACTGCGGCACCAGGGTCTCGGCCACGTGCCGCAGGGTCGTCCCGAACTCCAGCGACCCGGCCAGCTGCTCGCCGATGCGCTCGAGCAGCGCGACCCGGTCGCGTTCCCGGCGGCTGCTGCGCCGGCTGGCCTCCCGCGCGAGGATGACGATGCCGTCGATCGAGCCGGACGGGTGGCGCAGGGGCATCGCCTGGGCGCGGACGAACACGCGCGAGCCGTCCGCCCGGAGCACCGCGAACGTCCCATCGCCGCCACGGCCGCGGAGCACCTGCCTAGCCAGCTCGGCTGCCTTGCCGGCGTCGCCGCCGCTGAACGCGAGGGACAGCACCGGGCGGCCGAGCAGCTTGCCGCCCGCCGGGAATCCGAACAGCGCGGCCGCGAACGGGTTGGCGTAGAGGAGGTTGCCCTGCCGGTCGGTGACCACGACGGCCGCGGAGATCTGGGCCAGGATGGTCTGCGCCGACAAGTAGGCCTCGTACCCAGCGGCCTGCTCTGGCCCCGGACGCTCCGTCCCCGGACGCTCCGTCCCCAGACGCTCACTCACCGGACGCTCACTCACGCCTCGCACCCCCACGGATGCGGTCGGCGGCGTGGGGGTTCAGGCGGGCGGGGAAGGCCAGGATCACCGTCAGCGCCTGGCGACAAAGACATGGGCGGCCACCAGGCGGGGCAAATCCGCCGTGACACTGCCGACCCTGTCCTCACTGGTCACCCGCACACCCTCGTCGCTCTCCGCGAGCGTGACCTCGCGTCCGGGTTGTATCCCGATCCGCTTGAGTTTAAGCATCAGGGAAGGGTCGCTCTGAACTTGTTCACTGATACGCAGGACCATTACCGGAGCCGCGAGCTTCGCCGCAACCGCCGTCATCGCCTCGGCCTGTTCCTCTCCGGCGGCCACCGCCCGCCGCGCGGCGTCCGGCGGCACGCCGAGCTCATCCAGGCCGGGGATGATGTTGCCGTGCGGGCAGGCGACCGGGTAGTCGAGCAGCTCGACCAGCCTGCGCTCGACGTTCTCCGAGATCACGTGCTCCCACCGGCAGGCCTCGACGTGCACCTCTTCCCAGGGCAAGCCGATGACCCCGACCAGGAGGCACTCGGCCAGGCGGTGCTTGCGCATCACCCGCATGGCCAGGGTTGCGCCCGCGGGAGTCAGGGCGAGCTGACGGTCGCCCTCCACCTTGACGAGCCCGTCCCGCTCCATCCTCGCCACGGTCTGGCTGACCGTCGGCCCGCTCTGCGACAACCGTTCGGCGATACGCGCCCGCAGCGGAACGATGCCCTCCTCTTCGAGTTCGAAGATCGTGCGGAGGTACATCTCCGTGGTGTCGATGAGCCCATGCACCGTCTCCAGGCCTCCCTCCTCACCTGATGCTATGCCGGCTGGGCCCAACCGCGACCCGGCTAGCGGGTGAAGGCATGCTGGCCCGCCGGGTCAGGCGGGCGAGGGGATCTACGGCGCCAGGCGCTCGAGTACCCAGCCCTCGCCCTCGCGGCGGTAACGGAGCCGGTCGTGCAGGCGGCTCGGCCGCCCCTCCCAGAACTCCATCACCTCGGGCACCACGCGGTAGCCGCCCCAGAACCCGGGCATCGGCACAGCCGTCCCCTCCGGCCAGCGGTCCTGGAGTTCCTGGTAGCGCTCTTCCAGTTCCGCGCGGGACGCCACCACGGACGACTGCCGGCTGGCCCAGGCGCCGAGCTGCGAGCCGTGCGCGCGGGAGTGGAAGTATGGCTCGCTCTCGGTAGTGGACAAGATCCCCACCGGACCCTCGATGATCACCTGCCGCTGGATGGGATGCCAGGGGAAGACCAGGCAGGCGTACGGGTGCGCGGCCAGGTGCTGCCCCTTGGCCGAGGTCCGGTTGGTATAGAAAACGAAGCCCTCCGGGCCGTACTCCTTCAGCAGCACCGTACGGGCCCGGGGCCGGCCGGCCGGGGAGACGGTGGCCAGCACCATGGCCGTGGGTTCGGGCAGGCCCGCGCTGACCACGTCGTCCATCCAGCGGGCGAACAGCACCGCAGGGTCGGCGGGGGCCTCGGCCTCTTCCAGAGGATGACGGGACGGTTCCACGGGAATGATCCTCACACACCGGTCCGTCCGGGCGGGGGTATCCGCCCAGCGTGCCCACCGTCACGGGCAGCCGATCTACCGGAATATTGTGCCAGCAGGGTTGAATGAACCCGGCTGACTCATATGGCCAGCCGCCGGGAGGCCCCCCCACCCCGGCACGCGCTTCATCCAGCTCCAGGACACACGAGGACCACGGAGGACCAGCACATGTCCGATTTCGTGCCTGGTCTCGAAGGCGTCATCGCCTTCGAGACAACCATCGCCGAGCCGGACCGGGAGGGCGGGTCGCTCCGCTACCGGGGCGTGGACATCGAGGAACTCGTTGGCCACGTGTCGTTCGGCCACGTGTGGGGCCTGCTGGTGGACAACAAGTTCGCCCCGGGCCTGCCCCCGGCTGAGCCTTACCCGATCCCGGTGCACTCCGGCGATATCCGGGTCGACGTGCAGAGCGCGCTGGCCATGCTGGCCCCCGCCTGGGGCATGCGCCAGCTCCTCGACATCGACGACGAGCAGGCCCGCCACGATCTGGCCCGCGCGTCGGTGATGGCGCTGTCGTTCGTGGCCCAGTCCGCCCGCGGGCCCGGGCTGCCGCCCGTCCCGCAGGAGCGGGTAGACGAGGCACGCAATATCGTCGAGCGGTTCATGATCCGGTGGCGGGGCGAGCCCGACCCGCGGCACGTCAAGGCCGTCGACGCATACTGGGCCTCCGCCGCCGAGCACGGCATGAACGCGTCAACGTTCACCGCCCGGGTGATCGCCTCGACGGGCGCTGACGTGGCCGCCGCCCTGTCCGGCGCGGTCGGTGCGATGTCCGGGCCCCTGCACGGCGGCGCGCCCGCGCGGGTGCTTTCCATGATCGAGGAAGTCGAGCGGACCGGCGATGCGGTCAAGTTCGTCAAGGCCGCCCTGGACCGCGGGGACCGCCTGATGGGCTTCGGGCACCGCGTGTACCGGGCCGAGGACCCGCGCGCGCGGGTGCTGCGCCGGACCGCCAAGGACCTCGGTGCCCCCCGCGCCGAGGTAGCCGAGGCCCTGGAGGACGCAGCGCTGGCCGAACTGCACGCTCGCAGGCCGGACCGGGTGCTGTCCACGAACGTGGAGTTCTGGGCGGCCATCGTGCTGGACTTCGCGGAGGTCCCGCCGCACATGTTCACGTCCATGTTCACCTGCGCGCGGACCGCGGGCTGGGCGGCGCACATCCTGGAGCAGAAGCAGACCGGCCGGCTGGTCCGGCCTAGTGCCCGGTACGTGGGCCCGGCATCCCGCTCCGTCAGCAGCGTCCCCGGCGCTGACCAGGTGCTCGGCGAGGTCTGATGGGCCTGGGGAGCGGGCCGGAGCGAGCCAGGTCCGCCCCCCGAGCCAGCCCGGCCCGCTCCCCGGGGCTGGATAGGCTGGCAGCGTGACCGACATCGCGATTCCTGCGGGCCTGAAGCCAGCCGACGGACGTTTCGGCTGCGGACCCTCCAAGATCCGTCCCGAGCAGCTCACGGCGCTGGCCGCGTCGTCCGCCAGCTACCTGGGCACCTCACACCGTCAGGCGCCGGTCCGCTCGCTGGTCCGCCGGGTCCGGGAGGGCCTGGCTGACCTGTTCTCGGTGCCCGACGGGTATCAGGCTGTGCTCGGCAACGGCGGGACCACGGCGTTCTGGGAGATCGCCGCCTTCGGACTGGTCCGGCAGAAGTCACAGCACCTGACCTTCGGCGAGTTCTCCGCGAAGTTCAGCAAGGTCGTGCAGGCGGCCCCCTGGCTGGATGACCCGACGGTGATCGCCTCCCCGCCAGGCACCCACCCGGTGCCGCGCGGCGAGGGCGGGGTGGACACGTACGCGCTGACCCACAACGAGACCTCCACCGGCGTGGCCATGCCCGTCCGCCGGGTGCGGGAGTCCGATCCCGGGGCCCTGGTGATCGTGGACGCGACCAGCGGCGCGGGCGGCCTCCCGGTGGACGCCGGCGACTGTGACGTGTACTACTTCGCGCCGCAGAAGTGCTTCGGCTCCGATGGCGGCCTGTGGCTCGCGCTGATGTCACCGGCGGCCCTGGACCGCGCGGCCGAGATCGCGGCGAGCGGCCGGTACATCCCCGAGTTCTTCTCGCTGCCGGCCGCCATCGACAACTCCGCCAAGCAGCAGACGTACAACACCCCGTCGGTGGCGACGCTGCTGCTCCTGGCCGACCAGGTGGAATGGATGCTCGGCCTCGGCGGCCTCGGCTGGGCGGTGGAGCGGACCGCCGACTCCTCCTCGCGGCTGTACACCTGGGCGGAGAAGGCGCCCTACGCCACCCCGTTCGTCACCGACCCGGCGCAGCGGTCCCAGGTGGTGGGCACCATCGACTTCACCGGGAGCGTCGATGCGGCGGCCGTGGCGGCGGCGCTGCGGGCGAACGGGATCGTGGACACCGAGCCCTACCGCAAGCTCGGCCGCAACCAGCTGCGGATCGGGATGTTCCCCGCCGTGGACCCGGCCGACGTAGAGGCACTGACCGCCTGCATCGACTACGTCATCGAACGGCTGTAGTTCTGCCGCGTGTCCTACGGGACACGTTCTAGGTCGGCGGCGCCCCGGTCAGCACAGGGCCGGTCAGCACAGGGCC
>Ga0187887_10003487_pt1 | contig 12152 bp, 14 predicted proteins | sample June2016WEW_7_10_FD_132977 | JGI IMG/M metagenome (GOLD analysis project Ga0187887, IMG submission 132977) | Peatland microbial communities from SPRUCE experiment site at the Marcell Experimental Forest, Minnesota, USA - June2016WEW_7_10 | ecosystem: Environmental > Terrestrial > Soil >...
AACCGCGAGCTGCCGGAAGAGCCTGAGCCTCCAGTCGGGCCGTTGAGATAACACTCTTGAGGCAGTCAGAAATTAGTAGTGGATAGGAGTTGTGCCTCCGCCTGGAAATAGCAGTGCCAAGGATCGAAGCTGGAAGGACACTTCCCGGTCAGACCGCGCTTCACTAAAGTTTTAGGATGGGCCAATGCGGAATGGCCAATTCCAGCCGGTTGCGAACCATAGAGCCAGACACCTCGTCCGCGGGGTGTGAGATTGTAGGCGGCTGCGCTGGCTTGCCATTTTCGAAACGATCCGGTCGCTCAAGCTCTAGGGCGGCCTGTGTCCACGTCTTCGCCATCTCTAGAAATCCCTGACGCGCAGCGGGATGACCGGCCATTTCTGCCCAACGTAGGCAGTCCGCGACCAAATCCCGACATTCTTCCGCGGAAACCAAGAGCTCCCCCCTGCTATGATCCGTAGTAACATTGCTCCTGGTGATTCGTCTCATTTTTCAATACCGACGGTGCGCACATTAATCAAAAGCTGCGAACGCTCGCCGCCAACTCGCTGCCAGTGATCCGTCGACCGATCGTTGGGGCCACATGGGTTGTCGATGGATAAAAAGTCTCCAGGATCACCTTGCTGATCGGCTGTTCCGTGGCAGGTGCTCGCGCCGGCCGGGGCCGATATTCTGGCCTGCCGTTGGGCTAAACCAGTAGGTATCCTCGGCGTTGCCGGCACCGCATTAAGTAAGCGTTAACCATTATGCCGCCACGTTGCCTGCATCGTGCAGCCGAACGATTCACAACAGATGACCCTTACCCGCAGGACGGCGCCGGGGAATGCCGGCCAGCATCAGGCCGAGCAACTTACTCCCGCCCGCGCCGTAACGGGAATGGCGGAAACTGGCGCGCGCGGTCAGGCCCGACGGCGACCACTGTTGAAACGGCTGTCGCGCCTGGTAACCAGCAAAACTGATCATCCGAACGAACTTGACGCGACACGGGCGAAGCTTGCTCAGCTCATTCAACTCGCTGAGATTGAGCAGCAAACGGCGCAAAACGGCCCTGCTAGGATACTGAACGAACATTCTGGGAAGGGCGCCACACGGGAAGCGGCTGTTAACAGGAAAATCGCCGAACTGGAGAGCGAACTCGGTTTAGCGCGCGAGGAGCTTATTTTCAGAGAGAATCAGAACTGTTCTCTTCAGACGTCTCTCGATTTGGTCATCAGCGAGAATGCGCGCCTGTCCCGTCACCTCACCGAAAGCAACTCCGCAGTCAAAGAGGCGCGTTCCTTGCTCCTCCAGTCGAAGACGGCGCTGGCCGCAGCTGAGGCTGAACGCAACAAGCTGGCGTTCGCGATCGTTCGAGCCAACGAAGACCGCGAAACTGAAGCCAGCGGGCTGAACGCACACCTCAGAGCGATGTCGTCACGCGCCGTCGCCGCGGAGAAAATGCTTGCATTGGCGCGACAGAACTTGCTCGCTCGCAGCGAAGCGAAGAGCGCCTCCGAGTACAAGCCTTCCGATGAAATCTCGGTGCGCATTGCGACAGAAAAAACACCCGAGCCACTCCGAGACTCCCTTGATAACAAGGAGCGCAAGATCCGAGAGCTTGAGCAATTATGCTGTGAGCTAACGGAGGGGGCTAGCAAACTGTTGAAAACCTTCGATGGGCGCAATACGGCTCTGACTCGTGCCGAAGAGCAGATTCGGCTGCTGGATGAACGGTGCGCTCACCTTGAGGCGAAAGCGAATCTTACCAATAGCGAGGAAACAATCGAGAAACTCAATTCCACGCAGCGGGTGGACCGCGTGGAACCCGCCGTCCTCGAGGGCGACTTTACGAAGGCACGCAGCCGTTGCGCGGGGCGCAGCCGTTCGAACAATTCGGTTAGGAAAATCAATAAAAATCCGGAGCAGGCCGTAATACGTCCTACAGAGGGCCTGCTCGATCGTACTATCTCGTTTTAATCCCACGACGCGATTTAGAGTTAATTTGAGACGCGGTTTGAGGCTTAAACCACCGACGGGATCCGCGCGGCATTTCAATTCGTGTTGCCAATTGGCATACCGCGGCGCTCGCAACATAATATTGTCCGACGACGCCAATCTGGGCTCGCCTTCCAGAACCCGCTGGGGCGGAGCTGAGTAATGTGTTCACGGCGGGTTTATAACAATTCAGTAGCGATCTTTTAACTGCGAACTTGACCTGTTTAGCATTTGCGGAATTCTCAGATAAGATAGATGTCACTAGGCGACAAGTTTGGCGCTCCGGCGAACAATCCGAGCAGCAAAATCAAATGAGAAAAGGTAACGTGAGGCGACGGCAAAGTGATCAGACAGCGTTTCGAAATTGGTGGAAGCGCCTACAAACCGAGGCGAGAGCTACTTATTTCTCGTCAACTCGAAAACGTGCCGTGCGAGTCTCCCGAGTTCGGCGTTTGTCTGCTTGAGAGAGTCTTTTAATTCTTCAATTAAGTCGAGCGCGATATTTACATCCGTGCGAAGCGCTTCTAGTTTTTGACCGGTATTGAAATAGCTCCAGCCTCTTGTCTTCTTGCGCATGAATGCCGTCGCTGTTTCGAAGCGCAATTGGAATACCACGATTCGGCCACCGATCGCACGGTTCGGCTTACTGCTCTTGTAGAACAACCGTGATTGTCGCGCTAGAAACGACTTTCGTCACCACGCCCCTTTAGTGGACGGTATTTCAGTTGAAGTAATATAGATTGTGAGACTGTCGATCAGCAGCAGCCCGAAGGTCGTCAATCGGATAGTACCCTACGGCATAATTGGGCAAGTGTAACAGTGCGGATCTTCCAGATTCTTAGGGCGGTCTCCCCGACGGTGGGGATCAACAATCTCCAGGCGTAGAGCGTCAGTGACTTTGCGCTCAGCCCTGGCCCTCATCGCCTTTTGACTATCCTGCGTGCGCTTGTCCTTCCGAAATCACTTCTTCGCCCAATCTCGGGCCTCATCAAAAGTCATGGTGGATGGCCGCTGCGCCGCGACAAGGCCGCCAAGACACCATCACGCCCCTGTCCCCCAGTCGATTTTGATGTCGGTCAGTGGGGCGAGAAATATGCGCTGATCGCACGCGAACAGGACCGCGAACCAGGCGCAAAACGCCCAAAGAAATCCGTTAAGTTCATAGGGTTATTGAAACGCGAAATCTGTGTTGCCCATCACATCGGGGATCGCGAGACAAGGGCACCGTTGGCTACTGGGTGCGGTAGGGAGGCAGTTGTGATGGATTTGGACGGAGTGGCTAGGGACCTCATTGTTGTGGCCATCGTCTTTGTCGTTCACGCGGCTCCGCGGCGGCGGCGCATTTGCGCTACGCCGCAGTCCGTCATTCGGAGGCGGTCGCGGCACCACACTCTCAACATGAAAGTCTCAGAAAATGGGTGAAGCCATGAGTACAATGAACTTGAGCAAGCGCGCTGTGACCGACACGGGGAAGGCTTGGCGGCCTCATAGCGGTAATAACCTCGGCAGCTTTGATGAAAGACTGACAAGACGCGAAGCCGAAGTAGCCGGGCTAGTGTTGCAGGGGCTCGCGAATAAAGCTGTCGCGGGACAACTTGGGGTCCAGGAGGGTACGGTGAAACTTCACCTGCACAATATCTACCGAAAACTCCGTGTTTCGAATCGGACAGGGCTCATGCTGAGCGCGATCGTAAATCGCCGCTAATGAGCAAGCGCTCTCGGTGAGGAATCCTGAATCGCTGTTATGGGGTGCGGGTCTGCAAACTATATGGAAGATCCCGCGCTGCTTATTGGGGGAGTAAATGCCAAAGAATGATGAGACAAAAGAAGCTCCTTTGAACCACGAAGTGCCGACACGTGAAAAACAAAGTTACCCGAGTCGGGCCGCCAAATTAAAATCGAGCAAGTGGTACCAAGGAGCTGCCCGATCGATCAGCATCAAGAGGGAGAGAGAGATCGCTAAAGAGTCGCGATGACGCGTTCAAATAAGATGCCGCGATCGATTAAAATGGGTCTGTGTGGGCGCGGCCCCATAGCGCTTGTCACGCACGCAGACTGCTCGACTTTTGTGCCGCTGCTCAGGACGTTAATACCCCGCCGGTTGCTCAAATCGCGGCTCGACACGCATCATCTGACCCCTCAATATGCGGTTCTAAATCCCAGTGGATAGGACACACCTGTTGGTGATGAGGAAGGTCGAATCGTCGAGGCGTTCAATGGATAGGGATCATGCCAGTGAACATTGAATGCCGCGCGGGTTTCGGCTCCAAGGTTAGCTAAGGCAACGAGCGAAAAGTTGCCTGGCACGAAATATCCGTACACACCGAGGGCTACTCCCACCGCCATAAAAATAAACAATCCATCAGAAACAGCCTTCCTCACACTCGCCTCCTGCCTTTGCATTCTCGAAAAGCGCCCAGTGTCTCGGTCGCAGTTGGCGGGAATGTACCGACGCTTTATCTGCTGTGCGCGTTCCCTGCAAGCCGCGAGGCTCCGCTAAATTATGGTCCGAGCATCGCGCATGTCAACTCAGGTTTGGGAGTATAAGGTGCGGCCAAGGTCGCTGCCAGGTCGCCGCTCACAAGGCTTAGGTCGATTGTGTAAGTCCCCTCTCAATCGGTCTTGCTAAAGATTCGGGGTTACCAGCATGGCGGACAAGTCGCGTCCCGCCCGCTGAAGCTGAACAAACGACGTCATCGCATTTGTTGCAACGTAATTTCGCTACCAGCGAACTGCGCAACGACGTTGCCAATTAAGGTTTATTGCAGGCTTAGTAGAAGCCGCCTTGCATACACCGATCGTAACAAGATAAGAGCTGTCAGCCTCATGTAGACGGCTATGCATGGTTTTAAGGAGCAATTTTATGAAGATCATTGTGTCGCGTTTTGTAAAAGACGAGTCCGGCGCCACGGCTATCGAATACGGCCTCCTCGCCACCCTCATTTCGCTTGCGATCATCACCACCGTAACCGGCCTCGGCAGCAAGCTGAACACGACTTTCAGCAGCATTTCCACCGCCCTGAAGTAAGCGTCATCCCCGACAGTGCCGAGAGATGGCTCCGGTTGTTACCGGAGCCTTTTTGCGTTCCCGGCGTGGTCTGCTTTCTCGTGCACAAGCTGCGCATCACTCGCTCGCTCTCCCATCACGCGGGGCGCGCTCGTTGCGAATCGCCACGGATTACCATCGCGATATCTGATTTGATGTTGAGAAGAACTCCGCAATAGCCCATCGCTCGTGGATGTGCATGATCAATATCCGACGGGTTGCTGATCGTAAACAAACGGTCGTGCCGAGGGCCATTCTCACCGACGACAATGCGAGGTTCTATGTGCGGAGCGCAGTCAACGGGAAATAATGGGAGGTTGGTCCGACAAGTCGAGGAGGCGGCGCACATTGTGCTCGGGCATGCCGGAGTGGCGATCGTTAATGCGCCCCACGAATTGTCCCCACTTCCGGCGCCGGTGGCTCAACCCCGTACGCGCCGCGCCTACGCGGGTAATCTTACCAATCAAATTTACTGGTCAGAAACCATGTGACTGAGTAGAAAGACACCAGTCATGCGGAGTCACATCATGAATAGACTTGCTCGTTTCGTTAAGGATGAGTCTGCTGCCACAGCCATCGAATACGGCATGATTGCATTCTTCATCGCTGCCGTGATCGTCCTGGCCGTCACTAACTTAGGCGGGACCCTCAATGGCCTCTACACGACGGTTTCTACCGATCTGAATTAATGCCAAACGTGGGCCCCCGCCGGCGAGACGCTAGTGCCATCTGGGCACGCACGGTTCCTTCTTCCGCGCCTGATTGCCGGCATCCATTCTGATCCTCGATGTTGGAGTGACAATGGTGATTAATACGCGTTCGACAGACGACAAAGGTAAGTCGCGGATTGTTCTATTTAGCTCCGACGCTAATTTAGTGCAGACTGCGCGGTCGGTGTTTAGCGCGAACGCCGCCATCAAATTCTCAACCGTCGGGAGCGGCCCAGATGGCCAGTTGGCCGAGCGCGAGAGCCGCGACGCTATGGTAGTAATCGCCGACATCGGCGCACCCGAGCAGCAAGAGGGAGAACTCTCGGCCCTTCGCCATTTGATCAGTCGAAGCGGCAGTGATCTTCCGTTTATCGCCGTTGTGGATAACTTTAACGAAGTCGTAGCCCGCCTGCTCGTGCAGATGAGGGTGGCTGATATCTTGGTGAAACCAATCACGCCAACTGCGCTTCTACAGGCTTGTTCCAGGGTGACGCGAACCGGCAGTCAGCAGAGCCAAATATACACCTTCCTACCCGTAGCGGGCGGGGTCGGCACAACGACGCTCGCGATCCAGTCCGCCCTGACCCTGCGTGGCGAGAAGGACCGAAGGAACCGATCAACGTGTCTAGTGGACCTCAATTTCCAACACGGGGCGTGCGCTGATTATCTTGATATCGATGCGCGCCTCAATCTGAAAGAAATTGAACCTAATCCGGAACGGCTGGATCGACAATTGCTCGAAGGTATGGTGTCGCATCATCCCAGCGGCCTCGCAGTGATTGCTGCCAAGAATCTTCCCGCGGAATTGGCGTCCGTGGCGCCAAATATCGCTATGGGAATACTGAACGTCGCTTGCCAGTGCTTCGACCAAATCGTGATCGACATGCCGAAGACTTGGCAATCGTGGAGCGACAACATCATCCTGGGATCGAATAAGCTATTCCTCGTAAGTGAAGCGACCGTTCCAGGATTACGGAAGGCCAAGCAGCTCGTTCAGGCTCTCTCCACAAAATTTGGTCACCAGCCAAGGCCGAAGGTCGTTTTCAATCGCTTCGAATGGCGACTTTTTAGCCCTGGCCTGCGCCGAGCAGACATTGAAAAGGCTCTTGGCGACGCTTTCGCATGCACCATTCCGTATAATCACCGGCTCGTACGCGAAGCGATCGATCGTGGCGTTCCGCTTAATGAAGTACGAAATAATAGCGATGTTGCAGTTGCGGTAAAGCGGTTGATTATTCCGCACCGCGCTACCGCGAAGGCTCTGACGCGATCGCCAAGTGGTCCGCCAGCCTTGAATTGGGCATGGCGCGGTCAGGCATAAGGGCCGCTTTTACATCGCACTCGCGTTCGAACCAAACCAATCACCTGAGACATTATTATGCTTGAGCGCTTTCCCATTAATGCGATCCCTACGCCGGAATTCCGCGGGATAGCCGAGCGCGCTATAGCAACTACTGAGGAGGACACTTCAATGGAGGCTGCAATTCCAGCTGTCCCAAGTGTCGCTCGATCACATTCGATGCTCAGCGACAAACTCTTGGACGCCAAGGTGCGACTGCATAAGCGCCTGCTGGAAGAGATCAATCTGTCGGCGCTCGAAACGCTATCTGAGGAAGAGAAGCGCGAGCACGTTTCTCAACTCGTCGCCCAGTATATTCTCGGTGACGGTCTTTCACTTAACTCTCAGGAATTCGATGATTTCGTCACCGAAGTCCTGCATGAGATGACCGGATTGGGAGCTATCGAACCGCTGCTCAAGGACCCGACGATCGGGGATATAATGATCAACGGCCACAACTGCGTCTATGTTGAACGACGCGGAGTACTTGAGCAAACGTCCGTGCGGTTTAAAAATGACGCCCATCTGCTGCGGATTATCAACAAGATTGTTTCCGCGGTGGGCCGCCGGGTCGATGAATCGCAACCGCTTTGCGACGCGCGGCTAAGCGACGGCTCGCGTGTCAACGTTGTCCTGCGGCCTATAGCGATTGATGGGCCCGTGGTTTCCATTCGTAAATTCCCGGCCAAACCATACAATCTTGAGAGACTGGTCGCGAACGGCGCGCTGTCGGCGCCGATCGCTCAACTTCTTTCCGCCAGCGTCAGAAACCGCATTACTCTCATTGTTTCGGGCGGAACTGGATCCGGGAAAACCACCTTATTAAACGCACTCTCGGGATCAATCTCTGCGCTTGAACGCCTTGTTACAATTGAGGACGCCGCTGAATTTCAGTTCCAACAACCTCATGTCATTCGGCTGGAAACGCGCCCAGCCAATATCGAGGGAAAGGGCGCAATCAGCCAAAGGGAGCTGGTCAGGAACGCGCTCCGTATGCGCCCAGACCGGATTATCCTTGGCGAGTGCCGCGGCGAAGAAGCGTTTGACATGCTTCAGGCCATGAATACCGGTCACGAAGGCTCAATGACAACCATTCATGCCAATACGCCGCGAGATGTGATCGTCAGGTTGGAGCAAATGGTCGGCATGGCAGGCATTCCGGCTACAGTCGCAAGCATGCGCGCACAGATTGCGTCCGCGGTTCGCGTTATTGTGCAATTGCAACGCTTCCCCGACGGCAAACGCCGTGTGACGAACGTCTCTGAGATAACCGGCCTCGAGGGCAACACGATTCTCATGCAAGAGATCTTCAGGTTCGTCCGTAATCCCAATGGCCAAGATGGGCCGACGGATGGTTATTTTCAGGCGACGGGCATTCGGCCACGCTACCTGCCTGAGCTAATAGCCAATGGCGCCAATATCCCAGACAACCTCTTTGACCCGGCCCTTCGTCACGGACACAGCGCAGATGGCGGCGAACTGACTCATAGCTCCGATGGGCGGGGCAACAATCATTAGTCGAGAGAAATATGTTCGTTCGGTGGAAGTCAACAATTCTGGTTCGCGCCGTTCGGCCACTCAACTCGCCGCTGCTGCGGCGATTCATGACGCAACGGCAGGCGGGGGCCACCCTCGAATTCGGTCTCTTGCTAGCTCCCTTCGTCGCCGGCATATTCGCGATCCTGCAAACTGCGATCGTCTTTTTCGCCGGCCAGACATTGGAGACCGCGACAGCCGCTTCGGCGCGTCTCATCCTGACTGGTCAGGCGCAACTCAACGGCTGGACCGCGGCGGAGTTCAAGCAGCGAGTCTGCGACCAAATCCACGGCATATTCAACTGCACGACCGGCGTTTATGTCGACGTCGAGACTTATTCGTCGTTTGCCGCGGTCAATCTCGGCGCGCCGGTAACGAACGGCGTCTTCAACTCTTCGGATCTCGGCTACAATCCCGGTGGCCCCGGCGACGTCGTGATGCTGCGGCTGTATTACCAATATCCGGTGTTCGTCAATTTGCTCGGCTTCAATCTGAGCAATTTGAACGGCGGCCTCAATCTGTTCGCCGCCACCGCGGTCTTTCGCAACGAACCCTACGCACCGTCGTGAGGGGCGCGCCACGAGAGCTGCTACGAGTGCTGCCAACAATGCCGCCAAGAGTGCTGTCGTGAACGCTGTCATCCCGATGTGCCGGCTCCGGCGATTCCTCGCCGACCGCCGCGCCGTGTCGGCCGTCGAATTCGCCATGATGCTGCCGCTGATGATGACGCTCTATCTCGGCAGCGTCGAGGCGACGCAAGGCATTGCCACCAACCGCAAGGTGACGTTGACCGCTCATGCGCTCGCCGATCTTGCGAGCCAGTATACCGACATTACCAATGCCGACATCTCGAACATTCTGGCCGCGGGATCAGCGATCATCGCGCCGTATTCAGCCGCCAATCTGAAGGAGGTCGTGTCGGAACTCTCGGTCAATTCCCAGGGCCAGGCTTCCGTGGTCTGGAGCGACACGCTCAATGGCACGGCGCTAACCGCGGGCCAGCTGGTCAATATCCCGGCTTCGCTCGCGGTGCCGAACAGTTTTCTGATCCTCGCTCAGGTCTCCTACGGCTACAATCCGACATACGCTTACGTCATGACCGGTACGCTGACGTTGCAGGACCAGTCCTATGTTCTGCCGCGTCAGTCGACCTCGATCGCCCGCACTGCATCGTGAGATCTATCAAATGCTAGACTTTTTTCGGTTTCGCAACTCACTCCGCTCGGTACAACGTGTCCGCCACGATGAGAGCGGCACCGTCGCCTTGATGATGGGTTTGACGGCGATTCCACTCATTTTCGCGGTTGGCGCCGGCGTCGACTATGGCGGAGCGAGCATGGCCAAGGCGAAGCTCGACGCCGTTGCCGATACCGCGGCGCTGTCTGCCGTCGATCACCAGTCCATAACGGGCACCGCGGCCGCCGCGCAGACGACGGCGCAGACCACTTTCAACGCCGAAGCGGTGAATATTCCGAATGTTAAGGTCGGCACCGCGACTGCCACGGTGACGGACTCGGCGACCGGCCGCACCGCGGTGGTCAACTACACGGCGACTAGGTCCAACCTGTTTATGGGCATTTTCGGCTATTCGACGTCGACGATTTCGGGCTCATCGACCGCGCAAGCCGGCCTCTCGACCAGCATAAATTTTTATCTGCTGCTCGATAACTCGCCGTCGATGAACATCGCGGCCACCAGCGCCGACATCGCGACCATGGTCGCTGCCACGTCGGCGCAAGGGGGCTGCGCGTTCGCCTGCCATGAAACCAATCCGTCCGCCGATAACCTCGGCAATCCCGGCGGCGTCGACAACTACACGCTCGCTAGCAATCTCGGCGTGGTGACGCGGATGCAGAATCTGGCCAGCGCCACTCAGTCGCTGATGAGCACGGCATCGGCGATGGAGGGAACAAACACCGACCAGTATAAAATGGCGATCTACACCTTCAACGGTTCGGGTCTCAACACGATCCAACTGCTGACGTCAAATCTCGCCAATGCTAAGGCTGCGGCAGCCAATATCGACGTGCTCGAGGTCTACGATAACAACTGGCTCACAAGTGCGAACAATAATAACGATACCGACACCGATTTCGAAACCGCGATGTCGGCGGTCAACACTCTCATGCCGCTGCCCGGACTCGGCACGCCGAGCAGCACGCCGCAAGAGGTGCTGTTCATCGTCTCCGACGGCGTCGACGACGAAGTGTCGTCAGGCTGCTCGCAGAGCCTGGACGGCAACCGTTGTCAGCAACCGTTCTCTACGACGTGGTGCACGACGGTCAAGAACCGCGGGATTCAGATTGCGGTGCTGTATACCGATTATCTACCGCTGCCGACCAATACTTGGTACAATAATTGGATCGCGCCGTTTCAAAGCCAGATCGCGACCAACATGGAAAGCTGCGCATCGCCGGGGATGTTTTTCTCGCTAACCACGGATCAAGATATCACTGCTGCGATGCAAACGCTGTTCCAGCAGGCAGTAGCAGCCGCGCGACTAACGAAATGACGAGGCAATTATCGCGAGTGTCCCGGTCGGCGTGACCATGCGTGAAACGCGGCAGCGTCCCACTGCCGCTTGAGGTTTCGGCGCGCGGTATGAATTCCAGCACTGGCCAGAGTGGGGCCGATAGTTTATCCACTTGTCGAAATGAATACCAATTGGCCCGATTCTAAAATGATGATGTGCGCCGATTTTTCGAGAAACAACAATGTCTACTTGATATTGGCGGTTTCACTCAACCTGTCCGAGAGTATTTCTTTTCGTACGGCCACAGTGCTCTTAGGGTCGCGACATCCTTGATGATCTTGCCCGTCGCTGATCTTGTCTCTTTCAGCGCACCCCACGTTTCATCTTGATCCTGCGTGAGTGCGCGTACGGCTGCGTGGACGCGGACCATATCTTGCCGTAGCGCCTCGAGTTTTTCGTGATAGGACATGTTTTCCCACGATTTAGCCATGCTGATACGTTCTCACCTCTCTGCGTGATCGCTGTACGCAATAATGAGTAACAAGGGCAACCAGGGTGCCAAATTATAGGAGAGCAACAATTTGCCCGCAGCGCCTCGTACGTAATATAACTGAGTCGTAATCTAACGGCAAACCAGCAAAAAGCCCCGAACGACCAGACTGAGGCAGCAGAGCGGCGGGCCCCAGGGAGCCCCGACATCTCTATTCGGGAGGTAACGTCGGCGCTACCTGCGATTTCGGGCGCGGCCTAATGCCGGATCGGCAGCGGGTCGACCGAGCCTCGCTCAGGCTTCGTTCTGCTTTACCAAAGCGACCGGCCGGCATAATCTTATTGCAAGGGGCGAAAAGATTCATGGACCGGGCACAAATCTTCGTTGCCGCCGCGATCGTCATGGGCACCGCGCTTGCAGGCTGCTCGTCTTCTTCTACGCCATCTCTGCCCGCTTGGTTGGCATTCAAACCACCACCGCCGCCGCCGCAGACCTTACAGTTCGAATCCGAACCGCCAGGAGCCGAGGTCCAAACCGGCCAAGGCCAGACCTGTCTCACGCCTTGCTCGCTCGCCGTGCCGGTCGC
>Ga0187887_10003488_pt1 | contig 12148 bp, 14 predicted proteins | sample June2016WEW_7_10_FD_132977 | JGI IMG/M metagenome (GOLD analysis project Ga0187887, IMG submission 132977) | Peatland microbial communities from SPRUCE experiment site at the Marcell Experimental Forest, Minnesota, USA - June2016WEW_7_10 | ecosystem: Environmental > Terrestrial > Soil >...
GAGAAAAAACTTATCCGAAGAGAGCGCCTAAACCGGCTGCGGCTTCTTCTTCTTTTTCTTCTTCAGATTCTTCCTCTTCTTCTTCCTCTTCTTCTTCAGGTGCAGTTGCTGCTGCAGGTGCAGTTGCTGCTGCAGGTGCTGCTGCAGTTAAAGCAGTTTTTTCAATTGCTTCGTCAATGTCTACATCTTCCAGAGCTGCAATTAATGCCTTAACCCTAGCATCGTTAACTTCTGCTCCTGCTGCTTCCAAAACCTTATTCACGTTTTCTTCGTTAATCTCTTGACCAGTTGTGTGCAATAACATTGCTGTGTATACGTACTCCATTATAATCACCTCAAATTTCTCTTAATACTAATTTAATCTATATTTACTTAATTTAAAATACTGGAATTCTCTTTTTAATGTTTAATTTATAAATTGGATTCTTTATAAAATGTTATCCGAAGAGAGCGCCTAAACCGGCTGCGGCTTCTTCTTCTTTTTCTTCTTCAGATTCTTCCTCTTCTTCTTTCTCTTCATCCTCAGGTTTTTCTTCTACATGGGTTTCAGTTTGAACCGGGCGTGAACTGAGTTTTTGGCGAAGTTCATCATCTAAAGCATCATCATTATGTAACGCAATTTCCGCAGCCAACGCTAACATTTGGGAATAGGCCATAGATAACAAAATATCTCGTGTTTTATCTGTTAATATTTCTGCATTAATAGCTAAATTCAGTGATTTAATAGTAGCATTCTGCAGTAATATAGGCAGTGATACTTTATTAAATATCATAGCATTAACCGATAAATTCAGGGCCTGAGTGAAAGCTTTTTGAACGTCTGATAAGGTATTCTCAGGATCAATTGTTAAAAGATCAGATGTATAAATAGTTTGATCTTCATAAGCAGCCTTGAGATCTATTCCTACTTCCATAGGATAAATTTCAAGACGAGTTAATATGCTAGCTATGCTTTTGGAGATTTCCTCTCCAGCGGTAACTACGATTTTATCTTTGTTTATAACTATTTTTCCTTTATCAATCTTAGCTTGGATACCAATCTTTTGAAGTTCTCCCAGCATAGGGCCAGGTTTAAAAGCAGTATCACCTTTAGGAACCACTATATCCAAAGCAGCTATATTCCCAGCTTTAGCAGGAGCTTCTGTTTTACTTTCTTCTAAGATTTTGAATAGTTTAAATGGATTCATATCCGTAAAGATTAAAGCAGGTTGTCCTTCCATATGCTCTTCTAAAGATTCTATATTCAATTTCGATTTTTTAGAATCATTCAAAGCAAGGCTCATTAAAGTTTTCCTGGACATTTTAACCGTTGCACTATCCTTTAAGGTCCTACGCATTTTCTGAAGTTGTGGAGCAGGAATATCTGCCAAGTTAGCTATACCCACTACATTATGATTTTCGATTAAACCATTGAGATCTTTAACTTCATCTTTTTTCCAATTAGCAACGTGAGCCATTTTAAACCACCCTCACTACTGGACCCATGCTAGTTTTAACATACATGGATTTAATCTGATTTCTACCTTTCTCCAGATTCCTATCCAGTATTCCCAGCACGGCTTCGATATTCTCAGCAATCATCTCATCATCCATTTCATGTGATCCTACCATAGCTTGGATAACTGGTTGATCTTTAATCCTTATTTTAACAGTACTTTTCAGTCTTTCTAATATAGGATCTGGTTTTGCATTAGCTGGAACAGGCTTAGGCATTTTTTTCCTAGGTCCTAGCACTGGTCCAAGGAATCTACCTACTAAGGGCATTAAATCTGCTTGTGCAACAAAAAAATTGTATTGATTAGCAATTTTCTTGGCATCTTTCCTGTTTTTACCCATTTCTTCTAGTTCAGATTTGGTGATTACCAAATCTGCACCGGCATTCTTGGCTTGAACTGCCAGTTCCCCATCTGCTATAAAGGCGATTTTAACTTCTTTTCCTCGTCCTTTAGGAAGAAAAACTTCTTCATCTATACGATTTTCTGGCTTTTTAACGTCTAAATCCTTGATGTTAATTACTACATCAACGGATTGTGTGAAGTTTCTCGGCTTTGATTCATCTTTAGCCTTCTTCACTGCTTCCAATATCTCTTGTTTCATTTAATTCCTCCATGAACTTTAAAACTAATGAAAAGTTCACTATGACGTTGGTTTTTTCTGTTTCTTACCATTGATTTCATTTAAATATTAATTCATATATGTTATAAATAAAGATTATCTGTTATAATAAGTTTTATTAATTAATATTTATCAAGATTTAAAATCTTTATTGAACTAGTTTATCATCATACATGCCTTGATCTATATCTCGCTGCACTTCTCTTGGGTCTTTTCCTTCAACAGTTATTCCCATACTTACACAGGTCCCTATAACTTCTTTAGCAGCATTCTTGTAGTCGTTTGAAAGTAGAGCATCAAATTTCATCTTAGCAATTTTCAGTGCTTGCTCAACATTTAAATCAGCCACCTTATCCTGTCCAGGATCTTGAGATCCTTTCTCGATTTTAAGTTCATCCATAATCAAAGCGGTAGTGGGTGGTGTACCTACTTTTATTTCAAACTCTTTAGTACCTATATCCACTATAATTTTAACTGGAACTTTCATTCCATCAAAATCAGCGGTTTTTTGATTTATCTGCTCCACTACTTGCATCATGTTAATACCCAGCGGACCGATAGCAGGACCTAATGGTGGTCCGGGGGTGGCTTTACCGCCGTCTATAAGAATTTCAACTGTTTCTGTTGCCATTTAATCTGCCTCCTTTTGTATTAATCTTATTTGGTCACCTTTGACTGTAACTGGAATGGGAACCGCAGCTTCAATGAGTTCTAAAACTACATCTTCTTTAGATTCATCAATTCTAACTACTTTGGCTTTTTCTCCTTTAAAAGGACCAGATATGAGCTCTACAATACTTCCTTTTTTAATAGAAGATATTATGGGCTCGGGGTTTAAAAAGCTTTTTACTTCTTCATATGGTATCTCACCTTCGACGGCGCCTTTCATATGGGGGACTTTAAATGAGGGGTTTTGCATATCCAGTTTGCCGGAAGACTCTACTAAAATGTAACCTCTTAAACTTTCAGGAACCAGGATCGAATTCACTTCAAGATCGCTGTTTTTAACATTTCGGGCTACAATTCTAGCCACATTTTTCTCCTGACCTACCAAGGTTCTTATTGCATAGATCAAAATATCACATACCTATAAGATTTAAATTGAATTTTTAACATTGTATATAATCTCTAATTTATTTTAGATTTTTTTTTAATAACGGAAAAGATCGATTAAATTTTCATTGTATAATTAGTAGTTGAATTTGTAAAAAGTTATAATTAATATATATGTAAACAAAAAAATTATTTTAAATTAAATTTTGCCTGCAAGTTGCGCTATTATACTTATTATGAAGCCTATAACTCCTATAACTATTACTCCTAATCCAGTTATTCTGGCCACATTATAATATTCTTCTCTATCAGGTCTTTTAGCTACCTGTAGAACTCTCTGATTCAGTTTTATAAAACTGATGATAGATTCTTTATTTAATTTCATAAATAATACCTGTTAATTATTATTCCCTAAATAGAATTAGAATTATAAAGATTTAGGAATATGTTACCATCTAGAGATAGTTAACATTAGCTTATTAATCTATGGATTTATAAACTTTTCCTTTCTAGAGATGGTACAAACTAAAGTTAAACTATAAACTGGGAAATAATAAAATTATTATTCCAGCCTTCAATGCTACTGAAGGACTTTGATTAAAAAACACCGTCTATAAATTCTTCTAAAGCTGATTCCGGAACTGATTCTTTTTGTTTTTCCTCGACGTATTCTTTTTCGCCGGGTACGCCAAAGATATGAGGAGATTTAACACCTGCCACTACGATAGTCGTTCTAATGGTGTTATCTAAGTCTTCTTGGATTTGAGTACCCCAAATTATGTTGGCATCAGGGTCTAATTCATCGGCTACTATTTGCACTACTTTTTCAGCTTCGTGTAAAGTTAGATCTGAGCTTCCAGAAATGTTTATTAATGCTCCTTTGGCATTGGATATATCAAGGTCTAGAAGTGGACTGTTTAAAGCTTCATGTACGGACTCTATAGCTCTATCACCTGAATCAGATTCACCCATTCCAATCATAGCCATTCCAGAGCCTTTCATTATACTTCTTATATCAGCGAAATCCAAACTCACTAAACCCGGTTTGGTTATGAGTTCGGTTATTCCTTTTACAGCTCTTCCTAAGATTTCATCAGCCACCATAAATGCTTTGTTTATAGGTAAATTAGGAGCTACCTCTAGTAACTTGTCATTAGGTATTACTATCACAGTATCTGCAGCATTTTGAAGCTTTTCAAGTCCTTTTTCAGCATTTTCTCTTCTGCGAAGTCCTTCAGCACTGAATGGCATAGTAGCCACGGCAATTGTTAAAGCACCTATTTTTTTGGCTAACTTGGAGATTACTGGTGCGGAACCGGTTCCAGTTCCCCCTCCTAATCCGAGGGTCACGAAGACCATGTCTGCGCCGTCTAACTTTTGCTTTATATGTTCTTCACTTTCTTCAGCACTTTCTTCACCTACTTCAGGTTCACCTCCAGCACCCAATCCTCCACAGGTATCTCTTCCAATAAGGATTTTATTATTGGCTTTTGAGTAAAAAAGGTCTTGTGCATCCGTGTTCACAGAAATAGTTCCGGCTCCTTCAATCCCTATTTCAGTGAGTCTGGAAACAGTGTTATTTCCTGCCCCTCCTGTTCCAATCACGAATATTTTAGCTCTGCTTCTCTGTATTATATCTTGAAGTTCGTTGTCTATAGGGTCATCATATGTTCTATGCTCATCAACAGCTGATCTTTCCCTTCTCTTATGGGATTCTTTTATGGTATTGTTTATAAGAGATTTCACATCTTACCCCCACATTTAATCTTATTAAACTTAATTGTGTTATTGATAATAACTTATATTTAAAACCAACGGTTTTTTTAATGATAATTCATTACTACACAAAAATTTTTACCCATATCCTAAAAAATCTCAACAACATTTGAGCATGAACTAATTGTGAACCTAATATTTCATTAGATTGTCATGTGGGCAATGATGAGGATCATCGGTAAAATTTTACTAAGTATTTATGGTCTAGGCATAGCAATGATTTCATTTATCCTAAGATCGAAGAAATTCCTCATGTGGGCGGGTTTCAAAACTAATGCAGTATCAACTCCATTTCCAGTACCCCCAATAGCTATAACTTCAGAATCTGTAGGTAAGAGTCCTCCATCAGCAGCCATGATACTAATTTCTACACAGACTTTCACTCCCTGAGAAAAAAGGCGTAAAGTTTCTGCTATAATTTCTACTGGAGTTACACCTTTAAATTTATTACTTATACCTCTTCCCACACCACTTAATGCATGAGAGCTAGTGTATATTTGAACTCTTTTATCTTCAAGTTCTTTCTTGTATTCATCCTTTATTTCTAATTCATCGCCACTTTTAAACCCAGCATGATGGGTTACATTTATTATATGGGCATCAGATATATTTCTAGCTAGTTTAACTCCAGATTCACCCGATGCAGATGCTATAACAATATAATTTATATTTAGATCTTCTTTTCGAGCTTTAACTAATTCTATGATTTTATCAGTATTTTCATTTCCCGGATTTTTAAAGTAATGAATTTTCTTCTCCATATTTTTTAAATCCTCCATTTGAATACTTATTGAATATTCTGTATATAAGATTGAAGTTACATATGAATTTTTAAACGTTCAACTTGATAATCATATTTTAATAATAGTGTTGATCAAAAATTATTATTTGAAAACAAATTTTTAGCCCATTAAACTCGGGTGATAATAATGAATGCATTCAATTTTCTCAAATCAGATCGTAAAAAAGAGCACGGAACAAGTCTTACTATGATGTTAGATAAGGGCATAGGACTTATGTCTTTAATAGATCTTCTAGAACTTTCAAGTGAATATTTAAGTTTTGCAAAGTTTGGTTGGGGAACTTCAGCTATACTTAACAGGGATATTATACAAGAAAAAATTGAAATATATTTATCTTATGATGTGACGCCTTACCCTGGCGGTACATTATTAGAACTGGCTTACATACAAAATAAAATACCTCAATTTTTAGATGAAGCTCAAGAATTAGGATTTGGAGCTATAGAAATTTCAGATGGTTCGATAGACATGTCATGGGATGATCGTGAAAATTTAATCCATCAGGTAAAGGATCGAGATTTCAAGGTTTTAACTGAAGTGGGAAAAAAGGATCCGATAAAAGATGGTAAATTAAAAGCCGAGGATCGTGTTAAGCAGGTGAATTCCGATTTGAAGGCTGGTGCAGATAAAGTATTAATTGAAGCCCGAGAAGGTGGTAAAGGAATAGGAATTTATAATAAAGAAGGGAAAATTAAAGAGGATGATTTGGAAATTATAATAAAAAACATTGATATAAACAAAATAATTTGGGAAGCACCTCTTAAGGATCAACAAACTTATTTGATATTAAAATTCGGATCTAATGTTAATTTAGGGAACATACCTCCAGAAGAATTAATTCCATTAGAAACTATCAGAAGAGGCCTTAGAGGAGACACTTTAGGTAAAATAAATCCTTTAGATTGAATTAAATTAATATTTTTTTTATTTAAAATAATTTTTCAAGAATTATATTTGTGAAAAAAATTTTTTTTTATTTAATTATTTTTATCATTAACTATAGTTCCTTGATTTAATTTACTAGTAAGTTCTTCAATTATTTCATCCAACTCGTGCAAAATAGCCTGATTTTCATCATGTACAAAATTAGATTCTATATTTTCCTTGTAAACATCCAAGTGCAATAAAAATTTCTCGAGATCCTCTTTATCAGGATCCTCATGGAATTCTCCATATCCTAATCTTTCAAGATGAATAGCATTAAGAATCTGTTCAAATTGTTTTTTCACGGGAATGCTAAAGATTGGCTTATTTAAATAAATAGCTTCAGATATCACATTGAATCCTCCGTTAGTTATTACAGCTTTGGAAGAGGCTAGAACATCAAAGAAATCTTCTTCATTAAAATTTCTAAAACTAAGATTTCCATCTACTTCATCTTTAGAGAAGCCATAAATTATAAATTCATTATCAAATTCCTTTAATAATTCTATAAGTTTCAAATTAGAATCACTAGTCTGATATACAAGAATATGCTCTTCATTTCCAGGTTTTAATTGTAAAATCTCTTTTCTTAAAATAGGGGGGAATATTTTAACTCTTTCAGGATTAGTTAATGGGGGATAAAAAAAACTGGTAATAAGATAAATATTAGGCAACTGTATAAATGACCTTACCACACCCTCTGCTTTTAATTTATCTTTCAAATGCTTCAGAGGTACTTTATTCTCGCAATGAGTTACTACATGGGTATGATCCAAGCTTATTAATGGTATTCTTAAGATTTTACTTAAGAAATTAGAGTAAACCTCAAAATCAGAGATTATAACATGTGGTCCAAAGTCCTTAGCCACATCATACATACCAGTGAGATTGCTCAGAAGATCTTGGGGAAGATCTTTAATGCCGTTAAAGAATGTTTTGGTACTTTTAACCTGATTTGATTCATAAACTGTGTTAAAACCTTCAATTTGATATACATTATCAAATTTGTCTGTAAGATAATTATATGCTCGTCCATGGGCGAATATGATAACTTCGTTTTTCTCTTGCAAGTGTTTTATAATAACTCCGCTGCGTATAGCATGACCCATTCCTTCACCACACACACCGTAAAGTATTCTTTTTCTTTCTCGCAGATTAGTAACATTGGAATTCAATTTTTCAGTTTCTAATCCTATATTTTCAGAATAATATCTTACATCTTTAGTATAATCCATCAAATTCTTTTATCCCCCAATTTTAATCTATATTAATAGATAGATTCGTTTTAATTACAGGACTATAAGTTATAAATAGTTTTCTAACTATTTATTACATCTTAAATTTAATTCATAGAAATTATTTATATTCTTCATATAGAGAGAAATTGGTAAATTCATATAAAATATTTATCTTAGCATTTATAAAAAAAATTTATATAAGTTAAAGAATTAATATCTTGCAATCTTTTATAAAAAAATTTTTTTTCAAAATTTCAATAATATTTATTATAAAAGTATTCAAAACATTTGAAAAAAAAATTATTTAATTCAATTTAGAATTTCAATATCTATAATTAATAATCAAAGAAATTAAAGAGTTCTCTTAATGAAAACTTCTTCAAATCTGTTAAGTAACAATAAAGAATTAGACGATGGAAGTCCAAATACCTATAATTCGCAGAATATCACTAATGAACAATATAAGACCATACCAATTAAAACCAATTACATAAAACCAGAAGAATCCTATGACATTATAATTCATAGAGCTAGTAAATTATTAAAAAACGGAGATTTCCTAGTGGTATCTGAAACTCCCATAGCCATTTCACAGGGAAGATTAGTCGATGAAATGGAGTATAAACCTTCCATAATTTCAATTTTGATAACTGAATTATGGTCCAAATATCTTTGGGGATATATTTTAGGTCCAATTCTCAAAATAAAAAAGAGAACCATAAAAAATCTTAGAAAACTACCAACAGAAGCTAGATATCATAAACAATTCATTTTAGAAAATTATGGTATCAAACATGCTCTTAAACCAGCATCCGAAGCAGGGGTTGATTTAAGTAATGTTCCAGGAACTCAGGTTTGTCTTCTTCCTACGGATCCGGAGTTAGTAGTCCAAGATATAAGTGATAAAATAAGATTTAATCTTAATAAAAACGTTACTGTGATGATTATAGATACAGATGTTACATATCAACTTTTAGGAATGAAATTTACTTCTATACCCATCGCTATACCGGGTATAAAAAAAGATTTAGGTGTAATAGGTTATGTTTTAGGGCGATGGGGAAAGATCAGAGGACCCACTCCTTTAGCTGTTTCTAAACTTCAAAATGTAGATGAAAGCATAAATATAGCTAAAATAGCCGAGGAATGCCAGAAAAAAAATAATATAAATGTGGAAACCGTTTATGATATGAAAAAAATGTTTAATGGAGAAATTACTAATGTAACTATTGAAATGCTGGAATCTATCGAACATACGCCAGCAATTATAGTTAGAAAACTTTAAATTTAAAGAAATTTAAATTATATTTCATCTTGAATTATTGTTATTTTTTTGTAATGTAACAAATTATAAATAGTATTGGTTACTATAGTATATATAATAAAGAATAATTTTTTAATCAACCTAAAATGATTATTAAATTTGAATAGTTGTTTAAAAATTGTAATTTAGCTATAAAAGTCAACATTGACACTCAAAGACTAATAAACATAGAAAACAATTCATTAAAACTACGATATTCCATTTCTCTATAGCAAGGAATTATTATGCTATTTAAGCGTAGTTTTCATAACTAATAAGAAACATTCAAACATTTAACAAGGAGACAGGATGCTAAACATTAACAACGATCTTAAAATCACGGAATTACTTGAATTTCAATTTAAAGGAGGAAATAAAATGCTTAAAGACGATGCAGTACAAGATATTCTTACCGATATCACTAATGATGAAGAAAATAGTGTTTCTATCATTAAGTGTATGCTTGAAGGTAAAACCACTGATGAAGAAATAGCAGAGGAAACAGAAATAAGACTGAACATTGTAAGGAGAGTACTATACAAATTATATGATGCCGGAGTAGCAACTTACAAAAGAAGTAAAGATCCCGAAACCCAATGGTACACTTACAGTTGGAAATTTGAAGAAAAAAAGATATCTGAGATTCTAGAAAAAAATTGTGAGAAAATATCCAGAGATCTTAATGAATCATTAGAGTACGAAGAAGGAAATATGTTCTTTGTATGTAAAAGCAACGATCACAGATATAACTTCGACGAAGCATCCGAGAATAACTTCACCTGCGGAGAATGTGGAGCAGCACTCGAATATCAGGATAACTCCGCCATAATTACAGAGTTGAGAGAACTTAAGAAGAAAATTGACTAAATACCCTTATTTTACTTTTTTATAATTAAATAAAATTTTTTTTGAGGACATTTATTTGAATCTAACTATATTAGAAGATTTTAAATGTTCTTCATATATAATAAAACATTCAAATGCTGTTTTAAAGAAAGCTAAAGCAATTTCTAAAGATTTTGATGTAAATTTAGATCATGTGGAAGCTGGGGCTATTTTACATGATGTGGGAAGATCTAAAACGCAATCTATCTATCATGCTTTAATAGGTGCCGAAATTCTAAAAGAAAAAGAATTTCCAATTGAAATAGTTAAAATTACAGAAAGACACATAGGTGCAGGTATACCAAAAGAAGAGGCGATTACGCTGAATTTGCCTCCTCGTGATTATTTACCAATCACATTTGAAGAGAAAATAGTTACTCATGCTGATAATCTTATAAACGATACTAAGGAAGTTTCACTAGATTTTATTATTAAAAAATGGAGTAAAAAGATGGGTAATAATCATGCTTCTTTGGAAAGACTCATAAAGCTCCATAACGAACTTTTTAACATATAAAAGTATGATAAACTTTTTTTTAAATTACAGATTCTTTATAAATTTTTTTATAATTTTTCAAAAATGCTAAATTTTAATTTAGCATATTAAAAAAAATATTTAGTTTATTTAGAACAGATTATACCCATGGCGATAATGGAAGAAAAAAAGATTATAATATTTACCGGACCATCTCTACCCCCTAAAGATGCACAAAAAGTATTAAAGGCAGATTATAGGGGTCCTGTAGGTAGGGATGATATTATCACGGCTTTAAAGGATAAAACTGATATTATAGGGATTATTGATGGTGTTTTCCATCAACAACCTGCAGTGTCTCATAAGGAGTTATTAAAGGCATTAAAGTCAGGTGTAATTATTGTGGGTGGGGCTAGTATGGGAGCTCTCCGAGCGTCTGAATTGGATGATTTCGGAATGATTGGTGTAGGGAAAGTATATGAGGCTTATAAAAATGGTGATATAGAATCGGATGATGATGTAGCTGTAGCATTTAATCCAGACACTATGGAGCAACTTTCAGAAGCATTAGTAAACATTACCTATAATTTTCAGAAAGCTTACATTAAAGGTTTAATCTGTAAAAGTGAACTAGAAATTTTGTTGAAAATTGCAAAATCAATTTATTATCCAAAAAGGACATATAAACAAATTATAAATAATTCTAATATTAATTTTCAAAAGAAAACTTCCCTTGAAACTTTTTTAGAAAAAGAAGCGAAAGATATAAAGAGGGAAGATGCATTATTAGTTTTAAAATGTATAAAAAATATTATAAAATATGGAATTTAACCCGATTATAAAAAAAATAAATTATTAATTTTTTTTTCGAGTGTTATAATATGGATTTAGAAATTAATTTAAATAAGATCAGGAATTATCTTAAGGATAAAAGGATAGTCATCGCTTTTTCAGGAGGTGCAGACAGCACTTTACTAGCTAAACTAGCAGTGGATTCTAGTCTTGAAGCAGTGGCCGTTACTGTGGATAATGGAGTTTTACCACGGGATTGTATAGTGAATGCAAAAAGAATTGCAGAGAATATAAGCATCCCTCATCATGTTTTAAAGGAAAATTATTTAACTGATGAATCATTTAGTTCAAATCCACCTCAAAGATGTTACATCTGCAAAAATAAAATGTATGATAAACTGGAAGAATTTGCCAATAGCAAAAATTTTGAAAACATAGCTGACGGCACTAATATAAGTGATCTATTAGATGATCGACCAGGAATAATGGTGAATTATCAAAAAAAGATATTAACGCCTTTAGTTTATGGTGGAATGACTGCTGAAGATGTTCATAATGCACTTAAAAAATTTAATTTAGAATATTCACCATCTACTACTTGTTATGGTACACGCATACCTACCGGCTCTGAAATCACTCCTAAAAAAATAAATAGAATAAAATATGCGGAAACTCTCATAAAAAATATAACTGGAGATGAAGTTGTCAGGGTACGTGATGATGGCGGGGCTCGCATTGAAGTTTCAAATGTGGATTCGCTTTTGAATAATGAAATTTTGATGCA
>Ga0187887_10003500_pt1 | contig 12112 bp, 8 predicted proteins | sample June2016WEW_7_10_FD_132977 | JGI IMG/M metagenome (GOLD analysis project Ga0187887, IMG submission 132977) | Peatland microbial communities from SPRUCE experiment site at the Marcell Experimental Forest, Minnesota, USA - June2016WEW_7_10 | ecosystem: Environmental > Terrestrial > Soil > Wetlands...
AACTCGGGCAGGCCATAAACGGCCTCCGCCAGCCACTTCAGCGAGGTGTGCTCGGCTCCGTACCAGCGCTTGTAGGTTTCGGCGGTCTCCAGCCGGAATGCGCCGCTGAGATCTACCACGCGCACCCCGGTTTCGAGAAACGCTGGCGCCAGCTCCATGGAGACTTCGGCGGGAGTCGCCAGGAAGACAACGGCAAGTGATTCTTTCTGAACGGCTTCCGGCGTACACTCGATAACTTGCGGCCCTTTCCGGTTAAGCGGCTCGGCCCCTGTATCGGAGTCGCTGCGATGCTCCATCAGCACCGGCTGGACCTGCGGATGCCGCTCCAGAATGCGGACCAGCTCGGCCCCGCTGTACCCCCGAAATCCGACTACGCCGACACGGCTGCTCACTGGTTACTTATTCATCCTTATGAATAATTATACCATCAGCCTTTGGGCTTATGACCCCGGCCGAGCTTCCGAAGGTCCGGGAGGTCCCTCGGAAGAGAGGTCTCGCACCGCATGGGATAGAACTCCTGCGGGTGTGTCCCACCCTGCATGTGGTTTGCGAAAACGACGATCTCGGTCCCCGTCTTCAGCATCGAGGGTGGCCATGCCCAGCACAACTCGTCGCTCTCGACGGCGGGCATTTCGAATGTAGGCCCAATCTTCCCTTTCCACACACGATCGACCTTGAAGATGACCAGTCGATACCCGTTGCCTGAATCGCGAAATCCTTCCACCCGACCTCGAAACGCCACTTCGGAAAATCCAAGAGCATCCTCCGCGGGCTCTCTTATGCAGTCGCATGCACAGAGCAGACTACTCAATCCGGCAAGGGCCAACATGCACCGCGTGAACACACATTGGTATTCTACAGCGCGTCTCGCACACAAAAAAATCGGCGGGCCGGAGGGGGCCCGCCATTTCCGAGGATGAGCGTTATCTTGTGTGTTGTTATTGCTGCGGACTTACATCGGTGGACCGGTCGGCAGTGCCGCCCTGCGGCGTCGCGTTCGTATTTGTCCCGGCGTTCGGCGCGGACGCGGCCGGCATCGCAGCGCCGTTGGTTCCCATGCTCTGATTGCTGGCGTTAAGATTCAGCGAGTAAACACGCACGTCGACGCGGCGATTCTCTTTGCGATCCGCGCGGGTTTTGTTCTCGGCAGTGGGGTCTTCGCTGCCGATGGCAACGACGTGGATCTTGCGTGGGGGAACGTTATGCACGGCCAGATACCGCAGCACGGCGTCGGCGCGATGCTGGCTCAGAGCAACGTTGTAATCCTTGCTGCCGGTGCGATCGGTATAGCCTTCCACCTCGATCACATAATTCCTGGCGCTGGCAAGGTTCTGGATAGCCTCGTCAAGCTTCTGCTTGTCATCCGGTGTGAGGACACTCTTGCCCAAGCCAAAGTAGACCTTCTCCGTGCTCGCTAGTTGGTAATTATCCAGGTTCGAGACCGTTTGATCGAGCCGCGAGCCGACCTGATTCGCCGCATTCCGAGCGGTGTCGGCGCGCTGGCCGGCATCCTGCGCGAGGCTTGTGGCGCGATTGGCGGCATCGGCTGCCTGCTGCGCCTGACGGCCTGCCTCCGCGGCCTTCTCATCCACACCAGCTACCTGGCGGTCCAGATCGCCGATGGATTGTTTGTTGTCCGCAGTCTGCTTCTGGACGGTGTTCACTTGTTCTTGTACAGGCGCAATTTGATTCTGCACATTCTTTCTTGTCGCAAGACAGCCCTGATTGACCAGCGCGAGTCCGGCGACGGCGGGTACCAGCATCAGTTTCCAAGTGTTCATAGCGTCTCCCTGTCGCTCGGCCAATGCACGAGCGGTTCCATCACGCATCGTGATGATTATTCGGTTGTTGGTGTCCGTTGCCGGGCAAAATTTACGCCGGAGAACGGAAAGTTACTCACATTAGTATCGATAGGTATTTTTCCGATACCCACTACTTACTCGCCTTTATAGACAAACGGGCGCCATCGAACACACTTATCCCTACCGGCATCACACGCAATTAACATACAGCCGCGGCTAGTTCTTCGCGGCCAGGTCGAGCGAATAGACCCGAAGATCCACGCGGCGATTCTCCTTGCGATCGGCGCGCGTCTTGTTCACTGCTTTCGGATCCTCACTGCCCACGCCCACAACGTGAATCTTGCGCAGCGGGACGTCATGCAGAGTCAGATAACGAAGAACCGCGTCGGCGCGCCGTTGGCTTAGCGCGAGATTGTAGTCCTTGCCCCCTGAATGATCGGTGAAGCCTTCCACTTCGATCGCGTAAAACTTGTAGCCAGCCAACGACTGGATGGTCTGATCGAGCTTAGCCTCTTCGTCCTTCGTCAGGTTACTCTTCCCCAGCGCGAAGTAAACTTTCTGCGTGTTCTGTAATTGGTAGCTATCCAGGTTGTCGAGCTTGGCGTTTACCTGGTCCGCACTGGCTTTGGCCGCGTCGGCACGCTGACCAGCCTGGTTGGCTGTGTCGTTCGCATGAGCCGCCGCTTCGCTGGCGCGCTGCGCCGCTTCCGCTGCTTCCTGTGCGCGCTTCCCGGCTTCCACGGCTTTTTCGTCAACGCTGGCTACCTGCCGGTCGAGGTCGCCGATGGCCTGCTTATTCTCGGCGGCCTGCTTCTGTACCTGATTAACCTGGGTCTGCACCGGCTGAATCTGCTGCTGCACGTTCTTTTTGGTCGCGAGACAGCCCTGACTTACCAGAGCCAGTCCGATGACGGCGGGGATTACGGTCCACTTCAGTATGTTCATAGCTCTCTCCTGAGATTGCTCGATATTACAGAACCGACCCGCACGGACTGACCGAACTCCTGTCTCGCCTGCGTGACCATCCGCAAAAATGGGGATGCACGCCGACATCCCGGCGCCACGCATTAAGCGGCGTTCATAGAGGTGCAGCCGTTTTTGCCCGGACCAGCTAACAACCGGGCGCACTGTCTGCTACCCATGAAAGAGTCAGCCAAGGGTCGGAACTTTCTTAGAACTTCTAATGCTCTGAAACGCCTGGCGGATAACAGGCCCAGTCTACTAAAGCGCCCATGCGATGTAAACCGCGTCCTTATAGGAGGTTACTGCAAATGCCGCGGATTCGTGATAGGATCAGGGCACAGTCATGCGTAGTGTGGCCATCTCGTCAATGGTGTTGCTCCTGGTAGCGGCACTGCTGAGTGGACCCTGCGCTGCCTGTTTCGGCGGTTCCCAGTCCTGCTGCACTCCCTGCGATCATTGCAAGAAGCCGGCTAAGTGCGCAGCAGCTCCGGTAAACCCGAGTCATCTGCAGAAGGTCCATTCCGGCGTCAGCTTTTCTCTCGAAGAGAGCGGCGTAATCCTGAGTTGGCTCCTCGCTCCGCGAGTTTCCCGCGATGCGTTCACTGCAACCGCGCCTTACTCGCCGCCCGATCTCTATCTTCGTAACTCTGTCCTGAATATCTAGGCCACCCTCATTCACTTATTCGTTCGTGAATCGAGGGGGGGACTATGCGTACCAGTCCGTTAGTGTTTTTTCTGGCGGCCACCGTTGGCGCAGCGGAGCCGCCGCTCCAGTTACATCAGTTAGTGGAAGATGCGCTCGAGCACAATCCGGAGATACTCGCGGCACAGAAACGCCTGGAGGAAGCGAGGCAGCGGCCGGCCCAACGATCGGCTCTTCCCGATCCCACGGTCTCCTTCGGGTGGAACAGCAACGGCAATCCTCTGCCAGGCGCGGGTTTGGGGACACAACCCACCGCCAACATCGGAGTCATGGCGTCGCAGGAGTTTCCATGGCCGGGCAAGCTCAGGCTGCGGGGCGACATCGCGCGGCGGGAAGCGGACGCGGAGGCCGAAGAATACCGGGCCGTGGAGTTGAATGTCGTCTCCAGGTTGAAGCAGGCTTATCACCGTCTGCACCACGCGTATGTGATGCAGGATGTTCTGGAGCGCAACCGCGATCTGCTGCGCAACCTGCTCAGCGTCACGGAAGCACGTTACTCCGTGGGCAAGGCGCCGCAACAGGATGTATTCAAGGCTCAGACACAGCTCTCCGTGATCGAGACTCGCGTGATCCAGATGGAGCGCGAGCGGCGCGCCCGCGAAGCCGAGATCAATGCGCTGCTGGATCGCCGTCCTGATTCGCCACTCGGCCTTCCGCCCAACGAGAAGGCGGACACAATAGGGTTCACGCTCGCAGAACTGGAATCGAAGGCAGGCGAGGCCGCACCCGAACTGCGTCGCGATCGAAAGATGCTGGAACGCGCCGAGACCGCGTTGAATCTGGCGCACAAGGATTACTATCCCGACGCGACGCTTAACGCTGGTTACTACAACATGGGCGCAATGCCGCCCATGTATATGTTCCGCGCCGATGTCAGGATTCCCATCTACTATCGCCATAAACAGCGGGCCGCTGAAACCGAGCAGGCCGAGGGTGTCGCCGAAGCGCGGCGCGCTTACGAAGCTGCGTCGCAGTCCCTGCTCTACCGGGTTCAGGACGACTATCTAACCGCCCAAACCGCTTCGAAGCTGACGGAGATCTACGACAGGACCATCCTGCCGCAAGCCCGCTTCGCGGTGGATTCGTCGTTGGCTTCCTACGAGAACGGCACGACCGACTTTCTCAACGTTCTGAACAACTATATGGCTGTCTTCGACGCCGAAATGAATTACCACGAGCAGATGCAGGAGTTCCACCTCGCCCTCGCCAGGCTGGAGGAACTTACCGGCGTCGAGTTGATGCACTGAGGCCTGCCATGAAGAATCCTGCTCTCATAATTCTCACGTTAGTGGCCGGTTTCGCGGCCGGTTATGGCTGGACACAATTGCGCAAGAGCGCTGAGGTTCACTCAGCGACGAAGGCTGATCGGAAGATTTTGTATTGGGTGGACCCGATGCATCCGACGTACAAGTCGGACAAGCCTGGCATCGCGCCCGATTGCGGAATGAAGCTGATGCCGGTGTATGAGGACCAGCACAAAACAGAAGGTGCAGCTCCGGCCGGCGCCATCCACGTCAGCTCCGACAAACAACAACTAATCGGCGTGCAGTATGGCGCCGCGTCATTCACCACCGGCACCGAGACCATTCGCGCAGTGGGGCGCGTCACGCAGGATGAAACGAAACTTACTCGCGTTCAAACGCGCGTCGAGGGCTGGATCTCGAAGACCTTCGTCGATTACACCGGCCAACCGGTGAAGAAAGGCGATCCGCTACTTACTATCTACAGCCCCGAGATGCTGGCCAGCGAGGAGGAACTGCTACTGGCACTGCGTGCTCGCGATCAGATGAAGGCCGGTCCGGTGAAGGAAGCCTGGGGCAACAGCGAGTTACTGCTGGAAGCCACGCGCCGGCGCCTGCAACTGTTCGATCTCAGCCCGGAACAGATCGATCAGGCGGAGCGCACCGGGAAGCCGATCGAATCTATAACTCTGTTCTCGCCAGCCAGCGGCTACGTCACAGCGCGCAACGCATACCCGAGCCAGCGCGTGACACCCGACACCGAGCTATATACACTCACCGACCTGAGCCGCGTATGGATAATGGCCGACATTTTCGAAGCCGATCTGGCGCGCATCCATGAGGGACAGAGCGCCCTGGTAACTGCCTCGTCCGGCGAAGTGCCACCGTTCAATGCTCGTGTAACTAACGTCCAGCCTCAAGTGGACCCGCAGACCCGCACGATGAAAGTGCGTCTGGAAGCGGCCAACCCGAGCCTGCGGCTGAAGCCGGACATGTTCGTCAACGTGCAGTTCGTTCTCGAGGGCGCGCCCAAGCTGACCGTTCCCGCCGACGCGGTGATGGACTCCGGCACAAAACAGACCGTCTACGTCGACCGGGGCAACGGTTATCTCGAACCCCGCTCTGTGCAGATCGGCGCGCGTCTCGGAGATCGTATAGAGATCGTCGCCGGCCTGAAACCGGCTGAACGAATCGTGACCTCCGGCACGTTCCTGATCGATTCGGAGAGCCGTATGCAAGTGACAGCCGCACCGGAGCATTCGCATGATTGACAGAATCATCGAGTTCTCCGCGCGTAACCGGTTTCTGGTGTTCGTGCTGGTCGGCTTCGCGGTGGCCACGGGTATCTGGTCCATGCGCCACATCCCGCTGGACGCGATTCCCGATCTCAGCGACACGCAGGTGATCGTCTATTCACGATGGGATCGCAGCCCGGATATCATCGAGGATCAAGTCACTTACCCCATAGTTACCGCGATGCTGGGTGCGCCGCGCGTCAAAGCGGTGCGCGGTTTCTCCGACTTCGGCTATTCGTTCGTCTATGTGGTCTTCGACGAGGGCACTGATGTTTACTGGGCGCGCTCGCGCACGCTGGAGTATCTGTCGAGCGCCATACCGAAGCTGCCCCAGGGCGTGAATACCGAACTCGGCCCCGATGCGACGGGCGTGGGATGGGTATTTCAATATGCGCTGGTGGATACCAGTGGCAAACATAACCTCGCCGAGCTGCGGTCTTTACAGGATTGGTTTCTGCGCTACCAGCTTCGCTCGGTTCCCGGCGTGGCCGAAGTGGCGCCGCTGGGCGGCTTTGTTCGCCAATATCAGGTGAACGTCGATCCGAATCGCCTGCAAGCGTACAACATTCCCATCGCGCGCGTGGTGGACGCGGTGCGCCAGGGCAACAACGACGTGGGTGGCCGGTTGCTGGAGATCAGCGGCGCGGAATACATGGTGCGCGGACGCGGCTATGCGCGCTCGGAAGACGATATCGGCAACATAGCGCTGATGTCTTCGCCAACTGGCGTGCCGGTGCGCGTGCGCGACGTCGGCCAGGTGGTGCTGGGTCCGGATCTTCGCCGCGGGGTGGCCGATTGGAACGGCACCGGCGAAACGGTTTCCGGCATTGTCATCATGCGCCAGGGTGAGAATGCCCTGGCGCTGATCGATCGAGTGAAGGAGAAGATTCGCGAGATCGAGCCCGGCCTGCCCAAGGGCGTGAAGATCGTCTCCGCCTATGACCGCTCGGAATTGATCCATCGTTCCATAGACAATCTGGAGGACACGCTGATCGAGGAAATTGTCATCGTTTCGCTGGTGATTCTGATTTTCCTGTGGCACGTGCCCAGCGCGATCATCCCGGTGATCACCATTCCGGTCGCCATCATTGTCAGCTTCATTCCGATGCAGGCGATGGGACTGACCTCGAATATCATGTCGCTCGGCGGAATTGCCATCGCCATCGGAGCCATGGTGGATGCCGCCATCGTTGTGGTGGAGCAAACGCACAAGCGGCTCGAGGAGTGGGAGCGCGGAGGCCGCAAGGAAGATTACCGCCGCGTGGTGATCGACGCCGTGAAATCCGTAGGCGCCCCCAGTTTCTTTGCGCTGCTGGTGATTGCCGTTTCGTTCCTGCCGGTGCTGACGCTGGAAGCGCAGGAAGGACGCCTCTTCAGGCCGCTCGCCTATACCAAGAACTTCTCAATGATCGTCGCCGCGGTGCTGGCCATCACGCTGGATCCGGCCATGCGGCTGCTGTTCACGCACATGAAGAATTTCAGCTTCCGCCCGCGGTGGCTGGCGCGAGTGACCAGCGCGGTGCTCGTCGGGAAGATCCACTCCGAAGAGAATCACCCTATCAGCCGCGTCTTGATTCGTCTTTACGAGCCGGTGTGCGCATGGTCTCTGCGATGGAAGTGGGCGGTAATCGTGGGCGCGGTCGCATTGGTGGCGCTTACTGTGCCGGTGTATCAAAAGCTGGGCTCGGAGTTCATGCCCCCGTTGGATGAAGGTTCGCTGTTGTTCATGCCATCCACGCTGCCGGGCATTTCGCTGGATGAAGCGCAGCGTCTCATGCAGGTTCAGGACCGGATCATTCGCCAGTTCCCCGAGGTTAAAAGCGTGCTCGGCAAAGCGGGCCGCGCGGAAACGTCCACCGATCCCGCGCCGCTTTCCATGATGGAGACCATTGTCGTTCTCAAGCCGCAATCAGAGTGGCCGAAGACGGGGACATGGTATTCGAACCGGGCGCCGCACTGGCTGTTGCCCGCGCTCCGCCGCATAACTCCCGACCACATCTCGACGGACCAGCTCATCGATCAGATGGACGATGCCCTGCGTCTGCCCGGCGCGTCCAATGCCTGGACCATGCCGGTGCGAAACCGCATCGACATGCTGACCACGGGCATCCGCACTCCGCTGGGCATCAAGATCTTCGGCGCGGACATCAACGCCATCGAACAGATCGGCATCCAGATCGAGCACGTACTTCCAGCCGTGCGCGGCACTCGCAACGTTTTCGCGGAGCGCACCGGCGGCGGATATTTTCTGGATTTCGATTGGAACCGCGACGCGCTGGCACGCTACGGCCTCACCATCGAAGACGTTCAGGGTGTGCTCACCAGCGCGGTGGGCGGAGAAAACGTGACCACCACGGTGGAAGGACGCGAACGCTATCCGGTGAACGTGCGCTACCTGCGCGATTATCGCAGTGACATCGGCCGCCTCAATCGAATGCTGGTTCCCGTGATGAATGGGCAGACGCAGGTGCCCGTATCGGAGTTGGCCACCATTCGCGTGCGCTCCGGCCCGGGCATGCTGCGCGACGAAAACGGAATGCTGGCCGGTTATGTGTACATCGACGTTGCCGGCCGCGACGTGGGCAGTTACGTGGATGATGCGAAGCGCCTGGTACGGGACCGTGTTTCGCTGCCGCCCGGCTACACTCTTGCCTGGAGCGGTCAGTATGAAGCGATGCAGCGCGTGCGGGAGCGGCTGAAGGTTGTGCTGCCGCTCACGCTGTTCCTCATCCTGATGCTGCTTTACATGAACACGAAGTCGGCCGTGAAGACGCTGATCATTATTCTCGCGGTGCCGTTCTCCGCGGTGGGCGCCATCTGGCTGCTGTACATGTTGAACTACAACGTCAGCATCGGCGTTTGGGTGGGACTCATCGCGCTCATGGGCGTCGACGCGGAAACCGGCGTTTTCATGCTCCTGTATCTCGATCTGGCGTATCAGCGCGCGAAAACAGAAGGCCGGCTGCGCAACCTGCGCGATCTTCGGGACGCGATCCAGGTGGGCGCGGTGAAGCGCATCCGACCGAAGTTCATGACCGTGGCGTGCATGTTCATGGGTCTGGTGCCGATCATGTGGTCCACCGGTTCCGGCGCGGACGTGATGAAACGCATCGCGGCGCCCATGATCGGCGGCATCTTCACTTCCTTTGTACTTGAGCTGATGGTTTATCCCGCAATCTATGAGGTCTGGAAATGGCATTTCGAATTGAAAAGATCTGTCTCGCAATCGTGATTCTGGCTGCGTCGCTGCCGGCACAGACGCTGAGTTTCACGGTACGGAAACATACGCTGACGGCGGACGACACCGGAGTTACGCTTGACCGGCATCACTGGACTTACACCGACATTCGGCGACTTACTCTTGCGCCCGACCGGCTCGCGATTCTGACTTACGGGGGTCGCAAGTGGTACACGGTGGATCACCTTCCCGACGGAGCCTCGGCGAAGCTCTATCCGCTCCTTCGCGCGCGCATGGACCAGCGGTTTATCGCCGAGCTGCCCGACCCGGACGTGCAGCCTCTCTGGCGAATGCCGGCGAAGATGGAAGGCGGGTGGAAGGGCGCGAACGGAACGCTGACCGTTGGAACTGACCGCATCGTATTCGATTCAACCGAGCACGATGCATCCCGCACATGGCGTTTTGCCGACATCGCGAACATCAGCCACTCCGGCTTGTTCGATCTGTCGCTGAACACGCAACTGGGCACGGAGGTCCGGTTCACGCTGAAGCAACCTCTTCGGGACGACCGCTTTCAGACTCTCTGGCTTCGTCTCGAAGAAGTAAACGGGATGACGCCTTATCGGGGACGGCTCAGCCAGCACTGACTTATAATCGGGCCGATGGACAGTTCGCGGAACCAGTATCTCGCCATTCGCGCTGTCAATGTTTATGTGCGGGATCAGGAGCGCAGCAAGCGCTTTTTCATAGACCAGCTCGGGTTTAGCCTGGCCTACGATGCGCAAGTGCAATCCGGCCTGCGCTGGCTCGCGGTCACGCCGCCCGATGGCACAACCGTTCTGGCGCTGATTGCGCCAAAACCCGGCACGCTGGCGCATAAACTGATTGGCCGGGCCACGCAGATTGTCTTCTTCACGGACGACGTCCCCGCCGTGTTCCGAGCGTGGAGCCGGCGCGGCGTTCGATTCCTGCAATCGCCACGGCTGAGGCGAATCAGATTCGAGGCTTCGGCGGCGCCCGGAGAGGAGACGGCCGTATGGGGAGGAGTCTCCGCCCGATTCACGGATGTCGATGGCAATTCGTTCTCGCTTGCCAGCTTCGACGCAATGACCCGGTCGGTTGAAGAACAGCGCCAGGCCGCGGAAGAAAAACTGGAGTTCGAGCGCCGCGCCACGCAGGAACTGGAGATCGCCAAGCAGGTGCAGGCGCGATTGTTCCCGCAGACGCTGCCGGCGCTTGGCACTCTGGATTACGCCGGCACGTGCATTCAGGCTCGCCAGGTGGGCGGTGATTACTACGATTTTCTCGACTTCGGCGGCCGGCGTCTCGGCCTGGTTGTGGGAGACATTGCGGGCAAGGGCATTGCGGCCGCGCTCCTGATGGCCAATTTGCAGGCGAATTTGCGCAGCCAGTGCGCCATCGCCATCGACCAGCCGCAACGATTCCTGCAATCGGTAAACCAGATGTTTTACGCCAACAGTACCGACAGCGCCTATGCCACTTTGTTCTTCGCCGAATACGACGACGATACTCGGTGGCTTCGCTACGCGAACTGCGGGCACTTATGCGCACTTGTTCTGCGTGAGAATGGCGGGCTCTGCCGGCTTACTTCGACCGGAACGGTGCTTGGTCTGTTCGAAGAATGGGATTGCACCATCGCTGAACAACAACTGGAACCAGGGGACACGCTGGCGTTGTATACGGATGGCATCACCGAATCGTTCGACGCAGCGGGCGAGGAGTTTGGGGAGCAACGCCTTACCGAGACGCTACGGAAACATCGCGAGCTTAAGCCAGCCGATCTGATGTCGGCGATCGTGGATGAGGTCCGCCGCTTCAGCGTCGGAGAGCAACACGACGACATTACTTTGATCGTCGCGCGTTGCAAGGCGTAGCCGTCTACAACTGCCAGGAGCGTGCTGCCCCGGCAGGCAGCGGGAGCGGCCACGAGTTCAGAGTGAGATGATCGAGCGCCCAAAAGTTCACCAGCGAAACAAGACTCCTTGTCAGCAGCCACTCCGACGTCCACGGGCAGCCTCCGTTGAACCATGCGACAAGCCACGCCACCGAATCTGCGCTCCACGAATTCGGCGAGGTCATCGGGAACATGATCGACTCTTTGATCTTGGCGAAGTTCCGTTCCTGGCTTCCGAACGAGAGGGCCTCCATCTTGATGCGGTTCAGACCAGAGGTGGACTGCGCGGCGTACTCGACCGGGAAATTGACGTAGCTGTTTAGTAGGCCGCCGATACCGAAGGCGTTCGTCACCGGATACGTCACATCGTACGGGTAAAGCAGCTCGAATTGAGTTCCCGGGGTCGCCGCCAAGATCGCAGACCGTAATCCTTCAATGTGGGTCTTGATGGTCTCGCGAAGAAAGTTCGCGTCGGCGTAACCGTTCACCGACGGATCGTCGTTGATGGTGTCGAAATAGTTCAATGGCCGGCCAAGGGCTGACGACGCCTGGGCGGTTGTGTATGCGTCATAAAAAGCCATGCCCGCGTGCTGCTGGCCGCCGCTAGAGTTTGTATACCAGTCGAAGTACCACCACAGAAACTCGCCGAACTGAATCCATGGTGTCAGCCCAGCCGCAGCCTGCGACGCGGCCAGTTCCATGCACACTTCCGCCTGATACGTCCGCACGGAGGGAGCGAACGTGCATTGCGTGGAATTGAGGTCACTGAAGCCGGTGGCCGTGAGTACCGCGGTGCCATCGGTGAAGCGCGCCGCATAGACAGCGCCGCTGGACGGGTCGTCGGGCGGGTTGACCAGTTCCATCGACACCGCGCTGACGACCTGGAATCCGTTCGCCGCAGCCTCGCTGAAGAAATCGGCATGCCAGTCCGTGGCGCCACGGTTCAGGGCCGGAATGACCGAAGCATCAATCATCCACTGGCCCTGATCGCCGGTGTTCAGATCGCCGCTGGTGG
>Ga0187887_10003501_pt1 | contig 12107 bp, 5 predicted proteins | sample June2016WEW_7_10_FD_132977 | JGI IMG/M metagenome (GOLD analysis project Ga0187887, IMG submission 132977) | Peatland microbial communities from SPRUCE experiment site at the Marcell Experimental Forest, Minnesota, USA - June2016WEW_7_10 | ecosystem: Environmental > Terrestrial > Soil > Wetlands...
GCGATTGATGGCGATCTCGGCTTGGAGAAGCTGCTGGCTTGTGGTGTCGACGTCGGTGGCGAAGGTGAGAGTGAGGTTGCGTCCCACCTGCTCCTCAACCGTGATGCGCGACGTTGAATTGCCGAGGGTCCCGATGTAGTTGGGATCAACCTTGACGGAGCCTGCGCCAAAGAGCTTTTGCACGCGGCTGCTGACGGTGGCATTCAGGGCTCCGCCTAGCAGGGCATCGGTAGTGGGGTTGGCGACCGATTGCTCCTGCTGCTGGGTGTACAGGCGCTGCTGATTTTCTGTTCGGCCCAATGCGAGCAGAGCGACGACGTCCTGCTCGGGAAGCGGAGGGTCGCTGCGATAAGTCACCGCCAGCTTTTGTGGCGTGCCATGCAATCCAAGCGTGATGTCGTAGTCTTCCACGCGCGCGGTGGCGTTCAGATCGATAGTCGGTTCAATCCGGACAGGATTCGTAAAGAGGATGTCGCCGCGCTGCAGGTCGTAGCGGGTTCCCGCAATAATCGCGTTGCCTTCGGTAATCGAGACGCGGCCGAGCAGCGAAGGGGATGCAAGGGTTCCGCGCAGGCGCAGGTTCACATTTCCAGCGAGTTTGGCGTAGGCGTTCTGGAAATTCAACTGCGGCGAAGAATTGACCTGCACATCAAGACGGATATGATTCGACGGCGCATCGGGCGAAACAACGGTGGTTGAAATCGAGCCCGTTTGCGTGGCCAGCGAGGTGATGTCGAAGTCCGGGCTGATGGTGAAACGCGTAATCAGCACGTCGCCTGAGAGGAGCAGATTGTTCTGCGACCCTTGCAGATGCAGGTTGGCGTCGGCCAGGGAACTGACGCCCGTGGGGTAGCGGATGCGGATACCTTTTCCGTTGACGCTGAGGTCGGCGAAGAGACCATGCTGCCAGGAGAGGTAGCCACCCACGCTGAGCAGTCCACCGCCGCTCATGGCGGTGAGCGTTGTGACTTCAAGCCGATTTTTATTGAACTGGAGCGAGCCGTGCAACTGGCTCAGGCCGTTGGGCACATCTTCAAGAGAGAGCGCGCCATTTTCAAAGTCGACGCGGCCTTGCAGGCCAGGATTTGCAAGCGGCCCGTGGGCTTCAAACTGGAACGTTGTGGTGCCTGAGGCGGTCAGGTCGGTATCGATAGTCTCGGCGAGCTTAAGGTTGACTGATCCGCTGGCTGCGAAATCGAGTTGCTGTTTGTCTTTGAGCGCAAGGCTACCCTGGGCCCGCAGATCCGTATCTTCGCCCGTGACGTGGAGCGGATCGAGATGGATGAGGCCATTGGCGAGCGTGGCGTGAACGCCGCCCTGGCTTTCAAGATGAACACCGGCCACGGTGGCGGCCAGCTGCTGCAAGCGTGCCTCGCCGTGCATTTCAAGCGGATGCGCAAGCGGTCCGCCTAGGTTAAGAATTCCGGCAAGCGCAGATTCCCCTGAGAGCCCTCGAACATGCGCGGTCTTGAGCAGCCCGCCAATGTCGAAGTGAGAAAACTGGAGCGTCGCCTGCGTAGTGCAATCCGCATTGAGCGCGGTCTCGCCATTCAGATCGATCATGGCACCTTCGAGCCGCGTGCTTGCGTTGTAGTTGGCGGAGTGGTCGCGCGTATGCCCGGCAAAAACCAGTGCGCCGAGCGATTCACCGCCCAGCATCAGGTTGTTGAGAGTTGCGTGGGCATCGAGCCGCGGATCGTCTATCGTACCCGAACCATTCAGTGAAAAACCAAGTGTCCCCGTCGCACCGATATTTTCGCGGTTCAGGCTTTCAATGCGCGCGATATCGATGCCCGAGCCTTTGAAGTCGATCTGAAATTGGCGGGAATGGAGGTCGTAGCTTCCGGTGGCGGAGAGATCGCCGGCAGGCAGCATAAATTGGCCTGAGGAAATATGGAGCACGCCTTTGGCGAGCGTTCCCTGGGCGTGCAACTGATTGAAGGGCTCGTTCCATGCGGAGCCATGGTTCAATTCAATCGAGCCCGAGCCATCGGGGGCGTGGAGCTGACCCTCGACCTGAATCTGCGCATCGAACGTGCCCGTCAGCGGCAGGTCTTCTCCAGCAATTTGCAGCAGGTCGCGCGCGTCAACCTGGGCGGCGCTGAGGTGCGCGTGCAGCGTCGAATTCGCGTCGAACGCAGGATCCGCCTTGGGATCCGCCGACGGTGTTGCGTCAACAGTTCCGTCGACGGCGATGGAGGCAGCGCCTCGTTTGAGCAGGCCGTGTTGAATGGTGATGCGTTCGCCCGTGTAGCTCCCCGTGGCTTCCATTGAGTCCAGATGGAAAAAAGGCGGGCGACTTTGCGTGAGTTCCTGGGAAGGGGCCGAACCGGAGTTTGCAGCCGGCACTTCAACCGAGATCTGTGTCGCTTTGGCGGTTCCGGCCAGATGCGGATCGACCAGCGAGCCGGTCCAATTGCCGTGGAAATCGCCCTGGCCGGTGAGATTGATGGGAAGCGCCGCCGCGCCTGCGTGGCCATAGCGATTCAATCCCAGGTCGCGCAGCAGCGCGTCGAATTCAGACAGATTGCGAGAATGGAAATCGACCGAGAGCCCTGAAGGACTGGTGAGCGGATAGGCGCCGAGATGCCCTGTGGCTTCAACCTGGCTTGCGGGCAGATGCAGTTCGAGCTTGCGCACATCGACGCCGCCATCGCGCTGCGTGTAGGTTGCATCGATAGCTCCAGTCGCAGGAACTTCCCCGGAAACAGGCTGCGCGGAAGGGTTCATTTCAAGCTTTGCATCGACGGCAATCGTTTGCTGATCGCCCTTATTCCAGTTGGCGACGGCCACGCCGTTAAGCAAAGAGTCGAATCCAAGGCGTTGAAAAGGCGACTGGCCGACCATGTCAAGCAGAGCATCGAGGGAAATGTCTTTGAAGTTTGCTGTGACCCTGCCGTTGACGGGAATGGTGATGATGTTGGGATTCGGCGGGGTTGGGTGAGGTGCGGCGCCTATGGCGCGGATGCTATTCAGTCCGGAACGTTCGAGTGCGGCGGCTGTGGAATTGGTCGGGAGCCACGGACTGAGGTCGACCTCGCCCTCAAGCTGGCCCCCCTGTCGCAGCCGTGCGACCACGCGATTGATGAGCAGGCGGCGCGGATCGGCGTGCACGTGGGCGTCGAGCCGGATTCCCGTAGCCACAACGCCGGTGCCGATGTAGGATGCATCGTCGACGTGGATGCTGCCGTCGGTGCGAAATTCAGCGCCCTCGCCTGCACTTTCAAGGTCGAGACGTGCGATACCTTGCGGCGCAAAAGGATAGCCGAGGCTTGGCTCGAGCACGCGCATGTCTAAATCTCCGGTGATGCGCGCCTGCCACGCGGGGCGGCTGAAGTTGTGTAGAGTGCCAGAAATTTCAAATGAATGCTCTTCGGTGCGATGTCCCGCGGGTGCTGGAAACCCTGTCGTGATGCGCAGAGAATGCAGCATAGCCAACGAGCGCGAGAGATCGAGCGTCGCCTGCATGGAACCGAGAGCCGGTTTCTCGTTTCCGCGCGCGAGTCGAATGTCTGTGGCGCCGGTTTCAATGCGGTAGGTTTCCGAATCGCCGCCGCCTGCGGGAATGTAGCGCAGCAGTGCAGAAACGTCGTGAGCATCGAGGGCGAGGAGCGTGAAGCGGTTCTGAAAGTCGAATTCCGCCTGGCGGTTTTCAAAGTTTAGCGTGCCTTGCTGCAGGGAGACGTGGTCCGCCTTCAGTTCGAACAGGGAATCGAGAACGGGTCCAGATTCCTTTCGAGGCTTGTGCGGATGCGGCACGTTCGTGGAACCGTCGGGATAGACGATGAGATGGATTGCGGGCTGCTCGATCTCCAACTCGCGAAGAAGAATGCGAGGGCTCCAAATGCCAAAAATGCTGATGCCGGCGCGCATGCGTCTGATGCGGGCGAGGGGCTCCTCAGTAGAGGCTTCGCGCCCGTGGAGCACCAGTCCGTCGGCGTCTGCTTCAAGGCTGAAAAGATGCCAGTGAAACGTTGCGATATCGACGCGGCCGCCAGTAGATTCTTCGATAGAAGCAATCACGCGCCGCCGCAGGAGGTTTTGCGCGTTCCCGGAGTTTGCCAAGAGATAGAGGAGCAAGCCCGCGGCAAAGGTGAACAAGCCAAGCCAGACGCAAAACACTGCCAGGCGCCTTGCGGGGCTGGAGGAGCGCGAAGGCGGGATGGAAGGAGGAAGATTTGACTCGGGCTCGGTCATAGGCTTCCTCTTTGTATGCTTTGTTGCGGCTCAGTCCCAGCCGCGGGCGCGCCGGGCGCGGAGGCTGGCGAAGGTTGCGGTGATGAGGGCTCGAAGGTGGGGTCAAGTACCTCGACATCGCCCTGCTTGCGCAGGTTGTTGAGCCAATCGTCGAAGAGCGCATTCACGCGCTGCTGGAGCAGGATCTCTTCAATGCGGGATGAGACTTTATCGAGCGTGGGTATCGTGGCGTTCTTCGCGTATTGGGGCAGAAGTGTTTTGCTGTAGTAGGTTTCAATGTCCTGCGATGAGATACTCACGCCCTGGCGAAAACGCTGCTCAATGAAGCGCAGAATTTCGATGCGCAGGCGAAGATACTCTTCGACGTGGGACTCAGTAAGGTCGTTGGCGGCAAGGAACGCGGCCCAGCCTGCGTCCGACCCGCAGGAAGCCCGAACGCAGGCGGGCAGCTCTTTGCGAAGTTCCATCAGGCGGGCGTCGACTTCGCTTTGCGTCGGCTCGACTGCCTGGGCGTCTTCCTGCCGGATTTGCTGCTGAATGAGCGCGCGCCCGATGAGCTGGTCGAGGGCGCGATCGCGGGTGAGAGCGCCAAGGCCGCCGCGTCCAGGGTCGAGCACCGATAGGCGAATTTCGTCGTCGATGTCGCTGGAGAGAATGGCCTGATTGTTGACGACGGCAACGACATGATCAAGGACGATGGGCGCCGCGGGCCGCGCATCCTGCGCATGAATTCCGCATGTTGCACACAGCATGAAGAGTGAAAACGCCAACAAGCCGGCGATCCGTAGTGGCGCGGAACTTAAGCGGATTGCGGCGTTGGAGTTCATCAGAACGATTGCCCCAGGCTGAAGAAGAAGTTGAAGTGGGCCGCCTCGCCTACGGTGGGCGGCGCGGTTGGATTGGAGTAGTTATAGATGACGGGAAAGATCGGGGTATTCAGGTTGTAGCTGAAGTCGAAGCGGATTGGCCCAATGGGCGTATGGTAGCGCACCCCAAGTCCCACAGCATGCGAGAAGTAGTTGAAGTTGCACTGGCCTTGCCAGCCGGTTGAAGTGACGGGACCGGCCGGGGGTTGATCGGGAGCGCTGGGGTTCACAATGTCGAGATTCTTGCATGTTTCGCGATCGGGCTGGCGTGTGCGAATGGCGCTGGGCCATACATCGGAGGCGTTGGTAAACACGTTGCCCATGTCATGAAAGAGGACAAAGCTCACCGAGTCGCCAAGGTAGGGAAGCGTGGGCGGGGGCAAGCGCGCTTCCGTGCTGTTGATGAAAGCGCCGGCGCCGCCAATGGGGTAGCCGGTCTCGGGATCGCGCGGTCCGGCTGCATTGATAGAGAAGCCGCGCAACGACGTAAATCCGCCGGCGTAGAGCCTCTCGGGCAATGGAATCAGCTCGGTCTCCGCCGTTCCAAAGGAGCGTTCCTGGCCGTAACGAGTATTGCGGGCAAGTACGAAGCGGTCTTTGTCGAAGCTCCAATAGCTTGAATTGGAAACGTCAAGTCGATTGAACGTCGCCTGGGCGCCGGCGAATTTATCTGAGAGAAATTCCTGAAAGCTGGTGTAGGTGCCGCGATGCGCGTCGAGGACCGAGTCGCGGGTGTCGCGTATCCACGTGAAGGATGGGCCGGCGACGCGCACTGCGGTCGATTCCTGGGCGATTTCGCCGGGAGAGACTTGAAGGCTGTCGGCTTCGACCTTGACACGGCGAAAAGTCAGCTCGTAGAGGAAGCTGTTGGCCTTGGAAAGCCAGGAACCGGGCGCGTCAAAGTGCTCCGAAAGCCGAAAGCCTCCTTCAAGGCGCGAAGCAACGTATGTGGTCACGTCGAGGCTGTTGGCATAGCCGCCGGAGAAGGAGAAACCGAAGTTGCGGTTCAGGCTGAAATGCGGGTCTTGAAAAAGCAGGCTCAGCTTCTGCTCAAGCAGACCATAGTTGCCTTGTAGCGAAGCAGAGAGTTCGCGTCCGAAGAGGTTGTTACGGGTGATGTCGGCGAGCACGCGGGGGCTGATGCCGGTTTTACCTTGGGAATTGCACACCGCGCCGCTGAGGATGATGAGCCCGCAGTTGTAGTGGGGCGTACCTGTCTGCACCTCGAAGCCAAAGCCGTAGGTGAGGGCCCAGCGCCGGGCTTCGGCTGTCTGGAGCAGGACGGTTTTGCGCGTGTCGCCGCCGTTAGGGTTCTCGACGGCCGGATCAACTTCATTGAAGAGCGCAAACTCATAGAGATTCCGCTGCGTATCGAGGAGCGCGCTCTGGCTGAGCGGGTCGCCCGGGTGTATCGTGATGGCGCGGGCAACCGTTGCCGGCCGGGTGTAATGAAGCCCGGTGAGCAGCACATCGCGGACAAAGACCTGCTGGCCCTCGGTGATGTGAAAGGTTACGTCAGTCTGGTTGGGCTGCGATGGATCGGGTTTCTGCGTGACATCGACCTGCGGGTGCTCGAATCCCTGATTCAGGTAAGCAGTCACAATGGCGTCGCGGTCTCCGGCGAGGTTGTGCGGCGAAAGCAACTGACCGGCTTCGGTGTTCATCAACGCCACAAGTTTTTCGGTGCCAATGTGTTCTGCCCCTTCAATGCTCACCGCACCCACGCGCTGCTGCTGGCCTTCTTCGATCTTGTAAGTCAAACTCAGCGGTGCGATTTGGTCCTGCTTGGATTTTGCTGCGCGTGCGGCTTTTCCCAACTTGGCCGCTGGCGCGGGAAGACTGTTGTCGGTGGCGCCCGTTTCAGGCGTACTCGTTTCGGGGTGAACCCTCACATGGGCGAAGCCGTTGTTGCGATAGACAGATTCGAGCGCGCTCACATCGGAGGAGACAAGCGCCTGGCTGTATGTGCCGTGATGATCCAGGGTGTCGGCCGCATGAACGCTGAGCAACTGCTGCAAGGTGGCTTGATTGAAGTAGTGATTTCCCTCGATCGAGACTTTGTCGACGCGGCGGCGCAAGCCGGGATCCACATTGAAAACGATCTCGACTTCTCCCGCGGAGGAGATCTGCTGGTGGCTCACCTTCACGTCGAAGTAGCCCAGTCGCTGATAGAAGTCGCGCAGGCGGCGGTTTCCCTCGATGAGAAGGTCTTCGTCGACGGTGCCTTCTTCATAGATGGGGATCACCCTGCGTACGCGCTCCTGGTCCATGTTCACGCCCTGGATGCGCACGCGGACGCGGGGTCCTTCGGTGGCTGAAAAGCGGAAAGCGATTCGGTTAGAGCCGGGATCGTACTCCTGCGACTCGACCTTGATTTCAGCTTCGAGCCGGTCCTGGCTGCGATATTGCTTCAGAACTCCGGCAAGGGCGCGATTGACCGTATCGTGATCGACGCGTGCGCCGATCCTGAGGTGTGCGTGACGCCGAAACTCTTCTGTGTTCATTCCAGCATCGCCTGACAACTGCACACTGCCGATACGTGCCTGTGATCCGCTCGTGACGTGAAACGCGATGTCGACAAGCTGCTGATCGGGATGCGGCGAGAGCGTATGGACGATTTGCGGCCGATGGAAGCCGTTGGTTGCCAGCGTGGTCCGCATTTCTTCCAGAGCCTGGTTCAGCTTGGCAGTGTTGAACCGTGTGCCGGGGTTCAGCCCGCTGGCCCGATCGAGCTGGGTATTGATGGTCGCCCCTTTGGCGCCATCCACGCCCACGGTTCCGATGAAGATGCGCGGCGTTCCTTTAAAGACGAGCGCAATGCCGTCGCCGCCGACCGATGCCTGGACAGCAATGTCGTCGTAGAGTCCGGTTGCATACAGCTGGCGGAGGCTCTGCTTCAGTTTGTCGGCATCGAGAGGATTCCCAGCCGTTTGCGCAAGCTGGCTGGGGAGCGGAGCCAGCCGGGCGGCGCTGACCCCCTCAAACGCAATGCTGGCGACACGTTTGCCCTGCCATTGCGTGGGAATCTCCGGCGCAACAGGCCTGATTGCGGAGTGTGGGGGGTCGACGGCGCCAAGGGCCGCAACATCCTGACTGAAGGCTGTTGGAACTGACTGGAGAGCAAGCAGGACGCCGAGGAAGATCAGGAAACTGTGCGGAATTCCAGAGCCGGCGCCAAGGCCACGACGCGAGAATGCCCGCAAGGCGACCCGCGTGCAATTCCAGCAAAACCCGGACGGCTCTCTCCTGAAAATCATCACTCTCCCAAAGACGCAAGCAACCAAGCCTCGTTTGCGAAACGGGATGGTGTCAACCCGCGTGGCGGCAGAGGTGAATCCTGGGCCCTTGGAGCGGAATTCGACCTGAAAGCGCCGGCTCCCTTTATACTAGCTAGGAAATATCCCCGGTGCAGTTCGTTCCCAGGTTGTGCGGGCCGCAACGCTATGCGAAGCTCCATGCGAGGTCCCTTTATGCAGTTGGCAGATGCAGCACCCGAAGCAAAATCTCCGGGGGTATCTTCCCAGGTTCCCAGTGCCGGATTGCGGCCGGTTTCCTCCGCCGGCGCAAGCTCTGCGGTTTCTCCGGCGCTGCTGGAACGCGCCCAGGCCGGAGACCACGAGGCCTTCGCCCAGCTTTATGCCATGAACAAGCGGCGCATTTACTCCCTTTGCCTGCGCATGGTTGGAAACGTGGCCCAGGCCGAAGATCTAACCCAGGAGGCGTTCCTGCAGCTGCATCGCAAGATTGCCACTTTTCGAGGCGATTCCGCGTTTTCGACGTGGCTGCACCGCATGGCGATCAACGTGGTGTTGATGCACCTGCGCAAACGAGCGCTTCCGGTCATCTCGCTGGATGAGGCGATGGATCCCACCGTTGAAGATCGGGCGGGCAAGAGCTTTGGCACGCAGGATCCCACCCTTGCCGGCGCCATCGACCGCCTCGCGTTGCAAAAGGCAATCGACAGTCTACCCGAAGGGTACCGGCTGATCTTTGTGCTGCACGACATTGAGGGCTTCGAGCATAATCAAATTGCCGATATGCTCGAGTGCTCCATCGGAAACAGCAAGTCCCAGTTGCACAAGGCGCGGCTCAAGCTGCGCGACGCGCTGCGTGTCCATCCGCAGGAGGAAAGCGGAAATGACTGAAGATCCCAAGAATATGACCTGTGCGGAGTTTCAAGCCCAATTACCGGAGTTGGTCGGATCTGGTGACGATATTTCCGCGCATCCGCACCTGAAATCCTGCGAGTTGTGCCGGCAACTGCTGTCGGAACTGGAGACAATTGCTGAGGCGGCGCGTCAGCTTTTCCCCGTGACCGATCCGCCGGATGAATTATGGACGCACATTGAGCAGGCCATCAAGATTGACGCGGAGAAGCCCGAAAAGGCGCTCGAAGCGAAGAGCAGTCTCGACTCGTCGCCTCCCGATCTGGCCGCCGAGCCTGCCTGACCCGCCAGCCGGGTTCCGTTCGCACTTCCCATTCTGATTCAGCGTGCGCGGAAACCTCTGTGCTCTCCGTGCGGATGCCGGGGCGTTCTCACTTCCCATTCCATTCCTGTCGATAAAGACCATGGCGGTACCGTGGCGCTTCCGGCCGGGGACGCTCCGCCGGTTTGCCGGCCGGCATCGAAGTCAACACGGTCCTATGCGTCACCGAGTGAGGCCGTGAACGGAAAATGGAGAGAGCGGCGAAGGATGAAATGGAACCCGGAGCGTGAATCCGTCCGTATTAGAAAACGAGGGCTGGCGATTGAGGACAAAATTGCCCTGGAATGCGAATCTTGAAACTTTTGCAGCCCTGCGTTGTCTAATTAAGAAAAGTTGATATGAGGACACTCAATGACGAACCAGCCTAACCCGTCACCTTCCCCTAAAAGCCAAACTGGCAAGCTCCTTTCCGGTGTCCGCCAGATCCCCGTTCTACCCGTTCGCGATACCGTGTTGTTTCCGCATGCCGTCCTACCCTTAACCGTTGGGAGAGAAAGCTCGATTCAACTTATTGAATCGATGGGAGATGAGCGGGCGATTGTGGTTGCCGCGCAGTTGGACGCCCGCCTGGACGCTCCCAAGCCCGGGGACATGCACTCCGTTGGAACTCTGGCAACGGTGCACAAAGTGGTGCGTATGCCCAACCAGAGCCGATTCGTGTTTACCGAGGGAGTTGAACGGGTCCGGATAGTGCGTTACGTGCAAACCGAGCCCTATCTCATCGCGGAAGTCGAGCCTCTTGAAGAATCTGCACCCACAGCTTCAACCAACGCGGAAGCTATGGTCCGGAATGTCATCGGCCAGTTCCAGCAGATTGTTTCGGAGTCGCAGACGCTTTCTGATGAGTTGCGCACCATTGCCGCGAATATCGACGAGCCGAGTCGGCTGGTGGACTTCGTAGCCTCCTCGCTGCCGTTTCTGACCACAGACGATAAGCAGCAGCTGCTGGAGACGGCCAATGTCGCCGATCGGCTGGAATTGTTGAACAAGCATCTGGCCAAAGAAATTGAAGTGCAGCAACTGCGCACCAAAATCCAGAGCGAAGTTCAGGACCAGGTGCAGCAATCGCAACGCGACTACTATCTGCGCGAGCAGATGAAGGCCATCCAGAAGGAACTTGGCGAGCAGGACGAGGGCCAGCGCGAGGTTGAGGACCTGCGCAAGAAGATCGACGACGCCAACATGCCCGAGGACGTGAAGAAAGAGGCTCTGAAAGAGCTGTCAAGGCTTTCGCGCATGTCTCCCATGGCGGCTGACTACTCGCTCACACGCAACTACATTGAATGGCTGGCTATATTGCCATGGGCCAAGAGTTCGGGCGAGAAGATCGACATTGCCAAGGCCAAGGAGATTCTGGACGAGGACCACTACGAGCTGAAAAAGGTGAAGGATCGCATTCTGGACTACCTCTCGGTGCTTGAGCTGAAGCCGGATATGAAGGGCCCAATCCTATGCTTCGTTGGACCTCCGGGCGTTGGCAAAACGAGCCTCGGCCGCTCCATCGCGCGGGCGCTGGGTCGGAAGTTCCAGAGAATCTCGCTGGGCGGTATGCACGACGAAGCGGAAATTCGCGGCCATCGCCGTACCTACATCGGCGCGCTGCCAGGGCAGATCATCCAGAGCATCCGGCGAGCCGAGGTCAACGATCCGGTCATCATGCTCGACGAGATCGACAAGCTGGGGCGGGATTTCCGCGGCGATCCGGCGTCGGCGCTGCTCGAGACCCTCGATCCGGAGCAGAACAACTCGTTCCGCGACAACTATCTCGATGTGCCCTTCGACTTATCCAAAGTCCTGTTTATCTGCACCGCGAACCAGCTCGATACGGTCCCGCCGCCGCTGCTGGACAGGATGGAGCTTATCCCCTTGCAGGGCTACAGCGAAGAAGAGAAGCTGCACATTGCCAATCGGTACCTGATTCCGCGCCAGATCAAGGAGAACGGTATCACCACAGAGCAGATTGAATTCCCCGAGGATTCCGTGCGCTGGGTGGTGCGCCACTACACGCGCGAAGCCGGGGTGAGAAAGCTCGAACAGGTTCTGGGAACGGTGTGCCGCAAGCAGGCACGGCGCGTGGTTTAGGGCAAGACCGAGAGGCTTGTTGTGACGCGCGATGTGCTGAAAGAGTTCCTGGGCGGCATCCAAGTGCGGGTAGAAACCGAAGTGGCCGAGCGGGTGAAGCGGCCCGGAGTGGCAGTTGGACTGGCGTGGACTCCGGCCGGTGGCGACATTCTCTTCATCGAGGCAAACAAGATGAAGGGCAAGGGCAACTTCGCCATGACGGGACAGATCGGCGAGGTCATGCAGGAATCGATGCAGGCGGCGCTGACATGGGTACGGTCGAACGCGGCGAGCCTGGGTCTGGCTGAGGACTTCACACGCGAGATTGACCTGCACATCCACGTGCCGGCGGGCGCGATTCCGAAAGATGGCCCTTCGGCAGGCGTGACGATGGCGACCGTGCTGGCTTCGCTGCTGACAGATACGCCGGTGCGCCCGCTCACCGCGATGACGGGTGAGATTACGCTCAGCGGCAATGTTCTGCCGGTGGGTGGA
>Ga0187887_10003502_pt1 | contig 12106 bp, 11 predicted proteins | sample June2016WEW_7_10_FD_132977 | JGI IMG/M metagenome (GOLD analysis project Ga0187887, IMG submission 132977) | Peatland microbial communities from SPRUCE experiment site at the Marcell Experimental Forest, Minnesota, USA - June2016WEW_7_10 | ecosystem: Environmental > Terrestrial > Soil >...
ATATCCCGATTTGAAATCCAATCAAAATTTCATGGCGCTGCAGGATGAACTGGCGGGAACGGAAAACAGAATCGCCGTGGAAAGAATGAGATACAACGAGGCCGTACAAATTTATAATCAGACAATAATCTCATTCCCGGCAAATATTGCTGCGTCAATTCTTAATTCATTTGGTAAACGCAAATTCGAAGAGGCTGCATTTTTTAAAGTCGATGAAGCAGCGAAAGCAGCACCCAAAGTAAAATTCTAATCTTAAATAAAATTTGAATTGCTTACTCAATTAAAGCCCTGAACATTATTCGTAAAAATGTTCAGGGCTGGTTCTTTTTATTATTGCAAAGCATCAGTCTGACTTCTTCGTTTTTAATAATAAAATTATCAGACCGGTTTTAGAATCGAACTGAACAGCAAACATTGCATTATTTGCCCGACGGGTTTGAAGCCCGCGGCCGGAACCAGCCGGCTTAACCGGTCAAAAGAGGGGAAGAATTTTTATTTAAGAATTACCTTTATGTGGTTTTCCTTTTTCTAACAATTTTTAATTGGGAAAGTAAATTCAAAAACGGATGTGAAAGATAAAATTGTTGCTTCCCTTAAGGGTAAGGTCGATATGGAAAATATCAGAGAGCTTGCCGATTAAACAAAGCGATAATGAGCTGTTGAAAAACGCTCATCTGCTGCGTTGCGCTGCAAACCGCACCGCTCAACGTATACTCATATATGCCTCGCGATACGGTTCTTACGCGCCTTGCATCTGAACATTTTTGAACAGTCCCGAAACATGGTTATTTTCAATAATTCTGGTGATGCCTGAATTTTAATTTTCTTGACACATAAGCCGCTTCTTCCCTATAATCAATATAAACCATTTCGCTTGTCATTGTCACTTGCAAGTGGCAATGACCGGCAGGATAAGGCTGCTAATTCATTATGCGCTTCCCTGCGGGATGCGCCTCCGGTCTTTTGCTAATTTTGTTGACAGCCTTGTTATCCTTTGGAAGTAAAACGGTATAACATTCTTATATAAAAATATTTTCTCCGCGGGAAACTGCTTTAATAGACTTGCATAAGTTTTCATAAAATTGTCAAAGCACGGCTATATTTGATTCTCCGGGTGATAGAAGATGAAAAGTAAATGTCGTCAACAAAAAGACAGGAAGCATCCAAAATACAGCGAAAATATATGGGCTCGGGAAGTTTTTAGTAATGGTTGGCAATCCCTGCAAAGTATTATTGGAAGTTCTCCCATTCCCGCGTTTATCATCGGCAAGGACCATCTGATTATCTACTGGAATAAGGCTTTGGAAGAACTTAGCGGAATCAAGGCCGAAGAGGTTATAGGCACCGGACAGCAGTGGCGGGCATTTTATAAAACGGCAAGGCCCTGCATGGCTGACTTGCTTGTCGATAAATTTCAGAAAGAGATCCCTCAATGGTATGCTAATAAATTCATCAAATCAAAATTGATTGACGGCGCCTTTGAGGCTACTGATTTTTTTCCGGACCTTGGGAAAAAGGGACGATGGCTGCGATTTACCGCCGCTGTTATTCGAAATTCCAAAAGCGCCGTTATAGGGGTTGTGGAAACTCTTGAAGATATAACCCTGGCGAAAAGAGCGGAAGAAGCCTTATTGAAGGCTCATGAAGAGCTGGAAATCAAAGTAAAGGAACGCACGCGTAAACTGACGAAAACTAATAAGGCTTTAAAAGAAACAACAGATCATTTATCTCTTATTCTGGAGTTCCTTCCTATCGTTTCTTATACTTGTAATGCCGATGAGAATCTAACAATTACTTTTGTCAGCAAACGCGTCAAGGAAATTACGGGATACACGCCTACGCAATTTACAGGCAATCCTTCTTTCTGGCAGGATCATATCCATCCTGAAGACCAGCAGGATATTCTAAAAAAGTTGAAATCGGCGAAGAACACAGGAACTCACCAGTTTGAGTATCGTTTTCAAACGGCAGACGGTTCTTATCGTTGGTTTTCCGATCATCGCCGTCTGATAAAATTGAGCAATCGCTCACGAAGTTACATGATAGGAGCATGGCAGGATATAACTGAGGATAAAAAAATCCGCCAGGAGGGAGAACTCCGTCTGCAGCAGATGATTCAATCCCATAAATTAAAAGCCCTTGGTGAAGTTGTAACGGGAGTCGCTCACGAAATAAACAATCCGGTTAGTTTTATTGCCAACAATATTCCACTCTTGGAAGAAATGTGGACTGCCATTGAACCGATTCTCGCCAGTGATGGAGCATCCAATCCGGATTGGGGTGATAAAGGCATAGGTTATGTGGAAGTTTGTACAAATATGAAAGAAATTATTGAGGAGTTCAAAATAGCTTCTCAACGAATCAAGCGTGTCATCTCTGGCCTCAAAGAATTCGCCCGTACGGATGAAACAGAGCAAAAAAGACCGGTTAAAATTGACGAAGTTATTCATGGAGTATTGATTATTGTCGGCGCTCAGGTCCGCAAGACCGTCTCCCGCATGGACCTATACATTGACAGTAATCTGCCGACTATTCAGGGACATTTCCAAAAGATAGAGCAGGTCATTGCCAATTTGTTAATTAACGCGCATCAATCCATTCCGCCGGATAGAAAAGGAAGAATAATTATCACCGCCAGAAGTATTGAAAGATTGAACGCGATTCTGATTGAAATTGAAGATAACGGAATGGGTATGGAAAAAGAAGTGCTGGATCATGTCTTTGAACCTTTCTTTACGACTCGCCGTGATTTGGAAGGGACGGGTTTGGGACTTTCCATATCTTATGGACTTATTAAAGAGCATCGGGGAATAATAGGAGCTCTTTCCCGCCCCGATATAGGAAGCCGGTTTTCTATCTACCTTCCTCCTGATGGCAAAACACAAATAAATATTCGTCCGGCCATACTTTGCTGTGACAGTGACATTTCTTATCTTGATGAAATAAAAATGAGCTTTGCCGATATTATTGATTGGCGCTGCGGTCTTGAAGATACTTGCGAAGATATCATCGCTTATCTTGAAGCTCATCCTGAGGTGGACATTTTTATTTCGGAAATAAATCTGCCGGCAATAAACGGTTGGGAATTGTTAAAAAAAATCAAGGAACGTTTTCCGCTTTTATCCGTAATTCTTTACTCTGGTGATCCCCATGCATGCAAACCGCAAGGATTAATAGCCGGCAAATATGATTATGTCCTTAAAAAACCTTTTAGCATGTTACAATTACGAAATATAATTCGTGAAATAGGAAGGCAGAGATTATGAGAATCCTGATTGTCGATGATGAAGAAGTCGCCCTAAATTCAGTGAAACGTTTACTAAAATGGCGGGGCATCCGAAACGTGGATATATGTAATAACGGCAAGGATGCCATTAACAAAATTAAAGAAACTGAGTTTGATATTGTGCTTCTGGATCTGCTCATGCCCGAAATTGACGGATTGCAGGTTCTGGAATCAACAAAACCTTTTCGTCCCCATACGGAATTTATCATTCTCACGGCTATTGATGATATTCCCACTACTGTTAAGGCAATTCGTCTTGGCGCTTATGATTATCTGGTTAAACCGGTAGATAACGATCTTCTCTTCCTGGCTATAGGGCGAGCCTACGAACATAGAGGATTGCTCATAGGTTTATCGGCATCAGCAGGGTACAGCAAAAGTAAGGTTCCGAATGCTTTCGCTGAGATTATCACTCAATGTCCACAGATGTGTTCCCTTTTATCCTATGCCCAGGTTATGGCCGGAGGCGGCAATCCAATCATGATTACCGGAGAATCGGGAACCGGCAAGGAACTTGTTGCCAAAGGTATTCATCAGGCTGGGCCCATGCCCCAAGGCCCTTTCATTGCTGTTAATGTCAGCGCGATTCCCGCCAGTATGTTTGAAAGCCAGTTTTTTGGTCACGCCAAAGGAGCATTTACCGGCGCGGAGATGCCGCATCGGGGCTATTTCGAACAGGCGGATGGCGGGACTCTTTTCCTGGACGAAATCGGAGAATTGCCGGTTGGCCTGCAAACAAAACTGCTCCGTGTGCTGGAAGAAAAATCTTTCTATCCTCTGGGTTCATCAAAACCGATTTGGGTGGATGTAAGAGTTATATCCGCTTCCAACAGAAACATTGAACAGGCATGCAAGGAGGGCAATTTCAGACTGGATCTGCTCTACCGGCTGAAATCGGTCCATATCCATCTGCCTCCTTTGCAGGAGAGATCAGGCGATATACCATTGCTTTCGTCTCATTTCCTTCGCAAATCATGTCATAATTATAAAAAAGAAATTCTCGGTTTCAGCCCTGAAGCCATGGATTTGTTAAACAGCAGGCATTATCCGGGAAACATCCGTGAATTGGCTCAAATTATTGAGAATGCCGTTCTTCTGGCCGATTCCAATCTTATTTTTCCTCGTCATTTGGGTATGGTGTCAACGAATCCATCTCCTTTCGCTCGCCAATTAAGCACGTTGAAGGAAAACGATGAAGCGCATTTGATTTATGTTTTAACCAATGCTAATGGTGATCGCGGCAAGTCTGCACAAATTCTTGGAATAACCGTCAGACAACTTCAACGCAAAATTGCCGCCATGAAAAAAAATCCTCAGTGGGAATTAATTCTGCGCGACATTTAAGTCATACGAGGTGACATAAATGTCTCCATTAATAATCTCTTATAATTAAAGCATTTTTTCATCTTCAAATATACATGAACATTCCGGGAGTTGTTTCCCCGGCGACTTTTACTTCTTTTTTTTACCGATTTTCTTTTCTAATCATTCATGAATATCAGAGGGACGATTGTGAAATATTTTATTGGCCAGAGTTTCTTCCCCCGGAAGCGGTAGTTCATAATCATATAACAACACTGCATTTCCGCCTGTAATGGAATGACAGATAAAAACTAATTCAGGTTTTATTTACAGGCAGTCCCGGAATAAAATACAAAATAATAATTCATGGCATGGCTGTTGCTCTTATGATTATTGAAAGGAAAGGTGACGATGAAAGCTTTTACCGCAAAGCTCGTAGATTTAACTCAAAATAATGCGGAAACAATTGCCCGGCAGTGGGCAAAGGATGTGAAAACTAACGAGAAGACTTATACCTATCATGAAGAAACTGAGGCAAAGATTCTTCTCCAGGCTAAATATTTTTACAATAATTTTCAATTAATGTTTTTCAATGAGTCGCCATATGAACAGGCAAAAGAAATTTTCGATAAATATGCGGAGGAAAGATACAAAGAAGGAATCCCTCTTCACGAAGCATTGTATGCTTTGATTCTTATGAGACGGCATATGTGGTTATACGCGGAATTTCAGTCACTGTTTAATATCGAGATAGATCACCGCCAGGCAGTGGAAAGTCTCAGCCGGACAATTCTTATGTTCGATTATATTATGTATGTTGTTACCAGGAAATTCTGGAAGTTGATGAAGCTGGAATGGCAGGCAAAAGAAAATACGCAGTGATTAATAGGACAAATTAAAACAAAGGGGAGATGAACGTGGAAAGCGAACAAGTCAATAAAGGGAAAGTTTTATCCGTCCGAAGCAGCGTCGTTGATGTCCACTTTCCCAAGGCGCCTTCGATTCGTAATGTTCTTAAGGCGGGCGATGAGGGACAGGTAATAATCGAGGTTTTTACCCAACTGGACAACAATACTGTCAGGGGGGTTGCCCTGACGCCCACTCAGGGTCTGGCCAGAGGTTCAACGGTCATTGATACAGGCAAGCCGTTTGAGGTTCCCGTGGGCAGAGAACTTATGGGAAGGGTTTTTAATGTTTTTGGACAAACGATTGATAAGAAAGCGCAGATTGAAGCGTCAGAATTGCGTTCCATACATCGGGAACCGATTCCTCTGCGCGATCAATCTACAGTATCGGAGATTTTTGAAACGGGAATCAAGGCCATTGATGTTCTGGCGCCGCTGGAAAGAGGCGGGAAAGCAGGCCTGTTCGGTGGCGCGGGTGTCGGCAAAACAGTTTTGATTACGGAAATGATTCACAACACGGTAAGTGCGCATGAAGGCATGAGCATCTTTTGCGGTATTGGCGAGCGTTGCCGAGAAGGTGAGGAACTTTACCGTGAAATGGAAGAAAGCGGAGTTCTGGGCAATACCGTAATGGTTTTCGGTCAGATGAACGAACCGCCGGGAGCGCGTTTTCGGGTCGGACACTCGGCGCTTACAATGGCGGAGTATTTTCGCGATGACGCCAAGCAGGATGTGCTCCTGATGATCGACAACATTTTCCGTTTCATTCAGGCCGGCATGGAAGTATCCGGTCTATTAGGACAACTCCCTTCGCGTCTTGGTTATCAACCGACACTGGCCACGGAGCTGGCCGAGCTCGAAGAGCGAATATGCAACACCAAAACCGGCGCGATCACATCAATCCAGGCGGTGTATGTTCCGGCGGATGATTTTACCGATCCTTCAGCTGTGCACACCTTCGGCCATCTTTCCGCTACTATCGCTCTGTCGCGCAAGCGGGCGAGTGAAGGATTGTATCCGGCCATTGATTTGCTCCAGTCCGGTTCCAAAATGCTGATGCCGAACATAGCCGGCGAACGTCATTACAAAGTTGCGCAGGAAATACGCAAAACGCTGGCAATTTATGAAGATCTAAAAGACATTATCGCCATGCTGGGCATTTCCGAGCTTTCCCGCGAGGATCAGCGCACGGTGTTTCGCGCCCGGCGTCTGGAGAGATTTTTTACCCAGCCCTTTTTTGTGACCGAACAGTTTACAGGAACTGCGGGAAAGATGGTGTCGCGTGAAGAAACGCTGACTGGTTGTGAACGCATACTCAACGATGAGTTTGCCGAGTATCCGGAACGAGCGCTTTATATGATAGGTTCAATTGATGAGGCAAAGATTTCCGATGTTGCTTAAAATTTTGTTGCCAGCGGAAGTATTGATGACGCAGGAAGTAAAAAAGATAGTCGCCGAGGCGGAAAACGGGTCGTTCTGCCTGATGCCGAACCATATCGATTTTGTCGCCACGCTTGCGCCTGGTATATTCACATATATGCCGGTCGAGGGCGGTCAGGAATTAATGGCAATGGATGTTGGTACGCTGGTGAAAAAAGGATCGAATGTACTGGTTTCCACACGCAACGCCGTGCGTGCATCCGATCTGGGGAAGCTAAAACAGGTCGTTGTAGAACAATATGATGCTTTAGATGAACGGGAAAAAATGGTTCGGTCTGCTTCGGCCAGACTGGAGGCTTCAATGATAAGACGTTTTGTGGAGTTGAAATAGTAAAAACCGTTTCAAATTCAATGTTCTGTGTTTTAGGTTAAAGACAGTGGATGGTAAACATAGAGCATAAAAAATTAAAAGGACTTAGGATTAAACATGGTTGAAATTAGACGAACATCCAATGGGCGACGTAAGCAGCAGATTGCTGATCGTTTTGCCGATCAGGTGGCCAGAAAAGAAGCGCTGCGATTGAAGGGACTTCGACATAAGGACGAGACTGTCTGGTTCGGTCTGGGGATGTTTGGGATTATCGGATGGGCAGTGGCTATCCCCACGTTGATTGGAATCGCTTTTGGTTTATGGATTGACCGCACATGGCCATCCCAGTACTCCTGGGCGCTGATGTTTCTTGTTGCTGGTGTTATAGTGGGTTGCATCAACGCGACCTACTGGGTCAGGAAAATACGCAGCAAGATTATTGAAGAGGAGTGAAATGAATTTAAATACGATATTTATCCTCGTCCTGATGTTTATGGCGGGACTGGCGCTGGGTGCTCTCTACTTTATCAGCCTATGGGAGACAGTGCGTAGACTTGAACGAACGGGAGGTGGTGCGCGTCTGCTGGCTATCAGCTTTTTGATGCGGCTGGCAGTCATCCTAACGGCATTTTTCTTTCTGATGGATGGCCATTGGGAGAGGCTGACAGCGGCCATGATAGGATTTGTGGCAATGCGTAAGATGATCACACATCACTTCGGGCCGCAAAAGATCATGCAAGTTGGTTCATTAACAGAAAATTCGGCAGATAGATATTGATAGACATTTAGAGGAATACATATGGAAGTCGTAGCGTTGAATCAAATCAGTCCTGATCAGGTGATTATCTGGAGTTGGGGATTTATCACTATCAACGTGACCATCCTTTATACCTGGCTGGTGATGGCCATTCTGGTCGTCGGTTCCTGGCTGATTACCCGCAATATCTCTACGGGAATGAATACACCGCGTTGGCAGCATTTTATGGAAATAATTGTTTCCATTATTCGGGGTGAAATAAGTGAAATGACGAAAAGAAGTCCGGATCATTATGTTCCTCTGGTCGGGACACTTTTCCTGTTTATCTGTACATCCAATGTGCTGGTGATTATTCCAGGATTTGTTGCGCCGACGTCTTCCATTACAACTACAGCGGCGCTGGCTTCCTGCGTATTTATTGCCGTCCCGTTTTACGGAATATCACGCATTGGCATCGGGCATTATGTTAAGGAATATTTTCAACCCACGTTTATTTTTTTCCCGTTTCATGTCATGGGCGAATTGTCCCGGACGCTTGCCCTGACCGTTCGTCTTTTCGGCAACATTATGAGTCATGAAAAAGTCATCGGAATATTGCTGGCGATCACGCCCTTTTTGTTCCCGGTAGTCATGCAGGTGCTGGGCCTTTTGATCGGCGTAATTCAGGCTTACATTTTTGCGATTCTTTCCATGGTTTATATAGCCTCCGCGCTTAGCGCCGAGGATGATGTTCATCCGGAATTAAAGAAAGAAGAAGGCTCTGCAGCCTGACAAACTTGAATTAAAGGAGGAGTTTTTATGGATAAGGTTAGTCTCGTCGCGATGGCCGCGATGATCGCCGCGGGTTTGGTAATGGGGATTGGTGCAATTGGTCCTGGAGTTGGCATGGGGCAGGCAATCGCCCAAGCGCTGGCAGCAATCGCCCAGCAGCCGGATGAGAGGAATTCTCTCACCAGAACTCTTTTTGTCGGTTTGGCTATGATCGAATCGGTTGCCATCTACTGTTTTGTTATTGCCATGATTCTGATTTTTGCCAATCCGTTCTGGGGTCACGTTATTAAGTGAGGGGGATGAACCATGCATATAGACTGGTTTGTTTTTTTAGCGCAAATCTTTAATTTTCTTCTGCTCATATACTTGTTGAAGCGCTTTCTTTACGGGCGGATTATCAAGGCAATGGATGACCGGGAAGCAAAAATCGCCGCGCGCTTTGCCGAAGCCGAAGAACTGAAAGTCAAGGCCAACGAGCAGGCCGAACTTTACGAAAAGCGTAATCAGTCGCTCAACGAAGCCAAAGAACAGATGCTGAATGAGGCGACGATGGCCGCTGACGCCAAGCGCAAGGAACTGATGACAAAAGTCCGTACGGAGGTCGATCAGCTCAAGACGCGCTGGCAGGATATGTTGATTCGCGAACAGGATGCATTTTTCTATGATCTGCGGCAACGGGCGGCCAAACAATTATATGCCACAGCTCGCAAGGCCTTGAGCGATCTGGCGGATGTGGAACTGGAGGAACGGATCGTAGATGAATTTCTCCGCCGCATCAAAGCGCTTGATGAAGAAAAAAGCATTCAGCTCCGCAAAGCGATCAGAGGCGGCGGCAACAAGGTGACCATTCAGAGCGCTTTTAGCATTGACACTTCGAGAAAAACACAAATTGAGGAAACCTTGAAAAAGCAGATCACGAATGGTTTTACGATCAACTATTTGCAGCAGCCGGATATTGTGTCGGGCATTGAATTGCGGGTTAATGGCAATAAGATCGCCTGGAGTCTCAATGAATATCTGGAGACCCTTGTGCAAAGTATGACGGAAACACTCCAGAAAGAGGCGCACGCGGCATGAGGATAATAATGTCAGGAGGCGAGGAATGAATCAAGAGGCTAGCCAATTGGAAAATCAGGAATTAAAAACCTTCCTGGATGATACGTTTGACACCATGGAAAAAGTCCTGGACGAACAAAACCCTGAACTGCGGCAATATGAGATCGGTACCGTGCAATTTGTCGGACGCGATATTGCCAGAGTGAGCGGCCTGCCGCATATACGCGCGGAGGAACTGGTTCGCTTTGCGGGAAATTATATGGGACTTGTTTTCAATATCGATCCGACGGAAATCGGAGTCATCCTTCTGGATCCCAGTGAAAACCTGCAAGTGGGATCGGAAGTGCAGCGCACCAAACGCGTGTTGGATGTTCCCGTGGGGGACGGGCTTTTAGGGCGGGTTGTCGATCCACTCGGACGTCCGCTGGACGGCTTGGGCGAAGTCAATACAGTCATGCGTCTGCCGGTGGAAAGACCGGCGCCGGCGGTTATGGACCGTGCGCCGGTTGTAGTGCCTTTGCAGACAGGAATTAAAGTAATTGACGCGCTTATTCCTGTCGGGCGCGGCCAGCGCGAATTGATTCTGGGCGACAGGATGACCGGCAAAACGGCCATTGCCATCGATACGATTATCAACCAGAAGGAAACAGGCATCATTTCTATTTATTGCGCCACCGGCAAGAAAAGCGCTGATGTGGCCAAAGTGATCGCCGATTTGCGCGATCACGGCGTGATGGGATCATGCATAGTCGTAGTGGCCACAGGAGAAGACACGCCGGGTTTGCAGTTTATTGCTCCTTACGCGGCTACAAGCATGGGCGAGTACTTTGTTGAGAAGGGACGTGATGTGCTGATTGTCTATGATGATCTGACATCGCATGCCCGTGCTTACCGTGAAGTGTCGCTTCTGTTACGTAGACCGCCGGGGCGCGAAGCTTTTCCCGGAGACATATTCTATATTCATTCCCGGCTTCTGGAGCGTTCCACGCATATGCGGCCGGAATTGGGCGGCGGGTCTTTGACATCGCTGCCGATTACCGAAACGGAAGCGCAGGATATGTCGTCTTACATTCCGACCAATCTGATTTCCATTACGGACGGGCAGATTTATCTTTCGCCGGTGCTTTTCAGCAAAGGTATTTTGCCGGCGGTGGATGTCGGTAAATCCGTCTCGCGCGTGGGCGGTAAAACACAATTGCCCGCGTATCGTTCCGTGGCGGGTGATCTTCGCCTGTCCTACTCGCAGTTTGAAGAACTGGAATCGTTCTCTCGCTTCGGCACGAGACTTGATGAAAGCACAAAGCGGATACTGGAGAGAGGGTGGCGTGTGCGTGAAATTCTCAAGCAGGGCCAATACAAACCACTGCGCGCCTCAGAACAGATTTCCAGTTTGCTTTCCGTAACTGGAGGCGCTCTGGATCATGTCCCGATAGATAAGATACGCGAAGTAGAGGGGCGTCTGCTGGAAACCGTTAACGAGCAACTGCCGGAATTATGCGCCCGCATTGAAGAGGGTAAGAAACTGGAAATGACTGATCGCGACAGCATCATCAATAAAATAAAACCAACAGTTGCGCCGTTCGAAAAAATTGAGGAAGACAATGCAAACAACTGAGTCCCTGAAAAGAAGAATGAAAAGCGCGAGTGACCTTTTATCAGTCGTCAAGACGATGAAGGCTCTGGCGGCTGTGAGCATCCGTCAATATCAGAAGGCGGTTGATTCGCTGCGCGATTACAACCGGACGGTGGAGATGGGCTTGCAAATTGTGCTCAAACAGAGAATGGGCGCGACGACACAAAGGAAAACCTCCGCTGTTAAGCGCCTTGGTGTGATCGTTTTCGGGTCGGATCAGGGTCTGTGCGGACAGTTGAACGAACAGATTTCAGTTTTTGCGCTGGATTACATCAAGGCATCCGGCGTAAAAAAAGAAAACCGTAAAGTGCTTGCTGTTGGCGCGCGCGTGGCGGACTATGTGGAAGACGCGGGACAGCCTATAGATGAATTGATGGCCACGCCCAGTTCCACTGCGGGTATAACGCCACTGGTTCAGGAAATCATAATGGTTATTGAAGAGTGGTATTCTCGCGGCAACGTAGATCGTTTTGTGCTGTTTTATAATGAATATCTGACAGGAGCGACTTATCATCCCCACATGCTTCAGCTCCTGCCGGTCAGTACGGATTGGCTCAAGGAAATCGCCCGGAAAAAATGGGATTCCAAATCGCTGCCGATTTTCCGGATGGACGCAAAGAAGATTTTTTCATCGCTTATCAGGGAA
>Ga0187887_10003504_pt1 | contig 12104 bp, 14 predicted proteins | sample June2016WEW_7_10_FD_132977 | JGI IMG/M metagenome (GOLD analysis project Ga0187887, IMG submission 132977) | Peatland microbial communities from SPRUCE experiment site at the Marcell Experimental Forest, Minnesota, USA - June2016WEW_7_10 | ecosystem: Environmental > Terrestrial > Soil >...
AGCGCGTCGAGCCCCAGCAGTCCGAGTACATCCGAGGTGCCGAAGGTGGCGACCAGGGCCGGGGGATTGGTGAGCAGCTGCCCACGCTGCGGCGTGGAGGTTCCGGGTGTCGAGGGCGCGGGCATCGAGCCGCTGTTCATGCCCGAGTTACACCCGGCGAGCATCAGCAGCGCGGTCACCCCTACGGTCCGCGAATAGGTAGGACGTTCCATGAAATACCCTCGGGCCGACTGGCGACAGCGAATGTCGCCTTCAAGTAAGAGCTTGCCGGGTGCGGAAAAGTTCACGGATCGAGCGGCTGCAGCGAGGACTCGGCGCTGCAGAGGTTCGCTGCGACTATCGCAGCCGATCGACAGCCCGCGCAATGAACCTCGTTCCGACAGGTATGTCTCGGTAGTGCGGCCTCGACGCCTTCTAGGCCCAGGTAGTCGCGTTCTTCGGGAATCCCGGTCGTTGTACTCGTACGACGCAGAAGCGCTGCCCGGTGGGCGCCTCCATCACCACCCAACGCTCCAGGCGATTCACAATCTTCGCGCCCAGCGCCTCGAGGCGCGCGACCTCGGCAGGTATGTCGTCGCTCTCGATATCGATGTGGACGCGACTTTCATGGTCCACACGCTGGATCTGGACAATGGGTTCGTCGACCGGCGTCTCCAGCATGTAATAATTTCCGCGGGTACCCGGGTGATCGGCATCTAACACGCGACCCAGCGCCCGACTCCAGAAGCCGGCGGCTTCCTCTATGGAGGTCGCCTTGCAGTCGATCAGAATGGCGCAGAGGCGGGAACGGTGCATAGCGCTACCCTCAGTTCTTTGGACAAGTCATAAAATCCGAATTCCTCCATGCTGTTTCAAACTGCACTCTAATTCGGCTGAGGTCCACGATGTCAAAGCCTTCCATCATCCTCCGCAGCACTTATGCGACCTGCCTTGCTCTTGCGACGGTCGCCCATGTGCTGGTTGATTGGCGGTTCGGAGTCTTGCTAGACGGCCTTGCGCCCCTGGGCTATCCAGTCGGCGTCCGGTTGTACTGGGCCTCGCTGGTATTCTTGGACCCCGCTGCCGCCATTCTTTTGTTTGTTCGGCCCCGCGCCGGGCTTGTTCTTTGCGCCGCAATTATTGCCACGGATGTTCTAAATAACAGTTGGGTGGCATATCACCGCTCTGAGTTTTCTCCGCCGGTGTTGGACAGCGCTCAGATGGTCCATCATGGCTTTGGGGATGACATCAGCCTCATTCTCCAGGTGGGATTTTTGCTTTTCGTATTCGCGACTCTGCGCATCGCCTGGAGAGGCTTGCCGCAAAATCAACGGCCTTGACGGTCCGTTGCGCCCTCACAGAAAACCTCTCAAATGCCTTCGCGAAGACGGACTCACGCGCGGCTAGATCGATCGCTTCGGCCGGGGCAATCGATTTGGCGTACAGTGACGGGTGGAGGTCCGATCGTCCTCACCATGAACCGACGAACGTTCATTCATGCGGCTGGTGCCGCTGGTTTGAGCCTGACCAGCCGGCTTGGAGTTGGCGCGACCGATTCAGCCGTCGCGGGGCTCCTCCAATTATTGGAAGACTCGCCGCGAGAGCTGATCCCGCACGAACTCGTTCGACTGATACGCGGGGGTCTTCGCTACGAGGACCTGCTTTCGGCGTTGGCCCTGGCTGCCGTACGTAATGTTCAGCCCTACCCGGACGTGGGATACAAATATCATTCGGTCATGGTGTTGCGGTCCATCCATTTGACCACTCAACACCTCTCGTCTTCGGACAAATGGCTGCCCATCGCTTGGGCTGCGGATTATTTCAAAGAGACGCAAGCTGAAGAGCGCGGCATCGACGGGTGGCGCATGCCACCGAGGTCCGCCGCCTCCGCCGGCAGCGCGCAGGCGGCCCGACGAGCCATGATCAGGGCATTGGACAATTGGGATCGCGATGCCGCCGATGCAGCAATCGTAGATTACTTGCAACTGAGCCCCCCCGAAGAGATCTTGTCGCTGCTATTTCGATATGGCGCGCGCGACCTTCGAGCGATCGGTCACAAGGCCACGACCGTCGGCAACGCCCACTATCTCATCGAACTTCTCGGTAGCGCACAGGCCGGACCCCTATTGCGCTCCACGGTGGCGGCCCTGCAAAACAGCGATCGTGATCCCAATCCGGCCCGCCACGATCTTGCGCCTGATCAGCCTTGGCGGCGAAACCTGCAGCGATTGCGTGAGATCCCGCGGAACTGGAAGCAAGGGCGAAATGATCCCGGCGCGCGCGCGGAACTCCATGCGGCCCTATATCGGGTATCGGAGTACGAATCGGGCACAATGGTCATCGCATTGCTCAGGCAAGGCCTTTCGCCGGAGGCCATTTGGCAGGTCCTATTCGATACGGCCGCCGAATTGCTGATGCACGAGACTGGTATTTTGACGCTACATGCACAGACCACCGCGAACGCGTTGTACTACGCCTACCGGGTCTGCGGCGACGAACAGACACAGCAGCTGGCCTTGCTGCAGGGCGCAGCATTCATGGCGATGTTCCGCAAGCTGGTGAATACGTCTCCGCCTGATATCCGCCTTGAAGCGCTGCAGCCGCTTGCGCTTGAAAGCACGGCCGTCGACGCGATCGACGAGATTTTCGCGGAAGTCTCCGCGGGACGCCGTTTGCACGCTGCGCGCAAATCCTTGAGTTACCTCCAGACCGGCGGTGATGCAGAAGCACTGATCGCAAGCGCCCGACATCATCTCGTTTATCAGGCGGATGAACCTCACGACTACAAATTCTCGGAAGCCGTATTCGACAGTTATGCCCAATCATCGAATTCCGATTGGCGATACCGCTTCTTGTCTGCGGGGATGGCGTACTTCAAAGCGCCCGCGAAGCGGCCGGGGCCGGTCGTCGAACACATGTTGGAACGGCTAAAGAGCTGAGCGGAAAGGGCCGACATGCGCGCCGCAAGGCTGCCGTTCGCGAGCTGCGGTAGACTAACAGCTACGTTGGGCGAGTCCGGCCAAAACGCAGGGAGTGCATGAGCATGATTTGGACCCATTCATCGCGTTTCATCACGACGTTTCTGTCACCCAACTGGTAGTTGGGCAATCGAGTCCTACGAAGGCCCCATGATCATCGACGGCAGATGTCATTGCGGAAATATAGCCTTTGCGCTCGACTGGCCCGGCGCTCCCTCCGACGTCGTCGCTCGCGCGTGCAGCTGTACATTTTGCGTCAAGCATGGAGGGGTTTGGACTTCCAATCCATACGCAAAGCTTTCGATTGCTTTGCAACAGACCGACATCGTTTCGAAGTATTCATTTGGAACGAAGACCGCGATATTTCACGTTTGTAGCCGCTGTGGTGCAGTGCCGATTGTCACGAGTGAGATTGATGATCGACTTTACGCTGTCGTAAACGTCAACGCATTTGAACACTTCGACTTGGTCAGCTTGCACCGGCAAGCTGCCGATTTCGAGGGTGAGGATCGGCAGTCGCGTCTCCTGCGCAGACAGAGGAATTGGATTTCTGATGTTCGCATCCACGAAGGCACTGCCTAACAGGCGGTGCGGGCAATCACGAGCCGCAGCTTCGATGAGCCGCGGAGGGAAGTCGATGATGCGGATAAAACAGCTTCGATCGGCGGCAACTCATGCGTCGTCAGCCGCTGTTCATTTCCACCGCGCGAAGCTTGCCCGCCTCGCCACTTGTCGCAATCCTGTTACGGAGGAATGACATCATGTTCGATCCACCAGAAGTCCAACTCGCCAAGTTCACGCAGAAGCATTGCAAGCGAAAGTCCATCGCAACCATTCCGCTCGGCGATCTTGAGAATTGGAAAAGGCTCACGCAAAAGACAGCCGGTCTCTATCTTGCCAAGTACATGGCTCCGTCGCTCTGGGATAACAGCATCGAGTCGCTTCAAACTGCTCTCGCGGTGGTCGTGGCATACACGCCTAGTTCACTTCACGCCGGCGACGAATACCCGAGAACTGTGGTTGCACTTCGAAAGCGGATTCTCAAAGCATTTAAGGCCAAGCACGAGGCCACGCACGGCAAGTTGAAGCTGAGGACGTTGTCGAAAAGTACCCATAATGGGAGCTAGCCGTTCCGGTGAGTGGGCTAGGCTGATGCGTTTGCGCACGGGCACTGGGGATGTGAGCCCAGGGGGGAGTCGATGATCTGGATAAGTCAGCTTCGATTGATGTCGGCGCAGCCGCGCGTCGCTCAAACTCATCGTCATGCGCGTGTGCGGTCTACGACAGAAACCGATTGGTCTAAGGGGGAGCTGTGCTCATGACGATTCCAGAATACGTGTTGTTGGCTTGTCTATTGATCTCGAATGGCCTTGGGTCTCGGCACACGCGCCGCATTCAAGAACTGGAGAGAAGATTGCACCTTCTGCTAACCCACTTAGGCATTGATCCCACTGCGCAGGTCGCTCCATCGAGCCACGTAATGAGCCTCGCTGCAGATCCGCAACAACGCATCGAGGCCATAAAGGCATTTAGAGCGCAAACCGGAGCCGGCCTCAAGGAGGCAGTGGCAGTGATCGACAAGATCGCCGCAACTGCAAAGGTGGCAGGCACATAACAATCGGCTCGAGCGATTCGCAGTTCTCGTACCTGAAAGCGCAGGCTGGCGGCACGCCGCAGAGGGTCTACCCTGTTAAGCCACTCGCGACAGGTAGCTTTCGGGCGGCGAACACTATCCGGCTATCGGGGCGGCGTCACCTGTGCCGATCAACCAAAGCAACCGTGGCGTTCCGTAAAGCCAGAGAAAGGGTGCGATAAGACTTCCGCCCGGCCACTGCAGTACCTGGGGATCGAGGCTCGCCGTGACAATCTGAATCCTGACGAGGATCCAAGCCATCCACGATTTGATTTGTCCTTTCATGCTCTGGTCACATTGAGCAGCGTTTTGCGAGCGCTGGGGGCTTGCGCGTTTACGGACGCGGCGGAATGCTCCAACCCGACCAGAGTAGCCTCGACCGCCTCATCGAGCGGAGTGTGGGGCTCTTGCCCGAGAGCGGTTACCAACCGTGCATTGTCCATTCGTACCGGTTCCCGCCATAGGTAGCGCATCTCGCGCATCTCGCGGAACGTCGCGACGAAAGGCGACGCCAGCGTCAGCAGCCACCATGGGAAGGCGCTGACCCGTGGCTTCCTCCCGGTCCGCCGTGCAACCACTCGCTGGATCGCCTCGACCATCTGCGAGCCGTCTTCATCCCAATGGCCGGCCATGTGGAACGTAGCGAACGGTCCGAGGGAATCACGGCGGGCGAGTAGTTCTACTATCGAATGGGCGACATCGGGAAGGTACGACCACTGGTGCCCCACACCGCGCCGGCCGGGATAGCTCACTGCCGTGACCGGTTTCCCCGGCTTGACCAACCCCTGGGAGAACCAGCTGTTCCCCGCCTTTGGGCCGAAAAAATCGCCGGCCCGCACGATCAGAACCCGCGCACCGGTGTGGCTGGCCGCAAGCAAGCGGCTTTCCATTTCGACCCGGATGGCACCTTTGCGAGTAACGGGATGCTGGGGAGATTCCTCGGTAAGCACCGGAAAGGCGCCCGGGCCGAAATTGTAGATCGTGCCGGGCAGCACAATGGTGGCGCCCACTGCGGTGGCGGCTGCGATGGTGTTGTCCAGCATCGGCAGCACAAGTTGCGACCATCCTCGGTAGCCCGGAGGGTTGACCGCGTGCACGATGACCGAGCAGCCGTTCGCGGCCGCCATGACATCCGGGGCGTTTAGGGCGTCACCCCGAATCCACGTCAGCCCGTCCCGCTGCTCTACGGGATGCGACGCTCGCCGTTGTAGCGCGCGGACATCCCATCCGGCGTCCCGCAGTTGACGCGCCACTTCGCCGCCGATCCCACCGGTTGCACCCAACACCAGAACCGAGGTCTTGCCTGTCATTTCACTCTCCACGTAGTTTCCGATGGCGAGATTCTGGACTTTGTGTCGTACCTAAGGAATTGCCTAAACGGCACCACCTGCTATACATTTCTGTATGGCCTCGGACATCAGCTGGGAGCTTTATCGCTCGTTTCTCGGCGTTCTTGACGAAGGGTCTCTGTCGGGCGCCGCACGCGCACTCGGCCTGACGCAGCCGACCGTCGGGCGCCACGTGGCGGCGCTGGAAAAATCATTGCGCCTTGCACTCTTCACCCGCTCGCAAATCGGGCTGATGCCAACCGAGGCGGCGCAGTCGCTGAGAGGCTTTGCCGAATCGATGCGGAGCACGGCCGCCTCGCTTGAGCGCGCCGCAACGAGCCAGGGCACGGGAGTCCGCGGTACCGTGCGGGTGACCGCCAGCGACGTCATCGGTGTGGAAGTCCTACCACCCATTATTGCCACCCTGCGGGACCAACACCCGGAACTCACGGTCGAACTCGTACTCACCAACCGGATGCAGGATCTGCTGCGCAGGGAAGCGGATATTGCGGTACGGATGGTGCGTCCGCGACAGGCATTGCTGGTGGCGCGGCGCATTGGCCGGATCAAGTTGGGGCTGCACGCACATCAGAGGTATCTGGATCGATACGGCATGCCCCGCACCATCGCGGATCTCGAACGGCACGCGCTCATCGGCTATGACCAACCGACTGCGTTCGTTCGTAACGCCGCCAAGGCATTGAGCGGCTGGAGGCGCGAGGCTTTTGCAATGCGGACGGACAGCGACCTGGCACACCTAGCGCTCATCAGAGCAGGTGCCGGGATTGGAATCTGTCAAACAGCCATTGCGCGTCGCGATGATTCCCTCGTGTGGTTGCTCCCTAAGCAGTTCTCTTTGAGCATGGAAACCTGGATCACCATGCACGAAGACCTGCGCAACAGCCCGCGCTGTCGAGCCACCTTCGATGCGCTGGTCGAAGGGCTGCAGCGACATGTCGTTTAGTACGGACCCAGCTGAAAAGCCCGCCGACGCACGGTTCCGTGACTTTCGACGAGGCCGATGGGTACACCACTTTTCCATCGACAAAGCATTGAAGGCATGCCCTGAATGCACACCCACAAAGCAGCCGTACTATCTGGGACTCCCACCCATCTCTATCGCCTTGCCTTGCGAAAGCGAGGTTACATAGGCAACGAGCGAATTGAGCTCGTCGCTGCCATAAGCCGGCGGCGTTCCACGGATGGCGCCGGCCACGCAGGCTCGAACCTGATCCGACAACGTAATGAGGCTGTGGCCCTCGTCGCCGGAGATGCGCGGAAAGACGGCGGCGGCGTTGGCCAAGCTCGGTATGGCCACGCCGTCGGGTCGGCGGCCTGCCGGCAGCCCGCCTCCGAGATGGCAGGACTCGCAGACGCGCCCGCTACCGCCAAACTTCTCATGCGCAAAAGCGTCGGCCCCACGGGCGATGGCCTTTTGCAGCTGCGGATCCGCGGGCACGCCCGCGCGGACGAGGAAAGCGGCGAGGGCCGCCCCGGCAATGCCGGCGACGAACCAGGACTTGGTGAAGAGACGCAGGGTCATATTGCCTCCTGGTTAGCGCGCATTCCGCACACCCGGGAATTTCGACTTCGCGTGCAACCGACGTGACGGCTTTAGACTGACAGGCGATCAGCTTTGCGGGCAAGCTTCAAAGAAACGACTCTGCATGTCAATGGCTGCGCCCCGTGCCGGGGTTGGCCGCGGCCACACACAATGGCACATCTCGCCTCTCCCTCCGGAGGGGAAGATTTCGGGCATGTTCTGGCATAGGCTACCTTGATTGGATCTTCACCAGGTCGGACGCCATCAATGCCGGTGCGCACTGCCTCTTGCTCTTGCGGTCAACTCTCGGCAATCACTGCTGCCGACCCAGATCGTGTCTCCGTTTGCCATTGCCTCGCCTGCCAACGCAGGACGGGTAGCGTCTTTGGCGCCCAGGCGCGCTTCCCTGCGAGCTCGGTAACCATTAGCGGAGCTTCGAAGCAGTACGTTCGTGTCGGCGATGCGGGGAGCCGGACCACATTCAGCTTCTGCCCAACCTGCGGTGCGACGGTCCACTACGTGACCGAAGGCCGCGAGGAGCACATTGCCATCCCCGTCGGCGCATTCGCTGAGCCGTCGTTCCCGGACCCCACCGTCTCCGTCTATGAGGAGCGCATGCACTCCTGGGTGCAAATGCCCAAAGACATCGAGCACATGGAGTAGCGCCGATGACTTGGCGCGAGACGCGGATCGCGCTGAGGAGAGACAAGGCGCTCATCTGCATGATGCCCTCGCGCCGCAACTTTTCTTGCCCAGCCGTGTATGGGTAACAAGCCTTGCCGCTCGATACTCCGGCGCTTGCGCGGCATGACCCACCTGATGTCCAATGGCCATGGATTTCCAAGGAGTGGACCATGACGATTCGAATACGCCGCTGGCCCGCGCTGGTACTTCTCGCGGCATCGTTGCCGCCATCGGTAGGGGCAGCGGCGAGCCACGTCGCTCTGCCGGGAGGCGACGAGCTTTGGTTGGCGATCCCAGCCGCCTGGAACGAGAAATTCGACTCGCCTCAGAAAGGCATGCCACCGGGCGTCTGGTTGACCCCGCGTCAGGGCGCATCCTTCAATGTGCTGATTACACCCCTGTCCGGCACGCCAATGGGTACGGCAATGGCCGAGGACCCCCAACTGCGCGCGATCGTTGCATCCGCCGCCAGGAACCTGTTGTCCCACTCGGTTGAGACCACGATTCCAGTTCAGGACCTGTCCGGGCCCCACGTTCACGGCTTCTACATCTTCGCGACGGACCGGGCGCCCGCGCCGGGTGAATGGAAATACTTGACTCAGGGATTGGTCAACATCGACGGGGCGCCATTCGCGTTCACGATATTGACCAACGACGGCCAGGAAGCGGCCGCAAAGGCTGCGTTGGAGTTAATTCGCAGCGCCTCCTACCACCGCACGACCATTTAGATCGTCAGAGCGGCGCCAGGAACGGGCCGGTCTTCGCAGCCCAGGCCTCAGTGTGCAGAATGCAGGAGTGCCACCGTCTTCTTGGGATTGATCACGTGCAGTCGGCCGTCCGCCGAGAGGTCGCACCCGCCCTCGATTAGATCGATGACGCGTGCCGGGGTCAGCGTCGGATCGAGCGCAAACAGCTTGGCCGCCAGGTTCACGACATTGGGCGAGGCCATCGACGTCCCGGAAAAGCGCATCTGGCGGCCGCCCGGCACGACGCTCGGGACGCGGTAGCCGTCGGCGTAAACAACGACGGCATCGCCGTAACTGGTGAAGGTCGCCGCATCGCCGGCCTGATTGACGGCGCCGACGGTCATCATGTTCGGCGCCCGGAGGGACGCGGGCACGCCGCCGTCGAAGCCGGCGTTGCTGTCGGAGTTTCCCGCCGCAGCCACAAAAAGCGTATCGGGGGCGCTGCGAATCGCCTCCTCGATGCCGTCGCGCCACACCTTGTAGATCGCGGCCGCCGTCGCCTTGCGTGTGGCCGGATCGGCTTGCGGACTCGTCTTGGACAGCCACTGCTCGAACTCGGCGACCGAGTCCGACCAGCTCATGTTGACCACGCGCACGTGGTGGGCCCGAAAGTACTCGCCGAGCATCCTGAAATCCGCGGCAAACGTGCGGGCCCACTCGACGGTCGGCGCGAACGTGAACTCGGGCAGCGAATCATCGAAACCGGCGACGACGAGGCGCACCGCAGGGTTGCCCCGGGCGGCTATGCCCGCGACGTGCGTGCCGTGCGAGTACTGGGCGGCGAATTGCAGCTGCTTGAGTTCGCCCGACAGCTGCTCCGGGGGCGTCGCAGAGACCCAGTGGCGCACCGCGGCCGCTTCCGGGGAATCGACCTGGTATTGCACATCGTCAAATCCCTGGAACAACTCGACCATGCGCGGGAACGCCTGCTTCTGCTCCGGATCCTGCGGCTGCAGGTCTGCGTTGATGACCTTGCCCTGCAGGTCAAAGGCCAGACCGTGCGCACTGTGCGCGCCGGGATGCGGATCTGTGAAGAGCTGATTCGGAAACAGCGCGGTGTCCACGCCCGAGTCCCAGATGCCGACCCGGACCGGCGTCAACTTTTGCGCCGCCGACAACGTGACTTCGCGCGCCGCCCAGATGTCGGGCTTCTCGACATTATGCGCGGCAACATAGCTCTTGAGGATCGTGGTCAGCTGAGCCTGCACGGGCTGGATCACCTGAAGGTACTGCCGGCTACGCAGAATTGCCGCGGCATCTTCGTTGCCGACGGATGCGGCCTGCTGGACTACGGGATCCACATCGTGCTTGAGCGAGGCGATCACCAACCCTGGAGTCCGTATTTCCAGGGAGGACTCGGTCTCGCGGACGGCGTCCCCGACGACCGACCAGTCGAGCGCGTTGACCTCCTTCGAATAGATCCGCGCGACCGCCTGTTGATACGCCGGGCCGCTCGCTGCGCCGCTCTGCTTGCGCGCCTTGATGACGGCCTCCTCGGCCAGCCCCGTGGTTAGACGCAGGTCGGCCTTGTCCTCGTAGTCGCGCAGACTCGCCAGCGTCACCAACGCCGCGTCGTTGTCCGCGAGCAGAACCTGCGCCGTGAGCTTCAGCTGCAGCTCGGTGCGCAGCGTCGCCCGATCCTTGATGTCGTAGCCATTGAGGGTTGCATTCACATCGGCCAGCACGCGCTGCGTGAACGCCCTGAACACGGCCTCATCAGCGGCGACGAACTCACTCGCGGGCTGGCTCAGCGGATAGGAGAAGCGCGGCAGATCCGTCTGGCTGTTGACCGGCTTCTTCGCGCCGCTCTGCGCCGACACGCCACCGGACCAGAACATCAACGCGGAGCAGGCACAGAGGAGCAACCCATTCGATTTATTCATCAGTCTTTCACTATTGTTGTATGCGTTCTTCCATGAATGCCGGGCTGCTGGAGCCCATCCCAGCGCAGCGCCTGCATTTTATTTTGAATACGGTAGCCGCGTTGCCAGCATCGGGTCAACTGCAACCGGTCTGCCCCGCACTCATGGCAGCTTGCCGCGCCTCAGGGGTTGCCGCCTGGCAGACGTGCCGCGCGATCGCACGTCTTGGGTATGGCTGGATAGCGGCCGTTGGACTAGAAGCGGTAGCCCACACCGACTCCGAACAGCAGGGGGTCCACGTCGACTCGCGAGACCTTGGCGGAGTCCAACTTCACGTCGGCCCGCAGCATGGCCCATTTAACATCGACGTTCGCGAACCAGTGCTCGGCCAGCCTGTAGTCAAAGCCGCCCTGTGCGGCGGGACCGACGCTGGTCCGGCTCAGTTCCAGCGCCCCCACTCCCGGAACGGCGAGCCTGACATCCGACAGCAGCGTGAAATTGACACCCACCCCCAGATACGGCCGGAAATCGCCGGTGGGATTGAAGTTGTATTTCCCCGTCAAAATAGGCGGCAGGTGTTTGAAGGTGCCGATGTCGACCGGGCCGCCCAATGCGCTCTTCTCGACGGTGACGGTCTGCGATTGCGGGTAGGTCAAGATCAACTCGCTCGACCAAACCGGCGTAAAGAAGTATTCGAAATCGATTTCGGGCAGCGTTTTCGAATTGATGTGAATCGCATCCTCCGGCACGGCGAGCGCGGGGATGGCATCGGACTTGTTGGCGGGATCCAGATAGATGGCGCGGATCCGCACTTCGAACGGGCCTTCGTCGGCAACCGCACTTTGAGCGGCCAGAGCGGCGAGGACGGAGGCAACGATCAACACAACTGAACCCGGTTTCATAATCTTGGCCCTGAGTGAAGCTTGGTGCGCAGCATCGGGTCAATCGCGGTACCGCACCATTCGTATTCACCGAACTCGACTACGCAGTCCTGCTGACCGTGACGAGCCGGGCGTACGCAGGGGTCGACGCTCGCGCCGGTACGGCGGCGGTGAGTTACTCCAGGAGTTCGTAGTGCACGGCGCGTGGCGTACCGCCGGCGCCGTTCACCGGTGTAATGTCCATGGGGCACGCCGAAAATACGACCAGGCAGTCCAGCTGGGCACGCAACACCAAGAAGTCACCGGGACGGCTCGCCGGCTCGCGCAGATCGATTCGTTCGTTGCCTTCAACGGACACGTTCATCCAGAAATTGATTGGATTCGGGACGGCCTCGGGGCGAACGTCGAGCCGCGCCAGCGCCTCAAAGAAATTATCCCGACAGTTGCGGTGGCCTGGCGCGCATCCATAG
>Ga0187887_10003510_pt1 | contig 12095 bp, 8 predicted proteins | sample June2016WEW_7_10_FD_132977 | JGI IMG/M metagenome (GOLD analysis project Ga0187887, IMG submission 132977) | Peatland microbial communities from SPRUCE experiment site at the Marcell Experimental Forest, Minnesota, USA - June2016WEW_7_10 | ecosystem: Environmental > Terrestrial > Soil > Wetlands...
TGGGCGATCAGGCCAATATCCAGCATCTGGTATTCGACAAGATTATCCCGTGAAATACAGGCAAGAATAAGACAGGGAGCGTCAAAGACGGAAACCATATCCTGATAATATTTATCGCGTGCTTCCTTATCATCCCTTTTTATACCCTGCGCGGATAAAACAACTTTGCCCAACGCTCCATATCTTGCTTTCATGGTATCAGGCCAATTGGTCAGCATTGGCACATCGGATGCGGTTGCCGCTCCGGTCAGAGTCTGCTTGAGATTCATTTCTTTAAATTTTGCCAGTGTATTACCTGTCAGTACATATAAATCCCAGGGCTGGGTATTCCCCCACGATGGCGACCAGCGCGCTATCTCCAGAATCTCTGTAAGTATATTTTGGGGCACATCCTGCGATTTGAATTTACGAATACTCCTTCTTCCCCTGATTGCAGCAACTAATTCCATGATAACCTCCTTTGCGGAATCATTCCGCTGTTATTGATATTAAAAAAAATGCAGCCCTTCCCCCGATCAGGTTTCGTAACAGGTCAGTATCTCGCCAAAATAAAGGGTGTGATAATCCTTTTGCTGATAAAGAAACGAATCATAATCTTTGTCAAGATATGCTTCGTTCATGGCGGACTTGTAAACTATTTTACACTCGTATTGATACCCCGGGATTTTGATAATTGGAGAAACAACCTTTTGGCCGCTGATTATTTCCAGTTTGCACATTTTGATTTTATCCACATTTCGGCCGGATTCGGTACCGCAAAAAGCAATTTCTTTACTCATCCCGCCTGCCGGCACAGTAACGGTAAAATCCTTCGCTTTCTCAATGATGCCAAAAGTGTGCCTCGTAAGTCGCACCGCCACCATCATGATCGGCTTTTGCCAGATAAATCCGAAAGTGGCCCAACCAATTGTCATGGTGTTGAGCGCGTTCTCCGCTTTTACGGTTAAGAAAGCGCCTTTTTTTATTTTCTTGATGGCATCCTCAGCAACATTCATGTAATTTAAATCTTTCATAGCAAACTCCTTATGTTATCCAGATAAATTCTCACTGACATCTTAATGTAATCCGTCCCCCAATTATATCACAATTATCATTGCGCTTATCACTTCCCACCCTCATTTGTTATTAAAGATTATAACAAAGTATCGCACGCTGGTATTTACACCCTTTCCTTCTCATGCTGCGGCTTTGCGATCCTGAAGATTGGTACGTACAAATTTAATGTGCATGCGCAACATGTAGAACTGATCGCCGTAAGAGGCAGGCACTTTCATTTTATTGACTTCAGATTCTATTTCATCGATTTGCCGTGTCAGCTCCTCGATTTTCTCAGGACCAGGTCGCATCATCGAATCATGCTCAATCAACAGTAACAGCCGATACCACTTATTGATACGCAGTTTCATGCGCAACCGGAATAAAGCCGGAATGCTTTTTAACCCCGGAATCAATATAATTATTAACGGCACAAACACAACCAGAATCCGGTTGAGGAGACTGGCTAACCAGAAAGGCAGATAACGGTAAAAAAAGCTTTTGCCTGATTTATAAAAACGTTTCGCGTCATCGCTGATGCGGTATTCGTTTTCCAGGGGCGCCGGAAATTCGTCGCGGCTCTGAAACAGGGCAGAGCGCCCGTGTATTTTCGTGGCAGCGGCCAATAGCAGATCGGACAGCGCCGGATGTAAATTGTCCCGAGCGATCAGCTCCACCGTGGGGCTGACCAGAACAACATCGTGCGCCGGAATATTTTTACCAAAATCCATGGCGCCCTGAGGAATAGTTAGTTTCTTAAGATAACCGATGCGGCGGATATAACCGTCGGCCTGCTTGAAACTAACCAGCTTAATCTCCGGTGTCTGAAACAGCGCCCTCATGGTCTGCGTAGAGGCTGAATCAGCCGTCAGGAAAATAGCATCCGTTTTTCCCGCCAGCAGGGCTGCGGCCGCATTTTCACCTTCCATATTCAAAAACGTCGTAGCGCCGCCAGGCTCGATACCGTTTATCGCGAGCAGTGCCAATGCCAATGAGTGCGCCCCGCTTCCTTCCGGGCCGATGGCAATGCGCTCTCCACTGAGTTGCGAGAGAATTTCCACGGGCTGCGGCAGACGATAAAAAATTAAAAGAGGTTGATAGGAAACACTGCCCAGAGAAACCAGATGATTGATATTTTGCCCTTTAGCCAGTCCGGCTTGAACAAAACCGATATCTACTTTAAAAGCCGGATCCGCAAGCCGTTTCAGATTATCCGCGGAACCGGCGGAGGTCAGGATTTTCACTTTCACTCCGTCGTGAGCCAAAATTTCGGCATACTTTTGGGCAACCTTATAGTAAGCGCTGTTTGCTTCGCCACTGGTGATTATTATTGTTTTCGGCGGCGCGGAATGAAAAAACCAGAAACAGGAAAAGATAATAATCAGGCCGACAATGATCATGGTCACAATTGACGCCGTGCGATTCATTCCGAAATTATCCGTGAAAATCGCCAGAATCTTATTGGTGTATCCGTTATTAAGCGGTTTTGGTGTATTTTTCATTTTTTATTATCTCTTGTAATTTATGGGAGCAGGTTAAAGCAATGGAATTTAAAAATCAATAATTAAAACCGGGCCGTTTTTTACCTCCGGAATCGATTGTAAGTTGACGATAGATTTATTTGCCCAGAAGAGTCGGTAGTATTTTTATGAAAACATCGGGTTCGATGCAGTACTTTCCCGTAAACGGATAATCCAGAGAGATAATTGTAAAAAGTGAAAAGGCAATCATCATGGCCAGGAACGAAGACATAATCAAATGTTCTGTGAAGTTTTCTGTGCCGAAAAGCATTGTAAAGCCGATAGTTATAAAGCTTCCGACAAAAAGGACATTATACAGAATCGGATGAATGCCGGAACTGGCATAGAGAATACGTTGCCTTCTTAGTTCACTGGCTTCATTTAATTTCTTGATGGATTCGGCTAAAAATATTTTCTGCGTTTCGTTTTTCGGTTGAAAACTGCTGTATAACCGGACTATTTTTTCCTGAAGCTCATGTACTCTGGAACTTCTTTTACCTCTTTCCATTGTTTTCCATTCATCATTGATAATCGCGTAAACATAATCCGTTAGCTCTCCTTTAAGCAGGGTGCGAAATTCGGCAGGAAACGGCATTGAGTTCTGATATAGAGTAGCAATGCAATTAGCTTCACTGCTGGTGATTTCATTGGCTTTGTCAAATTGTTCCCAGGTGACGACAACTGTGAAAGCAAGAATAACAGCATAAATGACGCCGAGAGTGGCGAAAATAAAACCCGCAACATCGTTGTGGTTTTTACAGCGTTTATAAGGATAAATTTTCCTGATGATCACAAGACCGATGATGGTTGAAAAAACATAGAAAAAAATAATTAAAAAACCAAGCAGAAAACTCGGTACGTGGATAAGCAGATACTGGATAAAGGGCATAACTCTCTCTCCTGATAAATTTATTCGATGAGGGGGATCGAACAGATAACATAAACATATATAATTATTGCATTTATTTATGTTGTAATTTCAAGCATACCCCCAAATATACCCCCAAATTTTGTCTTTCAGTTACTCAAATATATCACAGCCAGTGTTTCACTTCAACCGGGAAGAAGATATTCATTCACTGAATCAAAATAAAAAGGTCTGTATTTTCCTTCGCCTAATAACCTGGGCGGGACAATAAGCATTAATTTGTAATAGCTGATTTCTGTGATTTTGCTGAAGGTGTGTTGATAATGAGCGTAGCGAATATGAGACACACTTTTTCAGCATCAAAAATCACAGATATTGAAAGCAGCTATTACATATTAATAACCATCAGCAGGGTGGGAATTAATTATATCTTATTATAGACAGTCTATTCATTATCATATTGTATTGTTGTTATATTTCCACATAGGAGGTTTTAATTAATATGGATGACGGTATTGTTAAGTTGACACGTGAAGAATTGTATCAAATGGTGTGGTCAAAACCGGTGACAAAATGGTCCAAGGAATTTGGTCTGTCTGACGTCGGATTTGCCAAGATATGCAAGAAAATGAAAGTCCCATTACCTGGACGTGGTTATTGGGCCATGGTTCAGAAGGGCCTTAAGCTTACTCGGCCAATCCTTAAACCGATCCATGATTCAAAACAGTCAGTGGTCGAAATCCGAAAGAGAACATTAGACGTTGTGAAATCAAAAAGTGCAGATGAAGATGATCCTCTTGTGTTATTTGAAAAATTGCCGGAAAATAAAATTGTCGTTCCGGAACGACTTCATTCTCCACACCCATTGGTAAAAACAACAGAATCATTTTTAAGAAGCAGAGATGTTGACAAGTATGGTCGCATAATGAATCACCGTTTATCATGCCTTAATGTTCGCGTGAGCAAAGCATTGTTGCCTCGTACAATGAGAATTATGAATACGATCATTAAAGAATTAGAAAAAAGAGAAATGAAAATATTTATGAAGGACCGTGGATATCCGAATACAATGCTGTCTATTAAAGGCGAGGAATTGGAAATTTGCATTGAAGAGCCTTCGGGAAAAGTTGAACATCAAAAGACTAAATCAGAACTTGAAGATGCCAAACGTTACCCTTCTTTATATGCACACACAACATATGATTATAAGCCATCAGGGAAATTAAGATTATTCATAGATACTTATACACGGAGCGCGATGAGAAGATCCTGGCATGATTCCGAATCTAAGAAAATTGAAGACCGCTTGAATGAAATATTTATTGGTTTCATAAAAGTTGCAGACGAAATAAAACAAGACAGATTGACGAGGGAAAAAGAAGAAAAAGAAAGACTTGAGCGAAGGAGGTTATACGAAGAAATTCAACGTCAAAAAACTGAAGAAGAAAAAAGAATTAATTTCCTCTTAGAACAAGTAAATTCATGGTCTCAAAGCGATGCAATTAATAATTTCATTAATCATGTGAAGACTGCTGCTATCGAGAAATATGGGAAAATTGAAGAGGAGAGCGATCTGGGAAAGTGGCTGACATGGGCAAATCTTCAGGCCCAGCGGCTTGATCCAATTTCAGAACTCATATGTGCTAACAAATATTTGGATTGAAATAAGTCAATCACACTTGTCCCTGATCGAAGGTATCCTGAAACCGACGGATAATTGAAATGGTCTGGAGTGAAAACCCAAACCCTACTATGGTCATAAATTCCACTAATTATTTGATTGTCCGTTGTTTTTATCATTTTTACCATACTTCACCTGACACAAATATATATATGTTTTTGTGTCAACACTATATGTACTGGCTCTTTTACTTATTGAAGGGAAACAGGTAAAACTGAATCAAGAAGGATGTGTTATCTTACGTCCTGAGGACGTAAGATAACACATCCTTTATTATTTGTCAAGGTATTTCATCGACTTTATTGCTTGCTGCCATGTTTTTACGCTGACATAAAACTATTTTAAAAAAGACTTGAAATATCGTGTGATGTATGATAAGTGTCCTTAGGACACTTATCATACATCACACTGGAAGGATTTATGCAAATCACCACTGCCCTGACTCGTTATTTAAGCGAACTCGCACAACCTGTTGTAACAGACTACGAACTGTGCCTGGCTATTTTCAATTTATTTCATACAAAGAAATATCGCGAAAACGTCATCGAGATCGATAAACGCATAAAGCCATCTTTTAAATACTTAAAAACAAGTATAGTTGCTCCCCTTATTGAGTTGGGAATAATATTTCCACTCGCTGACTTCCCCAATGAACGTGTCTTTCAGATTTTGGGCAAACTGCAGGATGCCGAAGATATCGCCTGCACAGTAGACCCTTTTGCTTATATTTCCCATTTAAGCGCTATGGCTTATCATGGCTTGACTAACCGTCTTCCCAAAGTTATTTATTTATCTACTCCATCACCTAAAGATTGGGTAAAGTTTGCGAACAAAAAAATGGAGAAAGATTGTAACGGTCATTTTAAAGAATTCTTGGATTACGGTCTTCCGAGGATAACCAGAATAAACTTTAATACGATCCAAAAAAATAAAATATTCAGATATTCAAGTGTCCATCAGGGCGCGTTTAAACACATCGATGGCCGAATGCTCAGAGTTTCAACAATAGGCAGAACATTTCTCGACATGTTAAGAAAACCAGATTATTGTGGTAGCATGTATCACGTAGCAGGTATATTCAAAAACAATGGTCAACAATATTCCAAACTCATCATTGATGAAATAGATCGACACGGAACGAATATTGAAAAAGCAAGAGCCGGTTACTTGCTGGAGGAAGTTCTCCAGATTAAAGATATCAGAATAGATGAATGGGCAAAAAATGTTCAAAGAGGCGGCTCTCGAAAATTAGACCCTAAACAGCCTTATCGTGAGATATTTTCTGAACGATGGTGTTTATCCCTTAATATGGATTTATAGTCGATGAAACTTCTGGATATCGAAAACTGGATAGAAAATTCACTTGATAATTCAACAAAAGCATTTCGACAGGCAGTCCATATAATATTACTGGCCATTTCAAAGTCTCCCGATCTTAAATCAAAAATGATCTTTCATGGCGGCCTGTTGCTTACACTAAAATATAGCGGAATCAGATATACAAAAGACCTTGATTTTGCCACTGCAAACAAACGCGCTGACATTGATGAAGAAGCATTCCTTAATGAGATGCAACAAAGCCTCTTAGAATCTTCTGAATCTCTTCCCTATGGCTTGGCATGTAAAATACAATCCTCCAGAATAAAACCGCGCGGCGAGGGGAAACACCATCAAACATTAGAAATCAATATCGGTTATGCTTATAAAGGAACCATCGATCATCAACATTTAATCAGGAATAATTGCACGAATGTTGTAAAGGTAGATTACAGCTATAATGAGATTAATCAGAACATTGAAGTGCTGGAGTTGATTAAAGGCGCTAATATTCAAGCATATAGTCTATCGGATTTTGTTGCCGAAAAATATCGTGCAATTATTCAACAGAAAACACGCAATAGAATTAGAAGACAAGATGCTTTTGATATTTACTGGATAATTAAAAACAATTATTTAAAAGGCCATGAAATAAAGAATAAAATATTAAAGTCCTTTAAGGTTAAATCCGATTCCAAAGGAGTTTCCGTGGATCAATTTATTTTAAGAGATAAGGATATTATTAGACGCTCTCAAACGGACTATGATTCACTGGCTCAAGAAATTGATGTCGATCTTCCTCCTTTTAAGGATATGTATAAAATCGTTCAGGACTATTACGAGTCTTTACCTTGGAAGTAATTTTTTATGGATAGTTTATTGAAGGCAAGGCTTTGGCAGGCTGAAATATTGTTATCAAGGATTATTTTTTATCTGAGGTTACCTTCTGAAAACTCCTGCTGAAGAATTCCAAACCGTCTAATCAATGTTTCTCATTAGTTCATTGGCAATGTTGGGACTATTGAGCCGCATAATACTCTCTTCCGCCCGGCCAAAGCTCAAAAGATTAATACTTCCATACCAAACGATTCTCTGGTCAATAACAGCATATTTCTGATGGATATTGGATTTGCAAACCAAATTTACGCCGGCTGTTTTCAGTACGCTCAATGTATCTTCCAGTGCTGGTTTGTCTTTAAAATCTGTTGCCGGCCTTGTCATAATCGTAACCTTGACCTTTTGATCTAATGCGACACTCATCAATTCCAGCATTTGCAGCGCTCGTCTTTTCGTGACAAATGGGCTTACAATCAAGATTTCCCGTGTGGCATTAACCAAATCATTTTTATAAACCGGAAGAAAATTATTGTTATCAAATATGACATCAATCGATTCATCAGTGAAGAGACCCGTCTTTGTCTTGTAACCAATTGACGCATATCCGGCGAGTCGTTTGTTGTACATTTTCTCCAACACTCTGACATGAATATCGGCATAATCATAAATCTGAGCGTCGCTCTTGTTTTCAAATAGCCGGTGAAGCCTGCCCGCATACTGTTGCAGGGTTCCTTTCCACGATATGGGCATTGCCAGAAAAAGCGTATCCAACCTCGCTTCGTCAAACCCTTCGCCAATATATTTTCCTGTGGCAATGAGTGTTAACTGCTTGTCTGCCGGCGTTTCAGATATCCTTGTCCATATATCTCTTGTTACTTTTGTTCCCATTCCGCCGGTAAGAGCAATTACGCCAGGTATATTTTCACCTAACTTTTTGGCAAGCTCTGCGACATGGGCAGTTCTTTCAGTGAGGACAAGGGAATTTCTGCCATTTTGAAAAGCATTAATTACATCATCTACAATCAACTGATTACGAAATTCATCCACAACAATTTCTGAATATAGCTCTTGAATGGAGATTTCCTTTCTTTCCGCTTCAAACGGCATTCGAAAACTTGTAAATCTTGGGATAACATAATGTTCAAAGGGCCTTTTTTCTGCTTGCTTCTTTGCATCCACCTTGTATCTGATTGGCCCGCAATGCATGAAAATAATCGGATGATGCCCGTCCTGCCTTGCCGGTGTGGCAGTTAATCCATAAACATATTTCGCATAGACGTTCTTGAGTATCTGTTCAAAGCTGAATGCTGGAACATGATGGCATTCATCAACAATAACCATACCGTAATTTTTTATCCATTCCTTCACTTCGCCGCCACTGCTTAGAGACTGCATAATTGCAATATCAATGATGCTGCTGGGATTATTCTTGCCTGCCCCTATCTGCCCAATCAAACTCTGTTGCTTTTTTCGTCCTCGCTTTTTCTCCAAAACTGGCAATTCTTCATCAATTTTCAAAAATTCCGTCAATTTCGCCACCCATTGCGAAAGCAGTTGCTGTCTATGTACTAATATCAGTGTGTTTATTTTTCGTTCAGCAATCAGTTTTGCGGCAATAACTGTTTTCCCAAAGGCAGTGGTTGCCGACAACACACCATTTTCATACTTGAGCATCTCTTCTGCGGCCAGTTGCTGTTCTTCTCGCAGCGTTCCGATAAAATCCACTTTGATATGCCTGCCCGGATTAGTATTGTCAGTCCATATTGCTTCAGCTCCTGCCTCGGCAAGCACACTTATGACGTCACTTTCACAACCTCTAGGTAAGCAGAGATAATCAGGAGTTTCATCTGCGCACGAAATAATCCTGGATTTGTTATATGTCGGCATGCGCATCGCTTGTGCCTTATAAAACTCCGGATTTTTAAATGCAGCTAACCGTTTCAGAACGTTTAATCCCTTCTGCGAAATACTTGATTTCTCAATATAGATCATATTTGCTTTTACGATTTTAACTTCTTTTGGGAAATCAGCTTTTGACCATTTAAGTTGATCTTTTTCCCACGGTTTGATGCGTTCTTCATCGGCTGCCTTTAGAGTGCCCATCTCGTTCCCACGGCATAATTTTGGTATTAGCGCAGTTATTTCATCTTCTGATAATTTTCTAATGTTAGCCAGAAACATCCACTGGTCTTCAAAAGGATTAAATTTTTCGTCAATAAAAATGCTGTTACCGCTGTCCCGTACTTTTTTCTGCAAAGGAAGAGCAATCAAGTTGCCAAAACCGCCTTTTGGCATCGTATCCTGACTGGGAAAGAATCGATCGTAAGATTTAAATGTTATTTCATGCCTTCTACCCATAGAATAGGTAAGCAAAGCAGAACCCAACTTTCTGGCTAAATTTGCCGAAATAAGGTTTTCAAAGAAAAACCAGGCATGAGCTCCGCTGCCGGAGCGAGAACGCTCGATTGCAACAGGAATATCGAATGTAAAACAAACTTCTTTAAGTGTAGAAATATCTTTTTGCCAACCGTCATCATCAAAATCGATTGCCAGAAAATGGCACGTATCATCCTGGCACATAGGATATATGCCGGCAACGATATCGCCTCTCAAATGTGCCTCAATGACTTTTTCATCCAAAACATCATAAGACTTATGCGGGCAGTCGAAACATTTAATTTTCGGCTTTCGACATAGACCAGATTTCCATTCATTCAGACAAACAGGTGCATAACCAGATCGGCCATCCTTGCTCTGCCATCTTTTGGCATACACATCATAGCGTCCTTTAAACAGAGACATAAACAAGCTGATCTTATCTGCGGTGTTAGCAAAATCTTTCAATGCTGACAGTTGAATTTTACATGGAGATTCTTGAGCAACTAATTCTAGAGTGAAATTGTTCGCATTGCCTTGGTCTTGGTCAAATCCCTTTTTGACATTTATTCCCAACTTCGCCTTCAGCGCTTCATTCTCTTCTTTCAGAGTTTTATTCTCGGCAAGTAAATTCTGATATTTTTCAAACAAGTCTTCAAAATCCATAATTATGTCTCTTTTTGCCTTCCAATAAAGCAACTATTATGTTTCTCACCTATTCCATTCCCTATTGATGTGCAATAGAAATAATATCCCATACTGCAGAATCCGGATGCACTATTCACGGTATTTCGTTAACTATGATTGACGTCATATGAAGCGAAAAAAGAATATAATCGCTTCATAATATGAAGCGATAAAAGGTGACAAATTGTACCTGTACAACTTAATTAGACTCAAATTAATTAAATTCAGTTGACATATTGACTGAATTATATATAATATGGTCAACATCATGACGGAGATATGAATATGTATATTCCCCAGATACAATTAAAAAATCTGAAACAGTCGGTCATACCGGGTAAAGTAATTGTGATTTATGGCGCGAGGCGGACAGGCAAGACGACTTTGCTCAAGGAATTTTTGAAAAGTGTAAGCGAACCATACACTCTAGTCAGCGGCGAAGATATCACTATCCAATCATATTTATCCAGCCAATCAATAGAAAAGCTCAAGGCTTTTGTAGGCGCAACCCGCCTGCTTGTAGTTGATGAAGCGCAGAAAATTCCTCATATCGGTATTAACCTCAAGCTTATTGTTGACCATATGCCTGATGTTCGTGTTATCGTTACGGGCTCCTCGTCATTCGATCTGGCTCGCAGCACGGGCGAGCCTCTTACGGGACGCAAGTTCACACTGAAGCTATTCCCTCTTGCCCAATTGGAAATCGGGCAAATAGAAAAGATTCACCAAACCCAGGCCAATTTAGAAAACCGCCTTATTTATGGTTCATATCCCGAAATAGTTTTAATGCCGGATAATAAAGGTCGTGAACAATATCTCAAAGAAATTGTGTCATCTTATTTATATAAGGATATTCTGGAAATGGATGGCGTCCGGCATTCATCCAAAATCAGCCGGCTGTTACAGCTCATTGCTTTTCAAATCGGCAAAGAAGTTTCTTTAAGCGAATTGGGAACATCACTTGGCATGAGCAAGAACACAGTGGAACGCTATTTGGATTTGCTGGAAAAAGCATTTGTCGTCCAGCGATTAACCGGCTTTAGCCGCAACTTGCGTAATGAATTTACAAAATACTGCCGTTACTATTTTCTTGATAACGGCATCCGCAACACCCTGATTAATAATTTTAACTTACTGGAACAACGTAATGATGCAGGAGAATTATGGGAAAATTACATAATCATTGAGCGGCTAAAGCGCCAGGAATACTTAAGCGGCGCGGCCAATAATTATTTTTGGCGGACTTATACAAAACAGGAACTGGATTTTGTGGAAGAACGCGAAGGCCGTTTATTTGGCTATGAAATAAAATGGGGAAAAGCAAAACCACGAAAACCGAAGGAATGGCTATCAGCTTATCCGGAAGCTTCTTTTGAGCTGATTAACAGAGAAAATTATCTTAAGTTTATAATCTGATGGCCTAGCATATTAGCTAACCTAAATTGAAAATAATGATTGATTTAATAACTGCGCCTAATAGTCTGGAAGCAATAAAAATCCACTTGAACATTTTTCAAATTCATCTAAAAAACTGATCCATGTTTCAAATTCTTTGAATACTTTTTTATATGATCATCATTCATAATTGACTTTATGATTTTACATGGCAAGCTTTCCTGTTTTTTTATAATTGTCTAAAATTTCTTTCGCGTTATTGAAAATCTCCATCCAGGAATCTACGCCTTTTTCTTGACGAATATATTCGGCTATAAAAGCGGAATTCATGATAAGTAAATTTATTAATGATTTAATATTGCCATCCATTTTTTGTAAA
>Ga0187887_10003511_pt1 | contig 12093 bp, 13 predicted proteins | sample June2016WEW_7_10_FD_132977 | JGI IMG/M metagenome (GOLD analysis project Ga0187887, IMG submission 132977) | Peatland microbial communities from SPRUCE experiment site at the Marcell Experimental Forest, Minnesota, USA - June2016WEW_7_10 | ecosystem: Environmental > Terrestrial > Soil >...
AAGCCAGCCTGAATGAAGTGCAAAAACGGTTCAATCGAGTGTCCGACTATGCCCAAGCAATTGAGCGGATCCATTCCCATGGCATTGCTGTGCAGGTGGGCATCGTTTTCGGTTTCGATAGCGATGAGCCGGCGATTTTCAGCGAAACATTGGACTTTCTCGAGGCGACAGGAGTGCAGAATGCAACTTTCAACATCCTGACCCCCTTCCCAGGGACTCGGCTCTACCAACGTCTCGAGACAGAAGGCCGGATTCTAACGCACGACTGGAGCAAGTACAACGGCCGGGCCGATGTGGTCTTCCGACCTAGACTGATGAGCCCGGAGGAGCTTTTGGCTGGATACGAATATGCGAACCAACGCTTCTACTCATGGCGAAGCGTATGCAAGCGTTTAGCGCGCTCTCCGGTGGGACTGTCTTGGACTTTACCCTTAAACTTGGCGTATTTGTTCGCTTCTTCTCTTCTTCTCCCACTTCCACACACTGCTGCACGATCTGTGCAAACAGCTCCTCGAACAGGTTCGACTCCTGAAGCCGCCCGTGACGGATCTTGGAGAATGTCGAGTGATGTGGGACCTCCTGATCGAAACCCAGCCCCGTAAACCAGCGCCACGCCAGATGCATGCGCAACTCTTCCACCAGCTTGCGCGCGCATGGTAACTGGAACCTCATGGGCAATTGGAAAAGGAACAATGTTCCGCTCGTGTCCTTGTACATCCAGGTTAACGGCTCGCCGGTTGTCGCGCATGGCGATGTGTCCTCGACCGGACGGTTACGAAACAACAGCGATCGCGTAGTTGCCGACGAGGTAAGCGTCCTGCCACGAACCGATCCGTCTTGAGGCACTCCCACCGCTCACCCCTCAAAGTCATGACACAAAAACGACACAATCTGGACATGCGGAGCCTCTAGCCCGACAGCAGTAGGCGATAATTCCAACGCTGGAGAAGTGAGAGAGGCTGAAGGCGGCGGTTTGCTGCTAATCGAATCGCACCGTGTTTGTGCTACTTGTCAACTTGTCAGGCCCCAACTCCTTCACATAGCTCATAGCAGTTGTCGCGTTTTCAGTGCGAGACCACAAGGTAGTTTCGTCCCGCCAATCCTGTCCCTCCAAGTGCGGTTGGAGACAGCCTCACCCGGCGATGAGTGGAGCACCCGTTTTTATTGATTTGGCTTCACTCGCTCCAACTTCCAGGGCTTGACGGCCGGAACTGTGCGGGCGACTTCGGGCGGGACTACGACCTGAAGCTGCGCCTGATTGGCTCCGGTGAGCTTCATTTCAAATTGGACATCCTGGGATGTGATGAGCAGTGTGCCGTTGGTCAGTCTGGCTTCACTGATCGCGTCTTCTCCCTCGCCGACGCTAACGCCGGTAAGCTCTCCACTCTTTGGGTCCACATTGATATCGGCGTGACTGACTGTTCCGGTTAGTGCGTCCTGCTTCTTCGCCAGCTTGATGGTTTGAAAAGTCTTGCCCTTGAATTTAGCCTGCCAGGTACCGACGAATGGCTGCAGGTCGGCATCCGTGCTGTGGTTTTGAGTGACCTGAACTGAAAACGCCGATACTGCGAGACACGCGGCAATCAAAAGCGTCGCGGCGCTAACGGCCGAGACCCGCGACCACGTCTGGCGAGAGTGATTGGCACGCGTGAGTAGATTCATGATGCGGTCCTCCAAGGTGTTTGTATCGCACAGTCCCATGGTGTAGCCAATCGCCGGCGGACGCTGCTTTGCGGCCATAGATTGGGCGATGCTCAAAAGGGAGCGGGCGTACTGAGCATTGGTGGATAGACATTTCGCCGCGATCTCGTCGCAGGCTAATTCCCGAGTTTGATCGATGCGCGCCTTGATCAGGGCAGCGGCGGGATGAAACGAGATCGGCAAGATCAGGAGTTCGTACAACAGGTTCAGAACAAAATCGTGCCGTCGGACGTGGGCCAACTCGTGACCCAGCACAGCAGAGAGTTCGTCCCCTGACGCTTCCGAGAAAAACGATTCCGGCAACAGCAGAATCGGGTTACAGACTCCCAGCGTTGCCGGCCATTGGTCTTCCCGTGACAGCAATATGGGCACGGATTTCATGCCCAGCAGCGACTGACATTGATCCACCGCATTTCTCATCGCGGGCGATACCCGAGGCTCACTTGACTGGCGCACCATCGTGCTCAGGGCCCACCAACCACAAAAAAGGCGGATTGCCCGGTAGGTAACGAAGCTCAGGTAGAGCATTGCGACCAACCCAACCCAGAGCGGGCCGAACTGGAGCGCCTCATCGGCATTCCGCATTCGCCGCCAGAGAGCCCATGAAGTGCCAGTTACGCCTTTCTCAGCGGGCTGAACAACGCGCGCCTCCGCAACCGACTCGGACGTCGGCTTGTCGGCGATTCGAGAGCCGCGTAGACTGGCGAGCGGAAGCACAACCGCAAGCAAGACCGCAGCAACCCACAATGCATGCCGGTTCGCGGATGGGCCACGCCGCAAAGCTCGCGAAAGAACTTCGCTGACTGAGGCGATCACGCATGTCATCCATAGGGCATTCGTGACGTAGGTGACGATGATCTCGTTAATGGGACTCATCGGCGTCTCCCTTCTTTCCGCGCTCGTGCTGCTCTACCTGGCTGCTCAACTCCTCAAGTTTTTTTGGGTTTAGCTGCCGGTTCTTCACCAGACTCATCAGAAGTCCGTCCACGGAGCCGCCAAAGAGACGGTCGATCATGTCCCCAATCGCATTACTGGCTGCCTTGTCACGCGTCAGCAGCGGCGCGTAGTCGAACGCCCGGCCGCGAAGCCTGCGCCGCACCTTCCCCTTGCGATGGAGCACATTCAGCATGGTCTGCACGGTTGTGTAGGCCAGTTCTTGTGATTCGGCAAGTTTTTCCTGCACTATTTGCACATTTGCGGGACCGAGGTCCCACAAGACATTCATGATCTGCAACTCCAGAGGCGTGAGTTGCTGCTGGGATTTCTTCTTGCCCATCCCCAATCTCCTAAAGTATTAGGACAGTACTGCCGTTCGGGTTAATTTGTCAACTAAAAAGTTAGGAGATAAGCTACGCGTTACCAGCGCAGGCCTAGCCGCTAGCCTGCAACTGAGTGCTGGCAACTCGCCTAAGCTTCCTCAACAATTTCCCGCTCCATGATTTAACGGAAAGGTCTATGTGGGCCATATTCCGGCTAGCGTAAGCAAGGCAACTTGAGGTATGAGCAGCAGCGGAAATCTACGAGGGTTCTGCTGAAACTTGGCTCGACAGTCAAACAGGAAGCCGTCTGTAAACTGATAAAAGGAATGGCTCCTCAGGTAAGACCCGAACCTACTTTCCTCCGCTTAAGGAAGTCGTTTTGCATCCTGTGCTTGCGGCTTCGGGATTCTGTGTCCGCAGCATGCGCCTGCAGGCATTAGCGGACTCCAGAGCGCCGAGGTGACAGCGTTGGGCTCCAGTGGCGCTCCGCTACCGGTTAGTTTCAATGCTATCGCCCTCCTGTGCTGTACCAGGTAAACCTGACTACTACTTTCGCAGTCGGCAATAAACGCCCGGGCATCACCCTTCGACGGCGCGAACTTTGGGTGGCGAACTTTACTATTACGATAACAACGCGACCAAGCTACGGGCGAACGACGGCACGGAAGTCGGCACCTTTGGCGTAGGGACCAATCCATATGGAGTTACGTTTGATGGAGCCAACATCTAGCAATACCGCAATACCAACAGCGCTAATGTGACCAAACTGCGGGCGAGCGATGGTACAGTGCTTGGCACCTTCACCGTGGAGGTTGGACCTCTAGCTACAGTTTTTGACGGCGCGAACATCTGGGTGGCAAACCAGGGTGGCAACGGCATTGCTCCGAAGTTTCCCTGATGAGGTCCGGTCGATGAGTGTTAAGGCGATTTTTGAAGAATCCGACCTCGGCATGGCCGTTGACGGCTTAGAATCGACTGCCGACGGCCGGATTCTTTCTCGGGCTGCTGTTGTTTCTTGCTTACGGACTGCTGTGCCTCTTGGCCCCAGAGAAACATCTCTCATTCAACGCATGGTTCACTCGCCGGAGCAGGAGGAAATGGCGCGAACACAGAGCCTATACGACACCCGGTTTCATCGGTGCTCTCGGCTCGCGAATTTGTCGAAGCTCCGTGACCATGAGTAGTCCTCGGTCACAGAATTTGGCGCGGCGGCTCTAGTGTGGGATCGTGAGTGCTGTCCAGATTTAACAACAATCGACACACCTTACTCCGCTGCTCTCAGCGTGTCGTTGTAGGAATGTCGCGCCCATCCGGCGTAGTGGCGGTTAGAAGAGTTTGCCTCGTCTACTGACCGGAGCATGTCCGAGAGCAATCGGCCGTAATCAGGAGTGCGCAGTCCCATCACCATCGTTGCGAGGTGCGCGCCGTTCAGATCCTCGTATGCCATGGCAAGAAATTTCTGGCTCGCAGCTTTGATCTTTTCCGTCTTTTGCTGTGTACTTTCTCCGTCGTTTGGACTGCTGACCTCGTACAACATCAGCGTGAGGCGCGGCAGCGACGCCAGCAGCATCTTCCGTTGACTCAAGTCGCCCTTCAGTAATTTGTTCTGGATGTCGGCATTGACTGTCAGTCCGGCCGGTTCTGCGACTCTGTGCACGTCGCGGTACGCTTCGACGAGGCCGGAAAGAAATCGCAGATTGCCGGACCCTTTGTTCTCCGGCCGCTGCTGCGGCTCAATGTCGAGATGAATGCCGTCGAAGCGGCGCTTCGGATGATCCGCGTTGAAGCGCACGATCTGTCGCACGTGATCAAGCAGTTTCTCCCGGTGCTTCCCCGGCTCATCAGCATCTTGACTTGAAAGCAACGCTTCCACGCGCACGCCTGATCGATGAAGAACATCGATCAGTTTCGGAAAATCGCCTTCCAGCAGCCTGCCGTGCGAGGAGACCGAGATGTAAATCTCGTTGACGCCTTCCGAGCTACAAAAATCACCCAGCTTTTCGATACCGCCCGTGGTCGCGACAATGGACGGTCCTTTCCACACCCACAAGCCGTGCACGGGACCCGAGGCCTGTGCGGCCGCCGAGCCGCACGAGTCCAGCACCAGAGCAATCAAGAACGTTGCTGTTAGAAATCGAAGTGCGGAAGGCATCGTCGAGTTGCTCTCTATCTTATCCCTCTTTTGCCATGACTGGCGAAACCCGGCATTTCTCGAAAGCATGCGCCGTTTCTTCGCCCGTCCGCCGGGGTTTGTGCGTAAGGGCGATATTTCAACAACCATCCGAGTTCACTGTGCAAAATTGACCATCTTTCCTCATTGTGATCGCCATAAGATCAACGACCTGGAGAGTTTCCCATGAGCGTCAATCCAATACCAGCGGGGTTTCACACCATTGCGCCGAACATCATCGTTAAGAACATTGATGCAGCGGTATCTTTCTACAAACGAGCGTTTGGTGCTGAAGAAATCATGCGTCTATTCATGTCCGATGGAAAAGTGACGCACTGTGAATTGAAGTTTGGCGATTCTCGTTTGAACTTGGGCGAATCGATGGAAGGATGGCCCGAGCACACCTTGCTTGCCCAGATTTTTGTCGCAGACTCGGATGCAGTTTTCGCGCAGGCCGTGGAGGCAGGTGCCGAAAGGTTGAGTCCCATGACCGATACGTTTTTTGGCTCACGGGAAGGGCGCGTCCTCGATCCATTCGGCAGCACATGGACGATTTCGACGCACACGGAAAATGTCTCGGTCGAAGAAATGCAGCGGCGTCTCAACGCACTCGCTGCCTGACGGACAAGCTTTGATGTTTCGCGAGCCGCCGCGGCAACGATCCAAAGATCCTAACTGTCGAGAACGGGCCATTCTCACAAGCGTGCGCCCTTTGTTTGCCCGTCAGCCGGGTTTGAGATCGCCCTTGTGATTGGGGCTAAAATGTGCGCAACGTCGCGAGCAGTCGTTCTTCCATGTTCTTTGTCTCCTGCGCCGACGTTTTGTCGTCAACGTAAGGAACCGTCAAAAGTGATGAAGAGAGTTTTTCCTTTCAGGTCAAAAAAAATACTGGTCCCGATAGTCTTCGCCACCGCCGCCAGGACCATAGTAATAGAACGTCTCTGTGCCAAAATCCCTTCGCTCTGGAGGATCTTCGATCCCAGTCGGAGCCCTACTGACAAAGCTCTCCAAATCGAATGGCTTGTCTCCAATCGCTCTGTGGACCTTGTCTTATGATCATGGTCATGATAGTATGACCATGCACTATGATAGGAGAGCAGTGGTGAAGGAAATGGCTGCGGGAGAGTTCAAGTCTAAGTGTCTAGCCGTAATGGACGAAGTGCTGGAGAGCGGAGAGCCGGTGCTGATTACGAAGCGTGGCAAACCGGTTGCAAAACTCGTTGCGGCTCGCAAGAAAAGCGACGAGATCTTCGGCTATATGACAGGTAAAGCAAAAATCGTTGGTGACATCATCCACTCTGCCCCTGCGGAGGATTGGAAGTCCAGATGATCCTGCTTGATACTCATGTGCTTCTTTGGATGTCTGTCGATCCTAAGAAACTCTCAAAGAAGGCTCGGGCAGCGATTCTGGACGCACGGGCGAATGACGGAATTGCCGTCGCTTCGATTACTTTGTGGGAATTGGCGTGGCTCGCAGAAAATGACAGGGTGCAAGTGTCTGGCACCGTAGAAGCGTTCGTCCGGGGCTGCGTTTCGAAGGTGATTATTTATCCCATTACTCCTGAAATTGCTGTCCATGCGGTGCAGCTACCATCCGACTATCCCAAAGATCCTCAGGATCGACTGATCGGCGCGACGGCTCGGGTGGAAGGGCTTCCTTTGGTCACCGCGGATAGGGATATCCTGGCTTCGAAGGCCGTGCCGACAATCTGGTAAAGCACGTTCGAGTCTCTGCCCCCCCGAAATTTCTTGTGGCGTCCCCCGCGGCCCGTGCCCAACGACCCGCCATAACCTTCACCAGAAAGTTGTCGTGCTGGATCCCGAGGTCTGCACGGCCTGATTTCATAAACCGGATCTTTTCCTGTTGCTTGACACTCTTCCCATGCGTCGAGGTCAATGGCGAGCGGCAACCAGGCAGAAGACGGAGCTCGAGATCGGCAAATGTCTGGTCCAGAAAATCAAGAACGGACTCTGCGGCAGATCGGCACGTTCGAACTGCCGAACTGCAAATGCTGTTAAACGATCTGGCCCAGAATTATTCACACTCCATCGTCAAACATGCGTACGTCAACCTCAAGTCAATCATGCGAGTGGCAGAAAAGCTCAAGTTCATAGCGGACAACCCCGCAGATGATACAAGAATGCCGGAGACGAAAGCTGTCGATCGCCCCACGATGACTGCGGGGCAGATTATTCAGCTTGTCGACGCCCTTGAGGAACCGCACGACTTGTGTCTTATGAGCATTGACTTGTTCTGTGCTACGCGCACAAGCGAAACCCTCGGACCGCAGGGGATATCCTATGCTGGGGATAGGCTGATCATCCACAGCACCGCCTACGAGGGAGGCCTGTACGACGGTAGGTCAAGACGGAGGCGAGCCGGGAGTCGGTACCAATTCCGGAGGACATTCGCCCGGTCATCGAGGTGTGGCGGCACTTGTGTCCGGATACATCACCCGAGGCACTCATGTTTCCAACCTATGGCCGGCGATCGCGTACGGGAATTCGCAGTGGGAAGAGCGTACCCAGACAAGCCAAGAATTTTCTGAAATGGCGCATCTGGCCCGTTGCGGACAGGCTCGGCATTTCAAGAAAAGTTCCAGGTGATGCGGCGCACGCTGGGAACTGACCTGCAGCAGCACGGAACCATGAAAGGCGCGCAGCAGATCCTCAGGCCGCCAGCATTCGCACGACTGCGAACGTCTACATGCAACAAATCCCTGCCAGTGTGGTAGCGGCTATCAATTTGCGAACGCGGGCATTTCTGGCGGGCGGCAGGGCGATGGGCGCTGAAGTCGGCAATACAACGGGCACCAATCCGAAAGGGGGTCCCTGCAAGTGCTTAAAAAGAATGGCTCCTCAGGTAGGACTCGAATCCGCTTGAAAATGTAATTGCAACAACTTGAGGGACAGCCGTAGGCACAGTTTTCGATCGTAGTACGTGATAGGTAGTGACAACGGTATGTGAAACGGTATGTGGAACCGTGATTTGCTTGTGTCCTGAATCACAGTCCTTGTCAACCAGCTACGTCGTGATTCTTTCTAGCAAAGTAACCCGCGGCGCGCGGGTGAAGGCAGGCAAGGAACTGAGCGTTGCAGTAAGATGAGCGGGCCCATGCGTGCCGGCAAGTTGGCCGAAAAACCAATGGTGCATCATCCGGGAGCCCGTTTTCTAGCGCGGTCCCAGACTCTGTGCTCAACACAGTGGTGACGCCGGCCTGGTAAAAGGTGCGTCGATCCCGATTAGGAGAATGCTCAGTTCTGCACAGTCTGGGCCGTCTCGCATGGTCAAATCCAATGCGGAGGGACCCATGTCGAGAAAGCGAAAAGGCAAACAGAGCACAGGAGCGCCCATGTTGCTTTGCCTAAACCCGAATGCTGCCGGGGTGGATATGGGGGCGACGGAGATATCTACATCGCTGTGCCTGCGGATCGCGATCCGCAAACGGTACGCTGCTTTGTCTGGAGGGGTTCGAGTCGAAAGTGGATCCGCCCTCAGGTTCCCCCTTGCCCTCGAAAGACCAGTCCCAACCGAAGACGAGCGAGGCGCGCTTCGACCTGCAGACTCATCTCCACCGCATCTTGGGAGTAGATCTGACCCAAGTGCCAGGGATCAACGTCCTCACCACGCAGACTCTTTTGGCGGACATCGGTCCTGATCTTTCCAGCTTCGACGATGGGTCGGCCTTAGCATCCTGGCTTGGACTCTGTTCCGACAACCGGGTGAGCGGTGACAAACGGTTGTCGGTCAAAACCCGCAAGGTCAAGAATCGCGCGGCCACAGCGCTACGCATGGCGGCGCAATCGCTCTATCGCAGCCAATCCCATCTCGGCCACTTCTATCGACGGATGCGCGCTAAACTCGGGGCCCCGAAAGCAATCACGGCCACCGCCCACAAATTGGCGCGCATCATCTATCACATGGTAACCACCGGCCAGGCTTACGATGAGGGCATCTGCGCGCAAAACGAAGCACAGAATTGTCAACGGATGGAAGCCAGGCTTCGCAGACAGGCCCGTGAGCTTGGATTACAGGTCGTTATAGGATTGGGGGCACCCAGCAGGATAGGGAAGGCCGGAAACAAATCCGGGGGATAGAAGGGCGGCCGCCATCCCCCGAAATTCTCAAAAAGTACAGCCGCCCGTGTAGGCACAGCCCGTGTCCCAAAAATAGACTGAATACTTTCCCTCTGCAACCGGGTACGAAATGATCTGATCGCCATCGTCATCGGTCATGTCGAAGAGGTAGGTTTCGTTCGTCGTCAGTCCCGGGCCGAACTCGGTTCCTTTCGCCTCATAATCCCATGACAACGCAAAGTCCCAAATGTAGTTGGCGAGCGGATAAAAGTTATTGTTGTCGCCGTAAGGACGCTCGACAATAATTTCCGCGCTGTTCCCGACCAGGCACGGGCCAGTCTGCCAGTTGAGCTGGTATGTTCCATAGGCCAAGCTGGTCTCGTCCTCGACGAAGACGTAGCCCGGGTTACAACCGCCCGAGACAGCGTAGGTTTCGACGTACATGTCGTCTCCGGGGTTCACGGAAAACTGTTCCAAAATCGGATAGCTCGGCCACCATTCAACCCACGCGTAATAGTACTGCGCGGTACTGCCGTTTTTGCAGTAGGCTTGTGAGGAGCTCCCACCCTGGAGCACAGTCTGATTCTTGAATCCGTCGATGCCATTCCACGTCACTTCCCAGTCGTAGTAGCCGTCGCAGACATCAAACGCCTGTTGAACAACTGGCACATTGAACTGGGAGTAGACGGCATTGAAGGAGGTCTTGGAGTTCCATTGGGTCAGGGTGTTGCCATTGGCAATTCCGCTCCAGTTCACGCTGTTGTAAGTGACCGGCGTGCCTGAGGCGTTCGAATGCGGGAATTGGTGCTTGGCTAGCTGCATCGGATGACTCATGGCTGCAGGATGTGGTTTGAGTTCCCCATTCCAGCGTTTCTTGGCACCCATCATGGCTCTCTCCCAGACTGCATAACCATGGGGGTTGGCTTGTTTGTCCGGCCGAGGCGGGAAACCGTACATGGCCAGCGCCTCGTCTGATGCCTTCAGAGGTTGGAAGTCTGCTGAGGGAGACGGGAACGTGCGTACTCCCGCTATGTTCGTCTCGACAGTGGCCGCGGAATCGTAGATTAAGCGGGCGGCATCGCTCTGTGCGGCCGCCCAGGTTGTAAGATCGCCGGCCAACGCCATGGCGGCGACGGCGATAACAGCGGGTGCAATGGTTCGTTTCGTCATTCTTTTAGCTCCCATTTCGAGTGATTTTCGTGGTGATTGGAGGCGAGCCGCGCCGTTCGTTCCCTCGGTCAGTTCTTTCAACCGTCGCGGCAGCTATCCCCGCAGCGGCAAACACTACTTCGCATGTCCCTCGAATGTCCTAAAATCGGCGTTCAAAAGTTCTCAAAACTTCTAACAACCCTGTTATGCCCAGCCTGATCAACAACTTGTGCCGGTTCGGCGAATTCAGCCTCAACGCACAGGGCCGGGTGCCAAGGAGGTGCGCTGTGCCCCTGACCGCGAAGGCTTTCGATGTACTGCTCTTGCTGATCCAAAACGCGGGAAGGACTGTAACCAAAGAGGAACTGATGAGGCGGCCTGGCCGGACCGGACCGTTTCGTGGAAGAGTCAAACCTGACGTAGACGATTTTCATGGTGCGAAAGGCGTTGGAAGAGACGGCCCGATCGAGGCGGCACAGAAGGCCGATGCTCCTGCGCCGGGGCGAAGTCATATGAAGCGTATGACCTGTATCTGAAGGGCTGGTATTTCTGGAACAAGGGGACGGCGGAAGGATTTCGACACGCAGCATGCGTCCAGGGTTGCGGGGTGGGGCCTTGTAACTCCGGACCTATGCACAGCATTTGAACCATTGGGGAACAGCTGAAGGGGTGAACCCTTTGGGGCCCCTGGAAATCCTGTAGTAAAACAGAGAAGCCGCGAAGTTCGCACCTTCGTGAGCTGATTTCCAGGAGTCACCCAAATGGTGATAGACAAGAAGAAGCATAGCGACAAACCTCGCCTGAATCAAGGGTCCTCAGCCGCTATCGCGGAGCCCAATAAAATAGCTGCGTCCACCCACTTTGACTTCGAGGGGAAGAATCTCACTCCCTACGGTGGACTGTTTCCGGTAGCCACGATGTTAGAGAGGCTGGGCTTTGAGAAACTGGTCAACGAAAACCCTGACGGTAACGCGCATCCCGCGCGTCATGACCATCTATCAATTCGTACTGGGGATGGTGTTGGCTATTTACGTGGGGTTTGCTCGCCTCAACCACCTTCGTTTTGTGGCCCGGGACCCGATGCTGACCGGGATCCTGAAGGTGAGCGGACTGCCGGGGCAGAGCGTGTTCTGGCGGTTTCTGGCCTCGCTGAATCTGAACTTGGCCGGACAACTGTTGCAACTGCAGCGCATTCTGCGCGAGCGGGTATGGGCCGCAGCCCACGTCGGGCTGACGTCGATCACGCTGGACACCGATACCACCGTGCACACGCTCTATGGCCGGCAGATGGGGGGGCGCAAGGGGTATAACCCGAAAAATAAAGGCAAGAAAAGCTATCAGCCCATTCTCACTTTTATCGCGGAAACGCACGAGTACGTTGGAGGAGAACTGCGCAATGGCGATCGGCCCGATGGAAAACAGATCGCACGCCATCTCCGCAGTGTAATCGCATCCTTGCCCAAGGGTATCCAGAAGATTTTCGCCCGGGCCGATTCCGGTTTCTATTGTTCGGAGGCCGTGCAGGCCTACCAAAAAGCCAAAGCGCATTTCATCATCGTGGCCCGCAAGACCTCGCGTCTGCTGGAACAACTGCAAACCGCCGACTGGAAGCCCTCGCCCAAGACCGACGCCGATGAGCAGTGCGAATTCCGCTATCAGCCGGAGGGTTGGGGCCAGGCCTACCGCTTTGTCGCCTTGCGCTACAAGAAGAAGGAGGAGAAGAGCCCTCCCGAGCGC
>Ga0187887_10003513_pt1 | contig 12091 bp, 11 predicted proteins | sample June2016WEW_7_10_FD_132977 | JGI IMG/M metagenome (GOLD analysis project Ga0187887, IMG submission 132977) | Peatland microbial communities from SPRUCE experiment site at the Marcell Experimental Forest, Minnesota, USA - June2016WEW_7_10 | ecosystem: Environmental > Terrestrial > Soil >...
CTACGGGCTGCGCGTGGCGAAGTTGCCGAAGGACGAGATTACGACTCGCGTGTCAGAGGCGCTGGCCATGGTCAAGATGACCGCCTTCGCCAAATCTAAGCCAGCCAAAATCAGCGGCGGACAGCAACAGCGCATTGCCTTGGCTCGCGCCCTGGTAAACCGGCCACGACTATTGCTGCTGGATGAACCGCTCTCTGCCCTGGACGCCAATCTTCGCCGGCAAATGCAGGTAGAACTGAAATCGCTGCAGAGGGAAGTCGGCATTTCATTTGTGTTTGTGACGCATGACCAGGAAGAAGCCATGGTCATGTCGGACCGGATTGCGCTCTTGCGCATGGGCGAATTGGAACAAGTGGCGTCACCGCGCGAGATATATAGCCATCCCGCGACCGCGTATACGGCGCAGTTCATCGGCCATACGAATCTGCTGCGTGGAGAAATAAAATCTGGCGTCGCTCGTTGCAACTCGCTCTCCTGGAAAGTTGGTCTGCCGGAGGGTCCCGCGTTGTTTTCCTTGCGTCCGGAGAATATTCGAATCGTAAGCGGAGTTGGAAGCGGCTCAGACGTTAACGCAGTAACCTTCCACGCCAAAATTCAGCACCAGGCTTTTCACGGCGCCACGGAGTTATTGCAAGTTGTCTGTGGAGATGGACTCACTCTATCCGTGAGAACTGCGACTCGCGAGAACAGGCTAGGGGATTTGCAGTTGGAATTTTCCCCGGCCGACGCGGTGCCGGTCCGCGAATCCCCGGAGAGAGGTTAAGAGAGAAGATGTTTTCCCGCGCATATCGGGCCGCTGTCACCTTGCCGCCGCTGCTTTGGGTGGCGCTGTTTCTGCTGGTCCCTTACGTTCTACTTTTGTGCTACAGCTTCTGGTCGGTCTCACCGTCACAAACAATCGTTCACTCCTGGACGCTGGACAACTACCGCGAACTCTTCCGCGTGAATGTTTACCTGCAAACTCTTTTTCGATCCATGTGGATTGCGGCTCGCGTCATGATCTTTTCCCTGCTGCTGGGTTATCCGTTGGCTTATTACCTCTCGTTCTACGCGGGCGCGAGGAAAGATCTTTTCTACCAGTTAGTAATTATTCCGCTCTGGGTCAGCTATCTGGTTCGCGCGTATGCGTGGAAGACAATTCTGGGTAGCGACGGCGTGCTCAACACTCTGCTGCAGTATGTGCACCTGACGAAACATCCGCTTGAATTTCTGCTCTACAGTCCATTCGCAATAGTGCTTACGCTCACCCACATCTACACGCCGTTTGCGGTTCTGCCGATCTACGCTACGCTCGAACACATTCCGCGGAATCTGGTTGAAGCATCCCAAGATTTGGGAGCATCCCCTCTGCAGACATTCTGGAGAGTGATTTTTCCGCTGTCGATCCCCGGAGTGCTGGCGGGAGCGACTTTCGCCTTTGTGCTCAGCCTCGGCGATTTTCTCGCGCCGCTGCTGCTCGGCGGCCCGAGCGGCATCATGATCTCGAACATCGTGGTGAGCTTGTTTGGCGCGGCTTACAACTGGCCGTTAGGAGCGGCGATTTCGTTGTGCATGTTGCTGCTTGTGGTCAGCTTGCTCTTTCTCTCGGAGCAACTGGAAAAGAAATGGAGTTTTCGATGAGCGCCGGACGCAGTGCTTCTCGCTGGTTGCCATGGCACGCTATCACGGTCTTCGCATTTCTTTATCTGCCGATCGTCACCCTCATCGTTTACTCGTTCAATGGGTCGGGGGTTGGTGGATTCCCTCCGCGCAACCTGACCCTGGATTGGTATCGTATGCTTTTTGCCGACGATGCCATCTGGGAATCGGTTCTCAACAGCCTGATCGTTGCGTTGGCCGCGATGGCGATTTCGCTGACATTTGGCATCCCGGCTGCGCTTGCTCTGGATCGCGCAAACTTTCCAGGCAAAGCTCTTTTCCGGCGACTTGTCCTGCTGCCGCTGATTCTTCCGGGAATCATTACTGGACTTTCGTTGTCGATGTTGTTTCACGATAGCCACGTCAAGCTGAGCCTGCTGACGATCGTGTTGGGCCACGGTACTGCGTTGATCTCCGTCGCCACCACTGAAGTTTTCGCGGGCTTGCAGAAACTGGATCGCGCGCAAGAGGAAGCCTCGCTCGATCTCGGCGCAAATTACTGGCAGACGTTTTGGCGAGTGACGATTCCCAACCTGCGCTTATCCATCATTGGCGCCGCGTTACTGATTTTCACGCTGTCTATGGACGAGATCGCTGTCAGCTTCTTTCTGATTGGGCGCGACAACACCTTGCCACTGGAAATCTGGGGACGGCTTCGGAGGGGGATCACGCCGGAAATCAATGCCATCTCCACCATCATTTTTGTTTTTTCTCTGATCGCGATCGTGAGCTGGTACCGGCTGAGGATGGGTTCGGAAGGAACAGGGGAAGCTGCTGCCGAGTTGATCGAGACTACGTCTTGATTTGGGCAGCGCCGACAAGATAGAAAAGGAACTCTCATATGACTCCAAATCGAAGAGACTTCATTAAGTTCGTGGTCGCGGGATCGGTTGCAGCCGGTTGCCCAATTGATGTTTCTCTGCTGGCAGCCGAGACGACGACGCCCGTACCCGCGGTCGATGGCGAAGATAATCGTATCTGCCACCAGGTGCGCGACGGCAAAGTTTTCTCCCGGCCGCCAGTCTCGGCGCGTCACGACGTCGTAATCGTTGGAGGCGGCGTCAGCGGGCTGACCGCAGCTTACTTGTTACGTGGTCGCGATTTCCTTTTATTGGAAAAGGAACCTCATTGGGGTGGGAACGCCTACTTAATGGAGTATCAAGGAAACGCGTATGCCACCGGGTCCGCATTCCTCGCCAAGAGCGAGTACGCATACGCCTTCGCCAAAGAAATCGGACTCGAGCCTTTGCCCATTAACGATCGAGACAGCACGTTTATCAAAGGCGAATGGATTGGCAACACCTGGGCCGAAGGCCTCGATAAATTGCCGTACCCCGCTTCTGTCCGTGAAGGCTTCAAGAAATTCAAGAAAGACATGCTGGCGATCGACCTGAAGAAGCGCGCCACCGAGCTCTACAACGTTCCGTTTTCCGATTTCATGAAGGGCTATCCGCCCGAGGTAAAGCAGTGGTGGGACACCTTTGGCCCGTCCAATTGGGGCGCCACTACTGAAGACACCGCCGCCGCGCTCGGTATCGACAACATGCAAGAAATTGGCGCAGACACCGTGCCGGACTTCTACACCTGGCCCGGTGGACTAGGCGCGATCACCAAGAAATTGTCCGAAATTCTGCAGTCCAAATTCGCAGACCACATGCAGTTGGGCGCGACTACCGTGGCCGTGGTTCCTGGCAGCAATGAGGTACAAGTGACCTACATGCGGGGAGCGGAACTCACGACGGTGGCCGCGAAGACCGTCATCATGGCCAGTCCCAAGTTCATTACCCGCCGCATTGTGCAGGGTCTCTCGGAAAACCAGAGCGATGCCATGCACCAAATTCGCTACATTCCTTACGTCGTGGTGAACCTGATTTTCGACAAGCCGGTATTCAACAAGAGCTACGACACATGGTGTCCGGGAAACACTTTTACTGATTTCATCGTGGCCGATTGGACTATCCGCAATCAACCCGGCTACAAGCAGAAATACAACATCCTTACTTGTTACACACCGATGAGCGAAGACGACCGCGGATACTTGCTTACCGAAGGGGGCGCGCGGAAAAAAGCGGTCAGCGTGCTGGACGATTTTCAGAAGCTTTTTGCCGGCTCCAATGTCGACCCCGTCGAAGTTCATATTTATCGCCGGGGCCATCCTCTTTATATGTCGACGCCAGGGCTTTACACGAAGGTGCAGCCCTTGGCGCGGCAATCGATGGACCGCGTATTCTTCGCCAACACAGATTCGGAAGGCCCTGAATCCACTACCAGTAAAGCAATCGTCTCGGCGCGCCGAGCGGTGAAAGAAGCCGAGAGCCGCCTGGCAGGAAAATGATTCTCAAACAATGGAGGACGACGTCCCCGCCCGTCCCGCCCAACCGTGCGGGTTCGCCCGGTCTTCACTGTTCTTTCCATCGCCCTATTGGTCTCGCCGCTTTCTCCCTGCGCATAGTAAAGTGGTAGCAGACCGCCGTTTGGCGGTATTAGGGAAGGAAGTCTGATTTGAGTTCCAGCATTCGTAACATCGCAATTATTGCCCACGTCGACCATGGCAAGACCACGTTGGTCGACGCCATGCTACAGCAAAGCGGCACTTTTCGTTCGAACGAACACATCATTGAACGCGTGATGGATTCGAACGATCTGGAACGCGAGCGCGGCATCACCATTCTGGCCAAGAACACGGCGATTCTCTATCACGATGTGAAGATCAATATTGTCGACACCCCCGGACACAGCGATTTCGGCGGAGAAGTAGAACGCGCCCTGAAGATGGTTGACGGTGTCATGCTGCTGGTCGATGCCAGTGAAGGCCCGTTGCCGCAGACGCGCTATGTCCTCAGCAAAGCGCTGGAGGCTCATCTTGCGCCGATCCTCGTGATTAATAAGATTGACCGCTCCGATGCTCGCCCTCAGGAAGTGTTGAACGAAGTTTACGATCTCTTTATCGATCTCGACGCCAAAGAAGAGCAACTCGACTTTCCGGTTTTGTACACCAACGCCAAGGCTGGGACGGCCTCGCTGGATATAAAAGGAGGCGGCGTAAACCTGCAGCCGCTGTTCGAGACCATCGTCAAAACGATTCCCGTGCCTACGGGTGATGCGACAGGTCCCCTGCAGATCCTCGTGGCGAACCTCGATTACAGCGATTACCTGGGGCGGCTGGCAATTGCGCGTGTGTTCAACGGAACTATGTACACGGGCGAAGACGTGGCGATCGCCAAGCTGGACGGATCGTTCCATAAAACGAAAATCACGAAACTGTTTTCGTTCTCCGGACTGAAGCGAACTGACATCACCGAGACCACTCTGGGCGACATCATCGCGGTGGCCGGAGTCGAAGGGATCACGATTGGCGAGACCATCACCGATGCGGAGAATCCTGCGCCGCTGCCGCACATTGCCATTGACGAGCCTACGATCGCCATGCTCTTCACGGTGAACACGTCACCGTTTGCCGGACGCGAAGGCACCTATGTGACCTCCCGCAATCTGCGAGAGCGATTGCAAAAAGAGTTGTTGACGAATGTTTCCTTGCGACTTGAAGAGACCGACACTACGGATTCTTTTGTAGTCATGGGTCGAGGCGAACTGCAGCTTTCGATTCTCATCGAGATGATGCGCCGTGAAGGCTACGAACTTATGGTTGGAAAACCAGAGATCGTGACTAAGCGCGTGGATGGCAAGCTCATGGAGCCAGTCGAGAAGCTGACCGTAGACGTTCCCGAAGGGTTTGTGGGAGTGGTGATGGAACAACTTGGCGCGCGCAAAGGCGAAGTGCTGAACATGCACAATCACGGCTATGGACGTGTGCGCATCGAGTTCCGCGTTCCCAGCCGCGGATTAATCGGCTTGCGCAGCCAGTTGCTCACCGACACGCGCGGCACCATCGTAATGAACTCTCTCTTTGACGGCTACATCGAGTGGCAGGGTGAGATTCCGCACCGTCTCACTGGCGCGCTGGTGTCTGACCGCGCGGGAGTAACTACGCCGTACTCGCTTTACAGCCTGCAAGAGCGCGGCGAACTCTTCGTCGGCCCCACGGTTGATGTTTACGAAGGCATGATCGTTGGCGAAAATGCCAAGGACAATGACCTTGATGTAAACGCTGTCCGCGAAAAGAAGCTGACTAACATGCGGTCTTCGACCTCGGACATTGCGGTTCGCCTGGTGCCATTTCGCAACCTCAATCTCGAGCAAGCAATTGAATTCATCGCCGACGATGAGTTTGTCGAGGTCACTCCCAAATCGCTGCGGCTGCGCAAGAAAATTCTGCAAGCCAACAAGCGCAAGAGAAGCTCGATGGCGATGGCGGAAGAAGAACGCTGATGGCACGCGGCCGCAAGCCGACTTCGAAGCTCGAGGTCGATTTGAAGTTGTACCTCGTCCCCTGCAGTTGTGGAACGACCTTCGCGGTTTCTGAAAACTACGATCGGCAGGGTACGGCGTGGGGACGCTATCTGAAGTGTCCCAACTGCGGCAAGCGTCACGATCCCAAGAACCGCCTTCTGCAACTCGGTTTTCAACGCGATGGGTACTGGAAAGTGGATGGGTGCTAAGAGATTTACGTCGTCGTCTTGAGGGCAGCGTCTTTTGTGAACAACGACTCCGTGCTCAGAATGACAGTCGTGTTTAAATGGCCGGTTCGAGCGAAATCGATTGACGGTTGAATCCCACTCCCACGCGCGCCCCACACGAGTTGCGGTAGTCGGCGTTGGCAACGTGGGCGCGACTTTCGCTTATGCCTTATTGCTTAGCGGGCTGGCGGCCGAGATTGTGCTGATCGACTCCAACCACGCTAAGGCCGAAGGCGAGGCCATGGACCTCAATCACACCGTGCCCTTTGCTTATCCGACTCGGGTGTGGGCTGGCGATTACTCCGATTGCGCAGGCGCAACAGTCACCGTGCTGGCGGCGGGCAGTAACCAGAAGCCCGGGGAGACTCGTCTCGACTTAATCAAAAGGAATGTTTCGATCTGGCGCAACATCGTTTCGGAAGTGGCCAGGCACAATCCCGAGGGCATCCTGCTGGTCGCGACCAATCCGGTCGACATCCTGACTTACGCCGCGTGGAGGCTCTCGGGAATGCCTTCGGAACGGGTGATCGGATCAGGCACGCTGCTTGACACATCGCGCTTTCGCTATCTGCTTAGCCAGCATTTTGGGGTGGATGCGCGCAGCGTCCACGCCTTCATCATCGGTGAACACGGAGACAGCGAGGTACCCGTTTGGTCGTCAGCAAACATTGCTGGAATGCGTTTGCCCCAGTTCTGCAAAGCTCAGGGCATCCGTTACGACAGCGAGGCGATGGAGAACATTTTCAAGCAGACCCGTGATGCCGCGTACCACATTATCGATCGAAAGGGCGCAACCTACTACGCTGTCGCTGCCGGACTCATGCGCATTACTCAGGCAATCCTTCGTGACCAGCGTACCGTGCTCTCCATTTCAAGTCTGATTCACGATTACCACGGCCTGACCGATGTGTGCTTCAGTTTGCCCACTGTACTCGATCGCGGCGGGGTTGAGAAGGTGCTCCCGATTGAATTGGACAAAGACGAGTTTGATAAGCTTTGCCACTCGGCTGCGGTTCTGAAGACGACGATCGAGAGCCTCGGGCTGGATTGAAGCCGCATGGCCTTTCCTCACTCCCGCACCATCCGATCTCCTCCAACAGCCCCGATCACACGTAAAAACGCAGAATGCTGAGATCGGCCGCAGAGCGCGCGGAGAGCCGCAGGATGCAAAACTGAGACATTGGCTTTCAATCGAATAACTTCGCACAAACGGCAGACCTGCTATACTTCCTGCGCATTTGACTGTTCGTCAACTTTGGCTTTCGGCTTGGCCAACCAGCCTCCCAGTTGCGCCGAAGTCGCCCACGCTCAAATAGCTCACTCAGAGGCCATTCGCGTGAAGAACATCTTTGTTGGGAACCTCGATTTCAACACTTCAGAAGACGAACTGCGCAAGCTTTTCGAGGTACACGGACAGGTGGACCGGGTCAGCATTATGACCGACCGGGATACCGGACGCTCTCGCGGATTCGGCTTCGTTGAGATGACGAGCGCAGAGGACGGAGAAAAAGCCATTGCGGCTTTGAACGGCACTCAGATCGGCGGGCGCACGTTAAATGTTAATGAAGCGCGCCCCAAGGTCGAGCGCGGCGGTGGCGGCGGTCGCGATCGTGGTGGGCGGGGCGGCGGACACGGTGGCGGGGGCGGCGGCAGAAATCGTTATTAGATCTCCCTTGCTGCGCAACAAGGATCGAAACATTCGGTTCGGCGTCATCGCTCGCTGACGCCGACTTTCGATCCAACAATTGATGGGGTAAAGCTCCGCATGTACACTGGAAATACTGGCGTGCGCCCGTAGCTCAGCTGGATAGAGCGGCAGCCTCCGGAGCTGTAGGTCGGGAGTTCGAATCTCTCCGGGCGCACCATTTGCTTAGTAACGATTCGCTCTCCCTTTACTTGCCAAAGCCCGGTGGTCTTCGTTTATCATTGCTGGCAATCAAGGGGGCATCATGAAAACATTCTCTGTACTTCTCCTGACGTTGGTAGCTCTTTTTGCGATCGCTGCGGACCAGCCTCAGCCACCCGCCGTGGGCAATCCAGCCCCGGCTTTCAGTCTGCCCAACCAGGAAGGCGCGCCGGTATCGCTCGATCAGTTCAAGGGCAAGTGGGTTGTGCTTTATTTCTATCCCAAGGACTTCACCTCAGGGTGCACCATCGAAGCGCACAATTTCCAACGCGACCTCGACAAATACACTCCACTGAATGCCGTGATCCTAGGGGTCAGCGTGGACAACGTGGATTCTCACAAGAGCTTCTGCACCAAAGAAGGCTTGAACTTCAAGCTGCTTGCGGATTCCAACCACGCGGTCGTTGAAAAATACGGCTCCATCATGGAATACAACGGGATGACTCTGGCCGCGCGCAATACTTTCTTGATTGATCCGACGGGCGTAATCAGGAAGGTCTATCTTAAAGTAAGTCCACAAGGGCACAGCGAGCAAGTGCTGGCCGATCTGCAACAGTTAGAGTCAGCTAAGTGAGGCTTCCAGAGATCCTTTTGGATTTCGGCTGCAGGCTCCGCTTTGATCACGCCGGCAAAACACCTCACGTTTGAATCTCTCCGGGCGCACCGTGTTTCCTTGTGATCCCGCACGGGACGCCCGTGCCTACATTCGGGACGGTGCGCCTCGGCTCGATTCGACTTCAGTCAACACTCAATCCTCAGTGATAAAGGTTTAATTGGTTTTCGTTGTCGTCCACGAAGTAAAGGCCCTGACCCGCGACGTCGATGAGTCCGAACAGAGCGCCAGCGCCGGGCGGGTTGCCCATGTCATCCAGCAACGTTTTACTGACTTGATGCCCGTGTCCACCAACCACTTTGGTCTCGACGAGGTATCCATCACCGCCGTTTACAGTCAAGATGTCTCCGTTGGTCGCAACCTCCAAGCCCAGCGGACCATTGAACGCCCCACCTTCCGAGACCGTCGTGCCGGTTCCGTCCGAACCGTTGCGTTGCAACGGGTCTTCTATAGCAACAACGCGGTTCTTGAGAGTATCGGCGACATAAAGCACCGGGCCTTGGTGGTCAGCTTCTGCGTCATGGCCACAGTGGCTTAGAGCCAGCCCGGTCGGACCAATGACCAGAGCCGCGGGATCAGTCCGTTCCGCGAAACCCGATGCGACGATCGTCATTTGCTCGAGAACGGGCATCGTCCCTTGTGGAATATTCAGGTCCAGGCGCAGAACAGTGCCTTCATGCACGATCTTCCCTCCGCCAGCTACCGTGCCGTTTAAGACGTTGGCCACGAAAAGACTGGCGCGGTTGCCAGCGTCGAATGCGGCCATATCCCACGGACCGTTGATAAGCGAACCAAAGAAGGTCTCCACCACTTGACCGCTGCTGTTCAACACCAACAAACAGCCAGCTTGCACGGTGTCTGACTTCCCGTCGGTGGTCGGCACACTGCCTACGATCACCCATCCCGTTTTCAGGGCGACCAGTGCGGTGCTGAGACCAACGCCACCTGGGCACGATCCCGGCAAATTATTCGCATCGATCTGGGCAAACAGAGTCACCGTTCCATTCGGCGCGATCTGCACAATGGTCGTGCCCGTCCCTTGCAGGTTTTGGCTATTGTTGAAGTTGCTGACCAGGATATTGCCCTTGGTTAACGACCCTGTGGTCGTGGGCACACGAGCGACGCCATAGGGGTTGAGATCGCCGTTACTGGGAATAGTAGAAGCGACCTCGGTGATGGTTCCAGCTTGTGCGCTGGCCAGTGCCAACGCGACCACCGGAATGACCCACAAGCCACGACGAATGATACGAAGGTTTGCGCGGAAGATCCGATTAAGCGCTTTCATATTGTTCTCTCTCCTCGATTAGCAAGACATTCGTGGCCGCAGATTTTGATTTTGGGGACAATCCAGAACTTCGCGGCCACGGGAGAGCAATGTTATGTAGTTCAAGAACGGCAGCTGTCATCAATTTGTCAAAACTATGTCATTTCGCGCGTGCAATCGGCCGAAGCCTGGGCTGGGTCCAGGCTCCGGCACACTTTGCCGGTCGACGACAACTTAAGGAGGCAAACATTGCCCCGAGTAATTCAATCGTCGCAAGTGGATTGCTCAGTGCTCGAATGGAATCAGCGGCTTCAATTTGATTGGAACCGAGGACGACTCTGGCAAGTGGCTTGCATTCAGAAGATCGGCTCGAAGCAAGGAGTTGAACCCATGTCGGTATCCGCGATTTCTTCCAGCAACGCACTGAATCAAGCCAACATGCTGCAAAATCCAACCCAGCAAACGGGAACGCAGTTTCAGCAACTCACGCAGGCTCTGCAGACTGGCAATTTGAGCAATGCTCAGCAACTCTTTGGCGCTCTGAACAGCAACGCGGCGAGCTCCGGCCTCCTGAGTACACAAATGAAGGAGGATCTCAGCAAACTGGGATCGGCTCTGCAATCCGGCAATCTAACCGGCGCGAGGCAGGCCTACTCCTCGGTGCAGCAGAATTTAGACAGCTCGAATCATATGGCGGCGCATCATAACCGCCCGGTTCACGGCGGCGGAGGGTTAAGCTCTCTCGTCTCCGGTATTCCAGACGCCATCGGCACATCCGGCGGCGCTGCCAGCGAGGTCTTTCAGGCACTCAGCTTGATAGCTTGAATTTCGGCCCCCGGACAGGAGAATTGCCGTCCTGTTTCGTGGCTCGGAAAAGAAGTTCTCAACTCAAGATCAACCGACGAAACGCTCTGCCGTGTACCCGGAGTAGAGCCAGTACCGGGGATGGAAGCTTCTCCGGAACCAACCAATCGACTTTCAAAGGAGAAAATAATGTCTGCAATCAGTCTTTCCAGTATCACCCCTCAACCTTCGCCTGCAGCCCCCTCGGCCAGCCCGACCTCGACCTTCTGGCAAAAATACCTTAGCGAGCGGCGTCCGGAAGTGCAGCAATTGAAAGACGCCCTGCAGTCGGGCGATATAGCCGCTGCCCAACAGGACTACAAAAACCTGATCGCCTTAGGTAACAATGTGCTCGGCAAAGATAACCCTTTCGTCCGATCGGATCGGGCTTTGGATTTCGACGCGGTCGGAGGGGCGCTGCAAAATGGAGATCTAGCCGGCGCGCAGCAGGCTTTTGCCACACTGGAGAGTACCTTCCAGCAAAAGCTGCCTCCCGACACGAACCTGATCTCTCCAACAACTACCGTGGGAACCGCAGCCGATGCCGACTCAGCGAGCGGAGTTAACATAACCGCGTGACACCTTCATTCGAAAGAAAACGACTGCGGGCGATGGCAGACCCCGCAGTCGAGATTTTGGGCTGGCGTCAGTTTAGAATCTCTGCTCTATGGAGAAGCTCCAGCTTTGGGCGCAGCCTTGGTGGGTCAATCTGCTGGTTCTGATTCCGTTCGTCACCTATTTCGCGTACCGCCGCAAGGGGCTGCCACTGCGCTGGCGACAGCTCATCACTCTAGCGATCTTTGCCGCGGCTTTTGGGTTTGTGGAAGCTGCAGTCGTCGTCTACTTGCGCGCCGCGATTGGTCTGCTACCCGGCTACATGGGAACCTTTGCTGATCTCCGCCATTCCTCGCTGGGCTACACACAGGCTTCGTCCCTCTCCCAGTTTCCGCAGAGCCTGCTTACTATCGAGGTGTATCGCGAGGCCGCGACCATGGTCATGCTGGTCGGTGCGGCGCTGCTCTCTGCATCGAGAGCAAGCGCGAGGTGGGCAGCGTTCCTCTGGGTTTTTGCCCTTTGGGATATCGTATACTACGCGGGGCTCTGGATCACGGTGCGATGGCCCGCTTCGCTCACCGATCTCGACGTTCTCTTCCTCATTCCGGTGCCTTGGATCGCACAAGTATGGTTCCCATTGCTGATAAGTACGGCGACGGTGATCGTGATTGCTCTCTCCCATCCCGGATCGGCCA
>Ga0187887_10003514_pt1 | contig 12090 bp, 12 predicted proteins | sample June2016WEW_7_10_FD_132977 | JGI IMG/M metagenome (GOLD analysis project Ga0187887, IMG submission 132977) | Peatland microbial communities from SPRUCE experiment site at the Marcell Experimental Forest, Minnesota, USA - June2016WEW_7_10 | ecosystem: Environmental > Terrestrial > Soil >...
CTATACGGCGGAAATACTGCCGGAGGATCCGTCGCTGGCGGTGATCGGCGCGGGCGTGGCGGCGCTGGTTGAGAGCAAGTGCTGAGGCGTGGGGCGCGAGCGAGCCTGATCGCGCAGTCTTTTCTTTATGTCGCCAGCGGGATCAACCACTTCTGGCATCAGAATTTTTACCTGCACATCATGCCGGACCACTATTCGCATCCCCTGGCGCTGGTGGGGCTGAGCGGAGTAGCAGAGGTTTTTGGCGGGCTGGGTCTGCTGCTGCCCGCAACGCGGCGTTTCTCCGCTGTGGGCATCGCGCTCATGCTGGTGGTCTTCTTCGACGTGCATGTTTTCATGCTGCGTCATCCGGCGCGGTTCCCTGAGGCGCCCGTGTGGGTTCTGTGGGTGCGCATTCCGCTGCAGTTTGTGTTGATCGCATGGGCGCTGTACTATGCGCGGCGCGACGCTTCGTCGCTTTAAGATCTCGGTTTGCTGGATGGCCGACGCTTCATTCCCCGAAGTTCAGTCTCAGGCCCACGCGCACGATCCGTGGCGTTCCCAGGGTGAGGAGCGGCGTCTTCCCCACTTCGATGGAGCGGTCGAAGAGGTTTTCGCCTGACGCGAAGGCGACGATGTGGCGGCCGAAGTTGTGTTCGGCGGAGGCGTCCAGGCGGAAATAGCTGTGCAGCAGGTAGGCGTTGGCATCGTCGTCGAACTGCCGGCCGGTGATCTGACCCTGGACGCTGAGAACTCCGAAACGAGCGCGGGTCAAGCGGAGCTGCGACGTTGCCATATTGCGAGCGACCTGGGGGATCCAGTCGCCGATGAGCTGCGGCTCGGGAGCAAATTTTGTCACAGTAGCGTTGGCAAATTGATAGCCGCCCTCGATGCCGATCCATGAAACGGGCTGCATAGCGTAGTCGAGGGAAACGCCGCGGCTTTCGATCTGTCCAAGGTTTTCGCGCTGAAGTATTTCGGACGTGGGGGTCACGCTGAGCGTGAGGGCGGTGATGGGGCGGTTGACCTGTGTCCAGAAATAACTGGCGCGAAGGCTGGAGCCATAGCGGCGAATGTCGGCCTGGAAGCCGGTTTCCCAGCCCGTGGCGCGCTCGGAGCGAAGGTTGGGATTGGGTTCGGTGACCTGCTGGCCGACCTGACCGGTGCGGTAGAGCTCGTTTTCGGTAGGCGCGCGGTAGGCGCGGAAGGCGGATGCGTTCCAGGCAAGTGAGGAAGTGAGCCGTCGCACAAGGCCGAGGCGCGGATCGAAGACGGTCTCGCTGAAATCCGGGAGCTGGACCGGCGGCCCCGAACTTGAGAACTGCTGCGCGTTGAAGTTAGAGAAATGGTCGACGCGGGCAGAGCCGCTGATGATCCAGCTTTTTGGCGTGAGAAGAGCTTCGCCCCAGACGCCGGTTTGGCGCTGGCGCGCGGAGGTCGAGAGAAAGCCGCCAGCACCGGTGAAGAGCTGCTCGCTGTCTTCGGCGCGCACATCGTGCGTGTCGGCGCCGGCGAGAACAAGCGCGTGGCCGCCAATGGGCCGATGCCAGCGCAGGGCAGCGCCCAGTTCGTCAGCGGGATCGAAGGCGAAACGCGTCAGCTTTTCGGAGGCGCGGTCGGCGGCGATGCTGGAAAAGGTCTGGCGGTAGTGCTCGTCGTCGCCGTAGAGGCGCAGAGCGAAGTCGCGCCAGTCAGCCCCCGCTGCGCCGCGCCAGAGGCGGGTCGAATTCCATTGAGCCGGCGTACCGTTGTGGCGGATTTCGTTGAGGACGTTGCTGCGGACAAAAATGCGGCCGTCTCCGGGCAGCCCGCGGTCGACTTCGGCGAGGCCATTCTGTGCATGAACGTTGGACGGCTGATCGATAGGGCCGCGGAGATCGGGCGCGATGAGCGTGTAGCCGTCGGTGGCGATGAGGCCGCCGCTGGCGAGCGCGGACCATGGGCCTTGCTTCGCGGTTGCGAGCGCGCCGTCGTCGAGCGTGCTCTCGGACCCGCCGCTGGTGAGTATCTGAATGCCGGAGGTCTGTGGGCGCGCGGGAATAACGCTCATGACGCCGCCGATGGCGCTGGAGCCATAGAGGTCGGATGCGCCGCCGCGAACGACTTCGACCGAATGGATGGAAAGCTCGGGCAATTCCTCCCAATGGACCCAACCACCGTAGGGATCGTTGAGCGGAATGTCGTCAAGTACGACCAGCGAACGGCTCGCGGCCGTGGAGCCGAGGCCGCGCAGGGATACGCCTTCCGTCGTTGGGTTGGCGACGAGAGAACTGGACCGGCGGAAGAGGGTGAATCCGGGGATTTCGCGCAGTTTTCCGTCGAGCGACGGAGATGCTGCTTGCTGGAGCTGCTGCGTGTCGAGCACGCGGGTGCTGGCCGGACTGTCGGAGCTGCCCAGAGCGGAGCGGTAGGCCGTAACGACGACGGTTTCGAGGGGCTGGCGGAGGACGATCCTCAGGGATTGACCGGGTGTAATGGTCACAACGGCCGTTACGTAATGCGGGGCCGTGACTTCGATTTGGCGCGGAGGATGGGGCAGAGCGAAAGTGCCGTCGGCCCCTGAGACCGCGAGCGTGTTCCCGGCCATGTCAGCGATCGTGACGGAGGGGATTGGGTCTCCATGCGCATTGCGGACGACGCCTCGCGTCTGGGCGCATGCGGTCGCGGCTGCGGCGAGGGCGAGCGCGGCGAGAAGACAAATCCGGCTGGGATAAACCTGCATGAGCCTTTGATTTTAGTGTTGAGTTTGCAGGGACGGTAGCTTTCGCACGGCAGCGGCACGGTTCGGGCCTTCTTCGGGCAGCGCGGCCAGGAGTTCCGCCATGGATTTATCGAGGATCGGATGGCGAAGGTCGGGCGCAATCTCGCACAGAGGCGCGAGGACGAATCGGCGGTCGGCCAACGCGGGATGGGGAAGGGTGAGCCGGGGAGAACTCACCACGAGATCGTCGATAAGGAGCAGGTCCAGGTCGAGGGTGCGCGGGCCGTTAGGAGCACCGCTCGCGCGATCTCGGCCAGAACGCCGCTCGATAGCCAGCAGGAGATCGAGGAGAGCTTCGGGATCGAGATCGGTCGCTAATGTAACAACGGCATTGACAAATGGGGGCTGGTTCGCGACGCCGACCGGCTCCGTGCGGTAGAGCGAAGAGCGGGCGACGATGACCCCCGCGGCGGCGAGGTCGTCGATGGCGGCCGACAGCGTCTGCTCGGGAGGGCCGGACGGCGATGGCAGATTCGCGCCCAGCGCGATGGCGGCAAGGTGGCTCACCAGCCCACACTACCGGAATTTCAAGGGCGATGCCGGTGACGCGCTATGCTCAGAAACAATGAGGATTGGCTTGTTTGGCGGCAGCTTCGATCCGCCGCATCGCGGGCACATCGCGCTGGCGCGGCTCGCCGGCGAGCGCATGGGTCTTGGACGAGTGTTGTTCGCTCCGGTGGGGTTGCAGCCGCTCAAGCGCGATCGGCCGCAGGCGAGCTTCACGGATCGCGTCGCGATGACGCGGCTCGCGCTTTCGGGCGAGAAGGGGATGGAGTTGTCGCTGATCGACGCGCCGCGCGCCGACGGGCGGCCAAATTACACTATCGACGCAGTGCGCACGCTGAAAGCAGGCCTGGCAGCCGGCGACGAGCTGTTCTGCCTGATGGGCGCCGATTCTTTTCTGAGCATCGGCAAGTGGTATCGGTCCAGCGACCTGCTGGTAGCCTGCGATTTTGTGGTGGCCTCGCGCCCAGGATTCGATCTGAGCCGAGTGGCCGCCGCGCTGCCGCCGAATATTTCCGTCGCGTCCAGCGATGCGCCCGAAGGCGACAACCTGGTCCTGTGCCTGCGGAATGCCGGACGCCGTCAGTCGCGGCTGTATTTGTTGCCGGACCTTAGGGAGCCGGCCTCGGCCAGCGGCATCCGCGAGTCGCTGCAACGGGGCGCCGAGGCGCGGGGGGAGCTCGATGCCGCAGTGGCCGCATACATCCGCGAGCACGGCCTGTACAAAGAAGGCCGGGAGCTCTGAGGCATCCGCCGGGACAACTCCCCAACCACAGTGAATTGCCGTACCATCGAAACCAGAGCACTGAAACCACGCATGGCATTGACGGAAACCCGCAAGATGGTGCTGGCCGCGGTTGCGGCCTGCGATGAGAAAAAAGGCGAGGACACACGGGTATTGCAGCTCGATCCCGCTGACTCCGCCTTCACGGATTTCTTCCTGATCACCAGCTCGGCCAACGAGCGGCAGTCCCAGGCGATTGCCGACGAGATTGAGCTGCGCCTCAAACGCGACTTCGGGACTTATCCCAACTCGGTGGAGGGTCGCCGCTTGGGCGAGTGGATTCTCATGGACTACGTGGATTTCGTGGTCCACATCTTCCTGCGCGATCGGCGGGCGTTTTACGACCTCGAGCGGCTGCGCAAGTCGGCGCGGCATGTGGATGTTGAGGAGCTGACCGCCGCTCTGAAGGAAAAGACACTGGCGGCTCGGAAGAAGGCGCCGGTGAAGCGGGCGGCGAAGAAGGCCGTGACGAAGAAGGCGACGGCGAAGAAGGCTGTCCCGAAGAAACCTGAGAAAAAGGCGAAGAAATCCTCCGCAAAACGCGGAGAATAGGCTTGTGCCGAAGGCTGCGTTCAGCTTTGTCGATCTTTTCGCCGGAATCGGCGGGATGCGCATGGGGTTCGAGGCAGCGGGCGGGCGCTGCGTGTTTACGAGCGAGTGGAACGCTTTTGCGCAGAAGACGTATGCCGCGAATTTTGGCGAGCGCGAGCCGATTGCCGGGGATATTCGCGAACAGACCGACGACCAGATTCCGGACCATGACCTCTTGCTGGCCGGTTTCCCGTGCCAGCCGTTTTCCATTGCCGGCGTAAGCAAGAAAAATGCGCTGGGACGGCCGCATGGATTCGCATGCGCGACGCAGGGAACGCTGTTTTTCGACGTGGCGCGGGTTCTCGCTGCGAAGCGACCGCGAGCGTTTCTGCTGGAAAACGTCAAGAACCTGCTCAGCCACGATCGGGGGCGGACGTTTCGCGTCATTCGTCAGGCGCTGGAAGAGGAACTGGGGTACCACGTCTCCTGGCGGGTGATCGACGCCGCTCATTTTCTGCCGCAGCATCGGGAGCGCATTCTAATCGCGGGGTTTCGCGAGGATACGGGATTTTCCCTGGACGATGTGGCGTTGCCCGGCGCGGGACCCAAGCTGCGGGCCGTGCTGCATCCCGAGGACGGGAGCGAAGCGGCGGAGGAGCCCTACACGCTCGGGCCGCTGAGCGCGGTGAATCCGAAATACACGCTGACGAAGAAGCTTTGGGAGTACCTGCAGGCGTATGCGGCGAAGCATCGCGCCGCGGGGAATGGATTTGGGTTTGGGCTCGTGGGCCGCGACGACATTGCGCGGACGCTGTCGGCGAGGTACTACAAGGACGGTTCGGAAATCCTCGTTAGCCGGGGCGTGGGGGAGAATCCGCGGCGATTGACGCCCCGGGAATGCGCGCGGCTGATGGGATTTCCAAACAGCTTCCGGATACCGGTTTCGGACACGCAGGCATACAAGCAGTTCGGAAACAGCGTGGCCGTGCCCGTGGTGGCGACGGTGGCGCGGGCGATGCGGCCGTATCTTGTGCGCCCAACGATTGCGCACCGAGTTGTCTCGAGGACGGCCCCGGTTCGGCGGGTGCTTCCTTTTGAACGGGCTGCGCTGCGGTCATGACCGACGTTCACACACGCGAGCAGCGGAGCCGCAACATGGCGGCGATCCGGTCGCGGAATACGAAGCCGGAGGTGCGCGTGCGGCGCGTGCTCCATGCGATGGGGTTCCGCTTCCGGCTCCATCGCAAGGATCTGCCAGGGCGGCCGGACATCGTGCTGCCGAAGTACCAGACGGCGATTTTCGTCCACGGATGTTTTTGGCACTGTCACCGTTGCAAATACGGTTCGGTGGTTCCGGCGACGCGCGCGGAGTTCTGGGCGGCGAAGCGAGGCGGCAACGCCGCTCGGGATCGCCGCCATGCCGCGGCGCTCCGCAGGCTGGGCTGGAAAGTCGCCGTGCTGTGGGAGTGCGAGGTGCGAACCGACGAGGCCGCGCGGGCGGCTCTCCGGAAGCTGCGCGTAGGCCGCTGAGGTAGCATCATCTCGAATGAGTGACCTGGCAAATCTTCCCACAGAGGCGCGCAATCCCGCATCGGAGCGGATCGACGAGGTGTCGACGCTCGAGATGCTGCGGATGATGCACGCGGCAGACGAGGAAGCGGTGGCGGCGGTGGAGCGGGAGCTGCCTCGCATTGCCTTGGCGGTGGATGCGATTGCGGCGCGGATCGAAGCAGGCGGTCGGCTGTTCTACCTGGGCGCTGGGACGTCGGGACGGCTGGGGGTGCTGGATGCTTCGGAGTGCCCGCCGTCGTACAACACGCCACCGGAGCTGGTGCAGGGGATCATTGCGGGCGGGGACGCGGCACTGCGGCGGTCGATCGAGCAGGCGGAGGACAATCCGTCGCTGGGAGCGCGGGACCTCGAAGAGCACGATTTCGGCGCGGGCGACGTGCTGGTGGGAATTACGGCGAGCGGCCGGACGCCGTATGTGCTGGGCGGACTGGAGCACGCGCGGAAGCTCGGCGCGCTGACCATTGGGCTGACGTGCGTCCCGGCATCGGAGGTCGCGACCGCGGCGGAAATCGCGATTGTGCCGGCGACGGGGCCTGAGGTGGTCACGGGCTCGACGCGGATGAAGGCGGGCACCGCGACCAAGCTGGTGCTGAACATGCTGTCGACCGGAGTGCTGGTGCGGCTGGGGTATGTCTACGGGAACTTGATGGTGAACCTGCAGCCTACGAACACCAAGCTGGCCGATCGCGCGGCGAGGATTATTGCGACCATCACGGGACTGGAATACGACGCGGCTGCACAGTTGCTCGCCCGAGCCGAATCCGTGAAGACGGCCGTGGTGATGAACAAGCTGGGGCTGAGTCGCCGCGATGCGGAAGCGCGCCTGGCCGCGGCCCATGGGCGGCTGAAGGAAGCGCTGCGATGATGACGGCGCTGGACGAGAAAGAGACTGCATGAAAGCGACTCAGTTTGAATTTCGCCTCCGGCTTCTCATCATCCTCCTGATATATACGGTGGGCTTTTGGGCGCCCTGGACGTGGACTAGCGGCCGGTTCGGGCCAGCGGCGACCACCGCATGGCTGGCGCTTTCTACGACGCTGGCGCGGTGGGGCTGGCTGCATCTGGACCATGCGACGCTGCTGGTGACGGGGCTGGCGATTCTGTCCGGGCTTTTGGGGGCGGTGCTGCGGGTGTGGGGCACGGCCTTTCTCGGAGCGTCCATCGTGCACGCGGGGCCGATGCTCGCGGGCAGCGTGATGGCGGCGGGACCGTACCGGTATGTGCGGAATCCACTGTATCTGGGGTCATGGTTTCTGGGGCTGAGCATTGCCATCTTGATGCCGCCCTCGGGCGCGCTGGTGTTTGTGGTGGTGCTGGGGTTGTTCTACTTTCGGCTGATCCTCGGCGAAGAGGATTTTCTCACCCGGCAAATCGGCGAAGCGTATGTGGAGTACCGCAGACAAGTGCCGCGTCTGGTGCCGAGCCTGCGTCCGCGGATTGCGGCGTCGACAGCGCGGCCCCAATGGCTGATGAGCCTGGTGGTGGAGTTTTTGCCAGTGAGCTATCCACTCTGTCTGGCGGTCCTGGCGTGGCGATACGATCCGGTCCTGCTGATCCGCTGCCTGCTGATCTGCTTCGGGCTGTCGCTGGTGATGCGAGCGTTTCTTCCGAAAAAGCCAGCCGCTTAAATGAAGGCTGTGTGACCTCAGTGAGCGGGGGCGGGTATTTTTGTTGTCCCAGTGCGGTTGAGGAAACCTTTCGCCCCAGGGCCGCGTCTGAGGTGGGCAATAACGCACGCATGGATGGGAGAGAACCCCGATGAAGACCCCTTCCGTTTGGCTCGCCCTGGCTTTGTTGTCTGCCTTCACCTCAGCTCCGGCGCTTGCGCAGGATGACGGACTCGGAGTGGGTCCGCGGGGAACCAGCGTTTTCGCTGAATTCTCGGCCGCCCGAGCGGGACAGGGAGCAGGAGTGATCTGGGGCGGAAGCGGCGGCGGGTACATCCAGGGGCATGTTCTCGGATTTGTCGCGCGCGCGACGGCGCTGCCGAGCAACGCCAACCTCCACGCCTACGACGCGGTCATTGGGCCGCGGCTGGCAGTCACCCTGCCCCTCGTCAGGGTCTTCGTGGAGGCCGGGGGTGGCTTGGGCCGGAGCGACTCCTACAGCTCAGCGGGCATTTTCGGCTCCTCATGGGGAGCGGCCTGGCAGGTGGACGCGGGCGTGTCGCATGGCATCGCGCCTCGCCTGGACTGGCGAATCCTCGAGGTGGGCTACGGGCATATCTACGCGGGGCAGGGCATCTCCCCGGTCATTGCGAGCACCGGGCTAACGCTGCACCTCTGGTAGGCCGCCTCCCTTCGCTTCTTCTGCGATTTCTTCAGATCAGGACTTCGCCGCGATGGCGGCGAAGACTTGGCGGGCCGCATCGACGGTATGGCGGATGTCGGCGTCGGTATGCGCCGTGCTGAGGAAAGCCGCCTCGAACTGCGAAGGCGGAAGCCAGACGCCGGCCTGGAGCATGGCGCGGTGGAAGGCAGCGAAGCGGTTCGCGTCGGAACGAGCAGCGGTTGTGAAGTCGGTGACGGGATCGGAAGTGAAAAACCAGGTGAACATAGCGCCGACGCGGTTGGTGGTGAGTGGGATTCCCTGCTGAGTGGCGGCGTGAGCGATACCGTCGGCGACCGCGGCGCTGAGTTTTTCCAGTTTTGGATAAACATTTTTGCGATGGGCGTGCAGATAGCCCACGGTGGCGATTCCGGCAGCCATAGCAAGGGGGTTGCCGCTGAGCGTGCCGGCCTGGTAGACCGGGCCCAGGGGCGCGAGCTGGTCCATGATGCCGGCGGGGCCGCCAAATGCGCCGACGGGCAGGCCACCGCCGAGGATCTTGCCCAGCGTCGTAAGGTCGGGGCGAATGCCGTAGAGTTCCTGAGCCCCGCCAAAGGCCACTCGGAACCCAGTCATAACTTCATCGAAGAGGAGCAGCGCGCCGTGCTGCTCGGTCAGCGTGCGGAGCGCTTCGAGGTAGCCGGGCGCCGGCGCGATGCAGCCGGCGTTGCCAACGATAGGCTCGACGATGACGGCCGCAATTGCGCCGGGGCGGGCGGCGAAAGCCGCTTCGACCGCGGCAACGTCGTTGAAGGGCAGCGCGAGGGTGAAGTGGGCGACTTCTTCGGGAACGCCGGCAGAGCCAGGGATGCCGAAAGTGGCCACCCCGGAGCCGGCTTTAACGAGGAGGCCGTCGGCGTGGCCGTGGTAGCAGCCTTCGAACTTGACGATGTACTTGCGGCCGGTGAAGGCGCGAGCGAGTCGAATCGCCGACATGGTGGCTTCGGTGCCGGAGCTGACGAAGCGCATCTTTTCGATGGAGGGGTACGCGCCACGGACCAGCTCGGCGAGGTCGCCTTCGGCCTGCGTGGACGCGCCGAAGCTGGCGCTGCGGACCGCGGCCTCCTGAATGGCTTCGACCACGGGCGGAAAGGCGTGGCCGAGGATCATGGGACCCCAGGAGCCGAAATAGTCGATGTAGCGATTGCCGTCTGCGTCCCAGAGGTAGGCGCCTTCGCCGCGCTCGACAAACGGAGGCTCACCGCCAACAGCGCGAAAGGCGCGGACGGGCGAGTTGACTCCGCCGGGAAAGAGCTTTTCCGCGCGCCGGCGAAGCGCATCCGATCGGGTAAGAACAAGGGACATGGTTCCAAGTATAGGTGGGAGCGGGATGACGGAATCTGAACGAATAGCGGATACTAAATCTCAATGAAGAGGAAATCCGCCGCAGTTCTCCTGACCTGTTTTGGCCTCATGACAACCACCCCAGCAATGAATCCCGAGGCTGCCGATGCCGGTGCGAGATTCCGCGCCCTGGCCGATCAGTACTTCTCCGACGTGGTATTTCACTTCGGGCCGACGGGCGCGACCCTCTCCGGCTTTCACCAGTACGACACCAGGCTCGAGGACTACAGCCGCGCGGGCGTTCAGGCGGAAATCGCCGCGCTGCGGGGGTACGAGGGGAAATTCGATGCATTCCCCGCGGACGGCCTCGACCAGAGCACCCAGGGCGACCTGGCGATTGTCCGCGACAACATTCGTGGGAACCTGCTCGAGCTGGAGACGATTCGGGCGTGGGAGAAGAATCCGGACAACTACTCGAGCGGGATCACGAACAGCGCGTTTGTGCTGATGGAGCGGGACTTTGCGCCGGTAGATGAGCGGCTGCGGTCGCTGATCGCCCGCGAGAAGCAGATGCCGGCGGTCTTCACGGCGGCCCGGCAAAATTTGAAGAATCCCCCGCGCATTTATACAGAAATTGCGCTCGAGCAGCTGCCGGATCTGATCGGTTTTTTCCAGAACGACGTGCCGGATGCCTTTAAGAGCGCGAAGGATCAGGCGACGATTGCCGAATTCAGGAAAACCAATGCCGCGGTCATTGCGGCTCTCGATAACTACCAGGGCTGGCTGAAAAACGATCTGCTGCCCAGGTCCAATGGGGATTTTCGCATCGGCGCGGATACCTTCAGCAGGAAGCTGCTCTACGACGAGATGGTGGACACGCCGCTGGACCGGCTGCTGCAGATTGGCTACGACGACCTGCACAGGAACCAGGCGGAGTTCACCCGCATGGCGAAGGAAGTGGATCCAGCGAAGACGCCGAAGGAAGTTCTTGCCGAACTGGCCGGCCTTCATCCGCCGCCGGATCAGCTGCTCCAGACCTTTCACAACACGTTCAACAGCCTGATCGCTTTTATTCAGGCGAAGAAGATCATCACCATCCCGTCGACCGTCGAGCCGACGCTGGAAGAGACGCCACCGTTCATGCGCGCAACGACGCAGGCTTCGATGGATACACCTGGGCCGTACGAGCGACATTCCTCGACGGCGTACTTCAACGTGACGCTCCCGGAGAAGGACTGGCCGGCGGCCAAGGTGGCCGACTACATGGCCGCGTTCAACGTCGGCACCGTGATCAGCACCTCCGTTCATGAGGCCTATCCGGGCCACTACGTGCAGTTCCTGTGGGTGAATCACACGCCGATGAGCGCGGTGCGGAAGCTGACCGGCTCGGCAACGAATATCGAGGGCTGGGCTCACTACTGCGAGCAGATGATGCTGGACGAGGGCTACAACCGGCCGGGCGTGGGCGCGAAGGACGAGCGCGAGTCGCGGCTGATCCGGCTGGGGCAGTTGCAGGATGCGCTGCTGCGGGATGCCCGTTTCGTGGTGGGAATCCGCATGCACACCCAGGGCATGACGCTGGAACAGGCACAGGATTTCTTCGTCAACGAGGGCTACCAGTCGCGGGCGATCGCGGATGTGGAGACCAAGCGGGGAACTTCGGACCCGACCTACCTCTACTACACCCTGGGCAAGTTACAGATTATGAAGCTGAGGTCGGACCTCCAGAAAAAAGAGGGAGCCAGTTTCTCGCTGGAGAAGTTTCACGACGACTTTATGCACCAGGGCGGCGCACCCATCAAGGTTGTGCGGAAAGCGCTGCTGGGGGACGATTCGCCAACGTTGTAAGAAGTGGTCGCATCCTGGCCGAGTCTCGCTGTAGAATGCCTGGTTCGCCATAAGAGCCCAGCGGCGCTAGGGAAGGAATCTGAACTCACACAATGTCCACACAGATGAAAGTGCGCAAGGCAATCTTTCCGGCCGCGGGATTCGGCACGCGTTTTTTGCCGGCGACCAAATCGATCCCCAAAGAAATGCTGGCCCTGGTTGACAAGCCGATCATCCAGTACGGCGTGGAGGAAGCGCTGGCCGCGGGCTGCGACCAGATCGTGATCGTGACGGGGCGCGGCAAGTCGGCCATCGAAGACCATTTCGACGTGAGCTACGAACTGGAATGCACGCTGGAGAAGCGCGGCAAGACCGATCTGCTGGCGGTGAGCCGGCAAGTTTCGCACATGGTGCGGCTCTCCTACGTCCGGCAGAAAGAAGCCATGGGCCTGGGGCACGCCGTGCTGATGGCGCGCGACCTGGTGGGCGATGAGCCTTTCGCGGTCATCCTGCCGGACGA
>Ga0187887_10003515_pt1 | contig 12088 bp, 11 predicted proteins | sample June2016WEW_7_10_FD_132977 | JGI IMG/M metagenome (GOLD analysis project Ga0187887, IMG submission 132977) | Peatland microbial communities from SPRUCE experiment site at the Marcell Experimental Forest, Minnesota, USA - June2016WEW_7_10 | ecosystem: Environmental > Terrestrial > Soil >...
TGGCATGATCAACGAAGGCGCCACCAGTTTCTGGGAAGCCTACGATCCTGCGTGGCCCAAAGACGATCCCCACGTCGATCTGCAGGCCGACGACACGGCCGGCTATCGCATCTCACTCGCGCACGGCTGGTCGAGCGCGCCCTCCTGGTGGCTGCTCGAACAGGTTCTCGGCATCGTTCCCACAGCGCCTGGATTTAAGCAAGCCACCATTCGCCCTGACCTCATCGACCTGGACTGGGCACGCGGCGCCGAACCCACGCCCAACGGCGTAATCAAAGTCGATCTGCGCAAAGAAGGCGGCAGCAAAGATAGCCCAGGCCTTCACGCCGTGATCGACATTCCTGATGGCGTCGACGCGACCGTGCTATTCCCGGTGAAAGCAGGCACGGCGCAAGTGAGAGTCAACGGCGCTTCCCAAAATGGAACGGCTGTCGAGAATGGCTCGCGGCTGGCGCTGCATCTCGCGCAATCCGGTCACTACGAACTGCAGAGCAGCCAGTAGCCGGTAGCGAGTAGCAGCCCCACCCCTCGGCAAGTACGTAAGTGTGGAAAGTAAACGACTTGCGCTTGTCCGATTTCGCAAGTGTGGCAGACAGGGTACTTATGAGAGGGCCTCTGCGCAAGTAATAGGAAAGACAGCCGGTAGCCAGTAGCCTGTAGCTAGTGGTCGGTAGCCGGGTAGCTCGTAGCGCGCCCATCCCCTACCCCCTTACGTTTTTGCTAAGTGTATGAAACCAAGCTCGTTCGTTATCGCCTCCTGAGGCCCTCTGGGCTCAGATAATTGAAAAGAGGTTAGTTGCGAGAGGTCCTCCCGCAAGTGTTTGAAAAAGCAGGGAATAGCCAATTCAGCCGGGTAGCCGGTAGCTAATAGCCCGTAGCCGGCGGGTGGTGGGTTCGAGATGAGAAAGAGCGTACGGCGCGAGTCGAGTCGCGCGGGTCCTGGGACCCTGCTCGGAGCCCGAAAACAGAAAGGACTCGCACGATGCGAGTCCTCCTGGTTCAGGTTCCGCTTCCAGTGTGACGGGCGCAAAAGGCGATAGCAAGAACAATCAGCGCCAACACCAAACTTTGGTCATGATGGCGCGGGCGGCCAACCGCGCGTTTCTAATCCCTAAACTCCAAGCTCTAAACTCTGGCCTCTGCCCGTCCTCACATCGGATGCGACACCTCATTCGCATGCGGCACCAGCTGCATGTACACCGCGCGCGGCACCACCGTCTGCCAGTGCCCCGACATCCGCGCCAGCAGCACCACGCCAAAGAAGATCACCGCCAGAACGGCCACGACAGCCCGCGGACGCACCACCCGTCCGCGCCATCGCGCCGCCGCGTCCTGAGCTTTCGCGGCTGGCAGCGCCAGCTGCAGTGCGTTCTCCACCGGACACGACGCCACACACGCCATGCACGCCGTGCATTCCACCGACCGGATCTGCACCAGGCTGTCGACCTTCAACTGCGAAGGACAAGCCCGCGAGCACTTCCCGCAATCGATGCACGCCTCGGCGTCGCGCCGGATCCTTACAGGGCTGAGAAGTGACGCCAGCCCCATCAACGCGCCATAGGGGCACAAATAGCGGCACCAGAAATTCTGAATCAGCACCGACAGCACCGCCAGCCACGCGAGCACCGCGATGCCCACCACCCCAATCGTCCGGAAAAGGTTCAGCATTTTCACGTCGGCAATCGTCCCGTACGGGCCGGCCATGAAATCCCGCAGCGCCGCGGCCGGCATCCACGCAATCACAAACACGAAAAACCCGAGCAGCAGATACTTCAGCCCCCGCAGCTCATGATCCAGCCACCGCGGCACGCGAAAATTCCGCCCGAAAACCCTCCGCCCCAGCTTCCACAACGTCTCCGACGCGGTCCCCACCGGGCACAGCCACCCGCAGAACGACTTCTTCAGGACCACGCTCATCAGCAGAAACGCGATCAGCAGAAACATCGCCGCCGGATGCATCGCCGGGAGCTGCCCCGTCGTCAGCAGGTACTTCAGGTTCATCAACCCGGCAATCGGCAGCCAGCCATCCACGCCCGCCGGCCGGCTCACGATCCAGCCCTGGCCCCCGCGCTCAAACCAACGCACCCACAGGTAGAACTGCGCCCCGATCCACAAATTCAGCGACACAAAAACCCACTGCGCCACTCGCCGAATCCGCTGCGACCTGTCCGGCGCAGCCCGGTGCACCAGCTTCTTCTTCCGTTTTTCCTGGCCCGGAACCACCGCGCCCGCCGCTTGTGTGCTCATTTGCCCGCGACTCCCAGCTACCCTCGAAGCGTAGCGGGCAAAGCACCGGCCCTCAGTGACTTTGATCACTCCCACCCGGCCGGAACGTTACCTTGGTCGTGTAAAATTACCAAAAGAGCGTCCCGCCGTTTCCCCGGCTTTGCTCGCCGGTGTGGTGAATCTCCCTGCACAGATCAGGTGAATCCCCGCGAAGCCCCAGGATGCCCCGCGCCTCCAACGAGCGCGCCAAAACGAGATCAGGAGCACCACCATGGCCAAGATTGCCAAGACAGCCGACCGCAAGAAAATGATGGACACCACCAAGAGCACCGACTGCCCGAAGTGCTCCAAGCCCACCCGCATCGTGAAGCGTGTCAAAGACCGCGAGCGCGGCATCCCCGGCGGCGTCTACATCTCCTGCTCCGCCTGCGACTTCTACGAGAAGCTGTAGCTCGTTGCTGCTGGCGCCTGGATTGCGCCCGGATCGAGCCCGGCAGCGTCGCCTGCCACCGCCAGATTGTATGTACAATTAACTTGTGTACGTCTGGGACGAGGCGAAACGGCGGGAGAACCTCAGAAAGCACGGGCTCGACTTCGCCGATTGTTACCTCGTCTACGAGAACCCGGAGAAGATCACGCTGCGGTCCGACCGCGGCCATGAGACGAGAATGCAGGATATCGCCATTGTGAGAACCGCAGCCGGTGTCCTCTCTCTCGTTTACACAGAGCGCGCTCACGCCGTTCGCATTATCTCGTTCCGCCGTGCATCGCGCAGAGAAAGGAAGCTCTATGACGAGTTCACGAGGCGGTAGCCGCACAGACTGGGTACGCGTGAAGAAGGACATTCGGAGCGACGCGCCAATTTCCTGGACCCCCGAAGACGGGCCCTGCGATCCCAACGATGACGCCGCGGTCGAAGCCTGGTGGAAGCGGGCCGACGTTGTGGACGCTGCCGGCAAAGTCATTCGTCGTGGACGCGGTTCCCAGAAGAGTCCCACCAAACAGCGCATCACGATCCGGCTCTCGCCCGATGTTCTCGACCACTTCCGTTCCGGCGGCAAGGGGTGGCAGAGCAGGATGGACGTGGCATTGCGGGAGTTAGTGAAGAGAAAACGGCGAACGACCCCGAAGCGTCACCCCAGCTCGCGTGCCTCTGCCCGCTGAGCCCTATCCCCTATAGCCGGGTCACGCTCCGCTCTGCTTCCCCAGCCACGCATTTTCCCCCGCCGCCAGCGCCAAAATAACGGCCAGCGCCGCCAGCGGCACGGCGAACCCGATCCGCAGCGATCCCGACCCCGTCGACACCAAACCCGTCAGCCACGGCAGCGTCGCGCCACCGGCCGAGCACATCGCGAACGCCCAACCGGTGTTGCGGTGATCGCGCACCCGGGCCAGCATCCTCGACACGCCAATGGGAAACACCGGCCCGAACCCAGCACCCGCGGCCGCCACCGCCACCAGCACCGTCGTCGTCGAATGCGGCGCGATCAGCGTAGCCACCGCGAGCAGCGCCAAACCCAGACTCGGAATCAACACCGCGCGCTCCGTCACGCTCCTCAGCGCCATCGATCCCGCCAGCCGCCCCGCCAGCAGCGCCATCCAGTAGAGCGAAACGGTCAGGCTCGCGTGCGCCAGCGTCATCCCGCTGAAGCGGTGCGCGTACGTCGGGATCCAGCCGCCCACCACCGTTTCCACGCCGAGATACAGAAAGAAAAACGCCGCGAAAAACACCAGCGTCCCCGCTTCTGCCATCGCCGAGGTCCGCTCTCCCACCGCAAGGCCCGGCTCCGGCTCACGAACCTGCGGCAGCAGCGCCGCAAACATGGCCGCCGTGCCCACCGCCATCAGCAGCAACAATCCGTGCACATGGCCGCCGTGCTCGGCCGCCGCGATCATCCATGGACAAGCGACCGCCCCCATCCCCCACCACAAATTCACCACTGAAATCCTGCGCGCGCGCGTGCTCGCACCCCGCTTCGCACCGGCTTCCTCCCCCATCATCCCGACCACCAGGTTTGTCGCCGTTACTGACAGCCCCGTGCCCAGGCCGATCAGCCCAAACGACGTCAGCGCCAGCGCGTGTCCCAGCGCAGCGTGCCCCGTCGTTCTGGCGAACGTCAGCAGCAGAACGCCGCCCGTCATCACCGCGTAGCCCAGCGGCAGATTCCGCCGCAGCCGCCGCGGCGAAAGGATCGACCCCACCATCGAAGCCGCGAACTCCGCCGCGAAAAACGCGCCCGACTGCACATCGCGCAGCCCCCAGCGCGCCGCCATCAGCGGCAGCAGCGGCCCGGGCAGCACCGTCACGATGCCGCACACCACAAAGCCAAAACATAAGAGGGAAAAACGAGGACCGCGGCTGCTCAAGGGCGCCATCGCATGCCGATTCTACCGTCCCCCTACGAGCTAAAAGCCAGCAGCTATTAGCTACCGGCTACCGGCTGCCTTACTTCCTCTTCATCCGCGTCGGATTTGGCGGCAGCGTCGATTCCCGGATAATCAGCTCCGGCACAATCGGCACCTCTTCGGGATAATCCTTCATCCCGCGGATCCTCTGCAGCAGGATGCGCGCCGCCGTGTTGCCCATGCTGTTCAGTGGCTGCCGGATCGTCGTCAGGCTCGGCGTGTGATACGCCGCGCCCTGAATATCATCGAACCCGATCACCGACACGTCTTCCGGTACGCGCAGCCCGTAGTCGCGCAGCGATCGGATCGCCCCAATCGCCGCAATGTCGTTGTACGAAACCAGCGCCGTGAACGGACGCTTCGCCGCCAGCAGCTGCGGAACCACCGGATACCCCAGCTCCGGCGACGACAGATTCTGTTCCAGCTGCACCACCAGCTCCGGCTGCACCTCAATTCCCAGCTCTTTCGCCACCGCCATCAGGCTCTTCCACCGGTCGTCCGAGTCCGAGCTGAACGTCTGGCCGCGCATGAACGCTATCTGCCGATGCCCCAGCTGATACAGGTGCCGCAGGGTCAAATCCGCGGCCCTCGTGTGATCCAGCACGATGCGCGTCACTCCGGGCAGCGGTTTGTGCGCGGCCACCGCCACCACCGGCAGCGGCAAACTGTGCTGCAGCGCCGTGTCGATGGCCACGAACCCCTCCACCGACCGATCCATCAGCAGTCCCGGGTACTCCTCGATCAAATCCGCCTTCCGCCGGTGGCTCGCGGTCAGGTAAAAATACCCCTCCTCGATCAGCACTTCCTCGATGCCGCTCATCACCAGCACTGAGTACCCGTCGCTCAGCTCCGGAACCAGCACGCCCACTGAAAAGCTCTGCCGCCGCCGCAGCGACCGCGCAAAAAAGCTCGGCCGGTATTCGAACTTCTTCGCCGCCGCGATCACCCGGTCCCGCGTCTCCTGCGGAATCGACCGCACCCCAGGCGCGTTGTTCAGCACCAGGGAAATCGTCGCTGGCGACAAATCGAGATAATCCCCCAGCGTGCGCAGGCTGATCGGCCGCGGCGGCAGGAACTCGTTCTTTGCCCCTTCGCCCGGTCCGTTACGCCCTTTTGCCACTTTTTTCGCCGATGCTTTCTTACGTTCGGCCATGCCCCAACGTTTGTACCTGCTCAGGTGGGAATCTACAACTAAAATGCCAGCCAGCCTCGAGCCGCCTGGCGTTCGCGCTATCCTTATATCACCCCTTTCGCAAAAAGGACGGCCCGTTTGCACGCAGCGGGCTCGGGAGTAACACCGTACCGTGTTCAACCGCGACGAAAAGCTGCCCGCCGTCCGACTCGCAGTCATTCAGTACGCCATCGCCGCCGTCATGGCCATTCTGGTCTTCGGCCTCTGGCGTCTGCAGGTGGTCGGCGGTCAAAACTACCACGCCCTCGCTGAAGCCAACCGCATCCGCAAAGTCCCCATCCTCGCGCCGCGCGGCAAGCTCTTCGACCGCGAAGGCCGCCTCATCGTCGACAACTATCCCTCCGTCTCCTGCTTCCTCATCCGCGAGCAGGGCCACGACATCACCCCCGATCTGCCCCTCATCTCGCGCGGCCTCCACATGACCGCCGACCAGATCGACGCGATCCTCAAGCGCTATCTCAAGGCGCCCAAATACCAGCCCCTCCCGCTCAAGCAGGACATCACGCCTGACGAAGAGGAATTCATCGAGGCCCACAAAGACGAGCTCCCCGAGCTGGAGACCATTCAGGAGCAGCGCCGCCTCTATCCCCGCGACGGCTTCGCCGCCCACCTCATCGGATACGTCGGCGAAGTCAGCGAAGACATGCTCAACGACTCTCGCTACGCCATGTATGAACCCGGCGATGTTGTCGGCCGCTCCGGCGTCGAAGCCTCCTACGACAGCATTCTGCGCGGCGAAGACGGTTCCCAGGATGTGGTCGTCGACAGCCATGGCCGCGAAGTCGGCAAAATCGGCACTGAGCCCGCGAAACCCGGCCAGAGCCTTCGCCTCACCATCGACCTCGACGTCCAGCGCGCCGCGGAGAACGCCCTTGGCGACCGCAATGGCGCCATGATCGCGATCGACCCGCATACCGGCGAGATCCTCGCCCTCGTCAGCCGCCCCACTTTCGATCCCAATCAGTTCGCGGTCCGCATCTCCCGCGATGAGTGGAGCAAGTACGTCACCGATCCCGACCACCCCCTGATGGACAAGGCCATTCAGGCCCAGCTCGCCCCCGGTTCCACCTTCAAGATCATCATGTCTCTCGCCGGACTCGAAGAAGGCATCGCGCAGGACATGGAGGTCCACTGCTCCGGTGGGGTCAACTTATTCGGCACCTATCAGCGCTGCTGGGTCCACGGCGGCCACGGCGCAGTCAACATCAACAAGGCCATCTACCAGTCCTGCGACGTCTTCTTCTACACGCTGGCCGCTCGTCTCGGCATCGACAAGATCGCTTACTGGGCGCACCAGGTCGGCCTCGGCTCCAAAACCGGCATCGATTTGCCCGACGAAGTCTCCGGCACCGTCCCCTCCACCGAATGGAAATGGAAAAACTTCCATCAGAAATACTTTGCCGGTGAAGTCACCTCGGTCGGCATCGGCCAGGGCCCGCTCACCGCCTCGCCCGTCCAGATGGTCCGCGCTCTCGCCGGCATCGCCTCCGGAGGAGTTCTGAAGCGCCCCCACGTCGTCTTCCCCGCGGAGATCCCTGCCGATGTTCGCCAGTCCATCCGTGACAGCTTCCCCGGATCCGGGGACTCCAGCTTCCAGATCGCCCCCGGCGACTGGGAGATGATCACCGACTCCATGGCCGAGGTCACGCTGCCCATCGGCACCGACCCCAGCGCCCATCTGGAAGGCATCGACTTCGCCGGCAAAACCGGCAGCGCCCAGACTATGAGCAACGCCCTCGCTGAAAAGATGGGCCACGCCCACTCCATCAAAGACAACGCCTGGTTCGTCGGCTTTGCCCCGCGCCGCAACCCTGACATCGCCGTGTGCGTACTCTTCGAAGCGGGCGAACACGGCCGCCTCGCCGGCCGCCTGGCAGCGCGCGTCATCGAGGCCTATGTGAACAAGCAGCGCCTGATGGATCACAATCTCGTCGCGCAGCAACCAAAGAAAGTCGAAGTCGGCGCGCTTTGGTCCGATCCCGCCGCCCCGAACTCCCTCGGCGGCAAACCGCTGCCCTCAAAGCCCGGCCAGAAACCCAACCCCGAACTCGCTTCCATCCGCGGAGGCCACTTCACCGTCCCGGCCCAGCCTCAACGCTAAGCCAACGCCCGCACCACAGCCTCCACCAACCCCGCCAAATCATGCGGATCGGCTTCCGCCGCCGGCTCCCACCCGCACTCCCCCAAAGTCCGGCTCGTGATCGGCCCAATCGACACGGCCCGCATCGACTCCGGCCGCGCAACGCCTGCCTCGCGCACCAAGTTCAGGAAATTTGTAACCGTCGATGAGCTTGTAAAGGTCGCCGCGTCCGGCGCCCGCCCACTGAGGCCGAAAAGTGTGCGGATAGCAGTTACAGATTCCGCCGGAATCACCGTCCGGTACGCCTCCACCACATCCACCGTCGCGCCCCGCGCCCGAAGCGAATCCGGGATCACATCCCGAGCCACCGCTGCCCGCGCCAACAGAACATGCTTTCCGTCGACGTGGTCGCCCAGCCCTTCTACCAGCGACTCCGCCACATATTCCTGCGGCGTCACCGCCACCGTCATCCCCAACTCTACGAGCGCCCACTCGGTCGCCGATCCCACGGCCGCAATCTGCACGTGACTTAAATCCCCAACTCCAACCTCCAACTCCACCATCCGCCCCCGCAGCGCCTCCACTCCGTTTGCGCTCGTCACAATCAGCCACTGATACTGCGACAAATTCCTGAGCGCCTCATCCAGATCCGCATACGACTCCGGCGGCGCAATCTCAATGGCCGGAATCTCCACCACCGCCGCGCCCAGCGCCCTCAGCTTTTCCGATAATTGGCCCGCCTGATGCCGCGCCCGCGTGACCAGAATGGTCCGCCCCGCCAATGGAAGCTCGCTCACGCTGCCCCGACCGGCGACGACCCAACCGCCCCCATCCCCAGCAGCCGCTGCGCGCCCTGCCGCAGCAGTTCCTCCGCGACCTTCCGCCCCAGCGCCTCCGCCTCGAGGCCCGACTGGCGGTCCATCACCACGCGCAGCACCTCGGACCCATCCGGCGCAGCCACCGCCGACACCACGCTGTACCCTTCATCGCCCGCGAAGCAGTGGATCCCAATCGGCACCTGGCACCCGCCCCCCAGCGCGGCAAGCGCCGCGCGCTCCGCGGTCACCGTATATCGCGTCGCCCTGTGATTCAGAAACTCAAGCGCCGCCAGCGTCCGCGCATCGCCGGCTCGCGCCTCAATCGCCAGCGCGCCCTGCCCCGCCGCCGGGCACAGCACCAGCGGCGAAAAGCACTCCCGCCGATGCGCCGTCAGCCCCAGCCGCTCCAGGCCCGCCGACGCCAGAATGATCGCGTCCACCTGCCCCTCGGCCAGTTTCCGCAGCCGCGTGTCCACGTTTCCTCGAAACTCCACGCACGCCACATCCGGCCGCTGCGCCTTCAACTGAGCCTGCCGCCGCAAGCTGCTCGTCCCAATGCGCGCCCCGTGCGGGAGCGCCTCAAAACTCGCATACAGCACCGACACAAACGCGTCCCGCGGATCCACCCGCTCCGGAATCGCCGCAATCGTGAACGGCGCAGCAAGCTCCGTCGGCAGATCCTTCAAACTGTGCACGGCCAGATCGATGCGCCCCGCGTACAGCGCCTCCTCGATCTCCTTCGTGAACATCCCCTTCGCATCCCGCTGCGCTCCACCCACCTCGGAAAAAGGCACATGCTGCATCGCATCGCCCAACGTGCGAATAACCTCGATCGTGACCTCGTGTCCCGCCCCGCGCAGCCGATCCGCAATGTGATTCGCCTGCCACAACGCCAGCTGCGACCCACGCGAGCCAATGCGCAGCACGCCCGTCGCCCCACCAGGTCCTGAATTGTCTATGGGATTCGTCATGCAGTCAGAGATCAGCGTATCGCGCCTCAGCCTGCTCTGTCTTACTCGCGGTCCTTACCCGTACCCGTGCCCGGCTCGGTCTCCGCGCCCGCCGCGTGGCCCTCGGCTCCCCTATCCCGTGTGCACTCGCGGTCGAACATCCCCCGAATCGTATCCAGCGCGGCCGCATCTCCGTCGCGCGCCGCCGACTTCATCGCCTGCAGCGGCATATGCATAAACTTGTTCATCAGCCCGCGCGTCAGAGCCTCTACCGCTTCCTGCTGCTCCGGGGTCAGCGACTGCAGCAGCTGCCGCTGCCGATGCATCTCCACCTGCCGCAGCTCCTCCGCCGTTCCCTGCACGTCCACCAGCACCGGCGCAATGTCGATGGTCCGAATCCGCCGCCGGAATCGCTCTGTCTCCTCGGTGATGATCGCCTCGGCCCGCGCCGCCTCGCGTCCGCGATCCACCTGGTGCGACGCCGCCACTGACTGCAGGTCGTCGATGTCGTACAGGAAGATCCCTTCCAGCCGATTCACTGCAGGGTCCACATCGCGCGGCACCGCAATATCGATCACGAACACCGGCTGGTTCTTACGCCGGCGCAGAATCTCCTGCGCCTGCTCCACGCCCAGGATCTGCCCCGCCGATCCCGTTGACGTAATAATGATGTCGGCCTCGTGCGCCCGCGCATGCAGCTCCTCGAACCGGATCGCCTCCCCCAGAAACTGCTCCGCCAGCTGCACCGCGCGCTCGTAGGTGCGGTTCGCCACCATCATCGAATCCGCCCCGTGCCGCATCAGGTGCCGCGCCGCCAGCTCGCTCATCTTGCCCGCGCCGACGATCAGGACCTTCTTGCCGTCCAGCGATCCAAAGATGCGACGCGCCAGGTCCACGGCTACCGACGCAATCGAAACCGATGAGGACCCGATCTCCGTTTCCGTCCGCACCCGCTTCGCCGCCGAGAACGCCCCCTGCAGCAGCTTGTCCAGCGGACCCTTCACCGCGCCCATCTCGCGCGCCACATTCCACGACTGCTTTACCTGCCCCAGGATTTGCGCCTCGCCCACTACCATCGAATCGAGGCTCGCCGCCACGCGAAACATGTGGCGCACCGCCTCTTCGTCCTGATAACGATATAAATGTGGTTCCAACAGAGACCGGTCCAGCCGGAAGTGCTCCGCCAGAAATCCCGGCAGCTGCGGCTCCAAACCATTGTGCGAGACCAGCAGCTCCACCCGGTTGCACGTCGACAGGATCATCGCCTCTTTCACTCCCGGCTCCGACAGCAGCGCGCGTGTCGTCTCCGGCAATGCCTCTTTGGCAATGGCCAGCCGTTCGCGCAGCTCCACCGGCGCGGTGGTGTGGTTCAGACCTGTGACCAGGAATCTCATTTCAGTCCAAACCTGTGAGCGGAAGAGTGAACGGAACCCAGCAGATTTGCGGCCCAAACGCAAAGGATCAGCACAAAAACACCCGACGTCAGCCACGCGGCCCGGCGCCCGCGCAGTCCCGCGCTCCGCCGTATGAACAAAATAGCAACGTAAAGCCCCCACATCACGAAGGACAATAGCACCTTGGGATCGGCGAAATACCCTATGCCCACCTGCTCCTGCGCAATCAGTGACCCCGCGAACAACCCAACCGTCATACACACAAAACCGATTCGTAACGTGCTCGTCGCAATCTGATCCATCGTCGCCAGCGGCGGCAGCCACGTCAGAAATCCTCGCGGCCGTTTTTGCGGCCGGGGCAACACGCCCGCCTTCGCCCAGTCCTTGCCCTTCAGCCGCTTTTCCTGGATCAGATACAGGAAGCTCGACAGCATGCTGAACAACAGCGCCGCGTACGCCGCCAGCAGCATCACCACGTGGAACGCGATCCACCCGTTGCGCACCATCGGCGAGCTGAACGTATAGCGCTCCGGCCCGATCGCCGGAACCACCGTCAGCAAAAACGCCAGCGGCAGGGCGAATAACCCAAGCGTAACCGTCCGGTAAACGAAAAAGGTAAAAAGGAAGACCGCGACAATCGCCAGTGCCAGCGTCGAGACAATCTCATCGGCCATCACCGGAATCAGGTGGTGCGCCGACGCCAGCATCTCCACCGAAGCCACGAGGTGGAAGAACCACGCCCCCAGGGCCACCGGAATGCAATACTTGTGCCCCTTCGGATGGTTTCCGAGCACCGCCGGAATCGCCAGCAGACTGGCGACCCCGTACAAACCTGCCGCGATTCGGAGCCACAGGAGAAACATGGGGAAATCTCAGGGCGGAAGCCGTAACCCGAGGATTACCAAAAGTATAAATACCCTCGGGATGCGCAACCCACCGAACCCCATTATCCGAACCCCGCCCACCCCCGCATGTGAGCCATATCACACCTGCGCCGAATCGACCCTTTCGGTCTCCCACCA
>Ga0187887_10003516_pt1 | contig 12087 bp, 8 predicted proteins | sample June2016WEW_7_10_FD_132977 | JGI IMG/M metagenome (GOLD analysis project Ga0187887, IMG submission 132977) | Peatland microbial communities from SPRUCE experiment site at the Marcell Experimental Forest, Minnesota, USA - June2016WEW_7_10 | ecosystem: Environmental > Terrestrial > Soil > Wetlands...
ACCAGGTCGAGTCCGGTGATGCCGCAGTCCACGACGCTGTCCTGGACGTACTCGGGCACGTCGTCGGCCCGCACGAAGAGCAGGTCGATGTCGGCGTTGCGGCAGTGGGCCTGCAGCACCCGCTCGCCCGGCTCCTGGGGAGCGACGCCGCTCGCTTCGAGCAACGACCACGACGGCTCGCGGAGTCGGCCCTTCGAGGGCAGCGCGAGGGTGAGGCGACGCGTCACTTCTTCACCCGCTTGAGCACCGCCGCGTAGCCGCCTTCGCCGTAGCGAAGCCAGTGCGCGACCCTGGTCACCGTGGCGGTTGAGGCGCCGGTGCGTCGCGAGATCTCCTGGTAGTGCACCCCGTCATCCACCAGCCGCGCGACCTGTAGACGCTGGCCCATAGCGTCAAGCTCGTTGGTGGTGCACACGTCGCGCAGGAAGGCCGCCACGACGGCGGGGTCGCGCAATCGCGCGAAAGCCTCCACCAATTCGTCGAAGCGCGTCGCCGTCTCCGGCTTCGTCTCGGCCGGGACCACCTTGCCTGAAGTCATAGCAACATGATAGCATGCTACTACGCTACTATGCAATTGATCCCCGCCATCGACCTCCTGGGCGACGACGCCGTGCGTCTCGAGCAGGGGGACTACGACCGCGTGATCTTCCGCGCGCCGCTCGAGGAGTTCGTGGGCCTCGTCGTGGCGAGCGCGCCGTCGCTCATCCACATCGTCGACCTGCAAGGGGCCCGCGACGGACAGATCCGCTTGGACGTCGTCGGGCGCTGCGTCAGGGCCGCGGGCGACATCAAGCTGCAGGTGTCGGGCGGCATCCGCTCCCTCGAGGTGGCCCGACACGCGCTCGACGCCGGTGCGTCTCGGGTCATCGTAGGCACCGCCGCCTGGGCCGAGCCCGAGGCCCTGGCGCGTTTCGTCGACGCGTTAGGCCCGCGACTGGTCGTCGCCCTGGACGTTCGAGATGGCCAGCTCGCCGTGCGAGGCTGGCTGGCGTCCGCGGGGCTCGGCGTGAACGAAGCGCTTGAGCGCTGCGTCGCGGCGAAGGTCACTCGTGTGCACGTGACGGCTATCGAGCGTGACGGGACGATGAACGGTCCCGACCTCGCCCTGTACGAGCAGGTCTGCGCCAGCGGCATCGCGGTGGTGGCTGCCGGAGGAGTGCGCGACGACGACGATCTAGCCCGGCTGGAAGAAGCGGGATGCGAGGCGGCGGTCATGGGGATGGGGTACCTGGCGCGCCTCGGCATTTCTCCCGGCGAGGACTGAGCCGCCGGCTCCTCTCGGAGCGATCAGCCGGGACCAGCCCACGAAAATCGTGACTACTCCCCTAGGGTCTTTTGTCACATTCGCCGTCGTCGGCCTCACACACCCGTTTCTGTGTGGCCCCGGGCTTGCCTAATGCGAACGCTTAGCGTTTAGAGGGGGTTACAGTTGCTTTGAAGAGTAACTCGCGGTACTTTGCGCGTCGTGAGGCCCTTTTGAAGGAGAAAACGGCGTGGAGCCCACAAACGACCAGGATCCGAACTACTACCACAAGGTCGTGGACTGCCAATGGGCCTGTCCGGCGCACACCAACGTGCCCGGCTACATCCGCTTGATCGCGCAGAGCCGCTTCACCGACGCGTACATGCTCAACCGCGAGTCCAACGTCTTTCCCGGCATCCTGGGCCGCACGTGCGACCGGCCCTGCGAACCGGCCTGTCGCCGTGATCGCGTCGACGGCAGCCCCGTGGCGATCTGTCGGCTCAAGCGAGTCGCGTCGGACTTAAAGGACGACATCAGCGACCTGTTGCCGGTGATACCGAGCGAGAAGAACGGCAAGCGTGTCGCGTGCATCGGCGCCGGTCCGTCGTCGCTCACCGTCGCCAACGACCTCTTGCCGCTGGGCTACGACATCGTGATGTACGAGCAGTACGACGTGCCCGGCGGACTCATGAGGACGAACATCCCCTCGTTCCGCCTCCCCGCTCAGGTCCTCGACGACGAGACGCAAGTGATCCTCGACATGGGCGTCGACATCCGCTACAACTCACCGATCACCAGTCTGCGCTCGTTGCTCGACGAAGACTACGACGCGATCTTCGTGGGCGTCGGAGCGCCGCGGGGCAAGGAACTCGACCTGCCCGGCCGCCACGACGAAGGAAATGCGCATATCCACATCGGCATCGACTGGCTCGAATCGGTGGCCTTCGGTCACACCACCAGCGTGGGAGAGCGGGTCTTGATCATCGGCGTCGGCAACACGGCCATGGACTGTTGCCGTTCGTCGCTTCGCCTCGGCGGCAAGGACATCAAGGTCATGGCCCGTCGACCCCGCGACTACTTCAAAGCGTCACCCTGGGAGCTCGAGGACGCCGAAGAGGAGAACGTCGAGATCGTGGTCAATCACGCTCCCAAGCGGTTCGTCATTGAGAACGGCACCTTGGTGGGCATGGAGTTCGACGTGCTCGAGTGGGACGAGGGGGCCAAGCACTCCACCGTCGTCGACAGCGTCGTGATCCCCTGCGACGACGTCATCCTCGCCATCGGACAGGAGAACGCCTTCCAGTGGATCGAGCGCGACCTCGGCATGGAGTTCGGCGAATGGGACATGCCCGTCGTGAACGAAGTAACAATGCAGTCGACGTTGCCCAAAGTGTTCTTCGGTGGGGACGCCGCGTGGGGACCCAAGAACATCATTTGGGCCGTGGCGCACGGTCACGCGGCCGCCATATCCATCCACAGCCTGTGCACCGACGCGCCGCTCGAGATACGACCGCCCCAAGGCATGAACCTGCTCAGTCAGAAGATGGGCATGACCGAGTGGAGCTATCACAACGACTACAACCCGTCGCCGCGCCAGAAGATGACCCACGTCGAATTGACCAAGCGCTTCAAGTCCCTCGACCTCGAGGTCGAATTGGGCTTCAGCGCCGAGCAGACGGCGTCGGAAGTGCAGCGTTGTCTCAACTGCGATATCCAGACGGGCTTCAAGGAGAAGCTGTGCATCGAGTGCGACGCCTGCATCGACATCTGTCCGGTGCAGTGCCTCACCATCACGACCAACGGTGACGAGGCGGACCTTCGAGGTCGCCTGTCAGCCCCCTCGACAAACCTGGACCAGTCACTCTTCGTCTCGGGGCCTCTGCCCCAGACCGGCCGCGTGATGATCAAGGACGAGAACGTCTGCGTGCACTGCGGCCTCTGCGCCGAGCGCTGCCCCACCGCCGCGTGGGACATGGAGAGGTTCGAACTTCAGATCCCCTACGCCTCCACCGGCCATTTCCTCAACATCCCGGTGCGCTCCATGAGCGCCACGTCAGCGGGGAAATAGGTCATGGCCCTCGATCTAACTCCCCACGTCACCACCCGGGTGAACGACTTCTCCATCAAGCTGGCCAACGTCAACGGCACGGGATCGGCCAGCGCGAACAGCCTGCTGATGCAGGCGATCTTCAAGATGGGCATACCGGTCTCGGGCAAGAACCTGTTCCCCTCGAACATCCAGGGCCTGCCGACCTGGTACGAGATCCGGGTGAACAAGACCGGCTACACGGCCCGCGCGCTTGACTACGACCTGATGGTCGCCATGAACGCGCAGACCTACGAGCAGGACATCGCCGACGTGCGCCACGGCGGCTACGTGCTCTACGACTCGTCGTGGCCGCTCGACAACGAACTGCTGCGCGAGGACGTCACGTTCATCGGCGTGCCGCTCGCTCAGATGTGCCTCGAGAACTTCAACGCGCCGCGCGAGAGGATCTTGATGAAGAACGTGGCCTACGCCGGAGTGATCGTGGCCCTCATCGGCCTGGACGTCGACCTCGTCGGCGACCTGCTCAGCGAGACCTTCGCGCGTAACGAGCTGCTGCGCGAGTCCAATCAGAAGGCCCTGCGCCTCGGCTTCGACTACGCGGTCGAACACTTCGAGTGCCCTCTCGACATCCGCGTCGAGCCCATGGACGCGACCAAGGACTCGATCCTCATCGACGGCAATACCGCGGCCGCGCTCGGGTGCCTCTACGCCGGTGCCACCGTCGCCGCCTGGTACCCCATCACGCCGGCCACGGCCGTGATGGACAACTTCATCCGCCTCTGCGCGAAATACCGCCGCGAGGCCGTGCCGGGCGCCACGCCCGACGAGCCGACCACGTTCAAGAACAACTACCTCATCCTGCAAGCCGAAGACGAGATCGCGGCCATCGGCATGGTGATCGGCGCCTCCTGGAACGGGGCGCGCTCCTTCACCTCGACGTCGGGCCCGGGCATCTCGCTCATGAACGAGCTGCTGGGCTTCGCCTACTACACCGAGATTCCCGCGGTCATCATCGACGTCCAACGCACGGGTCCTTCGACGGGGATGCCGACGCGCACCCAGCAGGCCGACATCCTGCTCTGCGCCTACGCCTCGCACGGCGACACCAAGCACATCCTGCTCTTCCCCGCCAACCCCGCCGAGTGCTTCGAGTTCGCGGTCAACTCCTTCGACATCGCCGAGCGGTTCCAGACGCCGGTCTTCCTGATGTCGGACCTCGACATCGGCATGAACGACTGGGTCGTTCCCCAGTTGACGTGGAACGACGCCTACGTCCCGGACCGGGGCCGCGTGCTCAACGACGCCGACCTCGCGGGCATGAAGGAGTTCTTCCGCTACAACGACCCCGACGACGAGTTCGTCACGCCGCGGACCCTGCCGGGTTCGGATTCGAAGGGGGCCTACTTCATCCGCGGCTCCGGCCACGACCAGTACGGGCGCTACACCGAGAACCCGGTCGAGTACCAGCAGGTGGTGGATCGCCTCAAGGTCAAGCACGCGTCGGCCGCGCCGCACGTGCCCGCCCCGGTCGTGCAACGCCGAAGCGGCGCGACGGTCGGTCTCATCACCCTGGGCAGCTGCGACCTGGCGGTGCGCGAGGCCGTCGACGCGCTCGAGGCCCGGGGTATCGTCGCGGACTACATGCGCGTACGGGGATTCCCTTTCGTCGAGCAGGTGCGCCTCTTCGTCGAGGAGCACGACCGCTGTTTCGTGGTGGAGCAGAACCGCGACGCCCAGCTGCGCTCCCTCATCTCGATCGAGACCGGGGTGGCCATCGAGAAGATGAGTCCGGTGCTGGCCTACGGCGGATTCCCTCTGAGCGCCCAGTTCGTGGTCGACACCGTCATCGACAAGTTGGAGAACTAGACATGCCCTCGATCGTCAAGCCCCTAATCCCCCTGGCCCTGCTGTCGAAGAACGACCTCGGGCTGACCATTCGCGATTACGAGGGCGCGATGTCGACGCTGTGCGCCGGGTGCGGGCACGACTCGGTCACCGCCGCCATCGTGCACGCCTTCTGGGAGCTCTCGACCCCACCGCACATGATCGCCAAGCTCAGCGGCATCGGGTGCTCCTCCAAGACGCCCACCTACTTCGTGCGCGGCGCCCACGGGTTCAACTCGGCCCACGGGCGCATGGCCACGATCGCCACGGGGGCCAACGCGGCCAACCGCGAGCTCACGTACATCGGCATCTCCGGCGACGGCGATTCGCTGTCGATCGGCCTCGGGCACCTGGCCCACGCCATCCGGCGCAACGTCAACATGGTCTACGTCATCGAGAACAACGGCGTCTACGGACTGACCAAGGGCCAGCTCTCCGCCTCGGCAGACATCGGCACCCGCGCCAAGCGGGGCGAGCCGAACGAGATAGCGCCCATCGACCCGATCCTGCTGGGCCTCGCGATGGGCGCGACGTTCCTCGCGCGGAGCTTCTCGGGCGACAAGGAGCAGCTGGTGCCCATCCTCAAGGCCGCGGTGGCTCACAATGGGCTGGCCCTGATCGACGTCATCTCGCCCTGCGTGACCTTCAACGACCACGAGGGTTCGACCAAGAGCTACCTCTTCACGCGCGAGCACGAGGTGAAGGAGGTGCACACCGACTTCATTCCGCTGCGCAACGAGATCCACGTCTCGATTCAAGACAACGACGTCGTCTCGGTGCCGATGCACGACGGCAGCGTCGTGCGGTTCCGATCCCTGCCGGAGGGCTACGACCCCACCGACCGGCTCAAGGTGGAGCAATACATCCACGACCGCCAGAGCCGCGGCGAGATCGTCACCGGGCTTCTCTACGTGGACGAGTCCGCCAAGGACGTCCACCAGATGAACCACACGCCGAGCGAGGGTCTCACCAAGGTGCCCTTCGAGAAGCTGTGCCCGGGCGGAGCAGAGCTGACCGCCATGCAGAAGGGCTTTCGCTAAGTCAGGAACCTTCGCCGAGCAGGTTGATGAAACCCTTGGCGAAGAGGTACGCGTCACCCGGCCACCGTGCCGACACGTAGTTGGCGTCGCGCACCAGCATCGCCGGCCGGTCGTCGCCCGCGCTGCCGCGCCGTGAGACCACGTAGGGACCACGCACAAAGTCCGACGGCTTCTCCAACGACGCGCGCACCTCGTCCTGCACGTAGGCCGGGTAGGTCCGGTAGTAACGCCCGAGTCGCCACGACGTGAGGAAGTATGCCGACCTCTCCATGTACTTGGGCAGGCACGTCGTGCGCCGACCGTAGAGCAGGCTGCGGCCCGTTGCCTCGTCTCGAGCCCTCGCCAGGACGAGCACGCCGTGACAGATCGCACCCACCGGTCGCCGGAGCGACCAGAACTCTGTGACCTTCTGACCCAAAACCTGATCCGACAGATACTGGCGCATGCCGGGCGCGTGCCCTCCGGGCAGCAGAAGTCCGTCAAAGTCCGACATCCGCACGCCCATCCACGACACGGGGTCGCGGTACTGGTCGTCCTCGATCATCTCGCGATAGAAGGCCTTGGGCTCGTCGTCGGCACCAAGTTGGCCGAACAGCACGCCGCGCAAGAGCAACGGATCCGCGGCGGGCGCGTTGGCGCCGTCGCGCGTGGCGAAGTGCACCGTGTGTCCCGCGCGCGTGAGCAGTCGCCACGGAACGGCCACTTCGGTGACGTCGAAGTCACGATCGGGCAAAGGCATCAGCACGCGGGCGATGAGCGAATGCTATCGGCGAGAATCTTTTCGACGCGGGGCGATAGTTCGAAATCGAACGACCTCGATGCACGGACCCGCGATCGTGAACCGTTGTTCGTATTTTTATCCCAAGTGTGCGTAAAAATTGTGTCGCTCGTTTGCCGGGGATTTGCCAGTTTTTTGTCGTAAAACGAGCCGAAGGGATGCGCGAAAGCGCTGTGCCTATTGCATTTTGACCACTTTTGGCATTACTATCCCAAGGACACTAGGCACGACGAGCGACAACTTGAAGTGCCCTTTGAGTTGTCCAGAAAAGTGATATTTGACCGATCCATAATCGTGGATACCGTTGTTGATGTCGAAAGTTAGAGGAACGTTCGTGAAACTCGAGACCGAGGACCCCGCGTGGTCAGCGCTTCGAACAACGCGTCGTGGCGACTCCGCTCTGCTCTTCGAACGTAGTCAATTCCTCCAGGAGTTCGAGTCGATCTTCAGTCGCACGGTGCCGTCGCACAATGGCTGCCTCTCCATCGAAGGCGGTTGGGGGACCGGCAAGACCACCCTGCTCAACGAGGCCTGCCTCATCGCGGACCGATCGTCATGCCTCGTGCTGCGCGCGCGCGGTGGCGACCTCGAGCAGCACGCCTCCTTCGGCGCGCTGCTGCGGATCATCGAAGTGATCGCGTCGATGCGCAATGCGGATGACGAGATCTCCGAACGAGTCGAAGCCGTGTGCGCGCTCATCAACAAAAACGGCGAACGAAACTTCGGACAACTCGGCGCGTCGTTCTACTCGTTGTTGATCGCGGTTCGTCGGCTCGGTCCGGTGTTGCTGGCGATCGACGACGCCGACCTGGTCGATGACGCGACGCTGATGACGTTGCAATACGTGTTCCATCGTGTCGACGACCAACAGATCTGGTTGCTCGTCACTTCTCCGCCTCGACTTCCCGGCGTCGGTCCGCGCGTCGTCGACCACCTCCTCGTCAACCGTCAAGTGCGACACTTCGTCCTCAAGTCCCTGAGCGTCGAGAGCGTGCGCGCCGTGCTGACGGGATACCTCGAGCAGGCGCCGGACCAAGAGTTCGTCAACGCGGTCTTCGACGCCACCAACGGACGGCCCGAGTTCGTCGTGGAGCTGGCCAAGGCTTGCGTGCTCGAACACCTCACGCCCAACGCGAAGTCGGCCGGCGACCTCAATCGATTGCCGGTGCCGCGAATCGCGCAGCGCGTCCTCGTTCGCCTCGAGCGTCTGCAAGTGGCCGTCACCGACCTATTGCAATCGTGCGCCATCCACGGCAACTCGACCGACCTCGGTCTGGCGTGCCACCTGGGCAAGATCGATCCGGTGTCGGCGGAAGTGGCCGCCGACGTGTCCTCACAGGCCGAACTACTCCAGGCGGGCCGGCCGCTGACCTTCATCGCGCCAATCGTTCGGTGGGCGCTGCTTCAGGACATCCCGCCCGCTCGTCGCTCGCAGCTGCACACACGCTGCGCCGAGTATCTCTCCGAGAGCGGGGCCGACGAGTCGCTCGTGGTCGAACACCTCTTGGCTTCAGAGCCCGCCGGCAACAGCGAGCTCGCCGAGAGACTGGCGCGCGCGGGCCACATCCTGATGGAACGCGGCGACTACCGCGTGGCCAGCCTCTGCCTTCGCCGTTCGCTCAATGAAGGGGCTGCCTCGTTGCAGCAGGCCCCCGTCTGGCTCGACCTGGCCCGCTGCGAGACCCAGCTCGGACTGCGGACCTCGGTCTCCTCCTTCCAGCACGCACTCGCCCTGGGCGCCTCGAACAGCACCGAGGTCTTCACGGTGGCCATCGCGTTGATGCGCGCGCTGCGCAGCTGGCCCGAACTGCGGGCCGAGGCGGTGGCATCTCTCCACCAGCTGACCACCTTCCACGAGGACGTCGATCCCGCCCTGCAACTCGAGTTTGAGATGGGCCTGACGCTCCTGGCGAGCCACCCCGGGCAGCGCAGCGACGGCGTGACCAAGATTCAAACGCTTTTGAAGAAGTCCAATGGCAACTCCGAGGCCTCCCACGTGGCGCGCGCCTTCCTCGATATCCACCGCTTCGAATCGGATCCGAAGATGTCGGCCAAGACCATCGCCCAGATGCTCGGCTCGGTGATCGATCCCCAGCAGATGGTGTACGGCGACCTCTCGAGCGAGATGGTGCAGACGCGAGCCTGTCGCATCCTGCTCGGGGCCGACGAGTTTGACACCGTTGACCGCATTCTCGAGACCGGCCGTCAGCGCGCCCTCTCCTCCGGCGACCTGCCGGGCGAGGACGACATGCTGCGCCTGGTGGTCCTCTCCAAGCTCTGGCAAGGGGCGCTCGGCGAATCGGAGCAGGCGTTGCAACGCCACCACGAGCTCGGCACCACCTTCAGCTCGCGACCGGTCGTGGGGCTCGTGGATCTGCTGATCGCCCAGGGCCGTACGCAAGAGGCGCTGTACCAACTGGGCTCGTTCGATCCGGAGAGGATCGACGAACCGTTGGACCGCGCCACGGCTCACGTGGAACGTGGTCGCCTGTTCTCGATGTGCAACCAGTCCGACGAGGCGCTGGACGAGTTCGAGCGCGCCGGGGAGACCGCGTCGCGCGCGGGCATCACCAACCCGGTCCTGGTCGCCTGGCACCCGCCGGCCGCTCGGGTCCTCGCCTCGATCGGTCACTGGGACGAAGCCCACCAATTGGCCGAGGACCACCTCGTCGCGGCCCGAGCATTCGGGGCTCGGCGTAGCCTCGGTACCGCGTTGCGGGCCATGGGCGCCACCAGCCGCGACCTCGACGAGCGCACGGCCTGGCTGACGGAATCCGTGGCCGTGCTTGACGGGTCGCCGGCGCGATTGGAAACCGCCGAAGCCATGGTCGATCTCGGCTCGGCGCTCGTCGATCGCCAGGACACCGAAGGCGCGCGCGACATCCTGCACAAGGGCGCCACCCTGGCGTCGCTGTGCGGAGCTCATCGCCTGGTGGAGATCGCCGGTTCCCAGCTCCGCGCCGCGGGGGCGCGCCCTCGCCGCCTCGGCTCCACCGGGGTCGACTCGCTTACGCCGGCCGAGTTGAGGGCCGTGCACATGGCGGCCGCCAACGTGACCAACCGCGCCATCGCCGACGAACTCTTCGTCAACGTCAAGACCATCGAAGGCCACCTCTCGAGGGCGTATCGCAAGCTGGGCGTCACGTCGAGATTCGAACTGGCCGAAGCGCTCGGCCCGCGCGGTCGATACGACGGACAAGATGACAACGAAGGTGCACGCACGGCATCACCGTAACGATTCGAGGTTCCGTGGGCCGCTACGCAGTCAACAAGGACCCTGGCGGGTGCGGCCATGCAAAGTTTTAAGTCCGCGGCACGCACCGTCGTGGCGCTGCTGGTGATCGCGGCCGCGCTCGTGTGGGCTGGGCACGAGTGGAGCACCCACCACACGTCGAGCACCACCGCCACGACGCTGCCCGCTGGCCCGACGACGACCACGAGCCCGCGCACCACGACGACCACCGGGCCGCGCGCCACGACGACCGATCCGGTCACGACCACCACCGGGCCGCCGAGAACGACCACGACGAAGCCGGTCACCACGGTCGCCAAGCCCGGCACCACGACGACGAGGCCGGTCACCACGACGACCGAGCCGACGACCACGAACTCGACGACGCAAGGCACCACCACCACCTTGAGCGCGGCGAGCGGATCGTGGTGGCACCCGTCCACCGGGAACCTGCCCTGGCAGTGGGAGATCGACCACCCGCTCGACATCAACAACGCCACCGACATGGGCACCAACGACACCTTGCCGGACGGCCAGCCCGCGCCGGCGCCCGTGGTCTACGACATCGACGGCATCATCAACTCGGCGTCGACGGTTGCGGCATTGCAGGCTCGCGGCGCGCACGTCATCTGCTACATCGAGGTGGGCACAGCGGGCAACTACTACTCCGCCAGCGACGAGGGCATCGCCACCACCTACTACGCCCAGTACCAGGCGGCCGGCGTCTTCGGCAACCAGCTGTCGGGCTATCCCGAGTACTTCCTCAACATCAACTCCCCCGCGACCGTGCGCATCACCGAGGCGATGATCGCCCAACAGTGCGCGGCCAAGGGCTTCGACGCCGTCGAGACCGACCTCGACGAGACCTACTCGGGCTCCGACGGCGCGACCGGCTTCAGCCTCACCCAGGGAGACGAGGTCGCCTACATGACGACCTTGGCCACCTACATGCACGGTCTCGGACTCGCGTGGATCATCAAGAATCCCGACGACACCGGCGATAACTACGCGTCGATCATGGAGCCCCTGGCGGACGGTGTCTTGACCGAACAGTGCAACCAGTACTCGACCTGCACGGACCTGAGTGCCTACTTCGGGCACAAGGCCATCTTCAACGCCGAGTACAACCTTGACCCGTCGGCCTTCTGCGCGTCCGACATCGCCCGGGGCATCAACGGCGCCAAGTTTCCCGTCAACTTGAACGGTGCGCGAAGCCCCTGCAGCTGACCTCTCCTCACGCCGAAGGAACCTCGCGATTGTAAGGTCCCGGTTATCACGGCGCCATGTTCAACACGATCTCAGGAGAAATGTGGTCTCGTTGTGATGACGTAGTGGATCGCGTGATTCTGGCTCCCAAGACTCGTCAGAATGCGCAACTATCCCCGAGGGCAAGCAGTAGTTGGACGGCTCAAGAATCTACCCACTGAGTTCTGGCACGGCTCCCGATCAGGAGCGAAGCGGCTTCGAGCCACCAGTCGGTCGGGAATCGTCGGCTGGCTCGCCCTCACCCTCTGCGTGCCCGTGATGCTGGCATTCGCGGTGCCGGTGAGCGCCAATCCGCCGGTGAAAGCGCCCCCGCACACGATCGTCGCCAAGTACCTCGCCCTCACTAGCGTGCCTCGCCACGTCGTCACCCACGCGAAGCACGCCAAGACCAAGAAGGACAAGCCGGTGAAGCGCAAGGTCAAGGCGCCGGTCACCACGACCACCACCACGTTCGTCGCTGCCCCCGCCGGCGTGATCCCCGCTCCTCCCGTGAACGTCAACGGTGGATCCCCACCGCCACCCGTCACGACGACGCCGGCTCCACCCTCGGCCCCACCGGCCTCGACCACGACGACGTCAACAACGTCAACGACG
>Ga0187887_10003517_pt1 | contig 12085 bp, 9 predicted proteins | sample June2016WEW_7_10_FD_132977 | JGI IMG/M metagenome (GOLD analysis project Ga0187887, IMG submission 132977) | Peatland microbial communities from SPRUCE experiment site at the Marcell Experimental Forest, Minnesota, USA - June2016WEW_7_10 | ecosystem: Environmental > Terrestrial > Soil > Wetlands...
CCCCACATCCCTGCCGTCGGGGATGTGGGAATCGCGCGCGCGCGACCGTCTCCTGCCTCGGCACGACTTCACAGCTTGCCAAAACTCGGCTCTTTGAAGGGGTACGGCCTTCAGCCGTGCCGTAACAGCGGCAAAATGAATCCGGCTTCAGCCGCCGAGGGACGGGTCTCTCTCTTCGCGGGCATTTTCCCCCAGGCTGGGTACCCCATAACTTGGCCTGAGTGAAGGCCGAGCGCCGCGAGGCGAGCCGATTGGCTCAGCCCGGTTTTGGCAGTGGAACCCGCTGGACCGAGCCCTGTGCAGCTCGCTGCCTGTCTCGTTTTCGATCGCCGCCTTCAGCACCTTCTTTTCCGCCGGACTCAGGTCGGCCGGGGGGGTGGGGGGGGTGGTTCCCCGCTGGGCTACAGGGTCCCGGCTCCAGGCTCCCAGCTCCCGGCTCCCAGCTCCAAGCTCCAAGCTGCAGGCTCCCGGCCACTGGCTAGAGACGCTACAGGCTACAGGCTACTGGCTCCAGGCTCCAGGCTCCAAGCTCCAGGCTCCCGGCTCCCGGCTGCTCTTTCAGTGCCCCGTTTCCGTGTAGAACCCAGCCAGGTCGTGCTTGAACTCCTTCAGCGCATCCACGTTCAGATACACCATGTGGCCTGCGGGGTAGTAGCCGAACTCCACGTTTTTGGCCAGCGCAGGCGTCAGCATCATGTGCTCGAGGTCGTACTCGGTGATGAAGAACGGTGTGGCCAGGTCGAAGTATCCGTTCGCCGAGAAGACCTTCATCTTCGGGTCCTTGCGCATCGCGTCCGCCAGGTCGCCGGCCAGGTAGGGCGCTCCGCCCCGTCCGCCGCCGCCGCCGGGGAATCGCGCGCCCGGCATCCGGTGGGTCATATCCCACGGCACTTCCGACGCCGACGACACGTGATAGGTATCGGTCGTCTCCCACTTCAGGTCGTTCGCCAGGTAGTTGTGGAAGGCCGCGACAAACGCACCCGCAATGCCCGTGTCGGACGGATCGTAGCCCGGGGTTTCGCCGGCATTATCGACGTCGCTTCCTTCGAAGCGCGCGTCATAGCGGCCCAGAATGCCACCGTCCTCCCGCATCAGCTCCTTGCGGAAGCGCGATGGATTGATACGCAGGTTCGCGTCTTTCACGTACTGCACGCTCAACCCGGTGAACTGCGCCACCTTCGCCGCTACCGTATTGAACTGCTCCGGGGAGATCCGATCGCCCAGGCGCAGCGCCGTGGCATATTCGCCCCGCGCGTAGGCGCGCACCTCGTCCAGATACGCCTTCACGTCCGGCGGTTTGTTCTGGAGTTTGTTGTGGTACCACGCGATGGCCGCATAGGAAGGCAGGGTGCCGACGGAATTCTCGTCCAGCCCGGGCGACCCCACGGCGAAGTTCAGGATCGACGAAAGCAGGATCACCCCGTTCACCGAGACGCCGTCCTCCTGCAGCGCGTCCGCCAGCCCCGCCGACCGCGGCGTGCCGTACGACTCGCCGAAAAGATACTTCGGCGAATTCCACCGATTGTTCACCGTTATGTAGCGGATCACGAACTTGTCGAACGCCTTGATGTCCTGATCCACGCCGCGAAAGTCCTTTTCCGTGCCTTTGCCAACCGCCTTCGAGAAACCGGTCAACGGCGCATCGACAAAGACCAGATCGCTCTTGTCGAGCAGGCTGGACTGGTTCGGCACCAGCTGGTAGGGCGCCGGACCGGTGGCATCCGGGCTGTCCGTCACCACCCGCATGGGACCAACCGAGCCCATGTGCAGCCAGATCGTCGCAGAGCCAGGTCCGCCGTTGTAAAGAAACGTCACCGGCCGCGCATTCGCATCGGCGCCGTCGAGCGTGTAGGCCACGTAAAAGATGCTGCCGTATGGATGGTCGTCTTCGCCATCACGGATCAGCAGCGTTCCGGCGGTCGCCGTGTAGTGCAGGGCTTTGCCGTCGAGGGTCAGATCGTGGTGCGTGACCGAACTTTTCTCAGGTGGAATGGGTGGAGTGGGTGGTTCGGGCTTTGCGGCATCGCCGGTGCGCGCTTCGTCGGAGCGCGGCTGCCGCTGCTGCTCCTGTCCCCGAACCGCTTGTCCCGTACAGACAACCGACAACGCGCCCAAAACGAGGGCGCAGAACCTGCGCTCGAACTGGCTCAACGTGACCTCCGAAAGTTGTGACAAATGATCGTGGAAAACGGTCTGGGGTAACCGTTTCAGTGACGAATCAGCGACCGATTCAGTCTCACGCAGATCGGAAATTATGGCAAGACCACGGGAATGCGCCATTGGGAAGCGGTTTTGGCCCGCTTTTAAGCGCCAGTTCCACGCACCACCACGTTGGCGGTCTGAACCAGAATCCGCAGATCGAGCCAGAAGCTCCAGTTCTCCACATAGGCCGTGTCGAGCGCGATGTATTTGGCGAACGAAGGATCGTGTCGCGCCTGCACCTGCCAAAGACCGGTTAAACCGGGCAGCACTTCGAGACGCCGGAAATGCTCCAGTTCGTACTTCTCCACTTCGGACGCGATTGGAGGCCGAGGCCCGACGATGCTCATTTCGCCGCGCAGCACATTCAGGAACTGTGGCAGTTCGTCCAGGCTGTATTTGCGCAGAAATCTGCCCAGTCGCGTAACGCGCGGATCGTTGGAAACTTTGAACAGGATTCCGTCGCGCTCGTTCAGCGCCGTCAGATCCTTCTTCATATTGTCCGCGTTATTGACCATGGTGCGGAACTTGAAGCAGAGGAAAACCCTTCCGCGCTTGCCGATGCGGTCGGAAACGTAGAGGATCGGTCCTTCGCTTTCCAGTTTCACGGCAATCGCCACGGCCAGCATCAGCGGCGCCGTGACCATCAGCGCCAGAAGCGACAGAAGGATGTCCACCAGACGTTTGAAGAATAGTCCGATCACGCGCGGCTCGCGGCGGTGCAGCGGCGCCACGGGAAAGATTCCCAGATACTCCACCGGCGCGTTGGTGGTCAGTTCGCCGTAGTATCCGGAAATCGCGCGCACATCGATGTCCAGTTCGCGAGCGTCCTGCACCAGACGGATGGCGCTTTCGGTCGGATAGAACTCCGCGATCACCAGCTCATCCACGAAGTGCTGCCGCGCCACCTGGCGGATTTTATCCACGCCGGCCAGGATCTGATCCGGCGAAATCTCCGCGCTTACCGGAGATCCTGGCGCCGAAACAAAACCCACAAAACGGTAACCCAGGCGGCGGTGATCACGGATTTGGCGGCTCAGCGCATAACTCAGCTGATTCGTTCCCAGAACGACAACGTTGCGCAGCTCGATTCCCTGTTCGAATTGACGGTGGCGCGAATAGCGCCACACTGCCCTGCGCACGCAAAGGGTGGCCGTCGCCGTACCCACCAGCAACATCACCAGGATCCGCGAAATGCTTTCCGCGTGGAACATGTACAACGCTCCACACAACAGCAGGCCCGCGTTCATGCAGCCCTGGATCACCAGTCGCAGCTCGTGGGTTCCGGTACTGCTGGGCACCGTCGCATACAAGCCGTAGCGCCGTGCCACCAGCACGTAGGCCAGCATGAACCAACCCAGAAAAAAGAAGTCAATCGTCGTCGGCCAATAATGCGTTGCGCCGGTGCCGACAGTGGTGCCGATCTTCGCTACCACGACCGCGCGGAGCGCCAGGGCCAGGCCAAACGCCAGCAAAATCATGACCACATCGGTGGCCATCATGACCACCGACGCTACCGTCGATGGTCCAATAAGCGCATGACGCGTGGTTGCGGGGAGCTGCAATACCGGTGCCTGGTGCCTTTTTGCCGGTTCGCCGTTCCGCAGGTATTCAGATGTAGCCATGTCTTCCGATGCTGGCCGGAGTGCGCTCCGGCAGGCTGAGCAAATCTCTAAACTGGCATCCGGAAAGGATGCCAACCGAAATTGCGATGATCTCGAAGCTCAGATGCGAAGTTGAGGTTTACGTTGCTTCCTGCAACTCAAGGCTGCAATCTTTCGTTTCTTGTCTCCGGATCCGGCGGAATCCAGTGTCCCTGCAGCAAACCCCATGGAAGAAATAAAGACTCTTACCGATATAAAAACCATACATTAATTTGCCTGCTTTTGCATTGATGGCGGATCGCGCAGGCAGGCAGGCAGCATTTTCGCGAATCTGGGCGGCCCAACTGGCGACGTTCTGCGCCGCACAACTGTTCTCTCGATCTTAAAATCGTCGCAGCGACTGTGTCGATTGAATTGTGGACTCTTCCTGACCGGAGGTGCCGCTTTTTCCCGCATTGAACCTCTCGTTACAAAGGTTTCGCATCCGGTTGCACCGAGGCCCTGTGGATAAGTTTGGCCGCCAGTCACGCCTTAAAGCTCTGTTCCGGCTGATCGAGGCAGACCTCCACTACGACCGTGACAGTCGTCCCCTTTGGTTGCATAACCCCAGCGTTTCATCGATGACGAAAGTGGTTCGAATCTCTGCCCGGATGCTCTTCGGATCGTGGCCTTTCATTAATATGAGGACAAGATTCGGCGGTCCCGGAAGCTCCGCCACCGAGCCAGGGCAATTCCACCGCAATTGAGCCACCGGAAACACACGAGGATCCCATGCACGAATTCCCCCGCATCCGCCGCCTTCCCGCCTATGTCTTCAACATTACCGGCGAACTCAAGGCCGCCGCGCGGCGCCGGGGTGAAGACATTATCGACTTCGGCATGGGCAATCCCGATGGCGCTACTCCGCAGCACATTGTCGACAAGATGATCGAGGCAGCCCGGCGCCCGGAAACTCATCGCTACTCGCTTTCCAAAGGCATTCCAAGGCTGCGCCGCGCCATTACGAAGTGGTACGACACCCGCTACGGCGTCAGCCTCGACCCGGATAGTGAGGCCATCGTCACCATCGGCTCCAAGGAAGGCATCGCCCACCTTTGCCTCGCCACGCTCGACCAGGGCGATGTCGTCATGGTTCCCAATCCGAGCTATCCGATTCACATCTACGGTCCGGTGATTGCCGGCGCGAACATCCGCAGCGTCGCCATTCATGATGCCAACGCCTTTCTGGCCGAGCTGGAGCAGGCCATCCCGCTCATGTATCCGCGTCCGAAGATGCTGATCCTCAATTTTCCCGCCAACCCCACCACCCAATGCGTGGACTTGCGCTTCTTCGAACGCGTCGTCGCGCTTTGCCGCCAGCACCAAATATGGCTGGTCCACGACCTCGCCTACGCCGACATTGTCTTCGACGGATACCGCGCTCCTTCCGTGCTCGAAGTCCCTGGCGCAAAAGAGATCGCGGTCGAGTTCTTCACTCTCTCCAAGAGCTACAACATGCCGGGATGGCGCGTCGGATTCATGGTCGGCAATCCGGAACTGGTCTCTGCCCTCGCTCGTATCAAGAGCTACTACGATTACGGCACCTTCACGCCCATTCAGGTCGCCGCCATCCTCGCCCTCGAAGGACCGCAGGAATGCGTTACCGAGATTCGTGACAACTATTGCCGCCGCCGCGACTGCCTGGTCGGCGGCCTCAACAAAGCCGGCTGGGAAATCGCCTCGCCGAAAGCAACGATGTTCGTCTGGGCGCCCATCCCCGAACCGTGGCGTCACCTCGGCTCACTGGAGTTCTCCACCCGGCTGCTCAACGAGGCCAGGGTCGCCGTCAGCCCCGGCATCGGCTTCGGCGAGTATGGTGACGGTCACGTTCGCTTCGCTCTAATTGAAAATGAAGAGCGCACCCGTCAGGCTTTGCGAGGCATTCGCCAGATGTTTCAACGCGAAGGGGTTTCCGTACACGCCGCCGGTTGACGCCGTTTACTGAGGCTGCGGCTCAGTTACTGTCGGAACAGCCTCGCCCGGTTCGGAGACCGCCCTTGCAATCAGCTTCGTGGTGCTGAAGCCCTCGACGGTCGGCACAATCCTGACGCGGCCGCCCCAGGAGCGCACCTGCTCGGCTCCGACGATCGTCTCTTCGCGGTAGTCGCCACCCTTCACCAGTACCTCGGGCCGCAGGGCTTCGATCAGCCGCAGCGGCGTCGGGTCGTCGAAGACGATCACGGCGTCGACCGCCGCCAGCGCCGCCAAAATCCGGCCTCGCTCCCGTTCTCCCACGATGGGGCGCGTCGGCCCTTTCAGCCCACGCACCGATGCGTCGCTGTTGATGCCCACCACCAGCCTGCCGCCCTCGCGCCGCGCTTCTTCGAGAAGAGTGATGTGCCCGATGTGCAGCAGGTCAAAACACCCATTCGTGAACACCACGCTTTCTCCCGCCGAGCGCCACGCCGCCGCCCGCACCTTCAGTTGTTCCGGGGTGAGGACTTTTTCCTGAGCATGCAACTCGATCTCCGGCATCAGGCTGCTGAGCAACTCGCCGCGTTCTACCGGCACGGTCCCAACCTTGCCCACGACGATACCGGCGGTTACGTTGGCCAGCTGCGCGGCGGTCTCCATCTGCAGCCGGCTGGCTGCCGCCAAAGCCAAAGTGGCAATCACCGTATCCCCGGCGCCTGAAACATCGAACACCTGCCGTGCCGCTGCCGGAGCGACAAATCGGGAATGCTCGCGGAGAACCGCGATCCCCTTCTCACTCATCGTCGCAACCAGGCACTGCAGGCCCAGCTGCGGAACCAGAGCCTGCCCCGCTGCCAGCAGGGCGTCCAGGTTCTGCGGCGCGACGCCGGCTGCGATCGATAGCTCGGTTAGATTCGGGCAGATCGCCGTTGCTTCCCGGTACCGCGTAAAATCGCGCTGCTTCGGGTCCACCAACACAGGAATGCCGCGCCGGTTCGCCGCCCGGATCACCTGCTGGCACACCTCTTCGGTCAAAACCCCCTTGGCGTAATCGGAGAGCACCACCGCATTAGCCGTCTCCAGCGCGGCGTCGACCTTGCCGATCAGGGCTGCGTAGGCTTCCGCAGGGTATCCATCGGTCTGCTCTGTGTCGAGGCGCAGCATCTGCTGCTTACCACTCAGGATCCTGAGCTTGCTCGTGGTGGGATGGGTACTGACCGCCGTCAGGGTGACTTCGACTCCAGCCTCGTGCAAGCTCTTTTCCAGCGCGAGAGCGTCTGCATCGTCGCCGCAAAAACCGAAGAGCGCCGCCCTTGCGCCGAGTCCGACAAGATTCATGGCGACGTTGGCGGCGCCGCCTGGCCGCTCCGTGCGATGCCCGCAGCGCACCACCGGCACCGGCGCTTCCGGAGAGATTCGATCGACGTCCCCCCAAATGTAGCGGTCAAGCATCAGGTCGCCCACCACCAGCACGCGGGTGTTCCGCCACTCCCCTTCGATGAGCTGCATGACGCGATGGAGATCCTGAATCATGCTTTTTCGGGCACCGCCTGCTGGTCCGGTCACCGGAGCAACCTGCGCCCGGCTACCGATTCTTCGCTATCATACTAGCCACCGCACCTCCTGATTTTCCGCGGACAGCGTTGAGCCTGTGACCTTTTCCTCTTCTGGTATCCGATACGTCTTCCTCGATCGCGACGGCGTCATCAATCGCAAGCCCCCTGAAGGCGCGTTCATCAGCCAATGGAGCGATTTTCATTTTCTTCCCGGCGCCGAGTCGGCCCTTGCCGCGCTCAATCATTCCGGCCGACGGGTCATCGTTGTCAGCAACCAGCGCGGTATCGCACTCGGCCACTACACTGCCGCGGACGTGGAAGCTCTCCACGCCCGACTGCAGGAGCATCTCGGCGCCCACGGCGCCAGGATCGACGCGTTCTATTACTGCCCGCACGACAAAGAGCAGTGCGGCTGCCGGAAGCCAGGTCCCGGTCTTTTCCTGCAGGCTTTCCGCGATTTCAAGGAAGCTTCGCCTGCCAGCAGCGTGATGATCGGCGACTCCCTTTCCGACATCGAAGCAGCCAGACGGCTCGGGATTCATTCGATTTTCATTCAGGGCGACCCCGAAACCCGGAAACCTGGCGCAGACAAGGCCGTCGCGCTCGCTGACGCTGTGTCCGGCTCGCTGCTCCGGGCCGTCGAAGAGTATCTTTCCTGAATTTCAAACCAGCATCGGCTCGGTCTGCGCGAAAGTCTCCCGCACACCCTCTTCGAGAGAGGTCATGGGAAGATCGCATCCCGTTTCACGAAGCCCGGTCAGGTCGGCTTCCGTGAAGTGCTGATAGCGAGCGCTCAAATCAGAGGGAAACGGAATGTACTCGATCCTGGCATTCCCATGGACCTGCATCAGGGCTCGCGCTACCTCGTTAAAGCTGCTCGCTCGGCCGGATCCGGCATTCACCACGGCCTGCCAGGTTTTCCTCTTTTCCCCCGCCTGCGGCGCCCAGGGTCCGGCCTGCGCGTAGTAGAGGTTCAACTGCGCAAGATCGCGGACAAAAACGAAATCACGGCGCTGCTCCCCGTTGCCATACCCACCTGACCCCTCGAACAGTTCCACTTTTCCTGTATCGACGATCTGTTTTGAAAAGTGATGGATGACGGAAGCCATGCGTCCCTTATGTGCTTCACGCGGCCCGTAGACGTTGAAGTAGCGCAGCCCCACCACCGTGATCGGCAACGATCCTTCGGCGATTCGCTGGCGAACATGATGATCGAATGCCAGCTTGGAAAAGCCGTAGATATTCAGCGGCCTTTCATTCTCCAGCGTGGGCGTAAAGTGGCCAGGACCGCTCAAACCATACACCGCGGCAGTGGACGCATAGATCAGCGGTGCTCCCTGCTCGATGGCATAGCCGAGAATCTCCTTCGAGCAGGTGAAGTTGTTGTCCATCATGTACACGCCGTCGTCCACCAGCGTGTTGGAACAGGCGCCCTGATGAAAGATGGCTTCCACGCGCGGAATCCCCAGCGCCTTTGCAGCCAGCGCCCGGCGAAATTCCCGCTTATCCATGTAGTCCACAAACCGGGCGCCATGGAGGTTGACGAGCTTGCGCGAGTCGGCCAGGTTGTCGACGATCAGAATGTCGGCAATTCCATGCCGGTTCAGTTCGTGAACCAGATTGCTGCCGATGAACCCCGCACCGCCCGTCACGATATACATGTTGGCCGCCTTCAGGTGCGTTGCGAAACCCGCGCACCCCGTCCCTGATTCCACGCTACCATCGCCGCTGCGAACATTTCATCCCCGGTGATGGAAGTCAGGCACTTCTGCCGGTTCACCACGCAAGTCTCCAGCCGGCAATGCGCGCACTCCACGGTGTGGTAGACGATGCTGTGCCCGATTCCCGCCGGATACCATTTTCCCCTGTAATCCCTCGCCGCAAATGCAATTGCGCACGGTACGCCGCCGATCGCGGCCAAATGCATCGGACCGCTGTCCGGACCCAGAAACAATTCGGCATTTCGAAGCACCGCGGCGGTCTCCCGCGACGTTACGGTCCCGCACAGATTCACGACCGGGCCTCGCCACCCCGCCGCGGCGTATTCGCTCACGGCCGCGTCCTCTTCGGCGCCGACCAGCACCAGGGCGTGATGGGGAAACTCTCCACTGAGCCTGGCCAGCAGCGTCCTCCAGTTCTCTTGCCCCCAGTCCTTGGCCTGCATCTTCGTTCCCGGCCCGCAGGCCACGATCGGTCGATCCACGACCGCGGTCAGGACCTCACACGCCTTCCTCTTTTCCGTCTCCGTCAGGCGCAGGTCCCACCAGCGCAGGTCATCGACCTCCGCCTCGCCCAGCGATCGCACGCAGCGCAGCAGTCGCGCCGCCTCCGCTTCCCACAGGTCCTTCTCCGGCAGGAAGCGGCATTCCTCCAGATCTCCCGACGGAAGGCCCACGATGTGACGAACTCCGCAGAACCTGAAGAACCGCGCATCCCGTCTGACGGTTTGCTCTCCTCGCGGCGCCGTGAGATAGATCAGCACCTCCGGACGAAAGCGCCGAATCCCTCGCCAGACTCCCGCCAGTTCGGCAAGTTTGCGCGTGCCCGGCGGATAGCTGATATACCCATGTACCAGCCCCGAACCTTCCAGAACACTCCATGCCGCCGGCGCCTTTGTCTGAACCGGTACGTTGGTCAGCATCACGCGCTGGGCCGCGGGGAAAGCCCGTTCAATCACGTGCAGCGCCGGCAGCGCCACCACCGTATCGCCGAGGCTTCCCAGGCGATAAATCAGCACCCGCTTCACGCTTGCCGGGTCGAATTGCAGTGACGATGGGTTCACGCAGCCATTTCCGGTCAGTCGGCCTGCCGCCGAACCGTGGGTTTCGTTCCTCTATAGACGGAAAAGACCAGCCGCGCGCCGCAAGACAGAATGGAACTGCAAAAAAAAGAATTTTGCGGTGCGGCTCGCTCTTACGGCAGCCTCTGACCCACCGCTGCGTCCCGAGTGTGCGATAACCCCGGGCGTCCCACGCTCAGATAAGTGAATCCGTGTTCCATCATAACCGCCGGATCGTACAGGTTGCGCCCGTCGATGACGATCGGATAGCGAAGCGTGTAATGCAGGCGCTGCAGATCCAGCTCGGCGAATTCCTGCCACTCATTCAGGATTACCAGCGCATCCGCATCCTGCGCCGCGGCGTAAGGGCTGTCAACATAGCGCATATGCGTTCCCGGCGCCAGCACCTCTCTGGCCCGTTCCGCGGCTGCTGGATCATACGCCGTCACAATCGATCCTTCATGCAGCATCTGGTGCACGATGTCGAGGGCCGGTGACTCGCGAATGTCGTCGGTGCCGCCTTTGAAGGCCAGCCCCAGCACGCCGATCTTCTTGCCGCGGAAGGTCCACAGCGCCGAGCGAACCTTCTGGAAAAACCGGCGCTTTTGTTCCTCGTTGATTTTCTCCACTTCCTTCAGCAGCCCGAAGTCCACGCCCATCTGTTCCGCGACATACCGAAAGGCTGCCACATCCTTGGGAAAACACGATCCACCGTAGCCGACGCCTGCCCGCAAAAACTTCGGCCCGATGCGGCTGTCCATACCCATGCCGCGCGCCACTTCTTCCACATCGGCGCCCGCTGCCTCGCAGATGTTGGCCACCACGTTGATGAAGGAAATCTTCGTCGCCAGAAATGCATTCGACGCGTGCTTGATGATTTCCGCCGCCTTGGTCGACGTCAGCAGCACTGGCGGCGTGTCACTCTGGCTGCGATGGCCTGGCACCGCATGCGCCGACTGGTAATAGGTCCCGCTGGTCAGTGGCTCATAAATCTTCTTCAGCAGATTCCCAGCCCGCTCCGAGTCGGCTCCCAGAACAATGCGGTCCGCATGCAGGAAGTCCACAACCGCGGTCCCCTCGCGCAAAAATTCCGGATTCGAAGCTACGTCGAACAGTTCCCGCGGCACGCCGTTGCGCTCGATCACCCGCCGGATCCACTCGTTCGTGTAAACGGGAACCGTGCTTTTCTCGACGACCACCTTATATTCGTCAATCGATCGCGCAATCTCGCTGGCTACGGCGTCGACATACGACAGGTCCGCGCTGCCGGTGCGGCTTTGCGGCGTCCCCACCGCGATAAAGATGGCCTGTGCCGCCTGGGTTGCTGCCCGCAGATCGCTGGTGAACTCAATGGCCTGGCCCCGATGCCGGCTCAGCAGTTCGGGAAGATAATCCTCGTGGATCGGAACTCCCCCGTCCGCAAGGGTCCGCAATTTCGCTTCGTCGTTGTCGACACAGATCACGCGATGCCCGATTTCGGCGAAACATGCGGTCGCCACCAGACCTACGTATCCGGATCCGACGACGGCGATGGATATACCCTGGCTCATGGTTCCTCTGACGGTTGGTTTCTCTTTGCAGCGCTGGGGTCCTTCGCAGAAACGAATCGCGCAAATGCCCAGTCAGCGCAGGTTTCGCAATGGTTCTCAAGCCCGAGCAGGCTACGCTCTGCGAGCCCTTCCGATGCCTCATCCTACCATGCTCTGCACGGCTCTCAGCTCAGTCCTGGCTCCCGGCGTGAGCCTGATTTACAATGCCCGTGTGATCGCTCTCGCCCACGCCGTCATGAACCTGCTCACCTATATCTTCTTCGTGGGAATTGCCGGCTCGCTGCTCGTCATCCTGATCAGCTTCTTTGAGGACCTCAACGAACTTGTCGGCAAAGAGTAGTTCCGGATCTCCGGACGTGACCGCCGAGACTCCGAACACCGAGCCGATCCGCTCTTCACCCTTCACTCTGCCGGTCTCCATCTTCCTCGGCCTCGTCTCCGCCG
>Ga0187887_10003518_pt1 | contig 12080 bp, 9 predicted proteins | sample June2016WEW_7_10_FD_132977 | JGI IMG/M metagenome (GOLD analysis project Ga0187887, IMG submission 132977) | Peatland microbial communities from SPRUCE experiment site at the Marcell Experimental Forest, Minnesota, USA - June2016WEW_7_10 | ecosystem: Environmental > Terrestrial > Soil > Wetlands...
CGGAAGGTTTTTTTCGGCATCTACGACGCTATCTCAGCCGTTTTCCTGGCTGCGTGGATGCCGTTCATAGTGAACAAGTCTTGGGCTGCTACTTGCTGGCTGCGGAACGAATGCATGCCTGAGAAAACGACCATGCGAGACACCCCTATACTCGGTTTCAACAGAAATGCTGGACAGTGCCCGTACGGCCGGGGTGTTGAATCCCTGTTCCATTGTGGTAGAAAGGCGGCTGGCACGCTCACCTGTGTCGCCGTAGCTTGGAGGTCGAACGACGATGCCCACTGCAGACCTGCTCCTCCGCGATCTGAAAGTTGCCCTGCGCTCTCTGGCGCACAGCAAGGGTCTCGCGATCACCGTAATCCTTACGCTCGCTCTAGGCATCGGCGCCAACGCCGCCATCTTCAGCGTAGTCCGCGGCGTGCTCCTGCGCCCCCTGGTCAATCGCGATGAGAACCGCCTGATCTACATCCGCCAAAGCGCCCCCGGCATCGGCGTCGAAAACACCACCTTCTCCGTTCCCGAAATCCAGGATATAGAGTCGCGCGTCAAGACCGTCAGCCAATTCGGCGACTTCTCCGAGACCGGCTTCAGCATGGTTGGCCTCGGCGAGCCGCGCGAAGTCCGCGCCGGGGTCGTCGACGGCTCCTATTTCGAAGTCATGGGCTTGCATCCCGTGCTCGGCCGCCTGCTTGACGCGCACGATGACGGCCCCAACGCCGCGGGCGCCGTGGTTCTCACCTATCGCTTCTGGACCAATTCCCTCCACAGCGATCCTTCGGTCCTCGGCAAGAATATTAAGCTCGATACAGGAGATCCCGCCGGCGCGCGCGGTGCCACCATCGTCGGCGTTCTAGAGCCGTCCGTGCCTTACCCCGCCGAAACCGAACTCATCGCCAACGTCGTCACGAGTCCGCACCATCTCTCCGCGACGATGATCACGGGCCGGGTGCATCGCATGACGGAACTTTTCGGTCGCCTCGCGCCCGGCGCCGATATCAATCAAGCCCGCGCCGAACTGCACACCGTTTACGGTTCAATGGTTGCTCAACATCCCGAAGCCTATCCGCACGGCGAGAACTCTCAGATCAGCGCCGTCTTGCTGCGCGACCAGATCACCGCGCGCGCCAAAACCGTGCTGTGGGTGCTGCTCGCCGCATCCATCCTGGTCTTCATCATCGCCTGCTCCAACGCCGCCAACCTGATTCTCGCGCGCACCGTGCGCCGCGAAGGCGAACTTTCCATCCGCGCCGCTCTCGGCGCCAGCACTGCCTCGCTGCGCAGAACGCTGCTAATAGATTCCCTCCTGCTCTGCGGCGCCGGCGCGGCACTCGGCATATTGATTGCAAGTCCCATGGTCGCGATTCTCGCGCGTTACGCTTCGCGCTTCTCCCTCCGCGCTCTCGATCTCACCGTTGACTCCAGCATGTTGTGGGTCGGAGCGATCCTGGCCGTCATCGCCGCGGTGCTGCTGGCGTTTGTCCCGCGCTTGCCTTCAGCCGAAGCCGCGAACGGTTTGAACGTCGCCAGCGGCGGCGTGCGCATCACCGGCAGCACCGGACGCCGTCTGCGCGTCTTCGCCGTCACGCAAATCGCCGCCTGCTTCATGCTGCTCGCGGGCGCGGGTATGTTGCTGAAGACTCTCCTCGCGCTGCAAACCGTGCACACCGGTTTTGACACGCACAATGTTCTCGCAATCAACGTTCCGGTAGTTTCCTTCGGACGCACGCCCGACCAGATCCTCGGTTTCTATAAAGAGACCATGCGCCAAATCGCCGCTCTGCCCGGCGTCGATCGCGTAGCAGTCGGCACCGCCGTACCCTGGCGCGACAAAGGCATTTTCGGCCCCGGCTTCCAGTTCTCCGCCCAGGGCCACGTGCGCGCCAACGCTGAAGAAGATCCCCACGCGCAATTCCGCACCATCTCGCCCGGTTTCTTCGCCGCGCTCGGCGTGCCCATTATCGAAGGCCGCGATTTCAACGACTCCGATCGCAGAGACAGCGAGAAAGTCGTCATCGTCAGCCAAAGCGTCGCGCTGCGCATGTTCCCCACCAGCGACGCGCTCAACCAGCACATCATGTGGACCGACCCGGTGATGCAATTTATTGACGTCAGCACTGCGCCGCGTCGAATCGTGGGTATTGCTGCCGATGTGGATGACGAGAACGTAGTTCCCGGCGCCGCGCTCACCGTCTATCACCCACTCGATCAGGAAATCGGCGGCGGTCGCTTGTTCGTGCACACGCACAGCGATCCCTACGCGCTGGTGACTCCCATCACGCGCATCATTCGCGATTTGTCGGTGGATCAACCGGTGGAAAAAGCCGCCACGCTCGATGATGTCCGCGCCGAAGTGCTCACTCCCGATCGCCTGAACGCGCTGGTTTTTGGCGGCTTCGCGGCGGTAGCTCTGGCAATCGCTGTAATTGGAGTGGCTGGCGTGCTGGTATTTTCAGTCAGCGGCCGCACGCGCGAATTCGGCATCCGCCTGGCGCTAGGCGCGCAACCGCGCAATCTGCTGACCAGCGTGATCGCCCAAGGCGCCTTGATGGCCGGAGTCGGCATCGTTGCAGGCGCAATATTCGGTTATGTCTTAGCGCGCCTAGCCAACAGTTACATCGTGGACATGCGCATGCCCGACGCAGTGCCAGTAGTTGCGTCCGCCGCAGTGCTGCTCGCTGCCGCAGTAGTAGCATCGGTGCTGCCAGCGGCCCGCGCCGCCGGCATTGACGTCATGGACGCTCTCCGCTCCGAGTAGCCCACGAATCTGCGGTGCAAAATCAATCGCGATCCGCTTTGCGCCTAATGCGAACTGGTTAGGCGATGCGTCTATAACGACAAGTGATGCGCCGACCCTCTGAACCGGCAGCGTTTACCGGTACTTGAGGATTAGTTCCGGTTTACCCGCGACTCGGGCAAAGCCGGTCAAGCGTTGATCGTTGCCCTGCAAGCCCGTGGGTTTACACCGCGACGGGTGCGATAATTCGGGTGATAATCGTCCAGGAACTTATGAAGCGCCACGTGCTCATGTACGGGTTGATCGGTGGAATCTTGATCGCACTGCTCAGGTGGACCGAGTATCAGTTCCTCGTAGTAGAACATTCGATCGAAATCTACGGCGGACTGATCGCGGCAACCTTTGCCGGTCTTGGCATCTGGCTCGGCCTCAAGCTAACAGAAAAACGGAAGACAATTGTTGTGAAGGAGGTCCCTATTCCTGCCGGGGGACCGTTCGTCCCGGACGAAAAAAAACGAGAGAACCTCCATATCACTCGTCGCGAGCTTGAGATCCTTGAACTGATAGCCCGTGGACTGAGCAACCGCGAGATCGCCGAGAAGCTTTTTGTGAGCGAGAGCACAGTTAAGACCCATTCGAGCCGTGTTTTCGACAAACTAGGGGCTAGACGAAGGACGCAAGCGGTGCAACTCGGCAAGGAATTCGGCCTTCTCCCATGATTTAGTCGCGCACAAGCATGGCTCGCACCAAGAACTACTCCCCCAAACGAATGATTTTTCTCTCCGCCGGCAAAATCACCCGAAAGGATGACGACAGAGGCCCCGCCTGATGCGGTATGTTGAGCCGCTGAAAGGAGCGAACATGAATTCTTCGAATTGGATGAAGGTTTTTGTGGTGGGTGCCCTGTCGATCGGGCTGTTTTCACGCACTGCGCACGGTCAAGCAATGGCCCAGGAACTTCCCAAGGTCTACGACGCCTCCATGCCACGTGAGCAGCAGATCACACTAGCCGAGAGCGCAGCTCCGGCTGAGGTATCGAGCAAGGCTACAGTTTACGTTCTGGGTCCCAAAGGCTACGAGAAAGCGCGCGCAGGCACCAACGGCTTCAGCTGCTTCGTTGGTCGGCATTTCGTTAAGCCCACGGAAACGACGATTGAGCCGCAGTGCTTCGACGCCGAAGGCAGCCGTACTCTCTTGCCTGCCTACCTGCACGGTGAAGAGCTGCGCACGGGCGGCAAGTCGGAGGCAGACATCAAGGCAGACGTCGCCAACGGATATCGGGAAGGCCGCTACAAATACCCCAGCAAGCCGGGATTTCTCTACATGATGTCGAGCCAGAACCGCCTGAGAGCCATCCCCGACCACGGCACCGGCATTTTCCCGCCGCACTTGATGTTTTATGCTCCAAACATGACGACGAAAGACATCGGCTTCGACAGCCAACCCGAGCTCGATTATCTCGGGATGACGCACCCCGGAGCGGGGGATAACCTTATCGTGGTAATCCCAATGGCATCGGCCTCGCCCCCTGGTCCGGCCGGTCGCTGAAATCCTATGAGCACGGGACCGACATCGTACGCGGAAAAGGTTCAATATCAGATAAAAGACATTACGAGAATATGAGAAAGATCGTAGTCACCTTCGGGCTGATTTCTGGCGCTATCTCCTCGCTGATAATGATAGCGCTGGTGACGTTCGGCGCCAGGATTGGCTTTGCCCGGGGCGCGGTCATCGGAAACACGTCCATTGTGCTCTCGTTCCTGATGGTGTTTTTCGGCATCCGAACCTACCGCGACAACATCGGCAATGGCCACATTACCTTCTTGAAAGCCTTTGCCGTCGGCCTCTCCATTACTCTGATTTCCTGCATCTTCTATGTCGTAACGTGGGAAGTGATCTACTACAACTTCATCCCTGGTTTCTGGGACGCATACGGCACTCACTTGGTTGAGAAGCTCACGGCCTCGGGCGCGAACCCCGCAGCCATCCAGGCAAAGCTTGAGCAGGTGAGAAAGTACAAAGAGCTGTACAAAAACCCACTGTTCAACGCAGCGCTCACATTCATTCATCCCTTTCCGATTGGGCTCGTTATCACGCTGATCTCCGCAGTAGTCTTGAGGCGAAAGCCGCGATCGCTACCAGAACAATCACCTTTACGGGCATCTTGAAGCCGCGCCGGCGCGAACTCACTCGCCTGCGCGAAAAAAATCTGTACCAAAGCCGTCCGTCGCGACAAGTACAGGTTTGCGCCAATATCGTACAGCTGGTAATGGTTCGGCCTCACGTCTGTCCCTTTTCTGGACCGTGTCTGCCCCTCTGACCAGCTGTTTTCGCCCGGCCTTTGCGCTACATTCGAATGGAAACCAAAACATGAAAACGTACACACGATCGAGCCGTGTCAGCCGTTTCCGCAACGCGGGGCGTGCCGCCCTTCCCAATCTCACCTTGCACTCGCTGGCAAATTCCAATCGCTACGGTGCGAAAATTAACAAAGACTGCATAGGATTGAAAATAAACGAGCGCGGCCGATTCTAATCGCTACATTTTCCGGCGTTTTGAGTAGCGACACGAGTTCGCTAATCAGGAAACTGGCGCTTCCCGGCACGCGCGGGTTGCGAAGTACGGAGCGCGGATCTCGATTCACGCGGCAGGTACCACCCATCACTTGTCACAGCCTCAATCAATCGCTAGCGAAACATAATCGAAAGGCGCCGCAAATCATTGAAAACAATCACCAGCGACAGGAATCAACCGCTAGTTTTTGTCGTGTTTTTGGATCGCAGGGGTCACCGGCCTTGCCGCAGCGCGTTATCTGGTGGAGAATTCCATTAGCCATGAAAAACGCTGAGGCGTCAAGAACCGGCAACGCACAAGCAGCAGTAGTGAGCATCAACAAGGCGCGGGCCAATTCGCGCGTGGATTCGCTCGGTCCGACCGTGGGAGAGCGCATGAAGGCGGGCCGGGCTTTGCGCGAGCGCGTGCCGCGGAGTGCTCACGCGAAGTGGGCGCCCGCGCCCGATCGTCCCGATCCGGTGACGCTGCTGAAGGAAACCGACCGCGGACGATTGTCCGAGCTACTGCCCATCCGCTATGGACGCATGCGGCAATCGCCGTTCGCTTTCTACCGCGGCGCGGCGTCGGTGATGGCTTGGGATCTGGCGGCAACTCCTGTGACGAAGATTCGCGTGCAGGCTTGTGGCGATTGCCACTTGCTGAATTTTGGCGGGTACGGCTCTCCGGAGCGGCGGCTCGTTTTCGACATAAATGATTTCGACGAAACGCTTCCTGCGCCGTGGGAGTGGGATGTGAAAAGGCTGGCCGCTAGTGTGGTACTGGCCGGACGGGAAAAGGGGCTAAGAGAACGGCGTTGTGGCGATGCGGCGCGCGCCGTGGTGGCTTCTTATCGCACACACATGCGCGAATATGCGCGCATGCCCTGCCTGGAAGCGTGGTACTCGCACATAGATGTGGACATTTTTATCGAGAAGGCCCGAACCGCGCGCGACAAGAAGTATTGGAAAAAAGTGGAACGTGCCGCAAAGATGCAGACGGCGGAATATATCCTGCCAAAAATCACGGAAATGTCGAAGGGGAAGCGGCGCATCATCGATCACCCCCCACTGGTTTATCATCCGCGCGATATCGCCATCATTGACGAGCACGTGCGCGCGTTGTTCCACCGCTACAGCTTGACGCTACCCGAAGAGCGACGCGTGATTCTGGATCGCTATCACATCGTGGACATCGCGCGAAAAGTAGTGGGGGTGGGCAGCGTGGGCACGCGCTGTGACGTCGCCCTGTTAATGGCCGGCAAAGATGATGCGTTGGTGCTGCAACTGAAAGAAGCGCTGCCTTCGGTGCTGGAAGCGCACGCTGGCAAGAGCCGTTACCCGAATCATGGCGAGCGCGTAGTCACCGGGCAGCGCATGTTGCAGGCGGCCAGCGACGTGTTCCTGGGCTGGACGCGCGACGATGACGGCCACGATTATTATTTTCGCCAGCTGCGCGACATGAAAATGAAATTCGATCTGGCGAGCATGACCAAATCCGAATGGCTGGAGTACGTCGAGATTTGCGGCTGGACTCTGGCGCGCGCTCATGCGCGCACCGGTGATGCCGCGCGCATCGCCGGTTACATGGGCAAGAACTCGACCTTCGATGATGCGATCGGCGAATTTGCAGTTGCGTATGCGGACCAAACCGAGCGGGACCACGCCGAACTGGTGAAAGCGATTCGTGCGGGGCAGGTGCGCGCGGCGGAAACTGCGGCAGCGTAATTCACAGATCCAGCGGCAAGTGTTTTTTGCCGGTGATCAATCGCGCGGAGCGATCGAACGTCAAATACAGCCAGCCCCATTGCAGCATCACCAGCAAACGATTTTGAAATTGCACGATGTAGAGCAAGTGCACGAAAACCCAGATCAGCCACGCCGACCAACCCGAAAGCCGCAGCCAATTTAAATCCGCAACAGCCGCGCCGCGCCCGATGGTCGCGAGATTTCCTTTGTCGAAATAATGAAACGGCGGAAGTTTCTGGCCGCGCAAGCGCGCGCAAATTAACTTCGCGACGTAGTGACCTTGCTGAATCGCGGGCTGTGCGACTCCGGGAAGCGGGCGTCCCGTTTGGTGGCTGTAATTCGAGAGATCGCCGATCACGAAAATCTCGGGGTGTCCAGCGATGCTCATGTCCGGCTCGACGATCACGCGCTGCGCACGGTCGAGCTTCGCGCCGGCTTCCTGTGAAAGAATCACGCCGAGCGGCGAAGCCAGCACGCCAGCGGCCCAAAGCACCGTGCGCGTGGGAATGATTTCATCGTGATCGCCGACGCGGATCGTGACGCCGTCGGCGCGAACGTCGGTGACCATCGCTCCGGTTCTGACGGTCACGCCGAGGCGTTCCAGCATCCGGCGTGCGGCGTCGGAAAGCTTCGGTGGATACGCGGGAAGCGCGCGGTCGGCTCCTTCAACGAGGATGATGTGCGTTTGCGATGGATCAATCGCGCGGAAATCGTGGCGCAGCGTATCGTGGGCGATTTCGCCCAGGGCGCCGGCTAGTTCTGCGCCCGTCGGCCCCGCGCCCACAATGACAAACGTCATCCAGGCGCGCAATTTCTCGGGATTGCGTTCGCGCTCGGCGGCTTCGAAGGCGAGCAGGATGCGGGCGCGCATGGCGGTGGCATCGTCAAGATTTTTCAGGCCGGGGGCGAACTGTTCCCACTCGTCGTGTCCGAAATATTGATGCGTCGCGCCGGTTGCGACGATCAAAGTATCGTAATCGAGCGTGCCATCACTGAGAAGCACGCGCCGATTGGCCGTGTCAATGTGAGTCGCTTCACCAAGCAGAACTCGCGTATTTTTTTGTTTGTGCAGAACCTGGCGCAGCGGGCCGGCGACGTTCGCGGGGGAAAGCGAACCGGTGGCGACTTGGTAGAGGAGCGGTTGAAACAAATGATAGTTGTGGCGGTCAACCAATGTCACCTGTACCGGCGCGTTTTTCAGGGTTTGCGCGGCGGTGAGACCGCCGAAACCGCCGCCGATGATTACGACCTTGTGCTGATCAGCCATCCGTCCGCGCACTCCCTAGAATTCATCCAATAAACGACCAGCCGCTGGAAAAGCGTGGCTTCAGGGGCTGAAGCCACGCCCTTCCGGTACGACCCATATACGATATGGCCTCTATGAAACGCAAGAAGCCGAGCGCGCGAAAATAAGTGCGATGGCGCCGGATCATCGCTACGTTATCAGATGCGCGGGAGTGCGCGAAAGAATCAGCTGGGCGGAGACTTGCTAGGTGTTTTGCGGTTGACCGCATCGAGCGCATCCGAGATAGACTGAGCGGCGCGCGCGGAGTGGAATGCTTAGCATGAAATCGCGATTGTGGAAGGCCGTGACTTCTTTGTCTTTGATCCTGGCGATTGCACTGGGAGCGCGGGTGGCGTTTGCGTGGAATCAAGAGCATAAAATGCGCGCAGATCTTGTGGGCCTGGTGCCGTTCTTGAACGAGACGGGGAACATCGCTTATTCACTGGCGGCAGGGCATGGATTCAGCTCGCCGTATTGGCAGGAAACGGGGCCGACGGCGTGGTTGACGCCGGTTTATCCGGTGCTTGTCGCGGGAGTGTTCCGCGTATTTGGGATTCACACGCCGCACTCGTTTTTTGCGATCGTGCTTCTGAACATTTCATTTTCTGCGGCCGCGTGCGTGCCGATATTCTACGCCGGTAAACGCATGGCCGGGCTGGCGGCGGGCGCAGGTGCGGCGTGGCTGTGGGCGATTTTTCCGAACGCGGTAATCATTCCGTACGAATGGGTTTGGGACACATCGCTTGCGGCGTTGCTGGTAGCGACGATCTTGTGGGCCACGCTTGAACTCGCGGATACGGAGAGCTTGCGCGCCTGGTGCGGGTACGGATTGCTGTGGGGATTCGCGCTGATGACCAATCCTTCTCTGGGCAGCCTGCTGCCGGTGCTACTGGGTTGGGCCGCGTATCGCGCGTGGAAAGAAGGACGACTGCGGCCGAGCCGTCCGCTTCTGGCGTGCGGAATTGCGGTGCTGTGCTGCATGCCGTGGACGGCGCGCAACTACTTGGCGTTTCACCGATTCATTCCGTTGCGTTCCAACTTCCCTTTTGAATTGTGGCTGGGAAATAACGAACAGTTCGATGAACAATCCCAAGTTGTGCCGGCAGCTGATCCGGAGCGTGCCGAGATTCGAAGCTATATCCGTATGGGCGAGACGGCGTTCATGCAGGACAAGTGGCGGAGGTCGATTGCTTTCATTGAGACGCATCCGCGACTGGAAATTATTCTCTTCTGCCGACGATTCGTCTCGACCTGGACTGGCATGGAAAAGCCCATTGAGGGATTTCGCGACGCGGAGTCGCCGCTGGTGCGGCTCGTGTTGATTAGCAATACGCTTGCGGCAATCGGCGGGTTGTGCGGGATCGCCGTTTTGATTCGGAGGCGCGACCCGTATGCCTTCCCACTGGCGACAATTCCGATCGTGTTTCCGGCCGTCTATTACGTGACCCATACTTCATTGCGTTATCGCCATCCGATCGATCCGGTCATCATGTTATTGACCGCGGCGGCCGTTGCTGGAATTTTTGGTCGACGACGTTTGCCGGAAGTGTGACGCCTGCCGAGCTGGCGCTTGAGCTGCTAAGCGCTGCGCGCCAGAAAACCTTCTCGCGCCGTGAGCGGGCGCGATTGACACCATGGGCGAGTCCCCCGGACATTTTTCCCTCTGAGCGGCGAAACACCGTCGAGGCCCCGTTCGCGACGGTGAAGCTGGCTCTTGCGACCAGGTGGCGCCCGGCACAAGTTACATTCGCGAGTGACGGCGGTCACAGCATTCAGGCTGGCCTGCGCCCAAACTTCTGCGAACAGAGCGGTTACAAGCTTTACGAAATCCTTATGCCTCGCTTACGGATTCCTGAGGGGCGGCAGGTATCGTAGAACTTTACGCCCTGTGCGATATCGAAACGATGGGTGCGAACCAGCAGGGCGGGTGTGCGTCTGAATTCTGCAAAGTTAGCAGTGTTCGCAGCCGCGCCTCGACCAGCTTTCGCGTAGTAGAACTGGCAGGCGCGCTCAAGGATAAGCGCCATGGCAGTTCTTGCATTCTTGGGAATGGCAGCAGCGTGCCTGTTTTTTCTTTACGTGCTGGTGCAGTTCTGGATGGAAGAGAAACATCCCAGGCGAAGGAATGATACGCCCGTGGGATTTCCGGTGATTTCGTCGGGCCAAATCGTAATCCCATGGGAGACGCCGCGCGGGAAGTGGCGCAAACATTCTGCGAATCAGAAAACGCAGGGCGAAAGCGAGAACAGGAGATGACTTCCATGTCGAAGTCTTTGATCAAGCACAGCACTAAGATCGTTTTTGGCATTGTGTTTTTCGCGTTGTGGCAATTTCCTTGCTTCGCGCAAACTAACGGCAGCACTTCGAATCAGCAAACCAGTGGTGCTGACCAACAAATACCGCCAGCTATCGCCAAAGAGCTGGATGCGATGCGGAAACGCATTGACGAACTGGAAGCGGAACTAAAGAACGCGAAGGCACCGGAGCGGCCTGCGACGCCTGCGACCAGCGCGAAAGCGACAGTGCCAGTGGCGCCGGTGGTGACGATACCCGCAGTGCCGGCGGCCACGACGACCGAGGCCGCCACTTCGGCGAACGCCGAGGCCGCCGCGCCCGCGAAAATCGAGCCGTTTTCGGACGCCGACTGGACGTGGCTGAACGGCAACCCGCGCACGAAGGAAATTTTCTGGGACACGAAATTCTTCACGCCGGAAATTCGGTCCGACGCCGTTTACGTCTACGACTTCAATCATCCGACCGACCATTCGATGGGTGGCTCCAGCGAACTATTCCGGACGCAAGAACTGCAACTGACGCAGCTGGGCGTGGGCGGCGATTTTCACTATGACAATGTGCGCGCGCGATTGATGACGCAGTTCGGAATGTATTCGGCGACAACGCCGCGGAACGATCCGAGTCCGGGCCACGGGCAGTGGGACCTTGTTTCCGCGTATCGCTACATATCGGAGGCGTATGGCGGCTATCACTTCGACAAGCTGCACGGCGTCAACGTGGATGCGGGAATCTTTCTGTCATACATCGGATTGTTCAGTTACTACCAATTCGACAATTGGGCCTACCAACCGTCGTACGTTTCGTCGAACACGCCGTGGTTCTTCGAAGGCGTGCGCGTGCAGATTTTCCCGACGGCGCATTTGAAGATCGAGCCATGGTTTATTAATGGATGGCAATCGTATGCGTCGGCGAATCACCGGCCGGGGCTGGGGGGACAGATCAAATGGACGCCGAAGCCGTGGATCAACGTCATCTCCAACAACTACGGGTTGGGGCGCGATGATTTGTTTGTTCCTGATCGCAAGCGCATTCACACCGACGACAGCATTGAAGTGAAGTATTTCGACCAGCCGCTACGGACGCTCGACAAGATGGCGTTTTCGTTGACGGCCGATGCGGGATGCGAATACGGCGGCGGAGTGAGCTGCTATGGCGATAAAGCGGGCGGACCGAAGCAGAGTTTCCTGGGATACATGTTTTACAACCGCTTCTGGTTCCATCACGATTTGTTCGGCGTGACGTTGGGCGGCGGGAAAATCAACAACCCGGGACGTTATCTGGTGCTGCTGCCGCCGATTAATGGAGAAAGCGCGATTACGGCGTCCACGAATTCTCCTTACTTTACGGAGAATCCGGGAGATCCGTTCAAGGCATGGGATTCGTCGATTACGTTTGACTACATGCCCAAGCAGTACATCACTTTCCGTTGGGAGTATGACTACCGGCACGCGAATGTGCCGTACTGGAC
>Ga0187887_10003520_pt1 | contig 12078 bp, 8 predicted proteins | sample June2016WEW_7_10_FD_132977 | JGI IMG/M metagenome (GOLD analysis project Ga0187887, IMG submission 132977) | Peatland microbial communities from SPRUCE experiment site at the Marcell Experimental Forest, Minnesota, USA - June2016WEW_7_10 | ecosystem: Environmental > Terrestrial > Soil > Wetlands...
CCGACACGCAGTAAGCGTACGTGCCCGCCCGATTGCGTGAGCAGACCGCCCAGGGACGCGGAGGCCGAAAACGAATCGACATCGTCCAGCGTGTATCGCAGCAGATAGAGCGGGTCTCCTCCGGAGACGATTCTTAGTTGCGGCACGCGTTCCATCTCGTCGTGCATCGCCCGCATGAGCACGTCGGTGTCTTGTGCGACGGAGGGGATGGCGGCAAGCAGGAAGAGCGTGACGATGAGGTGAGCGCGCCGGACACGCGGCGCCAGCCGCGTTCCTGGAGGGTCCGGCAAAAACGCGGCTGGCGCCGCGTGTCCACTCATGGCTGCCCCTCCGGGCGCGAAAGGAACGGCGGACGGTCCAGCGAGCGCTCCTTTTTCTGCACCTCGATTTCAGAGACCAGCAGCGCGGGGGACACTGCCGACACGGGGACGCTCCCGGATTCAGCGCCGCAGATGCCATTAAACACGAAGGAATGGTCGGAGGTGGCGACGATCCGCGAGAAGCTGGCCAGCGGCGTACCGACGATATCCACTCCGCGCACCAGCTCATCGGGCCGGCCGTCGGGGTACACGCGATATACCAGAATCGGCACAACGGTGAAAGCCTGCAAACCACGGCGTCTGGTGGTGGTGTAGCCGCTGGTCACATCCTTGAAGTACAGGCCGTAGGGTTTGCCCTGCTTCTTGATTTCGTCGACCAGCATCTGGCGAAGCTTCGCCTCGGGCACCTGGTTCTTCGATTCCACGATCAGGTTCGATTGCCGGGCGACAATGTCGAATCCCGGCTGCCTCCGGCCGTGGCCGTTGGAGTGATCGAATCCCTGAATGGGCATACGCGACATCAGAAACGTCTTGAGAATTCCGTTGTCCACGACGGTCACCGGCCGCGCCTTGACGCCTTCGTCGTCGTACGAGTAGGAACCGCTGAGATCGGTTCCATCAAAGGAGTGGCGCGTGGGGTCGAAAACCACCGAGAGAAAATCGGGCAGCACGGGCTTGCCGATGCTTTTCGTGAAGGTCTGGCCCTCGCTTTCATCCTTCTGCCGCTGGCCTTCCACGCGATGGCCGAAAATCTCATGAAAGAAGACCCCGGCGGCGCGGCCGGATAGAATTGCCGGACCGACGAACGGATCGACGAGAGGCGCGTCGGTCAGATTCTGCAGATCCGTGGAAACCTGGCGAGCGGACGCTTCGAGTTCGGACAGCTTTGGCAGGTGATCGGGATCGGAGGCTTCGAACGTCGCGTAGGTGCTGAGATCCATCCCATCCACCGCTTTTCCTCTGGCGCTCATCACCAGGCGGGCGTAAATGCGGCCATGCTCAACGCGCGTCCCGCCGGTGGTGACCAGCGTTCTCGTCTCCCGCTCCACCACGACCGCAACTTCGGATGCGAGCACTCCGGAAGAGCGGCCCAGTTCGGCCGAAAGGCGGCGAAGCCGGTCCGTCCATTCCTGCTCCGCAAACTTGTAGTGGGGTGGCTGTTCACTGGAAACGGAAGCCTGCTCCGACGAAAAGTCGTCTGAGGTATCTTCTTCGGCCACTGTGGTCTGCTCGTCGGTTTTGGCCTGAGTGTATCGCTGCGCGGCGGCTCGCCAGGCGCGGTCGGTCTGGAGCCACAGGGAATTCCGAATGGAGTTCGGCACGTCGTCCATGGCGATAACCGTGCTGACGCGGAAGTGACCGCGCTCCCCGCGGATGGCGTGATAGTCGTCGAACTTCGGGGTGCCCACGCGCACGGAGACGTCGAGCACGCGAGTGCGGCTGTGGCCGTGAGCGTGGATGGCGCCGTTGGAAGCGACGATGGAATCGCGTTCTTCCTCGGTCACCTCATACGCGATGTAATAGGGCACCGGTTTCGCCTTTTGCTGGAGAGTGGCGAAATTTCGTTGCAGCTCGTCCTGAAGGATACCGGTGAGATTCGCCGCAAAAGCCGCGGGAAGCAACAGAAACAGAAGATAACGCACGAACTATCAGAATAGCAGCCGCGCTCGCGGAGAGACGTGGAAATGCGGCGCAGCCGCGTACCTTCGGAACCGGCACAAGATGCGACTGACGTCGCGTGTCCATCCGATCAACGATCAACTGGCCAGCGAGACCAGGCCCTTTTCGCGCAGTCCGGTGAGGGCCAGCCCATAGCGGCCGCGCACGCCGGTTTTCTCGAAGATGTGTTTGAGGTGGATCTTCACCGTGCCGGGACGGATGCCGAGCTCATTGGCGATCTCGCGATTTTTGAAGCCCTGTTCCACCAATTGCATCACCTGCTGCTCGCGGGCGGTCAGCTCGGAGCGGGAGCCGCGGTCGCGCTGCCATGAATCCTGCAGTACGCGGTCTTCCATCCAGCTCCGCCCTTCGGCCACTGTGTTGAGGCAGGAAATAAGCTTTTTCACCTCGGTGGTTTTTCGGATGATTGCCCTGGCGCCGCCCTGCAGGAAGCGCAAAGCCTCGGCTTCGGTTACGGAAATGCCCCAGACGACGATGGCCGGGGGGCGTTCGACGGCCTTAAGACGCATCAGCCAGTCGAGCACCGCCTGCATTCCAAAAGCCTTGTCGATCAGAAGGATATCCACCTCGCAGTGCTCCGCGACGCGCCATCCTTCTTCGAGCGAGTCAATCGAATGCGTAAGACACAGGTCCCCGGATTCGTTGAGGAGGGCTCTCAGGCCCTGGACAGCAATCGGCTGAGTATCGCAGACGCCTACGGTTTTTGTGTTTAGTTCGGTCATAGCAACCATTGGAAGCCACCAATCTTTGATCGCGCGAAACGCTGCCGCCTGCGCGCTCGAACGACGCCGGGCTTATCGGCAACGTTCTATGCACCTTTAGTCAGCCAGGTAGAAAAAGGTTCTCATGTTATCCTCTCGGGCCGCCGATGTAATCGATAGTGGTTCGTGCGGATCGCAAGTCCTCCGAAAACCCGAGAAACAGTGGCAACTGGAAGGCTCTGTTCATCAGTCCTAACAACCAGTTAACGCTGGAAATGCTGCCCTTAGTGACGCACCATCCGGCGCTTCTGGCGGCGGCGCAACTGCGCGCTTATCCCGGCTCCAAAGAGCTTCAGGACGCCCTGGCCGAACACGGCGCCGACCTATGCTTTCTGGACGTCACATCCGAACCGGAACGCGCGGTGAAGTGCCTGTCGGACTTGCAGGCCATCAACAAGAGCATACCGGTTGTGGCGATGCTTTCGGGCGACGATTCCAGCCTGATCCTGCGCTGCCTGCGCCAGGGCGCCACCGAGTTTCTGGCACAGCCGTTTACACAGGAGCAGCTGGATGCGGCGATGGCTAAGATCGCGCGGCTGAATCCGGCGGGTGTATCGAAAAAGGCCAAAGTGTATCTCGTAGTACCGGCAAAGGGCGGGTGCGGAGCAACCACCGTCGCAGCCAGCCTGGCGTGGCAGTGGAAACGGCTGGGCGTCAAGCGCATCCTGCTCGCCGATCTCGATCCGCTGGCCGGTACGCTCTCGTTTCTGCTGAAACTGAAAGGCTCATTCAGTTTTCTCGATGTGCTGTACCGGGCCGGGGAGATCGATGAAGATCTCTGGCGGGCCATGGTGACGCACAGCAATGGCGTTGATGTTCTGCTGTCTCCCGAAAACCCTGGTGAAGGCCAGTCGGATCTGGCGGATGCCGGCCCCGTGATCGAATACGCGCGATACAAATACGATGTCGTGATCCTGGACACCAACAGCGTCTACGGGCGCTGGAATCTCAGCCAGGCGCAGGCGGCCGACGAAGTTCTGCTGATCACTACCAACGAATTACCCGCTCTTCAGGCGGCGCAGCGTTCACTCGGCTACCTGCAACGGAACCAGATCGGCCGGTGGAAGACGCGCATCATCGTAAACCGTTATGAGCACGGCAGCGGTCTTGAACAGGATGTAATCGGAACGGCGCTGGACGCGGACATCTGCCACGTGCTGCCCGAAGATGCGGACGCCGTGCAGAAGTCGCTGATGGAGGGCAAGCTGATTCAGCCGACCAGCAGCCTGGGCAAGAGCTTTCATCAACTGGCAGACCGCCTCGCCGGGCGCGAACAGAGAAACCATAAATCGGCATCGTTCGCCTCGAGTCTGCTAGGGCTGTTCTCGCGCAGCACGCCCTGACCAGCGCTTTCTCGAACGCCCGGCCTATTCGAACGGCGTCTTTTCGCGAACCAGGCGGGCAATGTCGGCAAGGAATTCTTCCACGGGACGCATGCCCTGATCTCCGTGCCTCCGGTTGCGCACGGAGACCGCGCCAGCCTCGGCTTCACGGTCGCCAATGACAAGCATGAACGGGACCTTCTGTAGCTGTGCCTCGCGGATCTTCAGGTTCACCTTCTCCTTGCGATCGTCCAGTGTGGCGCGGATTCCCGCTTCGCGCAATTTCGTCAGAACCTGATTCGCATATTCGATCTGCCGGTCGGTGATGGGCAGCACGGTTACCTGCACCGGGGCCAGCCAGACCGGAAACGCGCCGGCGTACAGCTCAATCAGATATGAAACCATGCGCTCCATGGTGCTGACGATGGCGCGGTGAATCATCACCGGGCGATGCCGTTTCCCATCGGGCGCCACGTAGCTCAGATCGAACTGGCTGGGTAAATGGAAATCAATCTGGATGGTCGAGTACGTCTCCTCGTGTCCCATGACGTCGGCGAGCTGGATGTCCAGCTTCGGCCCGTAAAACGCAGCTTCGCCGATTGCTTCCTCGTAGCGCAGACCCAGCGAATCCATGGCTTCGCGGAGCACACGCTCGCCAAGTTCCCACATCTCCGGGTTGTTGACGTATTTCTCTTTGTTCGCCGGATCGTGCAGAGAGAGCCGGTAGCGATACTGCGTGATCCCGAGGTCCTTGTACGCGCGCTCCAGCAGCCGCATCACCCCGGAGAATTCTTCCTTGATCTGATCCGGCGTGCAGAAGATGTGGGCGTCGTTCAGGGTCATGCAGCGCACGCGGCTCAGTCCACTGAGCACGCCTGAGCGCTCGTAACGGTACATGGTGCCCAGTTCGGCGATGCGCACCGGCAGGTCGCGATAACTGCGCATCTTCGACTCGTAAATCAGGATGTGGTGCGGACAATTCATCGGCCGCAGCACCATCTGCTCGGTTTCGAGGTCCATGGGCGGGAACATATCGTCCTTATAGTGTTCCCAGTGTCCGGAGCGCTGATAGAGCTCCACTTTGGCGAGATCCGGCGTGTACACGTGCTCATATCCGGACTCCCGTTCGCGTTCCAGAATGTAGTCTTCGAGCAGGCGCCGCACCGTGGCGCCTTTGGGAAGCCAGAGCGGCAGCCCCGCGCCAACGGTCTCGTTCACGGTGAACAGTTCCAGCTCTTTCCCCAGCTTGCGGTGATCGCGTTTTTTGGCTTCTTCCAGACGATTGAGGTACTCTTCGAGATCCTTCTTTGAGAAGAATGCGGTGCCGTAGATGCGCTGGAGCTGCGGGTTCTTCTCGCTCCCCTTCCAGTAAGCGCCGGCGATGGAAAGCAACTTGAACGCCTTCAGTTTGCCCGTGGACGGAACATGCGGGCCGCGGCAGAAATCGATGAAATCCGGCCCCAGCGTGTACTCACTGAAGATATCCCCCGCTTTCTCGGCGATCAGCTCTCGCTTCATCCAGTCATCGGCATATTTGCGAAGGCCTTCGTCCTTGCGGGTGAGCTTGCGCTCATAGGGCAAGTTGCGGCTTTGCAATTCACGCATGCGCTGCTCGATCTTTTCCAGATCGTCCATGGTGAACGGCATGTCGCGCTGGAAGTCATAGTAGAAGCCCGCCTCGGTGGGCGGTCCTATGCCGAGCTTCGTCTCCGGGAATAGTTCGAGCACCGCGGCCGCCAGCAGATGCGCCGTGGAATGTCGATAGACGGTGAGCGCTTCGGGGTTCTTCGTGGTGAGGATCTGTAGCTTTGCGTCCGTCTCGAAAGGACGAGTGAGATCGTACAACTCATCGTTCACTTTCGCGACAAGGGCATCGTCGGCAAGCCGCGGCGAGATGGAGCGGGCCACATCGAGGGGCCGGGTTCCCACCGGAACGGCCTGCGAACTGCCGTCGGGAAGCGTGACGTTCACGGTTTCACTCATGTGAGGTTTTAATCCTCAGGTTAGCAAACGGCTATCGCATGCAGCGCCGGTGAGGGAAATCTGCTCTCCCGATTCTGCCGCGAACTCCCCGCCGAAATGCCGCCGCTATCTAACACGGCTACAGTCACGGCATTTATCTGGTGTGCATTCATCAAATTACGCCGTTTTGAACGTCTTAGGTCACGTTCATTGTTATTTCACGTATAGATCTCCAGAATGTTGAAAGAGTTCGAGCGGGATTTAAGATCTGCCCGCAACCCTGTCAACAGCCCTGCCGGCTTCTCGTCCGAAGGCCGGCGGGGTATTTTTTTCAGATATCAGGATTGACGAGGAGGCTTTCAATGGACGCCGCTTTGCTCCTGACCATCCGTCTGCTCCTTGCACCGGCGGATACAACCATCTCGTTGCCGCCAATCGCCGCAGTCACCGATTCATGCGAGGCTGCCAAAGATCCCACGGCTGCGGCTGTTTGTCTGAATCGCAGGGCGCTCGACCGGGAACAGCACGGCGATTACGCGTCTGCCTCGCGGACGTTGGAGGAAGCCGCCCAGCTCTGGACGCGCGACCCAAGGCCTTCCACAGCCCTGCATGCGACTATTCTTTCGAACCTTGGCGACACCTACGAGCAATTGGGGCGCTGGCGGGAGGCGCGGGAATCTTTCATGCAATCCCTGGCCGAGAACGAAAGCGCATTCGGCCGGTCCGACGTTCACGCGGCGTTTTCGATGGTGCGCGTGGCGACCGTTGAAATAGTTCTGGGAAATCCCGCGCGCGCCGACCAGTTGCTCAACACTGCGTTACCGATCGAACGCCGGGCGATGCCGGGTTCGGCGCTGGAGTTCTCCGGCGCCCTCACTATCGCGTCGATGTTTGAACTTCAGAGGGGCAATATCGCCGAAGCCGCGAAACTGGCGCAGGAAGGCGTGGCCGCGGCAGGCTCCCGAAGCGAAGACACGGTGGAGTACGCCGCGAACCTGACCAACCTCGCTGGCGTTTACATCGTAGAGCACGACATGGCGCGGGCAACGCCACTGCTGAACCGGTCTGTCGACATTCTTGAACGCAGGCTGGGACCCGAGCATCCACGGCTCACGCCCGTTCTGATGGACCGCGCCATGATTTATCAGGGGGAAGGGAAGTCCGCGCTGGCTGAAGCCGACGCTACACGCGCGGTAGCCATCCTGGCTCACGAATCCGGGCCGGACAACATCAACACCGCCTGGGCACGGCTTCGGCTGGCCAGTATTTATCTGGATGAAGGCAAGCTCAGCGAGGCCGAGGGAATTCTCCCCGGCGTGGTGGAACGGCACCGCCGATTCTACGATCATCCAAATTGGCGTCTTGCGGCCAGCGTTGCCGAACTCGCTCGCCTGAGGACGGCCCAATCGCGGAGCGGCGAGGCCGATTCTCTCTACCGCGAATCGCTCGCGATTTTCGAAGCGGCCGCGCCAAACAATCCCGAGTTCGCGCGGGCCATGCGCGGCTATGCCGATTTGCTGCGCGCCGAAGGAGGACCGAAGCGCGAGATCCGCAAGCTGATGGCGAAAGCAAGAGCGATCAGTTCGGAAACAGAGCCGCTCTCGCGGTAAGGAGGTCGGCCGCGCTCAGAACGTATAATCCATCTCGATATAGCCGAACTTGGAATCGTATCCGGTTGGGAAGATCTTCTTCACTACAGGACCGCCCTGGGTGTAGCCGAAATAAAGGCCCAGCGCGAGCGCGCGGGTCAACTGGAAATCACCGCCCGTGTCGTAAACCTTGGCGAGACCCGATAGGCCGTTGGACGGTCGGCCCAGGAAACCGAAGGTCCACGGCTGGAACGCGCCGCCTCCGCCATACCAGAGGTCGTGGCTGTTGGACAGCCATACGTCGTGGAAGTCACTGCGGAACGTGACCCGCTTGAACGGGCGCAGGATCAACTCTCCGAACAGGTCGCTGTTGTTCATTTCGTTGTAGAACGGGTAACGGGCATAAATACGCGGCGTTGGCAGCATGCTGAAAAACGTGCCATGGGTGTTGTCATTGGGATTGCCGTCACCGCTCGACCAGAACATGCCGCCGCGAAGCCATGGTTTGAGGCTGCCGAATCCTTTGGGCTGGAAACCGGCTTCGCCATTCGCAGCGCCTGCCTTTTGCGTTTCCGTGCCCCACGTTCCGGTCTGCACCGCGCCCCATCCCAACACGTCAAACGTGCCGGCGCTGGTCATGACGTCCTGAATGTAGTGCGCCCCGAAAGTGGCGATGTTGATGCCGCCAAAATCGTGAGCTTTTGCCGCGGCGGAACGGTTGTCGGTCTTAACCACCGGGCGGTCATCGTTGTAATACATCGTGAAAAAGCGCCATTCGCCATTTGCGTGGCCGTGGCCGAAATCGCGAGTGACGGATGCATACGCGAACGGTGTTTTTACCCAGCCCCATCCGTCGGTCTGGAAGACGCCACGCGTGGGGATTGCGCCCACCGCCGTGACGTTCCATCCGTTCGAGGTCCAGTCGTAATGGCCGCCGTCGAAACTGCGGCGAACGTCGGAGAATCCAAAGGTGCCGATGAGGTGCTGTTGAATGCGGCTGGCCCGCAGCGCGGTGAGCGTAGGATCTTTTGGCTTGCCCTCCATGCCGTCGGCGAATTCGAATCGACCCAACTGAACGCTGGTGTTTTCGTCCTTTATACGGAAGTACGCCTGTTTGGCGAAGAAACCGGCTTCGTCCGAATGCTTGTTGCTGGCCGCGTAGTAGGAGGCGCCCAGGCCGTACTGGCCATATGGCGAGGGCTGGACGGCGGTTGTTGGCAGCCCCAGCATCACGGGCGCGGCAAAATCGATCATCCAGTCGTATTTTGCCGTCTTCTGTGAGAACGCCAGTTGCAAGAGGGTGCCGGAGAAGCCATAGTTGCTCTGGCCCGGTCCCTGGAAGAAGTCCCAGAACTCATAGCGTTCCATCACGCTGCCGGACACGGTGACCGAACCAATATGAAGCGGCTCGGGGTCGGACTGCTGAGCAACGATGGTCGTCGCGCCGGCTATGAACGCCAGCGCACACACACAGACACACCTCATGCACAATCTCCTTTGGGGAATGAACTGCCTCGTAACCGCAGCCAGGCACACCCTGATGCGTGAATATTGCTCGATTCTACGGGCGTGTCAGGGTGAAGTCCATAACATGTTTCTATGAGTTTCAGGGGCCGGTGCAGCTCTGTTAGCGGGAATGGACTCCGAAAATCGGGCGGCGGCGGGATAGCATCCGCACGATCAGCCGGGGTATCGTGGATTGCAGTGCGTTGCGGCGCATCGCGGCGTTTGTCATGCTACGCGCAGGGGACGCATCACACATGACTACGGTTGACAGGGTCAGCCCGGAACTTCTGAAATTCCTGCGGGAGACGGACACCTGTGCGGTTTCGAACGCCATCGAGACCTTCAATGTGCGAATGCGCAACGAAGGCTTTATTCATGGCGTGACCAGAGCTTTCTTCCCATCGCTGCCGCCCGTGGCCGGATATGCCGTTACCGGGCGAGTGAGAACGACGGCTCCTCCCATCGCCAACCTCTGCTATTACCATCGAACCGATTTCTGGGATTATGTCGCGTCGGTTCCGGAGCCGAAGATCATCGTGATCAAGGACGCCGACAGCATCCCGGGGACGGGAGCGCTGTTCGGCGAGATCCACGCACACATCGCCAGAGCCCTCGGCTGCGTCGGGTACGTCACCAACGGCACCATCCGCGATATTGGGCCATTGAAGGAACTCGGTTTTCCGTGTTTCGCCGGCGGCCGGAGCGTTTCTCACGCCTATGCTCACATCATCGATTTCGGCGAACCGGTGGACATCGGCGGCCTGAAGATTACGCCGGGCGATTTGCTGCACTGCGACCTTCACGGCGTGCAAACGGTACCCGCGAGAATCGCCGGGGAGTTGCCGGAAACGGTGGCCCGTATGCAGGCCCGCGAAGCGGAACTGATCCGCTTTTGCGCCTCCCAGGGCTTTTCGATCGAAAAGCTGGATCGCATGCTGAAGCGGGAGAGAAGCAGTTGCCAACCGGCCAGCCGTTTTTGAGCGAACGACAGGGCGCGTCGCATCGGCAAACCCGAATCCTCCTCTGGGCTGGATTTGGCGGCCTGTTATTGCTGATGGGCGTGCTCGGTCTGAGTGCGTTTTCATTTCTATACCAGATAGAGATACGACAGGAGAAGATCCGTCGCGATTATGTAGAGCGTGACCGGACGCTGGAAAAACTTCGTTCCAGCCTCTACCTTTCGGGGACCTATGCTCGCGACTTCCTGCTCGATACCAGCGAAGACGAGGCCGCGAAACATCGCGATCTGTTCATCCGGACGCGGCAGGAGATCGAACGGGGACTTCAGGAATACAGCGCATTGATCCGGCCTGGCGAGGTGGACACTTTTCAGCAGCTCAGCCGGAACGTCACAGATTATCTGAACGCTATTCTGCCCGCTTTGAAATGGGACACCGACAAGCGGAGGCAGCTGGGGTATTCATTCATCGAGCAGGAAGTGCTGCCAAGGCGAATGATGGCGGTGAGCCTGGCCGACCAGATTCAGCAGTTCGGCGAGAAGCAGCTTGAGCTCAGCAGCCAGGCGGTCAGCGAACTGTTCGCGTCATTTCGCATGAAGCTGCTGGTTCTTCTGGTGCTCACAATCGCCATCAGCATTGTGCTGGCGGGCACCAGTTTGACGCGAATCCTGCGTCTGGAGCGCCAGGCGGAGCAGCGCTTCGATGAAGTGCTGCGGGTTCAGAAGGAACTAAAACGGTTGTCGTCCGAAGTGGTGTCGGCCCAGGAGAACGAGCGCAGGAGAATCTCGCGAGAACTTCACGATGAAGTTGGCCAGGTGCTATACGCTACCGTGCTCGGTCTTGGAAATGCCCGCTCGTCATTGAAGAGTGGCAATACGGAAGAAGCACTACGGCAACTTGACGCCGTTCTGGAGATGACCCAGCGCAATGTCAGCGTGGTGCGGAATATTTCGTTGCTTCTCCGTCCAACGATGCTGGACGACCTTGGGCTGGTGCCCGCGTTGAAATGGCTCGCGCGGGAGGTCTCGCGAACCAGCCCGGTGCAAATCGATGTGCTCGCGGACGATTGTCCCGATGACCTGGCCGAAGAACATCGCACCTGCATTTTCCGTGTGGTGCAGGAAGCCATTCAGAATGCGCTGCGCCACTCGGGAGCGCGCCAGGTGAGAGTATACGTGCACCGCGAAAACAGTACGCTTCGCACGTCCATCCAGGACGATGGCAAAGGATTCGAGCCGGCCGAAGCGAAAGGGCTGGGAATTCTGGGGATGGAGGAGCGCATCGTCCGCCTGGGTGGCAGGCTGAAGATCAGCTCGGAGCTGGGGCGCGGAACCATCGTGTCATTTGAACTGCCCATGCCCGCTGATCTTCCAGGAGGTCCTGCAAAGACGGCAGCCGATCAGGAGATCAGTCCTTTGCGGACCGCATAGAGGATCAGCTCCGCAAGGCTCCTTGCATGAATCTTCTGGAATATGTTGCCTCGATGACTCTCCACCGTCGAAACGCTGATGAAAAGAGCCTCGGCGATTTCACGGTTGCTCCTGCCGGCGACGAGTAACTGCATCACTTCCTTCTCGCGAAGACTCAGCAGCTCGTAACTGTCTTCCACCCCACGGCGCCGCACCTCCGCGAGATAGTCTTCCACCAGCATCCTCGATATTGCGGGGCTGAAGTAAGCATTCCCGGACGCCACCGCGCGGATCGCCGCCAGAATGTCCGCTTCCGGCGAATCCTTCAGAAGGTAACCGCGCGCGCCCGCTTTGAGTGCCCGCAGCACGTAGGATTCGTCCAGGTGCATGCTTACCATGATGATCCGGGTGTCCGGCAGTTTCTCCGTTATAACTTTTGCCGCGTCCGTTCCGTTAATGGAAGGCATCGCCACGTCCAGAAGAATGACGTCCGGTTTGTGGGCCGCGGCCTTCTCGATAGCTTCGCGCCCGTCGCAGGCCTCGGCCACCACCTGAAACTCGCCCTCCCGC
>Ga0187887_10003525_pt1 | contig 12069 bp, 8 predicted proteins | sample June2016WEW_7_10_FD_132977 | JGI IMG/M metagenome (GOLD analysis project Ga0187887, IMG submission 132977) | Peatland microbial communities from SPRUCE experiment site at the Marcell Experimental Forest, Minnesota, USA - June2016WEW_7_10 | ecosystem: Environmental > Terrestrial > Soil > Wetlands...
AAAGATCCCAATCTTCGCAAGAATCGGATACCTCTCTAATGCCGCCGCATCCATCGGCGCATAATGCTTTCGTTCAGGAAGCAGCCTCTGCGCCAGCAGCACCGACACCATCGGGTCCCACCACGATGAGTGGTTCGCATAGATAATCAACGGACCCGTTACCCCTGCAAGCACCTCGGCCTGCTGCACCATCACCGATCGAAAATGCCGCCGAAAATAAATCCGCACAATACGCTGAAAGAAGCGCAGCGTCATTTGAGACACGACGGGAATCTCACGCACGCTTGACGCCACTGGCGTAGCTCATTGGCTCTTCATAAATCATCATGCGGCCCGGCTCGGAAACTTACCCTGAGCGCTTTGCAAGATCCCATTCTTCGCGTCCGCATCCAGTGAGTCCGCAGCAATCCATCCCGACATCATCACCATCGGCATGCCCGGCCCCGGATGCGCCGCACCTCCCGCAAGATAAAGTCCTTCCACTTCACGACTCCGGTTCGCCGGCTTGAACGCGCCCAGAAATCGCCCATGCGATGACAGCCCATAAATCGCTCCGTTCAACACCCGATACCGATCGTGAATATCCTGTGGCGTCAGCGCCCGCTCAAACACAATCCTTTCTTCAATGTCCTCGCAGCCCGCCGTCCGCTTCAACTTATCCAGAATCACCTGCCGATACGCAGGCAGCATCTTCGACCAGTCATGATGCGGCCGAAGATAAGGCGTATGCACCAGTACATACATCGCCTCTCCACCCGCAGGTGCGCTGTTAGGATCACTCACCGCCGTGCACGCAAGATAGCAAGTCGGATCCGGCGCAGGCTCTCCCAAATCGTAAATCGAATGAAACTCCTCATGCGGATCACGCGAAAACACGAAGTCATGATGCGCCAAATGCTCGTAGCGCTTCTTCAAACCCAGGTACAGCACCACGCCGGAGCATGCTGGCTCATACGCCCGTTTGTGTTCAAACTCCTTCGCCGCAGCCGTCTGCGCCAGCAACTCCCGATGCGTCCGCACAGCGTCTTCATTACTCACAATCGCATCGAACGCATGAGTCTGCCCATCGGCCGTGACCAGCCCCGTCACCGCAGCATGCTTCGCGTCACTCGTAAGAATTTTTGACACATCGGCACTCGTGTGGAACACAACGCCCAACTCGCCCGCAAGCTTCACCAGCGCCTCCGGCACGGCGCGCGTTCCACCCATCGGATACCAGATCCCCTCCTGCGCCTGCATGCTTCCAATCGCCGTAAGAATCGCTGGTGACGCATCCGGCGACGACCCCACATACTGCACCATGTGGTCAAGCATCTGCGCCGTATTCGGCTCAGAAATAAACTCCCGAATCGTCCCTGCCACGGTCTGTCCCATCCGCATCTTCAACACGTCGCGCAGCACCTTCAGATCAAACGCACCCCCCACATCCAGCGTGTCCCTGATCGACCCCACCGACTTCCAGAAGAAAAACTTGTCGCTGATCGTATGCAGCTCTTTCGACAAATCCATCAGCTGCGTATACCTCGCGCCCATACCCGGAAACCGCCCCTCAAGCTCGGCCGACATCTCACCGGCATCATCCAGCAGATCAATCGTCGCTCCATCGTCAAAGAAGCAGCGCCACTGCGGATCAAGCCGCACCATGTCCACATAGTTCTCGAGCGTCTTCCCCGCCTCCGCGAAAATCTTCCGAAGCACCGACGGCTGGATCAGAATCGTCGGCCCCATATCAAACCGAAATCCCTCCCCGCGCAGCTGCGCCGCCTTCCCCCCCAGCCATGCGTTCTTCTCGAAGACCTCAACAGCATGCCCGCGGGCAGCCAGTGTACAAGCCGCCGCAAGCCCAGCCAGCCCTGATCCAATCACACCAATGCGCATCTGTTCTCCTGCTCTTGTCGTTCAATTGTGCTGAGTTGAAATTACCGCCGCGAGGCTTTGACCAGCTGCTTGAGAGCCTTCCAGCGCATCGCCAATCCCTTGCCGTGCATCGCCCGGATCAGCCCAGCAAACATCGGCACATCTTTGTCCGTGGTGGGATCGAGATGAAGCATCACCCCTCCGCGCCGCGTCAGCACCGTCTTCACCGACGTCATCTCCAGCAAGCCCTCTGCTCCGCGCGTCACTCCATAGCCGCTCGCTCCCCGACCGCCAAACGGCACGCGCGGATCAGCCGTTGGAGCGATGATGTCGTTAATCAGCAACGTCCCCGCATCCAACATCGCGCCCAGCATTCGTGCTTTTTTCTCGTTGCCACGCGCGCAGAAGATCGCCACCGTCAGCCCATACGAGCACTGCGCATAAAGTGCCGGCACGTGCATCATCGACTCCGCCTCAATCAACGAAATCACCGGCGCAAAAATATCGCTGCCAGCAATCGCCAGGTTCGCCGTCGCGTGATCAATCAGCAAAGGCTTCTGCGCGCTCGGCGCAAACATGCCTTGCACTTCTGCGCCCCCATCAGCGGCTTCGTCCAGCATCGCCTGCAGGCGCGTCGATGTCCCCGCATCCAGCGCGACTCCTGGAATCTTCGCCAGCTCCGCACGCAGCAGCGGCCGCAACGCCGACATCGTCGTCGGCGTTGCAAACAGCCGTCGCGGCGACATGCACACCGCGCCGCCATTCAACCGCAACCCGAACCCCACGGCCTTCGCCACCTGCTGAAGATCAGCCTCAGGCGCGACCACAATCGCATCCGCGCCAGAAAGCTCGAGCACCGCTGGCGTTGTCGTCGCGGCCAGCTCTCCCAGCAGGCTCCGGCTCGTCTTCGTTGAACCGGTGAAGATCACTTTATCCGGCCTCGCCGCCAACGCCTCGCGCGCCGCTTCCACGCTCTCATGCGTAACCGTGAGCGCGCTCGCAGGCAGGCCGGCCTCAATCAGCATCCGCGTCATGAGTTGCGCGACAGGCCCGCCGCCCAGGCCCGGCTTCCACGTCACGCAGTTTCCAGCAGCCAGCGCCTGCAACACATGCGAACCCGGAATAAACAAAGGGAAATTTGACGGCCCGATCACCAGCACATGTCCGACAGGAACGCGATGAATCTCCGCGGCAACGCCCGTCATCCACAACGGTCGTCCGCTCATGCCGAGCCTTTGCGAAGCCAATATCCTTCCCGCTTCGCGCTCCAGAAACTTGCATCCCGCCAGCAGCGGCAATAACTCCGTCGCCAGGGTATCTGCCTTTGTCCTCGCCAGCTGAGGAGAGATTGCTTCACTAAATTCTTCCGCGCGAGCAGCCATCAAGTGTCGTGCAGCACGCAACACCCGCAGCCGCGCCCTCAACGGCATGCTCGTCCACCGATCCTGCTCGCCCGCCGCTGTTTCGCTCGTCGTTATCCCGCAGCCTCCCGACAGCAAAGGGCACGAGGTTCGCTCGGCGCGCACGCTCTTTAGCTCTTCCGTCGCAGGCCTCACGACGCAACCTGCATCATGCCATCTTCCATCGCAAGCTCCGAAGACGTCGACCACCGCGGTTCGATATCCAGGTCTTCCAGCAGCAGCTTGGAACTGATTCGCGCTGACTGAAAGATGACCGGCAAGCCCGAACCCGGGTGAGTCCCGCCGCCTGTCAAGTATATGCCGTCGACGTCCTCGAACCTGTTGTGCGGCCGCAAATGCAGCATCTGGTTCAACGAATGCTTCATCGAAAACGTCGCGCCCTTCAGCAGCCCAAACTCATCCCGCCAACCCTCCGGAGTCATAATCTTCTCCGTCCGGATACGCCGCTCTACATCCTCAATCCCAATCCGCTTCAGCTGTTCAATCGCCAGTTTCCGGAACCCCGCAGTCTCTCGCGCCCAATCGACTTCGCCGCTCTCATGCGTCACCGGCAAAAGCACATACAGCGTCGACTGTCCCTTCGGCGCCAGCGTCGGATCCGTCACCGAAGCGTTCTGCACATAGAACGAAGGGTTCGTCGAAAGCTTGTGCTCTTCCTCAATATCGCGAAGATTCTGTCGATAATCCTCAGCCAGGTAGATCGTGTGGTGAGCGACATCGTCGTACCGTCCGTCGATTCCGAGATACATCATGAACGTCGAGCACGAGTAGCTCTTGCTCGCAATCTTCTTGTCGCTCCACTTGCGCCGATGCCGATTCGGAATCAACCTCCGCATCGCCTCAGCGAAGTCCGCATTCACCACCACAGCGTCCGCCTGCAACCGCCGCTTCGACGTCCTCACACCCACCGCCTTGCCGCGCGTGCTATGTCGGTCGCCGCTATCAATCAAAATCTCCTCGACCGGCTCCTCCGTCAAAATTTCCACACCCATCTCCGCGGCGATCCGCGCCATCGCCGACGTCACCGCGCCACATCCGCCGATCGGATGAAACACTCCATGCTCGTACTCCAGAAACGAAAGAATCGAAAACAGCGAAGGGCAGCGAAACGGGCTCATCCCCAAATACTTCGATTGAAAGCTGAAACCCAGCCGAATCCGCTCGTCCTTGAAGTGCGTCCGCAGATCGCCATCCAGCGACAGCCACGGCTTCATCAGCGGCAGCAGCTTCAGCATCTCCGGCCGCAACAGGTCGCTCCACTTCTCGAACGGCGTCTCCAGCACCGGCATAAAACTCGCCAGCTTCTCCCGATTCCGTGTCAGAAAGTTCTTGAACTCACCCGCATCCGCCGGCGAGATCGCGGCAATCTGCCGCTCCATCCGCTCTACATCCCCGGTCGCATCGATCTGCCCGCCATCCCCGAAAATCAAACGATACTGCGGGTCCAGTCGCTTCATAGGAACCTCGCGCTCCAGGTCATAGCCAGCGTCAGCGAATATCTCCCGCAGCACGCGCGGGTAAAGAAAAAAAGTCGGCCCAATATCGAACTTGAATCCATCCTGCGCAAGCGTCGCCGTACGGCCGCCTACGCGCGCGCCCTTCTCAACCACCGTTACCTGGACCCCGGATCGTGCCAGCAACATCGCCGTCGCCAGTCCACCAGGTCCTGCCCCCACAATCACCACTCGCTTCGGCTGCTTCTCTCTGCTGGAAATCCGGTGCATAGTCAAAACAAACTCCGTCGTTCCCCGTCGCCAACGCCACGGGTACTCCGGAGTCTAGTTCGCTTGCTACCTCGATCCCATTCCAAAAGCTATGCGAATGCCATCGCATGAAGCATTGCCCGGCAATCGTTTCACGCCACGCAACGCGCCGCGCAATCTACGTTACAGCATGCTTCGTACGACACTCCGCACCCGTTCCGCAACCAGGCCGTACACCAGGTGACTCGTGGCTTCGCTGCTCCGCTCTCGAAAACTTTGCCCTTCAACCGCCTCCGCCAACTCCATCGCCGGCAAAGACGTCTCGTGCGTGAGCGACATGAGCGTCAGACCGAACGTTGCCCCTTGCTTATCAGTCGCGGCCGGATAATACTCAGCCACCGCACCATACGCTGCTCCCACCGCCGCGCCAAATCCCCAATGGATCGCTGTGCCCGCCGCAGTCTTCGTCTTGCGGTTCAGGTGATGCCCCGCAATCTTCTCTGCCAGCGCCTCCGGCGGCTCCGGCTCTCCATGCACACGCGGAGGAAACACAGCCTCAACGCACGATTTCGCCGCGGTGGCCACCAGCCCCGCCACCAGCCCTGCTATCAGACCTTTCGCCAGGGAATGTCCTGCTTTCGTCTCGCTCACGCCGCTATCTCTCCCCATTACCCAACCTGTTCCAAACTCGCAGCCCCGACCCTAATATCCAGCCCAGCCATCGTCCTCACACTCATGCGGAGGCCCTCATCCATCGCGCGGTCAGCATGCCGCCTTGCCTGACCTTCCTCACCCTCGTCTTCCTCCTCCTCAGCCTCGGGTGCTTCCTCCACGTCCTCCTCCCCAACCTCATCCTCCATCTCTTGCAGCTCCTTTTCGATATCTGTCCGCGAGCGCTTGCCTGGCCCATGAACATCTCTAGGCTCTGCAACCCTCAGTTCATCAGGATCGTCGTCGTCCTCGTCGTCTTCAAATTCATCCTCGTCATCATCCTCGTCCTCGTCATCCTCGTCCTCATCTTCTTCGTCGTAGTCCTCGTCTTCCAAACCCGACTCATCTTCTTCCTCTTCGCTGTCCTCCGTATCGTCTGTGTCGCGCAGCTCAAGAGGGTCGCTGGAGGCATCAGCAGTTGGGTTCGAGTTCACAAAGTTCGCATCGCTCTCGAACGTCGCGCTCGCATCATCGCCGATCAGTGCGCTCAGCTCTGCTCCACCATCGGTCGCTAGGTCGATCTTGTTCACTGCCATGAGAATTCTCCTTTGCTAGGTGGCCGGCCCTTCCGGATCCATTGCCTGCGCCGTTAGATGCCGGAAATCTATCCGCGCGCACTCGAAACAAAACGCATTTCGGGCCCCTCGATGCCTCACCCGCGAGACCTATCCGGTACCCGCGATCACCCTTCTTCAAACGGTCGTAAATGGCTCTCGCTGGGTGGTTCGGTAGCCAGACTCACAATCAACAGGCACAGCAGCGATCCCACCAGCGCCGGAAGAATCGCAGCCCGAGCCGCCAGCACCGCCGGCAGATGCGGCGTCAGCCAGTCCCAACCCACGGTGATCACCGTCCCCGCGGCAATACTCGCAACCGCTCCCTTCGCCGTAGCGCGCCTCCAGAAAAATGCTGCGAGGATCACAGGCGTCAGTGCTGCCGCATAAATCGTATACGCATACAACGACTTTTTCAGCACCGAGGTCGTCCCCAGCGACTGGTACAGCGCCCACGCCCCCAGCCCCACCACCGTCCCTCGACTCACCAGCAGCACCACCCAGTTCTTCGCGTCCGGCTTGATGTACCGCAGGAAAACGTCGTTCACCAGGTTCGTCGCCGGCGAAAACAGATAGTTATTCGCAGTCGACACCACCTTCGCAAAGATCGCCCCCACCAGCAGCGCGCCCAGCACGCTCAGCGCCTTTGCACCGATCCCCGCGTTATCCATATATTGACCAAAGGCATGCGTCGCCGTATACGCCAGGATCTCTCTCGGTCGCGCATGCACCTCGCCCGTCCGATACAGCGCCGATCCCACCACCGCGATCGCCACAATAATCGTCTCCAAAATCACCGTGCCCACCAGCCAGCCACTGACCGCCCTCGTGGCGTCCTTCTCCGACTTCGCAGAAAAAAACTTCTGATACATCGACTGGTTACCCAGCATCAGCAGGCAAGTCGGCAGGAACAACTCCATCGCCTGGACCCCTGAAATATCACCGAACAACTGAAAATGCGTAGCCGGCAACACCGCCCGCACCCCACTCCACCCACCCGCCATATGCAGCAGCACCGGCAACGACGCGATCAGCGTACCCGTCGCCAGCAACCCGATCACCACGTCCATATACGCGACCGAACCCATCCCCGCGATCATCGTAAAAAGAATCACAAACCCCGCCAGGATGTACTGCCCCCACACCGCCGAGATCTGCGGGAAGATCAAATGCAGAATGTCGCCGCCACCAATGAACTGGTAGCTCGTAATCGCGGTATACGTGAACAGCACGGCAATCACCCCCAGCACCCGCGCCGTCTGGTTATAGCGCGATTCCAGCAAATCCGGAATCGTGAACTGCGCAAACTTCCTCGCCCGCGGCGCAATAAAGTAAATCAGCAGCAGCCCTGCCCATCCACCGCCCGCCTGCCACAGCGCCGCAAACCCATGCTTGTAAGCATTCTCCGCGCCGCCCAGCAGCGAGCCCGATCCAATCCAGCTCGAAAGCAGCGTAAACACCAGCACAAACGCCGGCAGCGAGCGCCCCGCAACCAGGTAATCCGCCTTGGTCTTCACACTGCCCAACCGGGCCAGCGACACACCAAGCAGCGTTACGACGATGAGACCAAGAACAATTGCGTATAGGAGCATGCGTGCCCAATTCTATCGGAGCCGGGGCGAAAACCGCGGTCCCTGACCGTCGTTCTTTGCCCGACGGCGCGCAAGCCGTAACTTTCTGCGCCTCTCCCGCGTAAACTTATCTTAAGAAGTACCCGCCTTCAGGAGCTCACTACATGTCGTTGTTTCGCCTCATCCCCATGGCCGCCCTCTACGCCGCCACTCTAGCTGCCAGCGCCCAAACCGCGCCCATCACTCTCTCCGTCGACCTCACGGACGCCCCCCGCAAAATCCTCCACGCCACCGAAGTCATCCCCGTCCAGCCCGGCCCCCTCACCCTCGTCTATCCCGAGTGGATCCCCGGCGAGCACGGCCCCACCGGCCCCATCATCAACCAGGCAGGCTTCCTCATCGCCACGCCATCCGGCCAGCCAATCAAGTGGGAGCGCGACCTAGTCGACATGTACAGCTACCACGTCACGGTCCCCGAGGGCGTCACGCAGCTCAACGTCAAGATGGACTTCCTTGCCACCGGCGGCGCCAACTTCACTGAAGGCGGTTCCACCAGCGCCAACCTCGCGCTCCTCAGCTGGAACACCCTCCTCGTCTATCCCCTCAACGGCGACATCGAGCACACCAAGGCAGCGGACGTCATGATCACGCCCAGCATCATCATCCCTGATGGCTGGCACTTCGGCACCGCGCTCCAGCCCACCGACGGCGCCACCGAAGCCTCGGCACACGCGACCTTCCAGACCGTCTCCCTCGAGCAGCTCATCGACTCTCCCGTCCTCGCCGGCCGCTGGTTCCGCGAAATCGACCTCGCCCCCGAAGTCTCTCCCAAGCACTATCTCGACCTCGCCGGCGACGGCCCTGAAGACATCGCCCTCAACCAAACCCACATCGACCAGTTCTCCAAACTCGTCCGCGAAACCGGCGCGCTCTACCAATCGCGCCACTACGGCTCCTACCACTTCCTCGTCACCCTCTCTGATCAGGTGGCCCACTTCGGCCTCGAGCACCACCAGTCCTCCGACGACCGCGTCCCCGAAAAAACCTTCATCGACGAAGGCACCTTCGCCGAAGCAGGCGATCTCCTCCCCCACGAGTTCACCCACTCCTGGAACGGCAAATATCGCCGCCCCGCCGGCCTCGCCACCCCGAACTACCAGGAGCCCATGAAGGGCAATCTCCTCTGGGTCTATGAAGGCCTCACCAACTACCTCGGCGACGTCCTCGCCGCCCGTTCCGGCATCTGGAGCCCCGACACCTTCCGCGACCGCCTCGCCACCATCGTCGCTGACTTCAACGACGCGCGTCCCGGCCGCACCTGGCGCGATCTCCAGGACACCGCCACCGCCGCGCAGATCCTCTACAACGCCGGCGGCCCCTACGATAACTGGCGTCGCGACACCGACTACTACAGCGAAGGCGATCTCCTCTGGCTCGAAATCGACGAGACCATCCGCGAAAAATCCCAGGGCAAGAAGAGTCTCAACAACTTCCTCGCCGCCTTCGAAGGCTTCGGCGGCAACACCCCACCCCGCGTCGCGCCCTACACTTTTGAGGACATCGTCTCCGGCCTCAACGCCGTCGTTCCCAACGACTGGGCCACCTTCCTTCGCACCCGCCTCGACTCCAACGAGCTCCACGCTCCCGAGATCGCCGGCATCAACGCCCTCTCCGGCTATCACCTCACCTACACCGAGAAGCCCAACTACTGGTCCACGCTCAATGAAGGCGACGGCATCAGCGCAACCTACTCTCTCGGTCTCACCGCCAGCTCCACCGGCACCCTCGGCGACGTCATCATGAACAGCGTCGCCTACAAAGCAGGCCTCGCCCCCGGCTTCCAGATCATCGCCGTCAACGGCCGCGCCTTCACCCCAGCCCTCCTGCGCGCAGCCATCGACGCAGCCAAGGGCAGCGGTCCATCCATCAACCTCATCGTGGAAAACACCGGCTACTTCAAAACAATCTCCCTCGACTACCACGGTGGCGAACGCTACCCCCAACTCGAACGCGTAGAGAACACCCCCGATCGCCTCGACACCATCCTCGACCCTCTCACCAAGTAGCGCCACCAACCCGGGTGCCCCAGGTCTCGCTTTTGAGACCTGGGTTCGCGGGAGTTCACTCCGTCACCAACTTCGGCTCGGCGTCCACACTCTGCGGAATCGCCCCGCTATCCTTCAGCGTCTTCTCAGCCACCGCCGCCTGAATCTCGCTGTTCACCTCCGCGCCCAGCAGCAGCATCAACCCCGTAATGTAAAACCAAGTCAGCAGAATAATCACTCCGCCCAGCGACCCATAAGTAAGCGAGAAGCTGTCGAAGAAGTGCAGATACACCCGCAGTCCCAGCGAACAAATCACCCACCCAATGATCCCAATTACCACCCCCGGCGTCACCCAGTGCCAGCGCTTCACCTTCAGATCGGGCGCGAAATAATAGATCGTGCTGAACTGCAGCATCAGCAGGAAACTCGCCAGCGTCCATTGCACAAGATGAATCACCAGCGCCGTGCTGAACGCCAGCCAGTGATGCCAGATCTTCACGTACATCAACCGCGCCATCAAGTCTCCGCCCAGCAGCACCGCCAGGTTCGCCGTCACCATCACCGACAGCAACATCGTCACCAAAATCGCCTGCCCCCGCGCCTTCCAGTACGGCCGAGACTCCCGCACCTTGTACACCGTGTTCATCCCATCCTGGATCGCCGCGAATCCCACCGACGCCGACCAGATCGCGGCCACCAGCCCAATCGTGATCTTCCCCTTCGTCGCGTGTTCCGCAGTCTGGTTGAACGTCTCGATGACCATCGTGTACGCGCCACCCGGCACCACCAGCGCAAGGTAGTGCAACAGCTTGTCCAAAATATGCGACGCCTGCCGCGCCGCCAACCCCAGGATCGCGCTCGCCGACACCAGCGTAGGGAACAGCGCGAACAGAAAGTAATACCCCATCTCCGCCGCCCGCGAAAGCAGGTCATCGCTCAGGATTGCCCGGAACGTGCGCTTCCACACCAACCCCGCGCTCGCCCCTTGAAAGTCCCAAAGATTATGCAGCGGCGATCGCGACACCAGCTCCCAGATCTGCTGAGCCAGCGGGTCGATCGCGGTTAGCCTATGGTCGGTCGAGCGCATGCAAGCATTTCCTTCGTCGCTCACTCAGATGCCAACAACACCTCCGCCGTCACCACACCCGCCAACCAAACTTCGTCACCACACCCGCCAGCCCAACTTCGTCATCTCGACCGGAGCGTAGCGGAGTGGAGAGACCCCTGTATTCCGCCTCTGTCGTTGCTTGTTCCCCTCTCCCCGCGCCCCAGGAGTAGTCGTTGTAAAGCCGCTAAACTCGCCGCCCACCACTTCGCATCTGGTACGCCATCGACTCCAGCGCCCGCTCCGGATTCCCCTCCGGCACCCCCACCCCCATCTTCGCCGTCATCTGCGTCACCATCTGGTACGCCACCGCCGCTCGCGTCGGCAGCGGCAAATCCAGCATCCGAGAGAAGAACGTCTCGATCACCACCAAATCCTGCGCACTCAACTTCGCCACCGCGTCAGCAGGGAACATCGCGCGCACCGGCTGCCCCCACGGCAGCACCGTCTCCTGCCCCATCGGCTTCTCACTAAAGGCCACCGGCGCCATCGTCGTACTCGTCTGATACAGCAGCGACGGCTCATCCAGCCGCTCATGCACCACAATCGTTCCCGCCACCAGGTCACCCAGCCGCTGATTCCGCTTGTTACACAGCATCGTAATCACGCCGACCAGGTACATACTCGGCAGGTAATCCACCACCCGCAGCAAGTTCCTCGCCATCGCCTCAAACAACGTAATCTGCCGTCCCGAGTCCTTGATCACCCGCACCTTCATCGCGCGCTTGCCCGGCGTCTGCCCATGCCAGTACGCCTCGAACAAAGCAAAGTATCCCCACACCACCGCGAAGTTGATGAACACCACGAACGCGATGAACCACTTCCCGGCAGTGTCTGCCCAACCCCCGGCCGCAGGAGCAACCGAGCTCGCCGCCCCGATCATCACCAGCGCCATCAACTCAGCGAAGAAGAATGCAGCGAGTATCAGCGAGTCCAGCAACGCGGCAACAAACCGGCTCCCCACACCCGCTACACTGTACTCCAGCCCCACCTGCTCCGGCGTGTCGATAGTATGCGTGTCAGCCCGCCCCGCAAACGTTTCATCCGTGAAGCCACGCTGCTCAAAACCCGACATGATCGCGAACCCCTGAGTTCTCTCTAC
>Ga0187887_10003526_pt1 | contig 12068 bp, 14 predicted proteins | sample June2016WEW_7_10_FD_132977 | JGI IMG/M metagenome (GOLD analysis project Ga0187887, IMG submission 132977) | Peatland microbial communities from SPRUCE experiment site at the Marcell Experimental Forest, Minnesota, USA - June2016WEW_7_10 | ecosystem: Environmental > Terrestrial > Soil >...
AGGCTGGCCCTGGTAGATCGCCACGGTGCCCGCGTCGTCGCCGATGTAGTAGGTCGAATAGGCGTACCAGTGGACGACCGCCACGCCCGCGCCGATCACCAGCAGGAAGAACGCGATGCCGGCCCACACCCGCCAGGTGAAGCGGCGTTGGCGGGTCCTGACCCGCGCCACGTTGGCTCCCCCGCCGGACACCGGCGGGGGCCGGGTGCTCACCGTTCGCTTGATCTCGGTAGTCGCGGCGCTGACCTCGTCGAACTCGAGCAGGATCACCGAGATGTTGTCGTGCCCCCCGGCCTGGTTGGCCCCGGCGACGAGCTGGTTGACGGCCTCGCGCAGCGGCGTCGGCGAGCTGGCCAATGAAGCGAGCTGCTCCTCGGTGAGCTCGTTGGAAAGACCGTCGCTGCAGAGCAGGATCCGGTCACCCGGCAGAGCGTTGAGCGTAACCACGTCGATCTCGAGCGTCTCGTCGATCCCTAACGCCCTCGTGAGCTGGTGGCGACGCGGGTGCACCTTGGCTTCGGCGGGCGTCAGGCGACCCATCCGCACCCACTCCTCCGCGACGCTGTGATCCTCGCTCAACAGGCGCAGCGCGCCGTCACGCACCTGATACGCCCGCGAGTCGCCGACGTTGAAGAGCGTCGGGGAGACCACGCCGTCGTTGTCCCGGGTGAGCCCGACGGCGATGACCGTGGTACCCATGCCGAATCGATCGGGGTGATCGCGCGCGTCGGCCAGGATGGCCCGGTTGGCGGCCTCGATGGCCATGTACAGCCCTTCGACGGTTGGTCGCTTATGGAATTCGTCGCGCACCAGCTCCACCGTTATGGCCGCGGCGACCTCGCCGGCAGCGTGGCCGCCCATGCCGTCCGCGACCAGCGCGAGGAGGTCGTCAGCGAAGATGGCGTCCTGATTCGAATCGCGCACCACGCCGGTATCAGTTGCCGCGGCGTAGCGCCAGCGCGTCAACGAACCACCTCGAACAGGACCCCGCCAACCTGCACGATGTCGCCGCGGTCGAGATGCACCCGACCCTTGATGAGTTCCTGATTGACGTAGGTGCCGTTCGTTGATCCCAAGTCCTCGATGGACAAGTCGCCGTTGTCGTTGGCCACCCTCGCATGACGGGAGGAGAGATACGTGTCCTGAATGTTCAGGTCGCAGTCCGCGCTGCGACCGATCGTCACGGCGATGTCGACCGGCACGCGTTCACCGGATCGGTCAAGCGGCTCGATGTATTCCAACGCCAACGCGGAGCCGCGCCGGCGCCCCGAGGCGGCCAGTTCCGGTGGACGCGCCTGCACCTTGGCCACACGAAGCACGCGAAAGAAGAAGAGGATGGCGACGACCATCACCAGAACCTGCAGCGGACGAACGATCGCCGCGTAGTTCGCCGACGCGGCGAGCAAGCTCAAGCGAGCTCTATCCTCATATGCAGCGCCCCGACGGTCACGTCGTCGCGAGGCGACAGCGAGACGGCGGTAATCCGGTGCCCATTGACGAAGGTGCCGTTCGTCGACTGCAGATCACGCACGGCCACGCCCTCGCCGGTCTTCCATACCTCGGCGTGGCGTCTCGACACGTTGGTGTCGTTGATGACGACGTCGACGTCAGGACTTCGCCCGATTACCAGGGGGCGGTCACCGATATTGAACGAGCGGCCATCGTTGGCGATGAGGCGTGGCTGGCTTTCGCCGCCAACGAACTCGGTAGTCACCGCCAGCTTTCCGGTCTTCAAGTCGTCGTCGATGAAGACCTCGACCTTCACGGGTCCCACGAAGTTGTAGCCCTCACTCAGCGCGTGCTGGCGCACCGTCTCTTCGAGTTCAGCGATGAGGGCCTTCTGGAAACCGTTGAACCGCTCCGCGTCGGCGGGACTGAGCCAGACGCGGATCTGGTTGGCCGAGATCGGCCCCTGGCTCGAGAGGCGGCGCGTCAGGTCGATTTCACGGATTATTCGGGCGCCGATTTCGATGGGCTGCAACGCGTTCTTGAACGGGCGCGAGAGCGACCCTTCGAAGATCCGCTCCAAACCATTTTCGACTTTCTTGAGAACCATGTCGTTAACAACTGTACCGGTCGCCTGCAGGGCGATAGAGGCCTACTGCCCGGTACGGGAGGTTGGAGTAATGTTGCGAGGTCTCAGGGCGAGTGGCGGAATTGGCAGACGCGCAGGCTTCAGGTGCCTGTATCCGAAAGGATGTGGGGGTTCAAGTCCCCCCTCGCCCACGACCCGCGCCCTCGTGACCTCTGTGGCGACTCGGCGTCTTTCGCGCAGCGCTCCCAACCTCCAATCCCGGGTTTCCCTCGGCGAAAGTAAGGTCGTGGCGGATGGCCAGTTCTAACCAACCGACGCTCGACGTGTCGAACCTGCGTGTCGTGCGCAGTAGTAACGAAATCCTCAAGTCGATTTCGTTTCACGCGGCTCCGGGCGAGCTGATTGGCCTGCTCGGGCCGAGCGGCAGCGGCAAGAGCACGCTCATGCGCGCGCTCCTCGGGGTACAGGCGATCAGCAGTGGATCCGCGCGTATCTTAGGATCCGCCGCGGGTTCGCCGCCGTTGCGCGGCCAACTCGGCTACATGGCCCAAGGCTTGGCGGTCTACCTCGACCTCACCGTCGAGGAGAACATCCGCTACTTCAACGGCGTGCTGAATCTGCCCTTTTACGAGGTCAGCCGGGTTTTGGACGTGGTCGCCCTCACCACCTTCTCCCAACGACTCGTCTCAACGTTGTCCGGCGGCGAACGTGCCCGTGTGTCGCTGGGCGTCGCCCTGTTGGGTTCTCCTCCCGTCCTGATCCTTGACGAGCCAACCGTGGGTCTGGACCCGATACTGCGGCGCGACCTTTGGGGCACGTTCAACGCCCTGGCGACCGCCGGCGCCACCGTTATCGTGTCGAGCCACGTGATGGATGAAGCAGCGCGTTGTGCCCGGCTACTGCTGCTGCGCAACGGGACGCTACTGTTCGACGGCACGCCGGCTTCACTATTGGCCGTCTCCGACGCCCACGGCTACGACGAAGCGTTCGAACACCTCATAGAAGGCACACGATGAGCCTTCGACGGACCTTGCTCACTACACGACGCATCCTCGAACAGCTGCGCCACGATCCGCGCACCCTCGCGTTGTTGTTGATCGTCCCAACCGCCTTGGTCGGTCTGCTCGCGTGGTCCCTGATTGACCGGCCCGGTGCGTTCGACGCGGTCGGTCCGAAACTGCTCGGCGTGTTTCCTCTCATCGTCATGTTCCTCGTCACCTCGGTCATCACCCTGCGAGAGAGGACCGTCGGCACCCTCGAACGTCTCTTCACGCTGCCCTTGACGAAGGCGGAGTTCATCGGGGGCTACGCCATCGCCTTCGGGACCCTCGCCCTGGCCCAAAGCCTCCTCGTCTCCGTCCTCTCGTACACCTGGTACGGCCTGGCGCATCAAGGCATACCGTGGCGCATCAGCCTCGTGGCGCTCTGCGCGGGGCTACTGGGCACCGCCTTCGGACTGGCGCTGAGCGCCGTTGCCCACACCGAGTTCCAGGCCGTCCAGTTCATGCCGGCGTTCATCCTGCCCCAGCTACTCCTGTGTGGCCTCGTCATCCCCGTCGCTCAACTGCCCTCCGTGTTGCGCGCCATCGCCGCTGTGCTGCCGATGACGGCCGCTGTGCATGCCATCGCCCCGCTGCGTTCGAACCAGTACTACGTTGGCCAATTCGCCGTGATGCTCGCGTACATCGTCGTCGCGCTGGTTGTCGGCGCCAGCACCCTTCGCCGGGTGAGCAAATAGCGATCGTCGCACCTGCACCCAACCGGGTTCGAAGAAAGGTCGCACTTCTGGCTCGACCAAACCACACTGCGGTTCGAGGGAGGGTCGTTGCTAGGAAGCAGTCGCAGCGCCTCGCTCCCGGGCACCACGTTGTCGTCGTCGATTCCAAAGACGAAAGACCACCTCAACGATGACAACGGACAGGGCGGCAATGACGAACGAGGCCACGATGTCCTGGGGATTGTGGATGTGGGCCGCCACCCGTGCCGCGCCGACGAGTACGGCGATTCCGAGCAGCACCGCTGCGAGCGCCCTCGAGTAGAGCAGCATCGTGAACCCGAGGAACGCGGTGAGCAGTGCGTGGTCGGACGGGAAACCGTTGTCGGCTGCGTGGGGTATCAGAGGTACGAGATGGTGCGTCACGAAAGGACGGGTGTCGTAATGCAGATGCCCGGCGACAACGGCGAGCGCGGCGGCCAGGGCGCCGCCGACGACGAGTCGTGCGATCAAGTCGATCTTCACCGGCTTCGTGGCGCGAAGCCAGTAGGCCCCGACCAGCACCAGACTGAGCAGGAAAAAGTACTTGCCCACGAAGATGATCAGGGAATTCATAGGCGAATCCTACGACCGCTCCTGCGCGATGCCCTTCCATTCAAGGCCAAAGAAGTTCGTGGCGCGGCGAACACGAGGTGCCGAGGAACTACTCCGTCGTGTCGATGATCATGACCGAACAGTTGGCGCCGTGGGCGACCGAGTTCGGCACGCTGCCCAGGAGCCGGCGAGCTCCCTTCATTCCCTTGTTGCCCACGACCAGCAGGTCGGCGTTGAGTTCATCGGCCTTCTGTATCAGCACGTCGGCCGGCGCACCCTTGGCGGTGTGGAGGAACGTCGGGACTCCCTGGCTCTCGGACTCGACCGAGTCAACAACCACGTCGTCGCTGGAGGCGGTGACGATGTGAAGGGTGCCGCCCGACATCCGCGTGAGCGCGGTGGCGACCTCCACGGCGCGCAGGGCGGTCACTGAATTATCTGATCCAACGACGACGACATCGTACATGTCAACCTTCCTCGAGCCTCGTACGGTCGTGACACGGTCATCAGGGATGGTGACCAAATACGACCACGCGAATGATTGTAGTTACGCCCGCGGCACCGCCAACAAATTCCGTGCACCGCGTCGTGCCGAAGTCACACGAATCGCCTATTGTCTCAGGGCGGTCCGCGATGTGGTCCCCGTCTGACCGCACCCCGCGGGGACGACAAGAGCAGACGTGCGAGAGCCGGTCAGTTCACGAGACGGGTGGCAGTCGTAATGGCAATGGGAGGGAAGATCGTATGAGAGACGTCACGACGTGTCGCGACTCATGTCATCCCGCGAACCTCGGGAGCCTCCCGTGAACACGGGCCCCATCCTCCAAGCCCAGGATCTCGTCAAGCGCTTCCGTGAATTGACCGCGGTCAACGGCGTCAGTTTCGCGGTCGATCGAGGCGAAAGCTTCGGATTCCTCGGACCGAACGGTGCGGGAAAGACCAGCACCATGAGAATGATCTCGGCGGTCTCTCAACCGACGTCAGGTTCCCTCACCATCTTGGGACTCGACCCGCGCACGCACGGTCCCGAGATTCGAGGCCGCTTGGGCGTGGTGCCCCAGGAGGACACGCTCGAACTCGAACTGACCGTGCGTCAGAACCTCGAGATGTTCGCTCGCTACTTCGACATCCCGCGCGCCGTCCTGCGCGAACGCGCAACGGAACTCTTGGAGTTCACCCAATTGACCGAGCGCGGCAACGACAAGGTCGACGACCTATCGGGCGGCATGAAGCGCCGCCTCACCATCGCCCGAGCCTTGATGAACCGTCCGGAGCTCCTGATCCTGGACGAGCCGACGACTGGGCTCGACCCCCAGGCGCGTCACCTGCTGTGGGAACGGCTCTACCGGCTAAAGCGCGAGGGCGTCACGCTGATCATCACCACCCACTACATGGACGAAGCGGAGCAGCTGTGCGACCGTTTGGTCGTGATGGACCACGGCGCCATCGTGGCCGAGGGGCCGCCGAGGGATCTCATCGCCCGCCACTCCACCCGCGAGGTGGTCGAGCTGCGCTTCGGCCTCGACTCGCACGAGGAGCTCCACGGCCGCCTCGCACCCTTCGCGCAGAGAATTGAGGCGTTGCCGGACCGCTTCCTGCTCTACGTCGATGGGGGTGACGACACCCTGAAGGAACTCCACGCGGCGGGTATCGTGCCCACCAGCGCGCTGGTGCGACGCAGCTCGCTCGAGGACGTCTTCCTGCGCCTTACCGGCCGGACCTTGGTGGACTGACCATGGCCGATGTCCTTAACACCTCGACCAGCTGGCCACGATGGCAGAGAAGCTGGTGGTACCACGCAAGGTATTACGTACGGACGTGGCGCGGGTCGGTGGCGAGCACCGTGCTCTTCCCGATCTTCTACCTCTCCGCCCTCGGGGTCGGCGTGGGCCATCTGGTGAGCGCTCATACCGGCCTGGTGCAGGGCCAGACCTACCTGCACTTCATCGCCCCGACGCTGCTGGCGACGACCGCGATGCAGCTTGGCGAGGGCGAGTCCCTCTGGCCGGTGCTGGCCGCGGTCAAGTGGATCCGCTCGTACCACGCGGCGGCGTCCACGCCGCTCGAGCCCGAGGACATCCTGATCGGCAAGCTGGCGTGGGTCGCCACCCGCGCGGTCGCCACCGGAGCCGTCTACACCGCGGTCATCGGCGCCTTCGGCGCCCTGCAGTCCTGGTGGTGCCTGACCCTGCCCCTCCTCGCGGGACTGATCGCCTTGGCCTTCGCCGCACCCCTGGTGGCCTACGCCGCGCGTTCGCAGTCCGATGGCTCCTTCATCGTGATCTACCGCTTCGGCCTCGTGCCGATGTTCCTCTTCTCGGCCACCTTCTACCCCGTCTCGGCGTACCCGGGCTACCTGCGGCCGGTGGTGCAGTTCGTACCGCTCTACCACGGTGTGGCCCTCGCTCGCGCCGCCGCCTTCGGTCAGGGATCGTTGGGCGCCATCGCCTTTCACCTCGCCTTCCTCGTGATGATGGTCGCCGCCGGGCTCCTCTGGGGGCGGCGTGCGATGCGCCGACGGCTGGTGGACTGATGCTGACACGCACCCTCCCCCGATTCGGCTCGCGCCGTTCGCTGCACATCTTCGAGCGCAACTTCATGGTGTACCGCCGCCAGTGGCTCATGTTGGTGTCGGGCTTCTTCGAGCCCCTCTTCTATCTGCTCAGCATCGGAATCGGACTCAATCACCTCGTCGGCAACCTGGTGGTGGGCGGACGGACCATCAGTTACGCGACCTTCGTCGCGCCGGGCATGCTGGCCACGTCGGCGATGAACGGCGCGGTGATCGACTCGATCTTCAATCCCTTCTTCCGGCTCAAGATCTCCCACGCCTACGAAGCGGTGCTCTCGACGCCGCTCGACGTCACCGACGTCGCCCTTGGAGAGGTGTGGTGGGCGCTGTCGCGCGCCGCCATCTACGCCGCCTCGTTCATAATCTGCATGGTGGCGCTCGGCGACGCGGGCAGCGTCTGGGTGATCCTGTGCTGGCCGGCGGCCCTGCTCACCAGTCTCGCCTTCAGCTGCATCGGACTGGCGGCCTGCACGTACATGCGCTCGTGGCAGGACTTCGATCTGGTATCCCTAGTGCAGCTGCCGCTGTTCCTCTTCTCGGCCACGTTCTTTCCGATCTCGCTCTATCCCCATTGGCTCGGCGCCATCGTCTCGTTCTCCCCGCTCTACCAGTCAGCGGCACTGATGCGGGGGTTCGCGCTCGGCGAGTTCCAATGGATCATGGTCCTGCGCGCGGGCTACCTGCTCGCCCTCGGACTCTTCGCGCTCAACGTGGCCGCCCGCCGCTTCCGGCAGATCCTCGTGCCCTGAAGCGAGTCTGCCTAGCGCGCGTAACCCCTCATCGTTAGGAACCGGTCGAGCGCCAGGACGAAAGCGTGCCCGCTTGGTTCAAGGTTGCCGAGACCGTTGTTGAGGTGACCGGCGGCCGACTGGATGGCCAGGAAATGCTTAACGGGTTCCTCGTGACCGAGCAGGTCCTCGTCGGCCGCCCACGCTGCCACCACCCCGACGCTGTCGCTGTAGTGCTGGGACGATTGCGCGGCAAAGGCCCGCCTCCACGTGCGCGCATCGCGGGCCACCAGGTCGGGAAACCGTCGCGTCACGTCGATGAAGCGGTGATGCGCGAACTCCATGATCTCAATCGGCAATCCCGACGCGGCGAAGTCGGTGAAGCGGTAGGCGAACGTGTCGTCCGCGCTCACGAAGAGGTAGCGGCCCCCGGGTGCGAGGTCGATCAGCTGGGCCGACGGATCGCCAAAATCCCGCTCGAACTTCCGATACGTCCCGGTGCGTTCGTCGTAGGCGAAGACCAACTCGATCGTGCAGCAGTGTGCGCCGCCGCTGAAGAGATCGAGCACGACGTCGCGGTGGTTTCCCGGACCTAAGTTGACGACGTGCACCACCGGCCGGCCGGCGCCGTAGATGTCGGGCGAGCACATGCTGGCGCAAAGGCTCGCGACGACCGGCTCGTCGTAGCGCTCGACGCCGTCCACGCGGATGGTCAGACGAAGGTCCTTCGTGCTGGCGTCCGAACCTCGGAAGCTGAAGGTGGCGACCACGTGGCGCGCCGACGCGCTCTGGGTGTCGGCGCCGGCGGGCGCATCGTGCAGCGCCCCCATCAAGGCCATGACCATCAAGAGGCGCGGTAGGTGGCTACGAATCGACACGAGCCTTTCTACACCCCCGGACCGACGCGCCGTGTCACGTCAACGCATCATCCTCGGCGGCGACCGAATGCGACACCAGTCGAGACTCCAACGCCAGAAGGAACGCACCCGCTCGGCTGCGCACCGAGCGGCCGTCTCGTCGGGGAGGTCATAATGGTAGCCACGCGCCCGCGCCCCGAGCCAAGGACACCATCATGACCACCAGTTTGAACAGCGTCAGTTTCATCACCCTCTTCGTCGACGACCTGGCACGCTCGAAGACTTTCTACCAGGACGTGTTCGAGCTGCCCGTCGTCTACGAGGACGACAATTCCGCCGTGTACAACTTCAACGAGTTCAGCATCAACCTGCTCACCAGCTCCGCGGCCCACGAGCTCATCGAACCGGCCACGGTCGCCGGACCGGAGTCGGGGGCCCGGTTCCAGTTCACGATTACCGTCGACGACGTCGACGCGATGTGCGCCGTGCTGGCCGAGCGCGGCGTGGCGCTGCTCAACGGACCGGTCGACCGGCCGTGGGGAATCCGCACGGCGAGCTTCATGGATCCCGGCGGCCACATCTGGGAGATCGCCCACTGACCGTGCGCGACTGCACCGATATAGTCTCTTGAAGTTGCGGGCAATCACCAGGGATTAGTCGCAACATCACCGTCACGGAGGAGTGCCTATGTTCGAGAGGGTCCTAGTCGGAGCCGACAACTCTCCCACCGCGAAGCGGGCCATCGAGGAAGCGGCGAAGCTGGCCCTCATGTCGGGAGGAAGCCTTCATCTGGTGACGGCCTTCTCGGCGAAGACGCTCAATGATCCGTCGCTACCCGCCGAGTACAACAACTCCTCCAACGAGGGCGATGCCGAGGCCAACCTGCAAGTCCTCTCGTTCATCGCGAAGAACCTCGGCGTGGAGCCGATCCTGCACCTGGCCCCGGGAGACCCGGCCGAGGTCATCATCGAAACCGCCAACAAAATCGACGCCGACCTGATCGTGGTCGGCAATCGCGGGATGAAAGGCGCCCGGCGAGCGTTAGGCAGCGTGCCGAACTCCGTCGCCCACGGCGCCAACTGCTCGGTCGCCATCATCGACACCACCGAGTAGTCAGCCACCCGTCGATCCGAGACACCGGTCCACGCCGATGCGCACGCGACCCGACGATTCCCTGTCCGCCCGCGAAGCAACCCGAATCGCGCTGTACGCGCAGGGCCTGCGAGGGGCGCGACCACGAGGCGGACCCTCGGCCTTGGTGCACCGGTTGCGCGGCGTGCAGATCGACACGATCTCGGTGCTGGCGCGGTCGCACGAGCTCGTGGCGTACGCCCGTCTGGGCCCGATACCGAGGCGGCAGATTGAGGCGGCCTACTGGGGACCTCGCAGCGACACGTTCGAGTACTGGTCGCACGCCGCCTGCGTGGTGCCCATGGAACTGTGGCCCGCCTTCGCGGCGCAGCGCCGGGCCCGCACGGAAAAGGGGTTTCGCTGGCATCAGCTCCAGGACCACCGCCGTAGCTGCGCCCAGGTAGAGCGCGAATTACGTGAGCGCGGGCCGTTGACGGCGCGCGAACTCGGCGGCGCGAAGAAAGGCAACCAGTGGTGGGACTGGTCCGAGGTCAAGATCGCGGCCGAATGGCTTCTCGACATCGGCACCGTCGTGAGCCGCGAGCGTCGTGGGTTCGAACGCGTCTACGACCTCGCCGAAAGGGTCATCGAGCCCGAGCTTCGTCACGTCCAGCTCGATGACGAGGCCTGCGCGATCGAGCTGGTCGAGTCCGCGGGCCGGGCCATGGGCGTGGCCACCATCGCCGACCTCGCGGCCTATCACGGCATGCGTTCGACGATGGTGCGCGACGTCGTCTCCTCGACGTCGCTGCGGCCGGGTCGAGTCGAGGGTTGGCGCGACGTCGCGTACTTGTCTACAACCGCCGAAGAGGGGCTCACGCCCGGTCTGCGGGGCCGCTCGGTCCTCTTGTCACCTTTTGACTCGTTGCTCTGGGATCGAGCCCGGCTGGAGCGGCTCTTCGGCCTCGCCTACCGCCTGGAGGCCTACGTCCCCGCCAAGAAAAGGGTCGTCGGATACTTCGCCATGCCCGTGCTCAGCGGCGACCGGCTGGTCGGTCTCGTCGACCCCAAACGAAACGGCTCCACGCTGCACGCGCGACACGTTGTCGTGCACGAACCCCGCGCCATGAACCAGATCGCCGGGGCATTGCACGAGGCGGCCGCGTGGGTGAAGTGCGAGCGCGTCGTCGTCGACCGGGTCACACCGGACTCCCTGGGCCCCGCTCTCCTCGGCGCCCTCGCGGCTACATCGTCATCCGAGCCGGTGTGAGGAGAAGAAGGACCACATCAGGGCGTTCGCGCTGACGGCGTCGGACTGAGGACCTAGGAGGCCGGTGATGGAGGAGGGCATCGTCGGACCACCGGGCCATTCGTGACCTTCGCCAGTTATCTCGTAGAGCTCGACCTGGGCCCCCTTCGCGCACTTGGAGTAAGTGCTGAGTACCACGTCGGTCGATGTTGTGGTGGTGGGTGACGACGAACAGTGGTCTTGTGCGGCCCACTCCTTGGCGGCGGTACTCACCGAGTACGTCCAATAGGCCTCACCATGCCCGCCGAAGGGGTCGACGTGGTCATCCGAGCCGTGGAAGCTGATCACCGGCACCGCCCGCTTCGCGGGGCACGGTGTGGGGTGACGCAGACCGCTGACCGGGGCCACCGCCGCGAAGATCGTGGATTCGTCACAGGCCAATTGGCTGACCATGCGCGCGCCGCCGGAGAAGCCGGTGGCGTAGACGGCCGACGGGTTCACGCAGTACGTGTGCTCCAGTACCCCCACCAGCGACGTGAGGAATTTGACGTCGTTGGCTGATCCCTTGGGCACCGCGCGGCCGCCAACCAACGGCTGTCCCGGTACGTTCCAATCGAAGCCGGTGCCGTCAGGGATGAGTCCCTGCGGATAGGCCACGATGAAATCGTTCTCGTTGGCACTCACGTCCATGTCGCTGAAGACGTCCTGATCCGCCGCCGTGGCGCCGCTGCCGTGAAGGTTGAGCACGAGGGGCAACTTCGTCCTATTGGTGTAGCCGACCGGGACGTGCACGATCACCGTTCGCATGAAGCCGTTGATCTTGAATTGGGAGATCGCCGTCCCCGGCGACGACCCCGCGCATCCCGAGGTCGCGGCCTTGGCGCTTGGTGCGCCGAGCGCGGGTTCGGCGCCGCCTAAGTTCGCCAGGGCCACGCCGAGGACGATAAGTCCCGACGCGACCAGACTCGTGTGCCTTCGCCACTTGGAACTCCCCATAGTGCCATTGAACATCATCGGCTCCATTCGTCCGGCTCTCTCGTTGTACGCAACAGTGTTGCATAAGGTGTGTAACTATGCAACCCCTTTGCGTAAAGGCTACGCTGGACCCATGATCGACGAGCCGAGTCTCTTTGGGGATTTGCTGGCGTTGGCCCGCCTTCAGTGGGTCCGGGAGATGGCCCGTCGGCTCGAGGGACAGGGATTCGACGACTATCGCCGCAGCGACGCGATAGCCCTGCGTTGGCTCAA
>Ga0187887_10003529_pt1 | contig 12065 bp, 9 predicted proteins | sample June2016WEW_7_10_FD_132977 | JGI IMG/M metagenome (GOLD analysis project Ga0187887, IMG submission 132977) | Peatland microbial communities from SPRUCE experiment site at the Marcell Experimental Forest, Minnesota, USA - June2016WEW_7_10 | ecosystem: Environmental > Terrestrial > Soil > Wetlands...
GCTGGAAGGTGAACGTACGATTTACAGTCTCTTGCGTCTAAAAAATTGCTAGCATCATTTTGGGATATGACCTCGCGCGCCCAATCCGAAGGAGCCAACGTTGGGTCGGAACTGTACGCCCGGAGCGGGGCTGCGGCTTATGGTGTGAGCGCGGAGCAGTTCGCGGCGCTCCTCGAAGAGATTCAGAAGAAGTATGTTGCCAACGGGTCCGAGGAGCAGAAGGCAGATTTTTGCGCGGCGCTCCGGTTGGAGGAATTGGCGCTGGCGCGCGCATGCGCGATGGGAAACGAGCGTGCTTGGGAGGACTTTATCAGCCGCTACCGTCAAAAGCTGCGCGGCATGGCTCTGCACATCACGCGCGATGGTGCGCATGCGGCGGATCTCGCCGACTCGCTGTTTGCCGATTTGTACGGAGTGAGTGCGCGGAATGGGGTGCGCAATTCGAAGCTGGTCTTTTATACGGGTCGCGGATCGCTCGAAGGCTGGTTGCGTACGGTGATGGCCCAGGAGTTCATCAACCGGTATCGCAAGCAGAAGCGCTCGGTAAGCCTGGAAGAGCAGACCGAGGAGGGAGTGCAGTTTGCGGCCAAGGATCCGGAACCGGTCAGCATTTCCGACCAGCGGCTGGAAACGGCGACCGACCAGGCGCTGGCGGAGCTTTCAGCGGAAGACCGGTATACGCTGGCTTCCTATTATCTGGATGGGCGGACGCTGGCCGAGATTGCGCGGGCGCTGGGGTTGCATGAATCGAGCGTGAGCCGGCGTTTGGACCGGCTGTCGAGCGGGCTCCGGAAGCGCATTCTGGCGGGACTGCGGGAACTGGGGATGAGCTATGCCCAAGCGACCGAGGCCCTGGAAGCCGACGTGCGGGATATGAGCCTGGATTTAAGGTCGCGGTTGACGCAAGATCCGGGAACTCCGACGTTCAATAGTAGAAAGGTACCTGCCCGGAGGGCGGGCGACGGGAGTACGGACTAGGCGTTACTGGCAACGAAAATCCCCCATGACTGACGTACCAAAAATCGTACACCAGCGGCTGCGGGCGACAACGCCCGAGCAGATGGAGTTGGAGCGGGCGCATCCGGAGGCGGATGTGCTGACCGCGTTTGCCGAGCAGGCGCTTTCAGGAACTGAGCGTGAAGGGGTATTGCTGCATCTGGCGGTGTGCGCGGATTGCCGCGATGTAGTCGCAATGTCACTTCCGGCCATGGAGGCAACGGCGGTCGCGGTCGAAAGCGGGGCCGAGGCTGCGTTGCCTGATGGGGCGCTCACGAGCGCACGCGGCGGGGCGATTGTTCGTCCCCGTTTTGGCTGGTTGAACTTCGGGTTGCCGAGTCTGCGGTGGGCAGCGCTGGCGGCGGGTATTGCGGTTGCGGCGCTAGTCGGGCCACGGGCGTTGGAGTACCTCTCGAAGCCGAAAACGGAGATGACCCCGGTCGCCCGTCAGACGGGCGCGCCCGCCGCCCTAACGACCGCGGCGGAAGCACGATCTCCCTCACTGGTTCCGTCGGACTCGCCAACGGCAAAGGTGAATGTCACAGCCAGCCCTGCGGACGTCATGACGCCATCGCCGGTGGACAAATTGAGCGCGGTGAATTCATCGCTACAAACAGCCGGCAATCGTGGAATCGGCGGGACGCTGAAATCCCGCAAAGGCGGCTCTTTGCGTGCACGGGACAATTCGACCGCTTCGGCTAAGCAGGCGGCACCAGCGCCTTCGGCGGAGTTTTCCCTGGCAGCGTCGCGACCTGCGCAGGAGAAAGTTGCTAGCGGAGACCCCGGCGTCCAAATGGCAGAGGCGTCTACGAATAGTTTCCTTGTCAACGGCGTGGACGCGGCTCCGGTTGTAAGGGCCAAGCCGCCGTTGGAAGCGGAAGTGAACGAGGCGTCGAAGACAGCAAACGCGAGCTCCCCGCGAGCGATTTTGCCGCTACAAGGCGGAAACACTCTGGTAGTCAATGCCAACGCCGCGCAGGCGATGAGCTTAAAGCGCGGCGCGAGTTGGATGATTTCCGGAGGAGTGCTGGAACGTTCGCTCGACGGTCAGAAATGGGAGACTGTTGCGCAGGCCTTGCATCCCCTGTTGTGCTATGCCGATCGCGGCCGGGACGTATGGGCCGGCGGCCAGGCGGGAACGTTGTTGCATTCGACTGACGGGGGCGCGACGTGGGCAACCGTGGGCGTTTCGTTCAATGGTCAGCCAATGAGTTCGGACATCACTCATATCGAGATGCGCGGGCTGTCGGAAATTATCCTGAGCGCGGGAACTCAGGAGAACTGGATCAGCGGGGATGGCGGAAAGACGTGGAAGAAGATCTAGCAGGTTGGCGCAAAGAATTCCTGGAACAAGTGGGTAGAGATCCCTCGCCTACGAGAGAGCCTCCCCTTGTGCGGCTCTCGCTCCGCTCAGAGTTCGTGAACTTTTTTAAAATCGCCCAAAGGTTCAGATGAAAAGCCCAGATTTTCGGGATGGTTGAGGTATAGGGATCCTTCGACTGCGCGGGGCGCGCTTCGCTTACCCCGTTGCGCTCAGGATGACTTCGGTTTTAAATGACAAGGTAGAGAAGGGAAAGAGTCACAGCCTCTCGGGACGACTTCGGTTCCAAATAAGATGGTGGAGAAGTAAAAGGGTCACACACTCTCAGGATCGCCCGGAGTCGTTTCAGTACACGAGTGAGATGTGAGCGCAAAAAAAAACGTCCCGAGCGATTAAGCTCAGGACGCCTTCGGCAGCCCTCCCCCAGAACTGCCAAACTACTTCGCCATCCTATGTCCGCTTGGCCACCCTGTAAATGTCACTTCCGTAATGTCGCGGCAGAAAATAAAGTACCGCGCGAGGGCGCACTGCAGTAACCATGTGCAGGTTACGGGGAAGAAGTTTGCGCCGATCCAGAGACGGCTTTGGTCTTGACAAAGACGGAATCGACCAGCGCGGCGATCTGGTCCATGGCGCCATCGATGTCGAGTGTGAAGCGGACCATGTCGATGTCGGAGAGGCCGGGATAGGCGGCCACCAGATGGGTCCAAGCCAAGTCCTGGTCAAAAGTCACAGCCATAATTTCGTCATAGCCGTAGCTGAGGGAGCGCAAGCGGCAGAGCAAGTCGCCGAGGTGAACCAGATAAACGAGCGGGCTGGCGCTGGGCAGCAGATCGGTTTCGTGATGGCAGCGAGCTACATCGGACAACTCCTGGGAGAGTCCCCAATGATCGCAGAGCAGGCTGCCGGCGTCACCGTGGGTGTAGCCGAGAATCTGCTGTTCGGCGACGTGGAGGGGGCAGAGTTGAGTGGTGGCAAGTTCGAGGCAGTCCTGAAATTTCGCGTGATCGAGGACGGAGTTGACGAGAAATCCGAGGTCGTGAAGCAGGCCTGCGAGATAGGCTTTTTCGGGATCGGGGTAGCCGATTTTGCGCGCCAAGGTCTGGGTGACCAGAGCGCAGCCGAGCGAGTGGCGCCAGAACGCGTTCGGGTCGAGCACCCACTTGTCTTTCGGGATGGTCTGGTTCATGCACAAGCCGAAAAGGAGGGAGCGTACCCTCTCGATGCCAAGGGTCATGACGGCGCCACGGGCGGTCTCGACCACGCGGCGTCCGAAGAGGGGAGAATTTGCGATGCGGAGGCAGTGGGCGGCGATGGCTCCGTCACGGGAGACAAGTTCCACGACTTTTTCGATCTGGATGTCGTCGGCCGGCAAACGCATCATCCCGAGCAGAGGCTGAAGAATGGCGGGAGCGGCGGAGATCGAATGGATCTGGGCAATTCGGGCCTTGAGCTGAATACGCGGTCGGTCGTTCATGGCTTGCCTCCGGCGGGCGTTCCGGGGGAAGGCTTCCAATAGGCGGTTGTACCCGGGAAGTGGACCAGACGGAATGCCTCATCTACCTGGAACAGGGACTCGGCGTGTCCCATGAAGAAGTAACCTCCGGGGAGGAGGTTGGAATAAAAGTGCTGCACGACGCGGCGTTTGGAGGCGAGATCGAAATAGATGAGGACATTGCAGCAGAAGATGAGGTCGATTCCTTTGAGGAAAACCATCTTGCTGTCGTCGCTGAGGTTCACGCGGTCGAAACGGACGCGCGATTTGAGCATCTCGTTGACGGCCAGCTTCTGGCCGCCGGCATCCTTGAAGTATTTTGCGCGCTGGGCGGCGGTGACGTTGCGGAGGGCGTATTCGCCGTAAACCCCGGCACGGGACGCGGCGAGAGAGTTGCTGTTCAAGTCGGTGCCGAGGATGTCGAAGGTCCACCCGGCGAGCTGTTTTTCTTCCATCAAAAACATGGCCAGGGTGTAAGGCTCTTCTCCGGTCGAACATCCGGCCGACCAGATGCGGATCTTCTTAAGGCCCAAGGCGTTCTTGGACTGGATGATCTGGGGAAGAATGACGGTGCTAAGGGCATTGAGCTGGGCGGGATGGCGAAACATGTAGGTTTCGCCAATGGTGATTTCGTTGAGCAGGAGATGCAGTTCTTCGTTCCGGTTGGGGCGGATGGTGAGGTGTTCGAGATAGTCGGATGGGCTGGAGGCGCCGCAAACCGCCATGCGGCGCGCACAACTGGAGACCAGCAGGTAGAGCTTATGTTCGGCATGGTAGATGCCGGAGATGCGATAGATCAGGTCACGGATCTTGAGATAGGCGGGATCGCCAGGACTGGCGGCGGGGGCTGGCGATTTTTCCTTTACAACGTCGATAGGCATTCGGTTGCACATTTCCGGTTTGCAGCCTCGTTTTGAGGCGGCAAAACAAAGTTCTGTTCAGCGGCGAGCCGCATGGACGAGGTTTCGGTGAAACGACACCCGGCGGACGATCTCGTCGACGAGGCCGGTCAGGGGACAAATCCGATCCGCCAAGTTGGCCCCGACGACACTTCCGGGCATACCCCACACCACGGAGCTCTCTTCATCCTGGACAATCACGGCGCCGCCGGCCTGGCGGATGGCCGCCGAACCCCGCGTGGCATCGGCGCCCATGCCGGTGAGCACGACTCCCAGGACCTTGTCGCCGCAGGCCTGGGCAACCGAGCGGAAAAGAACATCGGCGGCCGGGCGGCAGGAATTTTCGGGCGCATCCTGGTTCAGTCCGATGACAAACTCGCTGGCGTGACGGCTGACGGTCATGTGATAGTCGCCCGGCGCGATACGGACCTGGCCTTTCTGCAGTTTCTCGCCCTGGACAGCCTCGGCTACATGGAGTTGGGTGAGGGTGCCGAGGCGAGTGGCGAGCAGGCGCGTAAACATGGCCGGCATATGCTGGACGATGGCGATGGGCACGGGAAAATCCGCGGGGAATTGCGGCATGAGGTCTCCCAAGGCATTGGGGCCTCCGGTAGAGGTCGCGATGGCGACGAGATCGACGCACGCGGGCGGGCGCCGGGCAAGGACCGGGGCGAGGGGTGGAGGCGCGCTGACCCGGGGGGCGGGGCCGCGCCGGGCACACAGGGCCTTGATTTTCGGGAGCAGTTCGTGACGCACCTGTTCACGCGAGTTTTCGAGGCTGCCAGCATGGGAAGGCTTGGTCGCATAGTCGGTGGCGCCGCGCGCGAGCGCCTCGAGGGTGGCAGCCGCGCCCGGTCCGGTGAGGGTGCTGAACATGATGACCGGCAGACGGGTGTCGAGCTTGCGGATTTCGACCAGAGTGGCAATGCCATCCATGCCAGGCATCTCGACATCGAGGGTGATGAGATCGGGTTTGAGGTCGGGGATCTTCTGCAAAGCCAGCTGGCCGGTTCCGGCCGTGCCCGCGACGACGATGTCGGGGTCCGCCGCCAGCACTTCGGCGAGCAGGCGGCGGATCACGGCAGAATCGTCAACGATCAGTACCCGGATTGGCGGCACGCTCAATTCTCCCCTGCCCGACCGGCGGGTCGGGCGACCCTGGCTTTGCGGCTTCAGCGAGCTGCGGCGGCACGGCGGCGAACCGACGGCGCGGCCGCATCCGCACGGCGCGGGTGGCCTGCATTCACCTGGAAGCGGCTAACCAGTTCGCGTAACTCATTGGCCATCCCGGCCAGGTGCTGGGTGGCGGTCTGTGCCTCGCCCACGTTCGTGGAAGTATCCTGCGCCGCTTGCGCCACCCCGCTGATGTTGCTGGCGATGGTGCTTGCGCCCCGCGCGGCCTCGGACACGTTGCGCGCCATTTCTCCGGTAGTCGCGCTCTGTTCCTCGACGGCGGTAGCGATGGTTGTCGAAATGTTGCTGATACGATCGATTACTCCGCGTATGCCGCCGATGGCGCTGACGGCGCCCGCGGTATTTTCCTGAATGACGGTGATTTTGCCGCCGATTTCCTCGGTTGCTTTGGCGGTCTGTTTGGCCAGTTCCTTGACTTCATTGGCGACGACCGCGAAGCCCTTGCCGGCTTCGCCCGCGCGCGCCGCCTCGATGGTGGCATTCAGGGCGAGCAGGTTGGTCTGCTGGGCGATGGAGGTGATGACCTCGACGACCTTGCCAATCTCGGTGCTGGAAGAGCCGAGTTTGGCGACGGTCTGGTTCGCGGCCTCGGCAGCGTCGACCGCTTCGCCGGCGACGCGGGCCGCTTCGGTGGCGTTTTTCGCAATCTCACCGATGGTGGCGTTCATCTCCTCGGAGCCGCTGGCGAGGGTCTGCAGGCTGGCATTGACCTGGTTGCCGGCATCGGCCACGACTTTAGCCTGGGCGGTGGTCTCTTCGGAGTTGGCCGTAATCTGCTGGCTGGTGGCGGAGAGTTGCTCGCCCGCGGCGGCGACTTTTTCCGCCGTGCCGCGGATGGAGTGAATTACGTCGGAAAGGCCGGATTGCATTTCGTTGATAGCGGTGGTCAGGTCGGCCAACTCGTCCTGGCCCCGGATTTCCAGCTCCGGCCCGGTCAGGTCGCCGCCGGCAATCGCCTGCGTCTGCGCGAGGATGGAGCGGGAGGTGGCGGAAATGCGGCGGCCTAGGAATGCGGCCACGAAAATTCCGATGGCCAGCGAGAACAGAGTGCTGAGCGGCAGCATCCAAATCAGGGTAGTTGCGGAGGCGGCCAAATCGCGTTTTACCTCTTCCGTCAAGGAACTAATCGATTCCACCAGGTCCCCGAGCGTGCGCGTGATGGCATCCGAAACCGGGGTGGCGTTGTCGGCGTAGTTGTTGCCGGCGGTTTCGACCGCGCCGTTGGCATGGGAGGCCGCGGACTCGATGATCTGCTGTTGGAGCTGACGCAAACGCGGCAACTGTTCCTTGACGGTGGCCAGACGGTCGCGGTTCTGCTGCAGCTTCCAGGCCGACGAGTATTCACTGAGCGCGGCCAGATCCTTATCGATGTTTTCCCAGGTCTGCTGGTAGCGATCCATCGCTGCTTGTCTTCTTTCGCTCTGGGAACCGGCGAGAATCGCCTGGCGCGCCTTGTTGCCGGTTTCATGAACGTCCCGTTCCAGGCGGCGGGCGGCATCGAGGGTCGGCATGCGGTTGTCCATCATGTATTCCTGCATTGCGCGCATCTGGCTGACTTTGAGGATGGAGGTGGCCGCGCTGGCCACCATCAGAGCGAGAATCGCGCCGAAGCCAATCGCCAACTTCTTTCCTAATGTGAGTTTCATCTGCTTCCTCTCGTTAAATCGAATGATGCTCGGCTCCCGGGAGCCGAGCGACCCGGTTTACCCGGCCGCCGCCAGGCTGGCGGCGTGGATTGCGCAGGCCCGGTCGGTATCGAGCACGTGCATGAGCTGGCCTTCGAGCTTGTGCACGCCGAGAATCACCGAGCGGAGCCGAGGAGAAAGCGTCTCGGGCGCGGGCTCAAATGTTTCCTCCTCTACTTCGATAACATTGCCGACTTCATCGGCCAGCAGGCAGACCGTGCCCAGCTCGGCGCGCACGATCAGGCATACCGGCACGACCGCCGCGGGACGCTCGGCGAGTTCGAGCTGGCGGCGCAGCTCGAGAGCGACGACGACCTGCCCGCGCAGGTTCATCAGTCCGCTGACCGAGGCGGGTGCCAAAGGAACGGGGCGCAATTCGCGGTAGGCAACCACTTCCTGAATCTTCTGCGACTCGATCCCAAAGAGCAGATGGTCGAGGTAAAAGGAACAGAACTGGCGTGTCTCGGACATGGGTCAGCTCCTGGCCGCACTGGCGGCGCGGGCGGGAATGGGTTCGTAGGGTTCTCCAGTTGCGAGGATGGCGGCCACGTCCAGCAACTCGGTGACGCGCTCGGCGATCACCGAGGAATAGAGCACGCCGCTGCGGGTGGGCGCCGATTGCGGGCCCGAGCCGCTTTCGACGATGTCGAGGATCTGATTCACGACCAGTCCGAAAGAGCGGCCCTGGTCCTCGAGCACCAGGACCTGGAGGTTGGCGCTCGTAGGCAGGGTAAGAATGTCATTGCTGTCCGGCAGGTTGCGGCGTTCTTCGAGCGCGTGGCTGATGCGGATAAGGCGGAGAATCTGTCCGCGGTACTGCGTGACCCACTGGTTGCCGGAACGTTCGACGTCGGCGCCGGGAATATTTTCAAGGCGCGCCAGCATGCTGAGCGGGACCGCCATGCGCGACCCGGACCGGCCGGAGAAGAGCACCAGTTTCTGCACTTCGGCGCCGTCGGCCCGGGCCTGCTCCTGTTCGGCGCGCGCCCGCTCGTGGGTCTCGGCCACAATGCTCGAGGACTGGGCGAGGCCGAGCACATCCATGATGAGGGCGACCTTGCCGTCGCCCATGATGGTCGCTCCGGCATAGACGCTGATCTGTTTCAGGTGGCGGCCGAGGGGCTTGACGACGATTTCCTCGGTGTCGGAAATTTCGTCGACCACCAGGCCAAACTTCCGGCCATCGGCCTGCAGCACAACAATGTTGACGCGCTCGAATCCGCCCTCGGGGAGCGTGGGGGCATCGTCGGCCACGGCCGATTCGGGGGGCCCGGTCTTGAGCACCTGTTTGAGGTACACGAGCGGCAGCAGGCGGCCGCGCAACCGGTATACGGGCACGCCGTGAATCATCTCGACGCCCTTGCGCGCCTGTTCGCCATCGAGTCCAACCAGTTCGAGCAGGCTGACTTGCGGGATCGCGTAGCGTTCGCCCGCGCTCGTCACCATCAGGGCGGGAACAATGGCGAGCGTGAGCGGAATCTTGATTTTGACGCTGGTGCCCTTGCCGGGCGTGGATTGCAGATCGACGGTGCCCCCGATGCGCTCGATGTTGGTCTTGACGACATCCATGCCGACGCCGCGGCCGGAGTCGTTCGTGACTTTCTCCGCGGTGGAGAGGCCGGGCAGGAAGACCAGGTTGGCCGCTTCCCGCTCGCTCAGTCGGGCTGCCTGGTCGGCGCTGATCAGTCCCTTCTGAACCGCTTTCTGCGCAACCTTCGCGAGATTCAGCCCGGAGCCATCGTCGGAGATTTCAATGTTGACCTGTCCGCCCTCGTGAAAGGCGCGCAACTGGAGCACGCCCACGGGATCCTTGCCCGCCGAGCGGCGGGCGTCGGGACTTTCGACGCCATGATCGACGGCATTGCGGACCAGGTGGGTCATCGGATCCTTGATGGCCTCGATGAGGGTCTTATCGAGTTCAGTCTCCTGCCCCTGCATCTGGATGCGCACCTGCTTGCCACAGGCGAGAGCGACATCGCGCACGGTGCGCGGGAAGCGTCCCCAGACATTGCCGATCGGCTGCATGCGCGTCTTCATGACGTTTTCCTGCAGCTCGCTGGCAATGAGGTTCAGCCTTTGCCCGGCGGTGACGAGACCCGTTTCTTCGGTGTGCTTGGTGAATTGCAGGATCTGGTTGCGCGCCAGCACCAGCTCGCCGACCAGGTTCATCAACTGGTCGAGCAGGCCGACGTCGACGCGAATGGTGCTTTCGCTGGCGCTTTGCCCGGCAGCGGGTTGCGGGGAAGAAGCTTCGGGCGGCTCTGGCGGCTTCGCAGGCGGCTCAGGCGAGAGCTCGACAACCGTGCGCGGCAACTCCTGAACCGGCACCTTCGCTGCGGAAACATCTAGAGGGATGGGCATTGCGGTCTCAGGCGGGAGCTCGACGGGAGATGATTCCGGCAAAGGCGGTTCGAGATGCGCGCGGGAGGATGCCTCGGGCGCGGGAGTGGGTGGGGGCGAGGCGGACTGTCCAAGCCGCGTGAGGGTGGCAATCAGCTTCTGGTCGTCGCGTTCACCCTCGTTGCCAGCCTCCTCGATGCGGGCGAGCATTTGCCGGACGGCATCGACCATGGCGAGGAGCGCGGTGGTCAGCTCGGGGTGCAGGCTGAGCTGGCCGTCGCGCAAGCGCGCCAGCAGGCTCTCGCCGACATGAGTAACGGCCTCGAGTTTGCCGAACCCGAGAAATCCCGAGGTGCCCTTGATGGTGTGGATGGTGCGGAATATGCTGGCGAGAATTTCCTTGTCCGAAGGGTGTTTTTCGAGGTCGACGAGGTCACGGTCGAGCCGGTCGAGATTCTCGTGGCTTTCGACCAGAAATTCCTTCACGATGTCATCAGAATCATTCATAGCACTACTGTCTCAATCGGAGGAATTGTGGCTGGGCTTGAGTCCAAAGATAGGGCGCGAGTTGTGCGCCCGAAACATGGGGTTTCGCCGGGAATTGCCGCAACATTAGAGAGCTCACAGAAACTCGCATCTTATTTCCGGCGAGCACACCGGGCACCGGGAGGAACACCGGCCTGGGATTCCGCGCCCTTGGTGCGGGGCACACGAGTGGTCGCGTCCTGCGGATTCGCGGGACGAGTTATGGGAGAGATTCAGTCGGGCGGGGACAAATGCAGCAAGTAAGTGTCGCGCTCGTGAGGGTTTAACGAATCCCGCCGCTTCTCGGCTCTGCAATCAATCTCTGACCGCTGACCTCTAACCTACGCAGTCTGACCTCTTACCTAGCCTCTTGCCAGCCCCTTGCGCACGACATCATCCGCATCGTAGGCCAGTTTCAGCGACGGCAGTTCCTCGCGCCGGAACCATCCCACCTCGGCCGCATCGCTCCCCGCTTTCAGATCCCCGCCCACCGCGCGGCACAGGAAATCGATCAGCACATAGTGATACCGCACCCGCCCATCGTCCGCGCGAATCACGCGCTCATACACGCCCAGCATATCGCCCACTTCCACCACTAATCCTGTCTCCTCAAGCGCCTCGCGGACCACCGCGTCGCGCAGCGCCTCGCCGCATTCCAGCACGCCGCCCGGCAACGACCACTCCCCCAGCAGCGGAGCCTGCCCGCGCCGGATCAGCAAGGCTCGCCCCTCAGCGACAATGACGGCTCCGACTCCAACCAACGGAGACTCCGGGTATTCGCGTTTCATCAAGCCCTCACTTCGCCCCGGCCGCATCTGCCCCGTCCTGCATCCACGCCGACTCCCAACTTACTCGCCGCACGCATGCTTCCTTCTCGCCGTGAGATTCATCCAACACTCGGAAACGCATCAGTATACGGCTTGGTCATACAATACCCCCATGTCGCTCGACGAGTACAAACGTAAACGGCGCTTTGAAGCCACGCCCGAGCCTCCGCCCAAGGTCGAGAAGAAGTCCGGTCATCGCTTCGTGGTCCAGCGCCACCGCGCCACGCGGCTGCACTACGACTTCCGTCTCGAGATGGATGGCGTCCTCAAATCCTGGGCCGTTCCCAAGGGCCCGTCGCTCGATCCCAATGACAAGCGCCTCGCCATGCAGGTCGAGGATCATCCCGTCTCCTACTTCGACTTCGAGGGCACGATCCCCGAGGGCAATTACGGAGCGGGCACGGTCATGGTCTGGGATGTCGGCACCTGGCAGCCGCTTTCGCCCATCCCCATCGACGGGCAATATGTTCCCGGCACCGATAAAGAGGCCGACGCCATGCTCGAAAAGGGAGACCTCAAGTTTCGCCTGGACGGAAAGCGGCTCAAAGGCGACTTCGCCCTCATCCACATCAAAGCCCGCAGGTCCGGCAGCAAAGGAACAGAATGGCTCCTCATCAAGAAGAAGGATGACGAGGTCATTCCCGGATTCGACATCGACAAGTACGACACATCCGTCCTCACCAAGCGCACGATGGCCCAGATCGGAGGCGACGCCGATTCCGCCGAATGGACCAGCAGCCGTCCCGCCACCCGCGGCAAGCTCAAAGCCTCATGGCTCGCCGA